>Ga0210402_10001303_pt1 | contig 25875 bp, 22 predicted proteins | sample IncBWC7MmetaG_FD_161055 | JGI IMG/M metagenome (GOLD analysis project Ga0210402, IMG submission 161055) | Forest soil microbial communities from Barre Woods Harvard Forest LTER site, Petersham, Massachusetts, United States - Inc-BW-C-7-M | ecosystem: Environmental > Terrestrial > Soil >... | reverse complement strand
CGATCGCCTTCCTGTGCACGCCGGCTGCAAGCTATTTCTCGGGCGCGATACTGGACGTGAACGGCGGCGCGTTTGTAGGTTGAAGCCGAGGGGACCGGTCGGAGGGAGGAAGACATGACTATTGTGCTTGATCATACGATTGTGCCGGCGCGCGACAACGAGGCGTCCGCCAGGTTCTTCGCGCACATCTTCGGTCTGGAGTACGAAGGCGCGGCTTCGCACTTCGCCCCGGTGCGGGTGAACGAGTCGCTGGTGCTCGACTTCGACACCCGCGCGACGTTCGATTGGCAGCACTACGCGTTCAAGGTGAGTGACCCGGAATTCGATGCGATCTTCCGGCGGGTCAAGGACGAGGGCCTTGCGTACGGCAGCGGCCCGTTTTCACCGGATGACATGGCGATCAACCATCGCGGCGGCGGGCGGGGGTTTTACTTCAAGGATCCGAACGGTCATCTGCTGGAGGTGCTGACTGTCTGAGCGTCATGTCTCCGAACGAACGCGGAATGAGACACATCGCCGCCAACGGCCGCATAGGGTGGTGAGCGGACGCTCTATGTAGACTGTCTGCCAAGGCCGCTCCTATCTGGGCGGGCAAACGAGGAGTGTCAGAAACAGTCTGCGATGCTCGTCGTTTGCTGCCTTGAATCGCTGAACGGCGCTGCGGGCAATGCTGACGGCAAGCTGGGCATCTGATGTCCGAAAGCGCGGCTGGGGATTATAGTCCGCCCCATGTCGCTTTTGCTGCAATTCTATCGCGGCCGTAGAGAAAGCCTGTATGTTCGCGTCGAACCCGCCACCTGGAATGTATGGGACATACCTGTCCGGCGGGGTTTGCTTCTTTGCTTCATTACATATTTCCCGCAATGTCTTATGATCGATACTCCGGTAAACAAGTGCATAGCGGCTCGTTGCACGCTGCGTGACTCCAACGAATTCGTCGGCCGCCGCGACCAGGCACGAATGGAACAGGCCATAGTAGGCGGAAGAAATCGCCCGCCTCAGATCGACCTGGCGTGGCGGGCCCGCTGGCGGCGGGGATATCAGTTTGTCCGCTTGTTCAAAGAGATGGTCAGGATTCAGTATCGCCACTCGTGTCTTCCAACTCTTCTTCGGTGACGTAACTGATGATCGGAAACCGTTCTTCCTTTGCTTCGCGAAGTGCCCTCTCAATTCTAACCAGCGTATCTAAAGCGTTGTCTCCGCTTATCTTGCCAGCACTGCCTCGATTCAGAACAATGGTTATGTGCAATGCGTCCTTGCCCTCGGAGTCCAGGGTCGGCTCGCTGTCGACCCGCTGAATGCCTGCTCCGTTCTTGATAGTAGCGGAGGCGACTTTATTCACGACTTCGTTGACTCTGGAGAGTTTGAGCATGCCATAGGGTAACAGAGCTTGCCCCCGCTGCAAGGTCTGCCTTGGGCCGCAAGCGGCCGTTCCGCGATCATTCAGAGATCGTCTCTGAGCATTCGGCCTCGGCCGATTTCAGAAGGCGCTGGCAAATACGCGGCCATCAAAGCTCGATCACGCCCTCTGTTGTGGGATGAGGCCTGTTCGTAACCGGTTGTTGGCGCGCTGGCTTGGCAACAGGCTTTCAGCCGGATAGGCGGCGAACGCCGCAACCCGCACGACGCGGCTGGCGGCATCGAACGCGCTGTAGGCGCCGCGCGATCAATGCGGCGCGGTTTCCTGTTATGTCGGGGAACTCCTTCCATCCGGCCCAGGACTCGCCCTATCGTCGTCGGGCGGCCCGTGTAACGGCCCTGGGGACATGACATGAAATTCGGCTACTTCACGTTGAGCGACAACCACTATACCGATAACGCCCGCCCACCCAACCAGTTTGTCGCGGATATTATCGACGAGGCGCTGTACGCCGAGACGTTGGGGATGCATTCGGCCTGGATCGGCGAGCATCATTTCAGCACGCTCGGTGTGTTATCGTGTCCTGATCTCGCACTCGCGTATATCGCCGCGCGCACGCAACACATCCGGCTGGCGCCGGCGGTGACTGTGCTGCCGCTGCATCATCCGATCCGCGTCGCTGAACAATGGGCGAGCCTCGATCTGCTCAGCGGCGGGCGCGTCGATTTTGCAGCGGGCCGCGGATATGACCGCCGCGAATACGCCCCGTTCGGCGTGTCGTTCGACGACAACCAGTCGATCTTCGAGGAAGGCATGGAGGTGGTCCGGCGGCTGTGGTCGGAGGATACTCCGATGTCGCATCGCGGCCGGCACTATGCGTTTGAGAACGTCGCGATCACGCCGCGGCCGGTGCAGCGGCCGATCCCGGCCTATGTGGCGTCGTTCTCCAGGCCCTCGATCGAATTGGCCGCTCGATTGGGTTGCGGACTGATCGTGGCGCCGTTTGCCGCGGCGATGACGTTTGGCGGGCTTGCCGAGGTGCGGGAACTTTACCTGGAGACATGCGCAAAGCATGGCACGCGACCGGGGCGTTTGATGTGCAGCTATTTCACGCACTTCGCCGACGACGACGCGCAGGAACAGGCGGCGCGCGCACGGCAGATGCGCTACTACAAGGAGTGCGTCATCCCTGCCTTCCCCGGTGATCCCGCGACGGCGCCGCCGAGCTACCGCTATTTCATCGCCATGGTCGAACGGCTGCGCAACGTGCGGCCGGAGGATCTGACCGAGAATTCGGTTCTGCTGGGTTCGTCCGCCCACATCACCGGCGTGCTGAAGAAGGTGGAGGCGGCGGGCTTTGACGAGGTGATCCTGTACTTCAACGTCGGGTTGAAGCCGCACGTTCAGGTGAAGGATGAGATGGCGCGCTTCATGGAGCAGGTGGCGTCGGAATTCCGATGAGCATGCGGGAACGCCTCGCGTATTATAGCGGCAACAAGCTGAAGCTCGGCCTGTTCGGGGCAAACTGCTCGTCTGGACGGGCGGTGACCAAGGTCCCGGAGCGCTGGAGCGGAAGCTGGCCCGATTGTCTGCGCCTGGCGCGCATGGCGGACGATGCCGGCATCGAGTTCATGTTGCCGGTTGGTCGATGGAAGGGCTACGGGGGCGATACCGACTACCAGGGCGAGACGTTGGAAACCGTCACCTGGGCCGCCGGGCTGCTGGGAGCGACGCGACGTTTGACGGTGTTCGGCACCGTGCATGCGCCGCTGATCCATCCGGTGATCGCGGCTAAGCAGTTCGTCACCGCGGACCACATCGGCGAGGGGCGGTTCGGGCTGAACGTGGTGTGTGGCTGGAACGAGGACGAGTTCGACATGTTCGGTGTTACGATGCGCGAACACGCTGCACGCTATGAGTACGCACAGGAATGGCTGGATGCGATCAAGCTGGCGTGGTCCGACGCGGAGGATTTCGACTTTGACGGAAGCTACATCAAGCTGAAGCAGGCGCGCGCCAAGCCGAAGCCGTTTGGTGCCGGGCGTCCGATCGTGATGAATGCCGGCGCCTCGGCGGCTGGCCAGGCGTTTGCGATCCGCAATTGCGACGCTCTGTTCTCGATGACGCCTAAGGGGAAGCTGGACGAGTTCGCCGCCCACGTGGCGAAGGTGAAGGCGCTGGCACGCGAGGGCGGGCGCGAGATTGACGTATATACCGTCGGCGTCGTCACCTGCCGCCCGACGCAACGGGAGGCCGATGCTTACTACCGGCATTGCGTCATCGACAACGCCGATTGGGCGGCGGTCGATCGTATCATGGCGATGCGGGGCGTGACCCGCGAGGCGCATCCGGATGATTTTGACGAGCGTCGCTATCATCAGGCAAACGGGATGGGCGGCGTGCCGATCGTCGGCGATCCGGATTTGGTCGCAAATGAGTTGGCGCGGCTTGCGACGGCGGGAGCGAAGGGCATCGCGATCTCGCTGGTGAACTACACCGATGAGCTGCCGTTCTTTTGCGCCGAAGTGCTGCCGAGGCTGGCGCGGATGGGATGGCGCGAGACGAACTGAGTCCCGAACACTTGCCAAGCCGTTATTGGGTGTCAGTCTCTCGCGAAGTACGTGCGACGGGGGAGGGAACATGCCCTGGAGACGCATCGTCGGCACAGTCGCCGTCATCGTGGCCTCCCTCATCGTACTGGGGCGCGTCAGCAGCGTCGTGGTCGATTGGGCATGGTTCTCGACGATCGGGTACGTCGGTGTTTTCTGGACGATTTTCACCTGGAAGGCCGTCCTGTTCACAGCAGTCTTCGCGATTTCGGCCTTGCTTCTCGGGGTGAATGGAGCGCTGGCGCTACGATTTGCGTGGCGGCTACAACTTCGGCTTCCGACAGCGCTCAATTCCGGACCCGGCACTGTGCAGACATTGCCTGCGACGCAACTCGGATTGTCTGGAATTGCGTCTCCGCTGTGGCCATGGCGTCTGCTCATCATCACTGTCGCCGTCGTCCTCGCACTGTTCATCGCGCTGGGCGAAATCGGCAAATGGGATCTGATACTCCGGTTCATATATCAGGTGCCGTACGGCCAGAACGATCCGCAGTTCGGCAAGGACATTAGCTTCTACCTGTTTTCGCTGCCGGTCTACGTGGCACTCAAAAACTGGATGCTGTTGATCCTGCTTTTCAGCAGTCTCATGGCCGGCGCGGTATACCTGGTACACGGCGACATCAATCCGGAGCGCTGGCCCTGGCGCATGTCGCCCGCCGCCATCGCCCATGGCTCCGCCCTGCTGGGGCTGTATTTCGCGGTGAAAGCGTGGTCCTACGCGCTGGACCGCTACCTGCTGCTTTACAACGACAACGGCATCGTGGTCGGTGCAGGCTATACCGACATCCATGTGGAGCTGCCGATTCTCTGGCTGCTCATCGGCCTTGCAACCACCGCTGCCATCGTTGCATGGATAAATGTGCGTCTGCGCACGTATCGGCTTGCCATCGCGTCGGCGGCGTTGGTGTTCGGCGGTTCGTTCTTTGTCTCCGAGATTTTCCCAGGGCTGTTTCAACGCTTCTTCGTCAAGCCTAGTGAGCTGCAGTTGGAGGCGCCGTACATCCAGCGGAACATCGCCCTCACGCGGGAAGCATACAACCTGCGGGAGATCATGGTGAAACCATTCCCCGCGGAACAGGGATTGAGCTTCCAATCGCTGCAGGACAACCGCGGGACAATCGAGAACATCCGTCTGTGGGATTGGCAGCCGCTCATGGACACCTATGCGCAGTTGCAGGAGATACGCACTTATTACAGGTTCCTCGATGTCGACGTCGATCGCTACCAGATCGACGACTCCTACCAACAGGTCACGTTGGCGGCGCGCGAGCTTGCGCCGTCACTTCTATCAGCCAACGCCCAGACCTGGGTCAACCTGCATCTGCTGTTCACCCACGGCAACGGTGTTGTCATGTCGCCGGTTACCCAGAAATCGGCCGAGGGCCTACCGATATTTTACCTGAAGGACATTCCGCCAGTTGCCTCCGGTGGTCCCGACATCACCGAGCCACGCATCTATTTCGGAGAGGGCCCCGGCGGTTACGTGATCGTCAAGGGCAGCACACCGGAGTTCGACTACCCCAAGGGCAAGGACAACGTTTACGCAAATTACGATGGTGCGGACGGTATCGCGATCGGCGGGACCGCGTGGAGAACGTTGTTCGCCTGGTATTTCGACGACGTGAACATCCTGCTCAGCCGCTATATCACCGATGCGAGTAGGATCATGCTCCATCGCAACATCCAGGATCGCGTGCAGACGATTGCGCCGTTCCTGCAACTGGATCGCGATCCCTATGTGGTGATCAGCGATGGGCGGCTCTATTGGATACAGGACGCTTACACCACGAGCGCCTGGTTCCCCTACGCCCAGCCGCAACCCGACCGGGACACCAATTACATTCGCAATTCGGTCAAGGTGGTCATCGATGCCTATAACGGGACGGTCTCGTTCTATATCATGGATGCCGCCGATCCGATCATTGCGACCTACCGCCGCATCTTTCCCGCGCTGTTCAAGCCGTTCGATGCGATGCCGCCGGATCTGCAAAGGCACATCCGCTACCCCGAGGATCTGTTCGCCATCCAGGCGCAGCAGTATCGCGCGTATCACATGGACGCGCCTGAAGTCTTCTACAATCGTGAGGATCTCTGGCAGTTTCCACGTGAGCCGACCAGCCCCAATGGCGCCAACGCGACCAGCGGCACGAGGATGGCACCGTACTACATCATGATGCGCCTGCCAGGTGAATCGCGCGCCGAGTTTTTCCTCATGTTGCCGATGGCGCCGAGCCAGCGGGAGAACATGATCGCCTGGCTTGCCGCGCGCTGCGATCTGCCCGACTACGGCAAGCTCATTGTCTACGAGTTTCCCAAGAAAAATCTCGTCTATGGACCATTCCAGATCGAGGCGCGCATCAATCAGAATACCGAGATCTCGCAGCAGATCTCGCTGTGGAACCAGATGGGATCACGGGTAATTCGCGGGAACCTTCTGGTTGTGCCGATCGAGAATTCGATTCTGTATGTGTCGCCGCTGTATCTGCGGGCGGAGTCAGGCCAGTTGCCGGAACTCAAGCGGGTGATCGCGGCATACGGCGACCGTGTGGTGATGGAGGAGACCCTTCCGGCGGCGCTGGCCGCGCTGTTCAAGGAGTCGGCCCCGGCCGCGGCTCTGCCAGTACGCACCGGGGTCGCGCCCACTGGCGCTTCGGACGAACGAGCCCATGAGGCACTTGCACATTACGATCGGGCGATCGAACGTTTGAAGGTCGGGGATTGGGGCGGCTTCGGTGCAGAACTGGATGCGCTTCGGCCGCTGCTCGAGGAATTGAGTCGGCCGCCAGATGCGCATTAGGCTACCGCGCCTTTTCAGGGAATCTGGATCAGCTGCGCGATCTGTTCCTTGGACAGCGGTGTCTGAATGAACTTGAAGCGCACGGCATCAGCCATCAGCGAATCGATACCGGTGATCCTGTCCGACCAGATCACGCCATTCGGGAAGTACTCCTCGCGCAACCGCTTGACGAACCGCTCGGGGACGCCGGCAAATTCGGCGTAGGCCTTCGCCGCATCTGGGCTCTGGTACATCCACTGGGCCGTTTCGCGGTACCCAGCAGTGAACCGCTGAAGGACAGGTCTGCGGCTGTCCAGAACGGCGGCATGCGCGACGTTCACCCGCACGGTCTGCTCGCGCATCGGCGGCACGTCATTGCCACTGGCGATGATCCGTATCTTGCCCTCCTCCGCGGCATCCAGCAGGTAGGGCGCGGCCGACCAGCCGACATCGATCTGGCCCGACATCACCTGCGTGTAGGTGCCGGGAATGCCGCCGGTCGAGACCAGTTCCGGCTTGATGCCGAACGTATCGACGAAGCCCAGCACGACACTGTTTGTGGACGAACCCTGGGTCGAAAACGCCACGGTCTTGCCGTTGGTGTCCTTGATCGATTTCAGCGGCGAATCGGCACGCACGTACCAAAAGAGATCGCCCGCACCGGTTGCCTCGGACGCGATGATGCGGATTGGCGCACCCTTCGCGAAGGCACCGATTGCACCGAGCGTGCCGCCACCGACGCCGATTTGCGCACTGCGTGCCAGCACTGCCTGAAGGGTCTCGCCGCTGCCCTGGGTGTAGAGAATATCCAATTCGATGTCGTGCTTGCGGAAGATGCCCGCGCGCTGTCCCAACTCGGCGACCGAGGTGTCCCAGTTGCCCTTCTGCCCCACTGCCAGCTTCAGTCCATCGGCGGCGCGGGCGCGGCCGGACAGTGTCAGAACCGCGGGAAGCGCTGCCGCGAGCAGGGTGCGTCGACGCATTCGTCCCTCCGTTTGACGTCATGCCCGGGCTTGTCTCTGGCGTCTGTTCAATCCGGCCACCGCGGCGTTCACCGCGGCCACCAGCATTACCACCAGGATCAGCAGCGCATACATGCCCGGCATGTCGAACCGGCGATAGGCGTCCATCACCAGGAAACCAATACCGGCCTTCGATAGCTTGGTCTCGGCAAGCAGCACGCCAATCGCAGCGACACCAAAGCCGAGGTGGAGCCCGTTCAGCAATGGCTCACGTACCGCCGGCAGGTAGATCTTCGTCGCCATCTGCCAGGCGCTCGCACCGAAGCTTTGGCCGACATGCAGCAGAACCGGTCGAATATCGCGAACGCCGCTCGCGACACTGATTGCCACCGGGAAGAAGCAGGAGATCGTGCCCATGGCGATCTTCGAGCCGGCGCCGGCGCCGAATGCCAGCAGCAGGGCAGGGAACAATATGATCTTCGGCACCGGCGCAAGATAATGCACCCATCGTTCATACGCGGCAGCCAGGAAGCGATTGGCGCCCAGCGCCAGACCCGCGCAGGCACCGGCGATGCCACCCAATGATACGGCGACAAGAAACTCCTCCGCCGTGACGCCGAGATTGGTGTAGAAATCCAAACTGCTCAGCGTGAGCACAAGCGCGGCGGCGATGCGCCATAGCGACGGCACCACGTCGCGGAACAGCAGCCCCGATGATGCCAGCGCCTGCCAGGTCGCCAATATGGCGAGCGCGGCGATCAGCCGTGCACGCGCAGCAGCCATCGCTCGATTTGCTCCATGCAGACGAAGAACAGCATGCTGGCCAACACAACGAACCAGATGGCCGCGTAGGTGCCCGGCAGGTCGTAGCGTTCCGCCAATTCGTTGATGAGCTGCCCAAGTCCGCCCAGGTTTATCAGGAACTCCACGCCGACGATGTTGATCAGGCTGAAGGTGAGGCCAAGCCGAAGCCCGGTGAAGATTGTCGGCATTGCAGCCGGGAACAGGATCTTTCGGAACATCTGGCCTTGCGTCAATCGCAGCGAACGTCCCACGTCGATCAGCACGGAACGCGTGGCCGCCAGGCCTTCCACCGTCTTAAGAATCATCGGAGCGCAGCCGGCGGCAAAACCGAGGATCACTATGGTTACGGAGGATCGCCCGAACAGCACCAGAAACAACGGATAGGCCAATACCAGCGGCGCAGCGGCCCACGCCGCGACCCATGGCTCGAAGGCGCGCCGCATCGGCCGCGATTGATACAGCCAGAAGGCGAGCGGTAGGCCGATCAGGAGGATCAACAAACCGGCGGCAAATGTCTCGATGCTGGTGAGCAAAAAACGCGCCGGCACATGTTCCTCGACAATAATGCGCCCGAATGCGGCGAGCACGTCGGATGGCGGCGGCACGACATAACGGCTGATGACATCGGCCGCGATCAGTCCCTGCAGCGCTATGCCGACTGCAATCAGCGTGGCCAATCCGACCACAGGTGCCACCAGCTTCATTTCATCCCGCCATGTGCTGGGCGGCTTCCAGACCAAGCGTCGCCTCCTCGCGCAGATCGGCCCACAACTCGGCGACATAGGTGCCAAATTCGGGGCTGGTCAGCACCGCTTCGGTTCGCGGGCGCGGCAGCCGCACCTCGACGATGCGCCGCACGCGGCCGGGGCGAAACGTCATGACCATGATGCGATCGGAAAGCTGCACCGCTTCGGTCAGGCTGTGTGTGATCAGCAGCGTCGTCTGGCGCAGCTCCTGCTGGATCTCGGTCACCTTCGCGCCGAGCAGCAGACGCGTTTGTTCGTCCACCGAGGCAAACGGTTCGTCCATCAGCAGAATCTTTGGCTGTGCTGCCAGTGTCCGAGCTATGGACACGCGTTGGCGCATGCCGCCTGACAGCTCCGCCGGACGCCGCCGTTCGAACCCCTGCAGCCCGACCATCGCCACATATCGGCGAGCGCGCTCCATACGATCGGCGCGCGCCATGCCACGCAGTTCGAGTGGGAAGGCAACATTGTCGATCACGCTGCGCCAGGGAAATGTGCTTTCCTCCTGAAACACCATGCCGATAGCGGGATGCGGGCCGGTTATCGTCTCGCCTGCCACGGCGACGCGCCCCTGATAGTCGTCGGTCAGTCCACCGATGATGTGAAACAGGGTCGTCTTGCCGCAGCCCGACGGACCGATCAGCGTAACGAATTCGCCCTCCGCCACGTCGAATGAAAAATCCTCGACCGCTGTGACAGCTGCTTCACCATTGCCGAAGCGTTTGGTGACATGCTCCACTGAAAGGGTGGCGACGCCCACGCGGTGTCAGACGCGATGCGTCTCGTGCGTGGACGGATGGAACAGCTCCTCCGGCGACAGCAGCCGCGACGACAGCCCCTCGGCGTGATGGCGCCGCAGGAAGACTTCCAGCACGTGGCGGTTCGTCTCCATCCCGTAGGACCAAAAGTCCTCGCCCATCAGCCGGCGCGCGGCGTGCAACTGTTCGTCGATGAACGGCAGCGTCACCTTGGAAGCCGCAACGTCGCCGAGCTTCGCCAGCGCACGCGCCTTCGACTGCTCGAACGCCTTCATTGCCGCGCTCGGCAACCAGGGATGCTGCTCCGCCAGCGTGCGCCGAATGCCGAGGATATGCATAATGGGGAAAATTCCGGTTTTGCGGAACCACGCGGAGGCCGCTGCTGCCGGGTCGGGAAAGAGCCAGCCGACATGTTTGTGGCCGTTGATAAAGCAGGACGGCGCGCGCGGGCCGATCACCGCGTCAATCTCGCCATTTGCCAACATGCCGGAGATCGTTGCGTCCGCCGGCGCATCCTCCACACGCACGTCGCGCGGCAGGTTCACAGCGATCTTCTCGATGCGTCCCGCCTGTTCGTAGCCGCCGCGCACCCAGGTGACATCCGACGGCTTCACGCCGTATTCATCCTCCAGCACCGCGCGCGTCCAGACATTGGCGGTGACCTGATATTCCGGCACGCCGATGCGCCTGCCCTTCAGGTCTTCGGGTCGTGCGATGCCGCGATCGGTGCGTATATAGATCGAGTTGTGGCGGAACGCGCGCGACGGGAACACCGGCACGCCGACATAGGGACAGTCGCCGTTCGCCGTCTTCACCGTGAAGCTGCTCATCGACAGTTCGCAAATATCGAAGTCGGCGTGGCGGAAGGCGCGGAAGAAGATCTCCTCCGGTTCCAGCAACATGAACACCGGATCGACGCCGTCGATCTGGACCGAACTGTCCACCAGCGGACGCACCCGATCGTAATCGCCGACCACGACGGAGAGTGCGAGCCTGCTCATTGCGGCACCTCGCCGACCGGTGCGATGGCCAATCCAAATTGACAGGGCAGATCGCAGTCTTCGGCGCTGAGCATCGGCGTTCCTCTCCGGCAGTCCGGCATCCAAGGCGGGAAGCGGCACATTGTCCAGCGGGCGCGGCGCCGGAGCCGCGTCTCGACCATCAGCAGTGCATTCTAACCCCTGATCTCCATATCCTCGTAGGAGGGGAACGGGCTCATCCAGACATCCGTGATGGTGTCCTTCGTCACCCGCGGGCCAACGCCCATCAGGGCCCGCAGGTCCATGATCGGCGCGAACATCACGCGGTCGATCGTGAGCTGCTGAATGGTGTCCAGCAGCGTCTCGCGCTTCGCAGGGTCCCGCTCAGCGGATTGCCGCAGGAACAGTTCGTCAATGTCGGGATAGCCGCCATTGGCGTAGCTGCCCTTGGACCAGATGAACGACTCTACCCGGCTCGCGGCGTTGCCCGAGTTCCCTGAGGCGACCATGTAGAGGGCCGGCAGCTTCTTCTCCAGCCAGTTCGCGTAGAACGTCGCGCGCTCCATCTGCCGCAGCCGGACGCGGATGCCGACTGCGTTCAGATCGTTGACCACCGCATCTGCCACGGTGGGAAAGCCTGGGATCGCGGCGAAATCGCCGGCGTCGATGCCCTCGGGATAGCCCGCCTCGGCCAGCAGCTTCTTCGCCTTCTCCGGATCATAGGGTGGCGGCTCGACCTGCAATGCGAATTCCATGACCCGCGGCACGATCACGCCGGCCGGCGGGCAAAAACCGAGGCACGCGGCAAGATTGATGCCCTTGCGATCGAGCGCGTAGTTTACCGCCTGGCGCAGGCGCACGTCGTGCCACGGCGAATTCTGGTCCCACTGCCTGGCGAACTCGATCCAGAAGATCGAGGCGTGCTTCGACGCCACAATCCTCACGCCCGGCACCTTTTGCAGACCTTCGGCGTCGGGTCCGTCGAGCGCATAGCCGATGTCGGCCTCGCCGGTCTGCACCATCAGCGCGCGCGTGGTTGCCTCGGGAACACTACGCATGATCAACGTCTTCACGTTCGGCACGCGTCGCCAGTAGTCGGGAACTGCTTCCAACACCACCTCGATGCCTGGCCTGCTGCTGACAAATTTGTATGGGCCGGCACCGATCGGGTGCCGTTTGAAGCCGTCGTCGCCGACATCGGCCAGATACTTCTTCGGCAGGACGATGCCGGCGGCGCTGGCCGTGGTGCCGAAGAACGTCATGAAATCCGGCCACGGCGCAGCAAGATGGAACCGCACGACGCGGGGATCGACGATCTCCACCTGCGTGACGTGCTCGTGCAGAGTCTTTGCCGCGGCGCCGTGGTAGCGGTCGAAACTGAACTTCACATCCTCGGTCGTCAGCGGATCACCGTTATGGAATTTCAGGTTCGCGCGCAGCCTGAATTCGTAGACGAGGCCGTCTTCACTTTCGGTCCATGACTCGGCGAGGCTTGGCCCCATCTTCTGGCCCGGATAGGGGCGCACCAGGGCGTCGTGGATCGCGTACAGCATGCCGAACGGCGTGATCTGCGGCGGCGCGGTGGACGGATCGAACCAGCTCGGTGCAATGGTGACGTGCCAAGCCATCACGGCCTGACCTGACGGCGCCCGCTGCTCGACTGCCGATACGGTTGCGGGGAGGACGAACGCCAATACCAGCAGCGTCCATGACAGCGCCGGACGCAAACGGAATACGTGCAACGACATCACCGCCCCTCCCTGATTTCCCGTATTTTAACACAGCCCACCAGCCCGCGCGCGGGCACCTCGATGGCGCTGTCCGGCCGTTGGGACTAGCCTGTCTGCCAAAGCCAGGAGGACGTCCCTTGCAGCGTCACGTCATTGCGATCGCCGGCGTCGAGCTCGAGCTGTTCGAATTTGGTGAAGGCCGTCCGATCGTGTTCCTGCACGGAGCGTCCGGCTTTGTGCCCGAGCATCCCTTCGTCGCTCCACTGTCGGCGCGGCATCGTCTGATCGCGCCGTCGCATCCGGGGTTCGGCGCGTCCAGCCTGCCTGACTGGATCGATGCGGTGGCGGACATCGCCCACATCCATCTCGAATTGCTGGATCGGCTTGGTCTGGATCAGGTCGATGTGATCGGCTGTTCGATCGGCGGCTGGATCGCAGCCGAACTCGCCAGCATGGCGCCGAAGACCGTTCGGCGCCTGGTGCTCGTGGGTCCGGTCGGCGTCAAGACCGGGCCGGTCGATCGGCTCGACATTCCCGACATTTTCGCACTGCCGCAAAGCACCTTGGAGCGGCTGCTGTTCCACGATCCGGAGCGCATGCGAACCGATCCGTCCCGCCTCACCGACGAACAGCTTGGGATCGCCGCGCGCAATCGCGAGACGCTCGCGCTGCTGTCCTGGGAGCCTTACATGCACAATCCCAAGCTTCCCCATCGGCTGCATCGCGTCACTGCACCGACCCTGTTTCTGCGCGGCGAGAGCGACGGTTTGGTTTCGGCGGAGTATCTAGCCGCCTATTCCCGCCTGTTGCCAAACGCGCGCACCGACACGATCGCCGAGGCAGGCCATGCGCCGCATTTGGAACAGCCGGAGGCATTCGCCGCGATGGTGTTGGCATTTCTTGATGCGGGAGCAGTGTCATGAAGGCCTGGCATTTCAGCGAGAACGCCTATCCCTACCTGCCGCCCGCTGACGAATACGAGTCGATCCGCGTCAGCCTGCCGAACCGCATCTACGACCCGGAGAAGGGTGCGGCGCTGTATGACCGGTTCCTCGACGAGTGGCTGATCGCGGAAGACGAGGGCATGGAGATCATGCTCAACGAACACCATCAGACAGCGACATGCGTCGATCCGGCTGCACCGCTGGTGCTCGCCGCCCTCGCGCGCCTGACCAAGAAGGCGCGTCTTTTGATCCTCGGCAATCCGATCTCCAACCGCCGCCAGCCGGTGCGGGTTGCCGAGGAGATGGCGATGGTGGACATCCTGTCGCGCGGGCGGCTGGAGGCGGGGTTCGTGCGCGGCGTGCCTTACGAGGTGCTGCCCGCCAACAGCAACCCGGTGCGGATGAACGAACGCCAGTGGGAGGCTTTGGACCTCATCGTCAAGGCGTGGACCAATCACGACGGACCGTTCAGCCATGAAGGGCGGTTCTTCCACTACCGCGCTGTCAACATCTGGCCGCGGCCGTATCAGCAGCCGCACCCGCCGATCTGGATCAGCACGACCAGCCCGAGCGGCGCGGCACGGGTCGGCGCGCACGGCTATGTGCAGGCTACGTTCCTTACCGGCTTCGACGGCACGCGCGCGGTGTTCGACGCGTATCGCCGCGGCTGGCGCGAGGCGGGACGTGGCAGCGACGTTCCGGTGGACCGGCTGGCCTATGCGGCGCTGGTCTATGCCGCGCCGAACGAAGCCGACGCCCGCGCGGGGGCGGAGAAGCTGCTCTGGTACATCACGTCCAACAAGGTGCCGCCGCACTTCGCCAATCCGCCGGGCTATGTGCCGGTGCAGGCCAACGTGGCGATGCTGCGGGGCGCCGAACACCCACTCAGCGCCTTCCGTAGGGCTGCAACGGTCGAAGGCGCGATTGATGCCGGGATCATGTTCGCGGGCACACCCGATCAGGTCCACCAGCAGATGAAGAAGCTCTACGATCACGTCGGTGGCTTCGGGCACCTGCTGATCATGGGCCAGGCGGGGTTCCTGGAACACGACGAGACCGTGGTCGGCATCCGTACCTTCGCGCGCGAGGTCTATCCGCGGGCGCGGGAGGAATTTCCCGACACGGCGATCTCCGGCGTGGCCTGACGGCGACCTCAGCGACCGTGTGCTTCCCCTTGAGGGCTCTCGATCACGCCAAATGATCGTGAGTTCGCCGCTCCCGATCGGATGGCGTAGCCTTCCACGTTCAGCCCCCGTCGCATCAATTCTCGTACTGCCGCCGCCCGGCTTGGCATGCGTTGCGCAAACCGGAAATCGTCGATGGCAGTCAGCTCATTGGCGTCCAGCATGATCTGCAGGCGCTCCCCCCTCGATAGAGCGTTGCCTTTGGCGGTCTTTTCCGACATGGCCTTGACCCTCGACAGACAGTCATTTACTCATTCATGGTAACTGCGCGTACTACTCATTCCAGGTAAGTGGGTCAAGAGGCTTATCTGGGGTCCAATGGACGGCCCGCTGACGGAGCACACATTGCGGCGTAGACCGAAAGGACCCACTGCGAAACTGGTGGACGGCCACCGCATTTGGGCCAAAAGTGTTGCGATGTACGAAAGCTATTGGGTCGCGGCGCAGATCATCGATCATTAGGTGTCTGGCTCAGTGCGACCAGGGGGGACCGGGTGAGCAATTCGGCTACAGCGCGACGCGAACGGCGCACCATTCTGCTGGTGGACGACGATCTGGCGCTGGGCGGCGTGATCAAGGACTATCTCAGCGAGGAGGACTTCGAGGTCATCCACGTCAATGATTCCATGGTGGCGCTTGGGGTCCTCGATACCGGCCGGAAGATTGATCTGTTGCTGACCGATATCGTGATGCCCGAGGGGATGCCGCATGGCGTTTCCCTTGCCCTGATGGCGCGACGCTACGTTCAGGACGTTGAAATCCTCTTCATGACCGGTCATCCGCACGTGCTCGAGGCAGTCGCGGAACTGCCGGGCAAGGCATTCGTCAAGCCGCTCGATCTGGCAGAACTGACACAGGAGATACGCCGTCGGCTCGAGGCGTGACGCCTGTCCGATTGTCTCCGACCGTCCCGATGGTTCGTGAAACCCCCGCGGCGGTGTAGATTGGCCCGACCACCAGGCGATCGTCCTGTCAGGAGCGGGCAATATGGCGGCAACTGAAACGGCAAACCCGACGGATACCGGCCGCGACTTCATTCGCGAGGTGATCCAGGGCGACGTCGCGGCCGGGCGCGTGACCGAGGTGGTCACCCGGTTCCCGCCGGAGCCGAACGGCTACCTGCATATCGGCCACGCCAAGTCCATCTGCCTGAATTTCGGGGTCGCTCTGGAGTTCGGCGGCCGTTGCAATCTGCGCTTCGACGACACCAATCCGACCAGGGAGGAACAGGAGTTCCTCGATGCGATCCAGCGCGACGTGCGGTGGCTGGGATTTGATTGGGGCGAACATCTCTATCACGCATCGGATTACTTCGAGCAGCTTTACGAATGGGCGGAGCATCTGGTTCGCGAGGGCAAGGCATATGTGGACGATACGCCGCCGGCCGAAATGCGCTCCAAGCGGGGCACGCTGACCGAGCCCGGGCAGAACAGCCCCGATCGCTACCGGACCATCGAGGAGAATATCGACCTGTTCCGGCGCATGCGTGCCGGCGAATTCCCCAACGGCGCGCGCGTGCTGCGTGCGAAGATCGACATGGCGTCGCCGAACATGAACCTGCGCGATCCGGTGCTCTACCGCATTCTGCACGCCGAGCATCCACGCACCGGCACCGCGTGGTGCATCTATCCGACCTACGACTTCGCGCACGGCCAGTCGGATGCGATCGAGGGGATTACGCACTCGTTGTGCACGCTGGAGTTCGAAGATCACCGGCCGCTGTATGACTGGCTGCTGGACAACCTGCCGGTGCCCGCCCGGCCGCGCCAGTACGAGTTTGCCCGCCTTAACGTCACCTATACCGTGCTTTCCAAACGCCTGCTGACGAAGCTTGTCAGCGAGGGCCACGTGGCGGGATGGGACGATCCGCGCATGCCGACTCTGGCAGGACTGCGCCGGCGCGGCGTGCCGGCGGCGGCGTTGCGCGACTTCGTCCGCCGCGGCGGCATCACCAAGTCGAACAGTATTTCCGACGTTGCGTCATTTGACTTCTCGATCCGCGAACTGCTGAACCGCACAGCGCCGCGTCGGATGGCGGTGCTCCGTCCATTGAAGCTGGTGATTGAGAACTGGTCCGAGGGCAGGACTGAAACCCTGGACGCGATCAACAACCCCGAGGATTCCTCGGCTGGCGTCCGTCCGATCACCTTCGGACGCGAACTGTTCATCGAGCGCGACGACTTCATGGAGAACCCGCCGAAGAAGTTCTTCCGACTATCGCCCGGCCGCGAGGTGCGTCTGCGCTACGGATATTTCGTGACCTGCCGCGAGGCGGTGAAGAATGCCGCCGGCGACGTGGTGGAGCTGCGCTGCACGTATGATCCGGCGACGCGCGGCGGCAATGCGCCGCCCGACGGGCGGAAGGTGCAGGCGACGCTGCACTGGGTAGCGGCGGCGGACGCGGTGCCGGCCGAGGTGCGGCTTTACAACCATTTGTTTGCACGTCCCGACCCGGGTGCGGATGGCGACATCATGGCCGACCTGAACCCCGAATCGCTGGAGGTTCTGCGCGGGTGCCTGATGGAGCCGGCGCTCGCCACGGCACCGGTCGGCGAGCCGGTGCAGTTCGAGCGACAGGGATATTTCTGCCCCGATCCCGACTCCGCGCCAGGCCGGCTGGTGTTCAACCGCACGGTCGGTCTGCGCGACACCTGGGCGAAGGTGCAGGCGGGCGGCGGGCGCGGATAACGCGTTGACGCCGCCAACCGGCTGGTCGAACATCCGTTCTGTCGGGGCATCGGTAAGAAACGCGCCGCGCACTGGGGGAATTGGCCATGAGGCGCATTACAGCAATCGCGGCAACGTTGGCTGTCTGTTTGATCGCGATCGTCACACGACCTGCGCCCGCCGATGCGCAATCCGGCAAGTTCCAGGAAGCACCCGCGCTGGCCGAGCAGGTGAAAGCCGGCAAGCTGCCGCCGGCCGAACAGCGTCTGCCCGAACAGCCGCTTGTCGTGCCCGTCGTCGAGAAGGTCGGCGAATACGGCGGCGTCTGGCGGCGCGCCTTCCTCGGCCCGGCCGATGCCAACAACTACGTGCGCGTCGTTTATGACGGCCTGTTTCGCTTCACTCCCGACGGCGCGGAGATCGAGCCCAAGATCGCCGTCGGAGCCAAGTCATCGGGCGATTTCAAGGTCTGGACGATCCTGCTGCGCAAGGGCGCCCGCTGGTCCGATGGCGCGCCGTTCACGGCGGATGACATCGTGTTCTGGTACAAGGATGTCCTGCTGAACAAAGACCTGATGCCGTCGCTGCCGAGTTGGATCCGCAACGCCGATGGAACCGCTGCCAACGTCGAGAAGGTTGACGACTATACGGTGCGGTTCACCTACGACCGGCCGGCGACGCTGTTCCTGACGGAGGTTGCCAACCAGGACGGCGCCGATGGCAGTTATGCGATGTTCCTGCCGGCGCATTATCTGAAGAAGTTCCATCCCGCCTACACCGCCAAGGAGGATTTGGATCGCCTGGCACAGGAGGTGAGCTTCAAGACCTGGACCGAGCTGTTCCTGTCACGCGCCACGCTCTACCAGAATCCGGAGCGTCCGACGATGGCGGCGTGGATGCCGGTGAGCCGGGTAAGCGACCCGGTATTCATGCTGCGGCGCAATCCCTACTACATCGGTGTCGATACGGCGGGGAACCAGCTTCCCTATATCGACGAGGTCCGCTTCACGTATTTCGCCGATCAGCAGGCGCTCAACCTCGCCGCCATTGCCGGCAACTTCGACATGCAGGCGCGGCACATCCAGATGACAAACTATCCAGTGCTGAAGGAGCAGGAGAAGAACGGGAAGTACCGTGTGCTTACCTGGCCGACCTTCGGCGGCGCGGACGCGGTGATCAACTTCAACATGACCTACAATGCCGATCCGGAGATCGGCAAACTGATCAGGACGAAGGACTTCCGCGTCGCGCTGTCGATCGCGATCAATCGCGACGAGATCAAGGAGTCGGTGTTCCTGGGCCTCGGCGAAGCTCGGCAGGGTGTACCGGCGCCGTGGCATCCATATTTCCCCGGCAAGGAATGGGCCACCAAACACACCGAGTTCAATCGCGACGAGGCCAACAAGGTGCTCGATGCGCTCGGACTTACGAAGCGCGACGCGCAGGGCATCCGGCTGATGGTCAACGGCAAGCCGGCGACGATCGAGCTCAGCGTCGTGCCCGCGTTCGGCGCCTGGCCCGACGTGGCGCAGCTTGTCGCGAGGGACTGGGAAGCGGTCGGCATCAAGACGGTCGTGCAGATCCGCGAGCGCGCGCTGCACTTCAAGATGAATGACGCGAACGAGCTGATGGCCTCGATCTGGAACGAGGACACCACGGCGTTTCCTTTCACCGGCAATGCCAAGTTCGATCCGCGCAATACGCCGATCCTGACGCTTGGGCCACTATACACGCGCTGGCTGACGTCCGGCGGCAAAGAGGGCGTGGAGCCGATCGAACCGATCAAGCGGATCATGCAGCTCGTCGATACGGCACGCACCGTGGGACGCGACGGACAGATACAGGCTGCGCAGGAACTCTTCCGCATATGGGCGGACAACGTGTTCGAGATCGGCACGATCGGGCTGACGCCGATGGTGCAGGGCGTTGTCGTGGTCAACAGCAAGCTGCACAACGTTCCGACGACGATCGGCAATGACTGGCCGCTGCGCACGCCGGGGAACACGCGCACCGAGCAGTACTTCTTCGCCACCAAGTGACCCGCTACATCGCCCAGCGACTGCTGCTGCTGCCGTTCTTGCTGCTGGTCTATTCGTTCGTCATTTTTGTGATTATCCAGGCACCGCCAGGTGATTTCCTGACGACCTACGTGGCGACCCTGTCGGCGTCCGGTACCTCGATCAGCGGCGAACAGATCCAGGCGCTGCGGCACACATATGGCCTGGATCAGCCGTTCATCGTGCAGTACTTGTATTGGCTGCGTGAGCTGCTGCATGGCAATCTCGGCCTGTCGCTAGAGTATCAGCGGCCGAATTTGGATCTGATCCGCGAGCAGCTTGGGCTGACGGTGGCGCTGGCCCTGATGTCATTCGTACTTACTTGGCTGATTGCGGTGCCGGCGGGGATCTATTCGGCCACGCATCAGCGATCGGTGCTAGACCATATCTTCACCGTGATAAATTATGTCGGCATCGCGACGCCGAATTTCATGCTGGCACTGATACTCATGTGGGTCGCCTTCGCGTATTTCGGCATCAGCGTCACTGGCCTGTTTTCCCCCGAGTTTGCCGATGCGCCCTGGAGCGTCGCGCGTGTGATCGACCTGCTGGAGCACATCTGGCTACCTGCGTTGGTGCTTGGCATAGCCGGCACGGCACGGCTGACCCGCATCATGCGCGCCAACCTGCTCGACGAACTGAACAAGCCTTACGTGATGACAGCGCGTGCCAAGGGGTTGCGCGAGTGGCGCCTGGTGCTGCGCTACCCCGTACGGCTTGCGCTCAATCCGCTGGTGAGCACGATCGGGTGGTACCTGCCGGCACTTTTCTCTGGGAGCCTGATCGTGGCGACTGTCATGAACCTGCCCAATATCGGGCCGCTGCTGCTGCGCGCGCTGGTCAATCAGGACATGTATCTCGCCGGCGCCATCCTGCTGATCTACTCGTTCCTGACCATCGTCGGCACCTTGCTGTCCGACGTTTTGCTCGCCGTGATCGACCCGCGCATCCGGATGGAAAACTAGCGCCATGTCGGAAGCGCAGGTCATGTCGGCGGCCGAGGACCGGATCGCCGTCGCGTCGAACTGGACATTGGTGTGGTGGCGCTTCCGCAAACACCACCTTGCGTTGTTCAGCGCCGGTGTACTTGTGTGCCTGTACTTGGTAGTGCTGTGCCCGGATTTCTTCAGCACCCAAAGCGCCGAACAGACCGACGCACGCCAGGCCTTCATCCCAGTCCAGACCTTGCATTTTCTGGACGAGGGCGGGGTGAACCCATGGGTCCCGGCCATCGTCGGCAAGCGCAATCCGGTGACTCTGCGAATGGAATGGACGACCGATCCGCAGCGCAAGGTACGGGTGAGCTTCTTCAACCGTGGCGGCAGCTATCGGGTGCTTGGCCTGTTCCCGACGAACATTCATCTGCTGGGTGCCGCCGATCCGGGCCAGCGGATCTTTCTGCTCGGGTCGGACCGCCTGGGGCGCGATCAGTGGTCGCGGATCATGCACGGCACGCAGACGTCGATGACGGTTGGACTGGTCGCCGTGACGCTCAGCGTGATTTTTGGCGTCGTGCTGGGTGGCATCTCCGGTTATTTCGGCGGTATTGCGGATCAGGTGATCCAGCGCCTGATCGAACTGCTGCAATCGGTACCGACGATCCCGATCTGGCTCGCGTTGTCGGCGGCGCTGCCGCGCGACTGGACGCCGATTCAAGTGTTCTTCGCGATCACTGTGATCCTGTCGCTGATCGGCTGGACCACGCTGGGACGCGAGGTGCGCGGTCGGTTCCTCGCATTGCGCGAGGAGGATTTCGTCCTGGCGGCGAACCTGGCGGGGTGCAGCCGAATGCGAATCATCCTGCGCCACATGGTGCCGACGTTCCTCAGCCATATCATCGCCACCAGTTCGCTGGCCATCCCGGTGATGATCATCAACGAAACATCGCTCTCGTTCCTCGGCCTTGGGATCAGGCCGCCGGCAATCAGTTGGGGCGTGCTGTTGCAGGAGGCACAGAATATCCAAACGTTGGCACTGGCGCCGTGGTTGCTCATACCCGGGCTGGTCGTCATCGTCACGGTGTTGGCGTTCAATCTGGTGGGTGACGGTCTGCGGGATGCCTCCGATCCATACAGCCACTAGCGCCGACAGCAACACCGGCGAGCCGTTGCTTCGCGTCCGCGATCTGCGGGTCTCGTTCAAATTGGACGAGGGCATGGTTCGCGCGGTGGACGGCGTGAGCTTCGACGTGTTTCCGGGCCAGGTGGTCGGCATCGTCGGCGAAAGCGGGTGCGGCAAGAGCGTGACGATGAAGGCGATTTTGCAACTCATCGAGCCGCCTGGGCGGATCACCAGCGGCGAGATCCTCTATCGTCAAGGCCCAGACGAGGCGATCGACCTGTCCCGACTTCCGCCGCGTGGCCAGACGATGCGCGCGTTGCGCGGCGCTGACATCGCGCTCATCCCGCAGGAACCGATGGCAGCGTTCAGCCCCGTGCATACGGTGGGCGAGCAGATCGTCGAAGCGATCATGCTGCACGGGCGGCAACGGTACGGGCGGTCGATCAACCGCCACGATGCGCGCGCGATCACGGTGGATCTGTTCCGCGACGTTGGCATCTCCATTCCGGAGCAGCGCATCGATGCCTATTCGTGGCAGCTCTCGGGCGGTCTGCGCCAGCGTGCCATGATCGCGATGGCGCTCTCCTGCAAACCCAGGCTGTTGATCGCCGACGAACCGACGACGGCCATCGATGTAACGACCCAGGCGCAGATTCTCGCGCTGTTACGCGAACTTCAGCGCAAGTACGACACCGCGATCATCTTCATCACCCACGACCTTGGCGTCATCGCACAGATGGCGAACTACGTTGTCGTCATGTATCTGGGGCGCGTCATGGAGGAAGGTCCGGTGGATGAGATCTTCCACACGCCCAGGCATCCCTATACGAGGGCGCTCCTTCGATCGATTCCAAGCATGCAGGGTGAGACCCGCACCGCGCTGCCGATCATCAAGGGGACACTGCCGCATCCATTCAACCGCCCGTCGGGGTGTCCGTTCCATCCGCGCTGCGACGACGTCATGCCGGAGCGGTGCACGAAGGCTGTTCCGGTGCTGCACTCGGTCGGGCAACGGCGAGCGGTGAGCTGTTTCCTGCACAGCGAACTGGCCGAGCCGGCATGACAAGCGTGTCTGTCGTGGATTCGGCGGCGCCACTGCTCGACGTTCGCGGCCTGCGCAAATTCTTCCCCATCGCGAAGGGCGTCTTCCGCCGTATCGTCGGCCATGTGCGCGCGGTCGACGACGTGAGTTTCACCGTTCGGGAAGGCGAGACACTTGGTCTGGTCGGTGAAAGCGGCTGCGGCAAGACGACGGCCTCGCGCTGCATCCTGCGCGCCATCGACCCGACCAGCGGGCAGGTGTTGTACCGCACCCGCGGCAACGAGGTTGTCGATCTGGCGCCGATGTCACGCGCCCAACTGGCTCCGCTGCGGCGCGACATCCAGATGATCTTCCAGGACCCGTTCGGTTCACTCAATCCGCGCATGACGCTGTTCGACAATGTCGGCGAGCCGCTTCTGGTCAACGGCGTCAGGCGGCGCAGGGAACGCATGGATCGCGTGGCCGAACTGCTGCGGCTGGTCGGACTGCGGCCGGAATTCATGCACCGGTTTCCGCACGCCTTCAGCGGTGGACAGCGCCAGCGCATCGGCATTGCCCGCGCGCTGGCGACGAACCCGCGGCTTGTGGTGGCGGATGAACCGGTCTCGGCGCTCGATGTTTCGGTGCAGGCGCAGGTGCTGAATCTGCTGCTGGAGCTTCAGTCGTCGCTGCGTTTGACTTTTGTGTTTGTCGCGCATGATCTTTCGGTGGTACGACACATATCGGACCGCGTGGCAGTGATGTATGTCGGTCAGCTGGTCGAACTGGCGCCGACGGCCGCGGTCTTTGCGCGTCCCCGCCATCCCTACACGGCTGCGCTTATGCGTGCTGTTCCGGTGCCGGACCCGCGTGTATCTGGGGCCGATGCTGTCCTCATAGGCGAGGTCCCGAGCCCGGCGTCGCCGCCATCCGGATGCTATTTCCATCCGCGCTGCCGGTTCGTCGAAGAGCGCTGCCGGCGGGAAGCTCCGGTGTTGCGTGAGCTGATTCCAGGACATTTCGCGCGGTGTCATCTGGCCGAACAACTGACGCTGGGCGGCGGAGGCGAAACAGGCTGACGCCGGGTTCGCAATTCGGCTTGTCACGCGTCGGATGGTCGCGCGTTTATGTTCGATGGTCCGAGTGCTATGTGTTCGTCATTCCCGCGAAAGCGGGAACCCAGTCGGCCACGGTTTGGTGCGTTTCGGTCCGGGTCCCCGCTTTCGCGGGGATGACGGATAAGAACTGGGATGACGGGAAACTCGTGCGTCCGTTTCAATTACGGGCGCTTCGGCACGATCAGCGCATCGACCGCGGTGATGTGTTCACCAGTGCAGATCAGCGGATTGACGTCGAGCTCCGCAATCATGTCGCTATGGTCGGCGGCGAACGCGGCGACACGGCAGATCACATCGGCAAGGCGGTTGCGGTCCACCGACGGCATGCCACGGAAACCATCCAGCAGCCGCGCTCCTTTCAGCTGTGCCAGCAACCCCAGAGCCTCGTCGTGAGTCACGGGCGCCGGAGCGAGCGCGCTATCCTGCAACAGCTCCACCAGGATACCGCCGAGCCCGACAACGACCAGCGGTCCGAACAGCGGGTCGATGCGCGCGCCGATCACCATCTCAACGCCCTGCGGCATCATGGTTTGCACCAGCACGCCAGTGATGCGCGGCGGTGGCGCAACGGCTCGGGCGTTCGTCATGATCGCCTGATACGCAGCCCGCACCTGGTCTGCATCGCGCAGATTCAAGCGCACGACGCCAGCCTCGGTCTTATGCGGCAGGTCAGGCGATTCGACCTTCAGCACCAGCGGATAGCCGAGAGCACCCGCGGCATTCGCCGCTTCGTCTGCGCTATGCGCAACGCGTTCGCCGACCACTGGGACGCCATAAAGGGCAAGCACCTCCTTTGCCTCACGCTCGGTCAGAGTTTGGCCGCCCGCGTCAGAGATCAGTCTGCTTGCCTGCTCCATCGTTTTCATCGGCGTTGGTTCGCTCAACGGCGTCCCAGCCGCGCGTTTCTCCGCGCGCCAGTGCCATGCCGCAAGCGCTGCAAAGCAGGACGGCATGGAACGGAACAGCGCCACATGCTCTGCCTCTTCCGCCTCCTTGACGCCCGGCCCTTCCAGCCACTCGCTCTGCCAGACGATGCAGGCGATCTTGCCATGCTTCGCCGCGAGTGAGTCGTAGACGGGAATGCGCTTCGCGGACGGTCCGTAGCCGTAGGTCTGCGGCACGACCAGAGCGCCGTAGGTCGCATCGCCAAGCAGTGCATCTGCACAGGCATTCAGCGATTCCGGATTGGCCAGAATCTGCGCCGTCACGTCGCACGGATTGCGCGCCGAGCCAAACTCCGGAACGTGCGACAGCAGAATTTCGCGAACCGCATCGTTCGGCTGCGGAAGCGGAACGCCGAACTGCTCCGCGCGATCGGCCGCCATGATTGCCGCACCGCCGGATGCCGCGACGACCGCCACACCTTTGGCCTTCGGTGCAGGCGCCTTGGCGAAGAAGGCCGCCGTCTCGGCCAGCGCCTCGTAGTCCTCCACCAGGATCGCGCCGGCGCGACGGAACACCGCGCGATACGCCGCCTGCGATCCGGCCAGAGAGCCGGTATGCGACATTGCCGCCGCCGCACCTTGTTCACCGGTTGCCATCTTGAACACGATCAGCGGCTTGTCGCGCTGCCACGCGCGTTCCGCCGCGAGTAGCATGCGCTCAGGTTCCGCCATGCCCTCGAACACGCAGGCGATTGCCGCGCACGACGGATCGTCCACGAGGTACGAAATGTAATCCGCCATGTCCACGTCGCAGGAATTCCCCGACGTCAGCACATGGCTGAACGACATGCCGCGCACCACAGCCTGCGCTAGTGCCATCCCCAGTGCGCCGGACTGGCTCACCATGCCGATCGACTGCCTGCGTGGCGGAGGGATCGGCGTGATGTCCATGAACGTCACGCGCATATCGAGCGGCGCGTTCACTACGCCGATACAATTCGGCCCGACGATGCGCATGTCAGTCTCGCGCGCGATGGCCGCCAGGCGTTGCTGCTGCGCGATGCGGTCCTGCTTGCCGGTCTCGGCATAGTCCTACTGAGTCGCAAAATCACCAAGCCAACCGGCGGTTTTCGCTTGGACCGACGCGAGTGTGCTTCGTTATGAGTGGAGATTCAACCGTCCGGGGAGGGTGGAGTGGATCTTGACGATGGAAC
>Ga0210402_10001302_pt1 | contig 25876 bp, 19 predicted proteins | sample IncBWC7MmetaG_FD_161055 | JGI IMG/M metagenome (GOLD analysis project Ga0210402, IMG submission 161055) | Forest soil microbial communities from Barre Woods Harvard Forest LTER site, Petersham, Massachusetts, United States - Inc-BW-C-7-M | ecosystem: Environmental > Terrestrial > Soil >... | reverse complement strand
ATCTAATCAAGGACAGCCGCCCCATGAATCAAGTGATAGCGGAATCACTCTCGCATCAGCAGGGGGACACATGCGCTCGGCGGTCGAACGAATCGCCGCCTTTGCCGCAGCCGCCCGGCCGGAGCACCTGACGAACGACATCCGGCGACTCTTCAAGCGCAATATTCTGGACAGCCTCGGCTGCGCCATCGCGGCGCTGCGGGGACAGCCCTTCCAGGCACTGCGCGAACAGTTTGAGGAATCGCCTGATTCTGCTGCCCCAGTTGATTCGCCTGGGCGGCGCTGTTGTTCGCCCGCTCGGCAGCGGCCGCAGCAGCGCCGCTGACCGGTGCATCGGGAGTGTCTCCGGCGACGTTCGTAATGTTCGACGGCGCCGGATCGAGGTTGTTCGCGATACCAAACTGGTGGACGGCCACGCCAGCGCCCGCATCACGCGCATGGCCATCGAAACGCAGCGGTCAGGACGCGGCTATCTGACGATCACCGAGTTCCGTCCATCCGCGGCGGGCGAGGGTGAGATTTCGGAGGCGCAGGCCGGCCAGTAGGGACAGCCGTGGGAAATGTTACTCGATTGGTATGACGAGATCGACCTCGCGTTGCCTGGACGAATCGAATTTGTTCAATGCTTTGGGTTTGGACCAGTGGTCTCCGTACTTCGCCTTCAAGGTATAGTCCATATCGCCATAGAGGTGAGTAAAACGGTAGCGCCCATCGCTGCCAGTCAGGCATGACCTGACAAATAGGGTTCCAGTATTCTCCAGTTGCACGACCGCACTCGTTAGCGCGTTGCCTCGCTTGTCGGTCACAATGCCGGTTACGGAGCGTAGCTCAAGTTGTGACACGCATGGAAACGCGACGAGGAGCAGCATCGCTGAAAAACGGGCCGTTCTCTTCCACATACCAAACCCCCCGTGCGCCGGACTCAGCACGGAGCCGCAGGCACTTTCAGGCCGGGAGCTGAATGGGAATGCGGTGACGCTCCAGGACTTCCAGGACGCCGCATGGGCAATGCCGCGGGCGAATCCGCCTCCCAGTGCCAACCCGATTCTAACTGGAGCCACCTCCGCCGGCCAGTTAGTCCTGGGCCTTGGGTCCCGAAACCGTCGCAGCGCCGCCGATAAGCCGCCTGTCTTTTGTGCGGCCAACATAACTCCTCTTTGAACATTCCCGGCCCCCCACGCATTGCAGATCCCAACATCGGTCCTATTCCGGCCAAAACGCGACTGGGTAAAATCACTCGGTGTCACCACAATGACGATTGCACCTGCAGGCATTCTTCCGGCAGTACACGCTGCACTTCGAGCTTTCTCCGCCTCCGCCACCGGTTGTACATTCCGGATCTCCCATCTTGGGCTGGCAATCGCAATTGTGGGCGCAGCCGCCGGAGTCTGAGTTCTGGCACCATGCCGGCTGCGCGGCATGCTCGGAATTGCCGTCGCCTTCAAAGGGCGGGATCGGCCGCGCCTGCTGGAGCGCGAGGGCTGTGACAATCATCAGGCCGAAAGCCAGGACGAAGCGTCGGAAGATGGTGAAGCTATTCATGACCTATTTCCGTTATATATATATGATCCTTTCGCAGCCGATAATGTTGGTGGCGGCGCCGATCACGCCGGAAACTGCCGCCGGAATCCCTCAACTGCCCCAAAGGCTGTCGCCGAACGCTCTACCCCGTGGCACAAACAAAACCTGCAGGCATGCCGCTCGTCTTACATGAGCCTGCCACTCATGGAACAATCGATTGCCGAACTGGTTCGAACCTCGCTGCTCATCGTCGGAGCGCTGTTTCCAATTGTCAACTCTCCGGAAAACCTGCCGATCTTTCTGTCGCTCACAACAGACCTCTCCACAGCAAGTCGGGCGGTCCTGGCACGCCAGATTGCCGTGTACGGCTTTGCGCTCCTGCTGGTCTCTGTTCTGATCGGAACACACATTCTGGCGTTCTTCGGCATTTCGCTGCCGGTGGTTCAGGTGGGTGGCGGCCTCGTCCTTGTAGCAGCCGGATGGAAACTGTTGAATCGGGCGGATGATGACGATCGGGCGCCTGAAAATCCTCCGAAGCCGCCGAAAGCCTCGTATCTGTCCCGCCGGGCATTCTATCCATTGACGATGCCTCTGACCGTGGGACCAGGGTCGATCTCCGTAGCCATTGCGGTGGGCGCCAACCGGCAGCCTGGGAGCGAGGCCGGCTGGACCCTGCCCGTGGCAGCGTTGTTGGGATGCGCGGCCCTGGCGGTCACCATCTATCTGGTGTATCGCTTTGCCGAAGCAATCGGCCGCATTTTAGGCGAGACCGCCATGAATATTGTCGTTCGCTTATCATCGTTCATTCTCTTGTGTATCGGGGTGCAGATCATGTGGAATGGGGTGAGTACGCTTCTGCGAACGATCTTCGTCGGACCGCGCTGAGGGAATGGGGCAAGTCTCTTACCGACTGGGCGCGCCAACTGGTGTTCCAAGTACAACGATGGGTGCCCACGCGCACCCTGGTAGTGGTAGCCGACGGAGCCTCGAGCGGACGCAGTCTTCCGGTTGATGCGGAAACGCGGCGGTGAAGCCTACTTTCGGCGAGCCTGTCTCGCAGTTGGAGCCTGCCCTGCAGGCTGCGTGGTTTGCAACACAAGCGAAAAGTGCACCCACGCTGGTGGCCGCGGCGCTGCTTCACGATATCGGACACCTTCTGCACGATCTGGGCGAAAACGCGGCAGACGAGGGTGTCGACACCCGCCACGAAGATGCCGGTTACGGCTGGCTGCTGGCGCGCTTCGGACCCGCTGTGACGGAACCTGTCCGTTTGCACGTGGCCGCCAATCAGGCTTACTTATCGCAGCTCACCGCTTTGTTGGCCACCTGGCAGGTGGTGGCCGCGGAACCGTCAACGGCGCGGTCCACAATCGTCCAGCCGGGGCTTGTCCCGGGGCCGGTCAAAGATACGGTTGAGAAGCCGTAGTGGGTTTGCGAAGTGGCCTGAACGATCTGGGCGCTCCCGGTGGTTTTCCCAAGCAGAGTGCTGGCCGGGACCACTGCGTTCAGAACGTCGCCGCCGTTGCCGATAACGATCTGCGGAGCGTGTTTGGGATCGAAAGTGTAGGTCTGGAAGATGTGCGTGTGGCCGCTGAGCACCATCTGGATTCCGTCGGGCAGGCTGTTGTTGCTGGCGGTCTGCATTACTACGTTGGTGGCGCTCCCTGCGCGGATGGTCCAGAGTGGGCGGTGGGTCAACAGCCATGCGTTGCCGGTGGCCATCTGGCGAACCTTGTCGAACTGAGACTGGTAGGCTGCGATCTGGTCAGCGATCGGGTTGTTGTCGTCCGCCACGGCTGAGTCGACATGGATCAGCTGCAGCGATCCGGCTATGGCGGCGAATGGGTCGGTATAGGCCTGGCAGGCAGCCGGGAAGGGCCGGGGGTCGAGATAGCGGAACCAGCCATCGCCGGCGCGATCGCAGGTCTCGTGGTTGCCCCGGATAAAGAACATCGGGGCTGCATTGAATGCGGGCTGCACCTGGCTGAAGAGATCGGCGTACCAGACATCCCAGTTGTAATTCCACGGGCTGCCGGCGCATCCGGCGTTGCCGGCGGCGCAGGGAGCTTCGCGGTAGTGGTAATCGCCGGTCATCACGATCAGCTCAGGGCCCGATGCCGCTGCGTTGACGGCGATTTTGTTGACCGGCCATGCGTTGGGATCGTTGCAAGCCTGGTAGACCGCGGGCGTTCCAGAGGTATCGAGGCGGCAGCCGGTGTCGCCGATCACAACGATGTTCGTGTAATCGCCCTTCTTTGGCAAGGGCAGGGCTTCTTCGTCGAGGGTGGCGAAAGTGGTGGCGGCGGGTAGCGCGATCTCGCAACTGGTGACGGGATAGAACGGCAGACTCGGCTGCGAGCGCACCTGCATGGTCTGCACTTGGCCGTCAATGCTTACCGAGGGGCATGTGGGCTGGCTGGTGATGGCGCGGGCGATGGCTCCGTTCGGGCTGAGTTGGACCCATTTGGCGAGCAGGGGCGCGGGCGTGGAATCGATCGCGACGGTGGCCGTGTTCGAAGAAACTCCGCTGCTCGAAAGGATCACCGGGACGGCGGGTCCGGCGCGAACTGCCGGAGGAATCTGGACATCCACTTCGTAAACGCCGGCGTAGTCCGGGTTGATTCCCTGGGGCGCGAGACCGGCGAAAGAAACAACAGCCGTGACGCCGCCGATGGTGACCGAAGGGGAAGTGCCGGCTGTGGATAGCATGGGTGCCACCGTTAACGTAGCGTCAGGCGCGGCGCCGGTGGCGGGGGTATTGGCGACCGCGCCCAGGCCCGTGGCATAGAGACGAAGGTACTCGCCAGGGCGGGCGATCCGTGAAGTCTGACCGGGATTAAAGGTGGAAGTTCGCGTGGCGGCGATGTAAGCGACAGCTTGCTTTCCATCACCTGTGAAGATGGCGGGAGCGATGCCGGCGAGGCTCGCGGAGACCGGCGGGCTGGACCCGTTTTCATTAGTGACGACGACCTGAACCTGGCTCGAACCCGCCAGGCTCCATGGAACCTGGGCGTTGATCTGCGAGGGCGAAACGAAGAGGAGCGGAACGGCGGTTCCGTTCATTGTGACCGAGACGTTATTCAAGGTGGTGGGCAAAGGAGTACCCGGCGAGGTACCGGCCGAGGCAGCCAGACTAGTGCCGAATATTGCGGCGAGGCTGCCGGCGACGATCGGTCCCTGGACGAAACTGGCGGCGTTAACGATCCCCCCGGGCGCGATCACTGGCGCGGCTACGAGAGGGCTTAAGAGAGAGAAAAAGGAAAGCAAGGCTGTCGCGCAAAACGAAGTGCTGGACATAGGTCCATGATTCTACCGGCAAAACGAGGCTGCAGGGCGTCCGTACGCAATTATTCATCAAGCTGTTACGGCATATTAATTGTGACAAGTCACTGGTTGCCGCGCTCGTTTGCGGTCGCAAGTCTCGGAATCCCGCGAACGTCATTTAGCTGGCGCTGAACCGGCAGCCGGGGTGTATCTCGGATTGTCCCGGTTTGCATCTGGCAGCCCTTCTGCCGTTCTTGCAACTCACCCGATTTGGAATCTTCCTGGTGCCCGGCAGAGCATTTCCGCCGGTGTCGTCTATAGAGATTCAGTGCCATGATTCTGACCCGGTTGTACCACCCCTTACAGGAAGCATGGCACGAAATTGCACGACGACAGGCTAGGGTCTTTTTGCAAGTTATTGGAAATAAACTGGCGGAGAGAGTGGGATTCGCTCTCTGACGTGGTATGTGGAATGTGTAAGTTACTGATTCTACATTGCGGAGAATGCAGCCAATGCATATCTCTCCAGGAAGCATTGCACGAAATTGCACGACGACTACTAAACGATTAGGACTACCCAGCCGATTGCAGGTGGCTTCGCCTTCGATGCGGTCTTCAATTCCGCTGCCTCCAGAGCCCTATCGATTGGGTCGCTTCGGCGCATCAGTTGATCTTCCACCGTCAAATGCAGCAACCTGCCCCGGCGGCGACCGACCAAGTGGTCTACTCAATTCTCCCGGTTCACGCTGGGGGACGTGCCAGAGACGGCGATCTCCGGGACCGTGACGTCCCTCGGTGGCCTAAAAGACAGCGTCGGCCGCCGTCGTGACGTGACGTTTCCCCTCGGGTTTCATGGTAGTCCCTGCCATGAATCCCTGCCCGTGCAGATAACAACTCCAACTGATATGAAACTGGAGTGCCGTCGGCAGCTGGCTCGCCATCAATTCGCCGCCTACCAGTGCAGCCGTACTTTCTGCCGGACAAAACCAGCCAATCCTTCGCTGTCTGGAAACAACGAAAGATCGTGGATGTTGAGTTGAAAAAGTTGCTTCTCTATTTTTTCTCTCCTGTGTGATGCAGGCCGCTTCGTGGGTTTGGCCGTGGCTTTCTCGGCCTCGGCGCGAGCGTGGTTGAGGGCAAGCAGCCGGCGGAGGAGTTCTGCGAATTCAGAGTAGCGAACTCACCAGACTGGGGAGCCACGAAATCGTGCCTGTTGAATCTGTAACGTACGGACCCAGCCCAGCGTGGATTCGAACGATGCGAAACACGGGGTCGCGCCACGTTCGTCTTCACGCAGCGGTGGGTTGCGCAGCGCGCCCTCGTGGCTCCGAACGCCATGCCGCGAGCCCGAGGCATGCCGCTACCGCTAGCGAGAACATCGCGGGAACCACTGAGAAATAAATGCAGCTCAGCGCGAAGCTCACTAGTTGGAGCACGCACAGTCCCGGTTCACCGTCCGTTTCGAGCCCTTTGCAAAAGAGGAGAGAGTCGTCCTGTGGTAGCGGTCCAGCCAGCGATATTTTTTCCGGATGGATGCTTGTCCGGCGAACGTCTCCAGCTTTTCATCGATGAAGGCGCGATGTTTGCGGAGGAAGTCCGGGTAGACGGCGGGATCGTCAAATTCGCTGCGCAGGCCCTTGAGATAGTCAACGAACAACATGCCGTCCTTGTCGTCCCTGCGGGTGATCTCGCGCAGATAGCGCTTGTCGGTGCGCTCGCCATTGTGCCACGCGTGCGGGATGCCGTGGAGTGCCTTGAAGATCAGCTCGTCAATCACGATGCGCGGGTATTTCGCGTGGTCGCGTTCGAGTTCGTATGCCCGCACAACAGCGGGACCGTAAAGCTGCCGCCAGCTTTTGACGACTTTCCCGATTGTGATCGCACCGCGAATGGCGATACCTTCATCGGCCAGCAGCGAGGATTGCGCGAACATCAGCCGCATGAGCTGCGAGAAGAGCTGCAGACTTGGCGCGACGCGCGCTTTTTCGAGCGGGGTTGCGATCACGATCAGGTCGGAAAAGTTGACGAATTCATCATCCGGCAGGGCCTTGAGTCTGGTCTTGTGGCGGGAAGGGCGCAACGTCTCCTTAAAGATGCGAATGATGCGGGAGATGTCCCCGGCGGACCTGGTTGCGATCAGATCCTTGAAGCCGAGGATGTCGATATAGGTGACCAGCGAAATCGAATACGATACGTGCGCCATTCTTGCCCTCCAGCTACGCCGGGAGCGGCCATTGCGTAAACCTGTCGCCATGCCCGAACGCAGCGCAATACATTTTCGCAACGCTCAAGCCCCAGCAATCCAGAGACTGCCGCTTCCGTTGCAAAATCGGTCGTTTGCGCAAAGCGTCAGGCGTCAAGCCGGAGGCTCGCTAGTGGTGATCAGGTGCACAGCCGCATGCACTGCGCGTAGCTAACCCGCGCTCTGGATAACATGCGGCAGGTAGGCAGACGGAATGAAACCCAGCAGCACACCCCTGAACTCCACAGCCGGAATCACCCCTCACCAATGGTTCGAGCGGCCCAGTTCCTAACTTGCATCCAAAGTTGGGGTCCGCTTTTATGCTACAGCCTGGGTTCGGGTTCAATGGGGATTGGCCCCAGGTGCACCCGTGCCCGAATTCGACCCTTCAGGTTTCCATGCAACTCCTACGGGAAGAGGGTCAGGTGCGACCATGAATATCCACTTTTGATTTTCGACACCGGTACAGTCCCAAATCTGAATATCTGTTCCATTCTCATGCGAGTTCCCAGCTACATCGAGACATTTGTTATTGCCGTTGCTACTCCTAATGTAGTATTGTGGACCAGCTCTTGAGAGTATAGGCACGATGTCCCACATTTGATTGGGAACGCCACTCCACTGCCACTGTTGCACCTTCGAACCATTGTCCGTCGCCGCGTTTGTGACGTCGAGGACCTTCTGCGTATGTTTGGACAGAATTGGCAATGAAACGCTTCCGGGTCGATTTACATACCATTTCTGATTGTCGACGCCGGTGCATTCCCAGAGTTGAATTCCCGCCCCGTTCACATTTGAGGCATTTGCGACATCCAGACACTTGTGACTGGCGACTGACACGATGGTCATGTAATGCGTGAGATCTGGTTGAGCCATAGCTGATATTGGTAGAGTTAACGAAAGCACAACGGATCTGGGTGTGGCTCTTTTAGATTTTTCAATTCCCTGGGAATAAAGTGCGGTCTCACTGGTGTGAGCCCCTAAGACTCTTCTTTCTTCTTGACGATTTTCAGGGTGCTGCGACGGCTGGGCTGGGATAAGAAGACCGCGGACGGGAGGGTCTCCGGCACGCTGTGATTGGCATAGTGCGACGCGTGGTTACGTTCGTATTCCTGTTGCTCGTGAAATTGCCAATAAGCATCGAAATCGTTACTGGAGCGCAGGGCGCGCAGTCGGAGCACGGCTTCCGCTCCAGTCAATCCCCAGCGCGCACCCGTCAGATTCATCCGGTCCTGGACCAGATGACGACAGGCGCCTTCAATCACCCCGGTGGCGATGGGGACCCCCTCAGCCAGCGCCTTGTCGTACTGAAGATACGGCGAGTAGTGGAGGAGATAGTCGGCACATTCGTCCACGGGCTTCCGTTCTGCCGCAGCCATCTTTCGAAGCGTGGCACTGCGGCGCATGCCCGCCGCGACCAGACTCCCCTTCCCGCGCAGGATCTCCAGCAGGTGCGCTCGCGTCCAGCGATCTGGTTCGAGTTCCTGGCCGGGGAAAAAGGCGCCCGCCGCCTTCCACACATACTGCGCCACATGGATCAAGTCGACGACGATGATCAGGGGGATCTGGCGTTCCTCCGCCAACTGCTGGAGACGATCGATCTGCGGGAGATTGCCATCGACCAGAGCGACCCAGCGCTTCTCTCCCTTCGGATCCCGACGCCCCGCCTCCTCGAACATCTCCTGGATCACCGCCTCTTGCGACTGCGCCAGGCTGGCCCAGACCCGTTTGTGTTCGGGCCGCGGCCGCGCGGACCCGGTTTCCTGCAGCGTGGGAGATTCTGGCAGGATCTCTTCTGGCGTGCGCACAAAGGGCGCGACGGTATAAACGGCAGCCACGGCGGCCATCCGTTTGGCATGCAGCCGGCGCCCGCTCCCCAGCCGCGCCGTGAAGGTTTTGGCACGCGCCGCCGCAGCGCGCTGCGTGGCTTCGCGCAGGTCCTCGGGCCGCATCGCCACACCCTTGCCATCCACCGTCAGCACCAGGATGGATCCGGTGTGCGGACCGGTGCCAGCGCCTGCCTGGCGCTCCTGGTAAAACGCCTCGAAATCCTGCGCCGCCCGAATCACCAATTCCTCGAACTGACGCTTGGGCACGTGCGCGCCGGTATACACCTCCAGCGTCTTCACCCCCTCGTCAAACGAGCTCTTGGCCGCTTCCATCGCCACCCGGCGCCGCACTTCCAGTGAGTACTTCTCCGGCGGAAGATTCAGCGCACCGTCGAGCGGGTGCAGGCTGGGTGTGCCTGACGCTCCGTAGCCGGTGCGGGCCACCTCCACAGTGCCGAAGATGCTCTCCAGACTGCGCTCATGTACGGGGGTGGCGATGAGCGGCGTCCCCGCGGCATCGCGCACCGGTTCGACCGCCTGGCCCGGTTGGCGCATGTCCAGATGCGCCTGCAGCAACTTCCGCATCAACTCCCGCCCCATCCCCTCCAACTGCCGTTCCAGCTCACTATGCTTCACTTGGCACGCCTCCTTCGAATGCAGGAACTCGGTGATGGTTGCATAGGCTTGTTCCGCTGCGGCAAACGGATCCGCCGTGGGACAGGGCAGGGCGCTCATGGCCGTCCGCTCTTTCCACTAAGGCCCCCACAGGTGGCGGCCACCTCGCCAATCCACGCGATCTCGGAAGCCGCGCACATCCGGCCGCCGCCCTCGAAACCGTTGCTGTCTGCTGGGTTCGCCACCGCAGGTACTCCCATGCCACAGCTAGGGTAGCGAAAACCGGGAGAAATGTCCAGCCCTGAAGCGGAAAAATCGAGAGCCTGCCGGGACCAAAGGCTACATCGTGAGGAGCGACGTACCGCCGGTGTAAGCAGGAGGTGTTATCCCAAAGCGGGTTATCATCGCCGTACGCCCGCCAGATATCCTGCCGGAGTGCCGATATCCCCCCTTATTCGCGCACCGTGAACACTCCGCATACCAGCTATCCGATTGACAGACAGTGCTTTAGCTTCAAATGCAAAAGAGCTGCACCCAACGGATCTCCACATTCCAAACCTCCCCCAGGTCCTTTTATCCGGGTTCCCAGGGATTCCCAGTTCCTCGGTCTTGCATTATATCAAATGAAGGTCCGCGCCTCCTGGCCTTCTTCCGAAAGGCCAGTCAGTTCGTCCATTCTGGAAGGCTGCGCCAAATGGCGTGCAAAGTTTTGCGCCAGATAATTTGCAAAGTGACACACAAAGGACCCTTTGTGAGAAGGAAGTGCGAGCGTCGTAATCGGAACCAAGCTTCTTGTGGCGCGCCCATTGACCACGCGCCGGCTGCTTGAACGGTCTTGGTTGGGAACCGGCGCGCCGATAGCCCGTGTGTAGTCGCGAAGCGTTTAGTAACGGCTTTGCCGGAATCCACGTGGACGGAGAACGCCCGTCTCGCCGATCTGCCCCGCCGTCGCGCCCCCGAAGTCGCGTTGGGGGAAGCACGCAACCGGGCGATGCTGGCGGCATCGTGATCTCCTCGAAGCCCGTTTCCGGCCAATTACGAAGTCACCGGGCGGCGGGGATCGATCTCAGCTTCGTACGAGTGGGCGACCAACTGGACCGAACTCGTACGGTGCCATGCCGTCGGGCGGGCCGATACGTCAAATTGACCGGGCTTCGGGCATTTGAGACAGACACGCAGGCTTGCGGGGCTGTGAGATAATGCGCAGGGTGGCGGTTGTCAGGCCAATCATCATCGTTCTGGCATTTTGGAGCCAGGGACCTGCTTTGACTGCATTGAAAGCGCAGCCGGCAGGGTCTCACAACGCCCTTACATTTTCCACTTACCTGGGGGGCAGCAGCAATGACGTTGTCCATGCCATGGCCGTGGATTCGCAGGGCAACGTTTATCTGGCAGGCGAAACCGTGTCGCCCGATTTTCCGGTAACGCCTGGCGCGTTGCAGCCCAAGCACGGTGGCAAACCGGGAAATGATTGTTCCATCTTCACCGGTTGCTACATGTCGGACGCGTTTGTCACGAAGCTGGACTCTTCGGGCAAGATCGTTTACTCCACGTACTTGGGCGGAACCAATGCCGACGTTGCATACGGCATTGCGGTAGACGCGAACGGCGATGCATACATCTCGGGGACGACGACGTCGCCGAACTTTCCGGTTACCACGGGAGCATTCCAAACCAGTCCGCGCAGCAACTCGATGCATGCGTTTGTGGCAAAGCTGAATGCGTCGGGATCGGCGCTGGTTTATTCGACGCTGGTTGGCGGCTCCGCGTCAGAGAACAGCGTTGCCGGAATTCGAATCGATGCGGCAGGCAATGCGTATATAGCGGGGACGACCTCCTCGCTGGACTTTCCCATCACACCCGGCGCGTTGCAGACTATCGCAGCCAAAGCGCCGGATACGTTCACTACGCTCACGCACGGGTTTGTGTTCAAACTGAATGCGGCCGGTTCGGGCTTGATTTACTCGACTTACTTGAGTGGCTCGCAAGGGGCGATCCCGCAGAGCATGACGCTGACCTCGGCTGGAGAGGTCCTGGTGACGGGGGCCACTTCGTCGGCGGATTTTCCGATCACGAAGGGCGCGTATCAAATTGCGATCCCCCCGTCCGCCCTTTCCTTCATCGCAGCGGCGTCGCGCTTCGTGGCGCGCTTGAACACGGCCGGGAGCGCGCTTGTTTACTCGACGTTTTTCGGAGGAATCGCCAACTTGAGCCTTTCGGGCATCGAGGTGGATGGCGCCGGTGCAGCCTATATTACGGGCGATACGCTCGGGAACTTTCCTGCAACTCCGGGAGCGTTTGCCGGTCCCTCTGTGCCGGGGCCGAATCAAGACACCGTGTACGCGGTGAAGTTGAGTCCGGATGGGAGTCAACTGGTCTACGCCGTCCTATTGATTGCCGGTGTGAGCGCCTCACCGGGCGCCATCACCCTTGACCGGAAGGGAAATGCGTGGCTGACGGGCCGGACTGCCGCTTCGAACTTCCCGATCACCGGCGACGCTTACCAGTCCAGCTACGCTGCCGCCGCATGTTTCGGCAGCTTTCCTGGCCCGTTCGGTGGAACCGGCGATCTGGTGAACTGCGGCGATGTGTACCTGGCAGCGCTTGACCCTTCCGGTTCGTCGCTTCTTTACTCCACGTATTTCGGCTCCAATGGCAGCGACAGTGGAACGGCGCTGGCCATGGAGCCGGACGGATCGGTTGATCTCGCGGGAACAACGAGTTCCGCCCTCCTGCCCGCGACCGCGTCTGCGCCGCAGACACATCGCGCATTTGGACCTGACTGTACGTTTGAAGGTTCTCCTTCCGCATTCGGCGCCAGCATCTGCACGGACGTCTTTTTATCGCGTTTCGGTCCGGCGGCGTCTGCGCCGTCGCCGCCGTTTGAGATCGTCAACAGCGCAAGCTATTTACCAGGAGCGGTGGCGCCTGGAGAACTCGTGACATTCTTCGGACCGGGTATCGGGCCTTCCCAGAGCTTGGCATATCAGGATGACGGGAGCGGCCGTGTCGCTACGACGCTGGGCGGGATTCGGGCGTTATTCGATGGGACTGCCGCGCCTCTGCTGTATGTTGGGCCGAACCAGATCAATGCGGTGGTGCCGTACGATACCGCGCCGAAACGGCAGGTGCAGGTGGCTACCGAGAAGAACGGTGCCAGCGGACCAGCGCAGAACGTGGAGTTGGCAGACGTCAGCCCCGGCTTCACGGTAGTGGCGCCAGGAGTATTTTCCATGGCGGGTTCCGGGATCGGACAAGCGGCGGCGTTTAACAACCCGGACGGGACTCTGAATGGTCCGACGCATTCGGCATCGGTCGGATCGGTGGTCGGCATCTATGTGACCGGGCTCGGCGTGACGGATCAGGCGGTTCCGGATGGGACTATCACCAACCCTTCGCATCTGCCAACGAACATCGGCATGGTCGAGGTGTTCGTGGGCGGAAAGAATGCGCGAGTGCTGTACGCCGGCGCCGCGCCTTATTTGCCGGCTGGAGTTTCCCAGGTCAACTTTGTCATTCCAGACGGTGTCCCTTCGGGAAATCAGCCCCTGTTCGTTTCGGCGGGGCATGTGGAAGGAAGCCAGTCCGGAGTGTGGATTGCGGTGAAGTGAGGCGGCTTGCCCCGTTTACGTATCCGACTTGCTCGATCCTGGCAGGATGACTCTTTTATACCGGCCAATCTGTTTGAATGGAAACCTCCAGCGTAAGCGACCTAAAATCAAACAGATTGGCCGGTATCAAAGCGTTTAACGGGTCCAATTTGTGCACGCGGAATTCCTCCACAGGCGGTGTTGTTGGCCAAAAGTACTTAAATACCGGCCAATCTGTTTGGACCGCAGCTTTCAGCGTAAGTGCCCTAAGGCCAAACAGATTGGCCGGTATTTAACGACTTCACCGGTCCAATCTGTGCACGCGCCTACAATGCCCACATTCTGTTGTAGTTATATGCGCGCGGGCATCACGATTGGCCGGTGAAGTCGCGATCTGGGACATGACCGGCCGCGAGGCCATGATGCTCCAGATCTCCTCGAAGGCCGTTTCCGGCCAATCACGACCCGCGTTCCTAAACGCTACGCGACAAGGCAGGAACTGGGCGTCAAACGAAGTGGCGAAAACTCGCTATTGGAACGGGTCGCACGAAATGGTCAGCAGCGCTCCAACCATGTAACACTAATTCTCAAGCCCACAGCTCTGATGTGAAGGTTGGCAAATGTGAACGCCAAAGAGCACAGCGCGTGTGGCGTTCATGAGATCCGCGCCTAGAATTCCAGCCGCGCTTGAAAGGCGATCATACGTGGGGAGCTATCGCCGCCCAGGCCAACGCCGAGTAGTCCCGTCGGCGGCGCCGTCGTGTAGGTCAGCGCTCCGAATCCAGTTTGGGTTGAGCGATTGCCGGGGATTCCTGCGTAGCCCAGAACGGGAAGGCCGAAATTTGGATGATTGAAAATGTTGAAGAACTGCCCGTCGATGCGCACCTTCACCCGCTCACTCACAGCAAACCACTTCGAAATGTAAAAATCACCCCAGGTAAAGAGAGGCCCCCGCAGTGCGTTGCGACCCAGATTGCCATACTGGCAGTTTTTGACGCTGTCGCCACCTGCGCAAGCGCCGGTGCTTGGATCAACCGTTGAAGCAAACGCATCGGGGTTGAGCCACTGGATCGTCCCCGGTTGCGTCACGCCAGGAATGGCTTGATGCTCATAGAGTGGAACGCCGGAAACAACACCGGCGTATTGCGGCCCACCTCCCTGCACGATCCCGTTTCCGTTGGCGGTGTAGGGCGCGCTCAGAACGGAAAAAGGAATCCCGCTGCGCCGAAAAACCGAACCGGATACCTGCCAGCCGTTCGCCACGTGACCGAGTATGCGGTTGCGCAACTTATCTGGTAACTGGTAGACGTATTGCATCGTGAAATTGTGCCGGACATCGTAGTCACATGGGCCGTGTTGACGGCTGAGTTCGCCGGGGAGGGGCGAGAGAATCCCGCCTGCCGAGAAGGGCAGGAATCCTCCGTTTGAAACGGTGTCCATGCAGCGGCTCCAAGTGTAGTTGGCCTGAACCTGCAGTCCGTGGGAAAGCCGCCTGCCGGCAGTCACCTGCAATCCGTTGTAATGGCTGTTGGCTCCGGTGTTGAGTTGGGTGACAGCGCCAAATCGAGGGTCCTTCGGCTGGCCATAGGGAAACGGCGCAAAGCAGTGTTCGCATACAGTCTGATAGCCGTTGGCTTGCGTCTGGTAGGGCTGGTTTACCGCGCGCGTGCCCACGTACTGAGCGCGCAGATTCATGGCCGAGCCGATCTGACGCTCAAGAGCAAAGCTCCATTGCATGTTATACGGCGCGCGCAGCTTGCCATCTGGGACGGCGGTGATGGCAATCGGTTGGAGGCAGGTGTTGGGCTCTGAGAGCGCGGACGCGCAGGAAAGTTGGCGTTGCTGGAAGCCTGAGACAAAATTGCCATTGGCGGCGAGAGTCGCGTCCACCGCGCTATTCGGAACTCCCGGAGCGATCGCGGACCCGCCCACATTGCCCAGCAGACCGCCCTTAAAGGTCGCCGAGTAAGGAGGATTGGTGCCCACCAGATCCACAACGCTCCCGGGCAGAATGTCGCTGAACAATCCAAACCCCGTGCGCAATACCGTGCCTGGCCCCACCTGCCAGGCGATCGCCGTTCTCGGTTGCAGTATGGCCAACGGCGTCGCGGCGAATACGTTCGCCAGACTTGTGCGAATGGTTTGGCTGAGAGGCTGATCGACGTCATCTGGAATGGCATCAAACGAGCCGGGAAGACGCGCGAGCGCGTGGTGCGGATTGGCCGGGTTGGAGTTGTGCGTTGCGCGCACTCCGAAGGTCCACGTCAGCGTGCGGGTTACCTTCCAAGTGTCTTGTGCATAGACGTCGAGGTTGAGGAAATTATAGGGCTGGGAGTTGGCCAGTGGGAACGTTTTGGAAGCGGTGGATGCCACTCCATAGATGAATTGCGGCAGGGTCGTGTAGTTAACTTCGGGGACCGCGCCTTGGCCGAAGTCATAGTCATTCAGCCGCAAGATTCTGGTGTTGGTCCCAACCCTCAGTTCGTGTGCCCCGATGCTCCAAGCCAGATTGTCGTTGATGAAGAACCGGGAAGCGCGCCGGCCTTGAACCCAAGTGTCATTGAGCCCGCCGAGGGTGGTGAAGGGCGCATTGGCTCCGCTTCCTTGCAACACGATCGGGAACGCCTGTAGCGTCTTTGGAAGATCGCTAGGGCCGAATAGACTTTCATACCAGGAAAACGCGGGATTGAAGTAGTTCACCAGCTTGGGCGAAAACAAGTGCGTATAGCCGGACGCAAAGGAGTAGAGGGGTTGGGGCGAGATCGCGTCGAACAGAGGATTGATGGGGTCCGTGTAGGCAGCTTGCAGTCCGCCGTCATGCTGAAAGCGGAACCAAGCCGTGTTGTTCTCGTTGATGTTATAGTCCACACGGCCTGTCTGGACGTGTTCAGAGTCGGAACTGGATTGCGAGACGCTCCGGCGGCTCGCGCATCCATTGCCATTTGGCGGATTGCCGGTTGCCGGGCTACCGTCGCTGTTGAATGGACACCCAAGAACAGAGAGAGGAGTCCCTACGGCGGTTTTGTAGAGTGCGAACATCTGCCGATACAGCGGAACCGATTGCGGCGAGGACTGATAAGTGGAACCGGTGACAGAGTCGGTGCCGCCTCGAGGAAGTTGCTGTAGGACGTAACTCTGGAAGGCCGGAGTGGGGACCGTCGTGGACGAAACGATGGGAAGTGCTATACGGACCCACTCGCTATCGAAGAAGAAAAAGAGCTTGTTGCGCCGGATGGGCCCTCCCAGGCTCCCTCCGAAGTGGTTCACCGTCGAGCGCGGCTTGTGATTGCCCGGCGTGGAGTTGGTGAAGAAATTCGCGGCGTTGAACTTCGAACCATTCCAAAGTTCGTAGAGATTTCCGTGGAACTGGTTGGTACCGGATTTGGTCACGTAGTTCACCTGAGCAGCGCCGTAGCGGCCCTGATCGACCGCGAAGGAAAGGGTGTTCACCGTCATCTCCGCTATGGAATTCAGCCCAAGAACGAGGTTGGTGGAGAGCCCGCTATTCAGGTTCGTGAGCGGATCGTTGGTCTCGAGGCCGTCGACGATGTAGCCGTTTGACAGCGAGGACAGACCATTGAACTGTACGTTGCCGTATCCGTTGGTGCCGCCAACGAAATCATTCCCGCCCCCCGCCGTGTTCATCAGTGCGCCCGCGGCGAACTGAATGGGATAGGTCAAGTCACCCCCAGGGTTCGGAAGGCTTTCCATCGCGCGCGCATTCAGCGTTGTTGATGTATTCGGGTTCTGTGCATTGATAAGCGGCTGTTCTTCCGTCACGGTGACGTTCTGGTTCGCAGCTGCGATCCTCAACGTGAAGTTTACCGTTTGCGTTTGGCCGAGACCGGCCAACACCGTATCGGTTTCCTGGGCCTCAAAATGCTCCACCTCCGCCTTCACCAAGTACGGACCTGGTTTGAGCTGTGGGAAGTTGAATCGCCCCGCATCGTCTGCCTTGACGGATCGCTTCAGGCCATTGTCAGTACTCGTAATGGTCACCTTGGCGCCGGCGATCGCGGCGCCCGTCGCGTCGCTGACCGAGCCCACGACAGCAGTGGTGGTTTCACCCTGAGCCCAAAGTGAATCCGGTGACGAGATGGAAGCGGCCAACACCAGCAATAGCGGTAGTTGCAAGGCAAGAATTGGTTCACCACATTTTATTAAATTAGTAATGCCTAAATCCATTGGCTGTACCTACTTAGCCTACACCGAGCCCGCCTCCGTGCGCAAGGTGATCGTCGGCCAAGCCAGCCTTCGTGCGTGAGGCGTCGCAGAACTTCGGCTGTGTGCGCCCTGTGGTTGCTGCGGAGCGGCTCCCGCGTTTAGTATTGAATTAGTGAGCACTAAAGCCCGCCTGCCGGCCACGACCGAGTCAGTCGACGACTACCTAAAGGCGATCCTCGAATTGAGCGGTGCGGAAGAGCAGCGAGTAACGAGCAATGCCCTGGCCGGTCATCTGGACGTGCGTCCGGCCTCAGTCACCGGGATGCTTGCAAAAGGTGGCCAGCCAACGGCCATCGTTTGTCAAATACGAAAAGCACCATGGCGTTGTCCTGACGGAGATGGGAAAGCGCCGGGCTACAGAGATCCTGCGCCATCACCGTTTGATCGAACGATTCCTTCATGATTTGCTGGATTTTTCTGGGATGAAGTTCACGACGAGGCGGAACGCCTGGAACACTACATCTCGGAACGTCTGGAGGACCGCATCGCGGCCAAATTTGGCGACCCGGATGTGGGTCCGCATGGGCACGTCATTCCGGAAAAAGATGGAGTGGTTGCGGTTCGGGAAGAGGTCGCGCTTCCCAAGTGGCCCTGCGGTGTCCCAGCAGTTGTCAGCAGTGTGTCGGACCGGGACCCGGCCGCGCTCCGCAAAATGAAACGTTTGGGGTTGGTACCAGGAACCGGCTTGATTGTTGATCCCGGACGGCGGAACGCTTCGTTGTTGGTGCGCAGTGGCGGAGGACCACCTTCAAGGTTGAGCCATTTGCTTGCCGCAGGAATCCTGGTCATTCGTGAATCACCGTCTGACGAAACGAGATGCGTCCTTACAGATCGTACTGGTGTCACAGAGGGAACTTGAGGCGAGGTTGGGCCGGATACCGCCTGGAGCATTCGGATCTGGTAAATCTGCGATGGGACCGATTACCCGTGAAAAACGCCGAAGGGTTTACTAAGGTGGTGCCGCTGCCAAGCCCCCATCACGGGCCCCGGAAGTCGCCTTGGGGGATGCGTCGCAACAGCGCGGTGCCGGCGGCATCGCGATCTCCCAGAGGCCGTTGGAGCCCTTCAGGCCGGACTGTTGGCGTGAAGGGGTTCGCACAGTAATACCTCATTATCAGATGTCCCATCAAGCGCGACCCGCAGCGATTTCCTTGTCCGATCGCTCAGGTCGTCGTTCGAAGGGCAAGGCGGAGGCTGGTAAGATCGGATATCGAGTTTGACCGGATGCTCATTCTCGGCCAGGGAGGAACAGTGCATGATCACAGAGGCGGAGGCCCGACAGTTTGCGAAAAACTGGGTGCTCGCGTGGAATTCGCACGATGTGGATGCCATCATGGCGCACTATGGACCCGATGTCATTTTGACTTCCCCTGTTGCGGCACGGCTGTTGAGTGATCCATCGGGCACGGTGACGGGTCGGGAAGCGCTGCGGGTCTATGTTCAGCGAGGGCTTGAAGCGTATCCAAACCTGGCTTTTGAGCTGATTGATGTGATGTGGGGGCTTTCGAGCGTGGTTCTTTGCTACGTAAATCAGAAGGGTACACATAGTGGTGAGTTTATGGAGTTCGATGCGAGCAGGAAAGTTATTCGTGTAGTTGCGAATTACAACGGATGAGTACTGGAGCGCCTGTCCTTGTTGGCCCCCTGCCTCTCAATTGGCTGCGACGGAGAGAGCTACTGCGCAGCCCTGGACTCGCTCTATCCTTCCCTCGTAAACTGCGGACCTCTATCCACGAGGGCGGGCCCCCGGAAGTCGCGTTCTGTTCCGTTGGGACCGACCCGCTGCCGACGGAGTGGGTGATCTCCCCGAAGGCCGTTTCCGGCCAATCGGGAGCGGTTCAGCCCGTCATGGTACATCGGTAAACGCTGCGCGACTACAGCGGATCTAAATGTTCCGGTGTCCAGTCTTGCCGCGGCAGAAAATGCCTTCCAGCCCGCCCAGCACGCGTTCGATCGCGTTAGAAGCGTCCGCCTCGCCTCGTTCAAGGCACCAGCGAACGACGACTCCTGTGAGGTGGATACTCACTCCTGCAATGGCCGCGGCGGTCACCGCGCTTTCAGGCGCTTCGGGAAGCCGCCGTTGGTAGGCTTTCGCCACGTGAGCTTGCACTTCTTGTAGCCGTAACATCTCCGCGGAAGCCGCTGCCGGGCTGAGCTTCAGAATCTTGAGATGCTTTCGAGTCCGCGCCTCGTTGCTTAAACCCGCATTCGCAACGGCCGCGACCGACTCCCGAAACACATCGCGCACCGAGTATCCGGCCGGGCACCCGTCGACTGTCGCCGCGAGCTGCTCTCCATACAGCAGCAAGGCGAACGACATCAAATCACCCTTGGACATGAAGTATCGGAAGAACGAACGCAGCGAAATGCCCGCCGCTTGCGCGATATTCTCCACCGTCGTGTCGTCGTAACCATTTGCCGCGAAAAGCTCCATTGCGGCACTCCAGATCGATTCCCGTACAGCACGTGCTTTGCGCTCCTTCAAACTGGGAACCTCGACGAGTGCCGATTGAGCTTTCTGGTGATCCGCTGGCTGAGAACGCTTCCTCATGTGAAGTCAACACGATAGCAGTTCTCTGCATGACACGTCTATATTGTCCTGTCGTGTTGACTTTGGCATAATGTGCCAATTATACTCGTACACAATGTTCTCCCTCCTACGAACGGTTGGCCTGCTGATGGTTTCGCTCGCCATTCTCAAAGCCGCACCTCCTCCGGCTCCGAACTGCCGTTCCGGGGGCCGGCCGCACTTCGGCGGTAGCGAGCCGCCGTTGATGATTGATCCCAAGTGTACGGATCCGGATTACAACGAGGCAACCTTTGTGATCGACAGCACCCAGCAGCATGACCTCAAGCTGCCGGACGGCACAACCATCCCGTACACAGAGGTCAAAGGCCATTTCCCTGCCGCCAGGACGAAGGCACAGTTAGCCCCGGGAGTTCTCGAGAGCCCGACCACAGTGAGCCACAGCGTCACCTGGCGATTTCCTGACAAAGGTCATTGGCGTAACCGCTTCTTCCAGCAGTCTTATCCGCTTCCAATAGAATCTCTGAACACCGTAGACAGCCGCTTTGCCTTTCTGAGCGGCGGCTACACCGTTGGAATCACACCCGGCGCGCCGAACGTCGGCTATCGGGTCAGCGCGGCTGCAGCGAAGCTCTCCAGGGCGTACGCGAACAAGCTCTACGGAAACACCGCGCGGATTTATGGCTATATCTACGGCCAAAGTGGCGGCTCAGTTCAGATGATGGGTGCCAACGAGGCCACGACGGGTGTTTGGGACGGCATCGTCCCGGTTGTGATCGCCACCGACGGACTCAACACGCACTCGTTCATGTGGGATGCGCTCTACGCGCTAGTCATTCCGGAGGCAAAGCGCGAAGCAATCGGTGAGGCGGTCGCTCCAGGCAGCGGCGCAGATATGTATGCCGGGCTCGACACTGATCAACGCGCAGTACTCGACGAATTGCTGAACGCGGGCTTCGCACGCATAGCGCTCGAAGGCTTTAAGTTCAACGTGGCGAGCGCCCTTGTGTTCGCGGGCGCTGTTACGTCATACGATGCTTCCTACGAAGACGATTTCTGGTCAAAGCCCGGGTATGAAGGTGCGAACCCGCCCTCCTATCTCGCCGCCGCGAAAGTCGACGCTTACGCGACCATTACCGGGATCACCCGGAATGCGGAAAACGTCCCGGCCGCGGTCACCTTCGATCCTGCCACAGTCCCGGCAACGGGCTCGATCGGCGCCGCAGGACTGCAGTTTTACGTTTACACCGCCGACGGTACAACGCGCGTCATCAATGGGGTTGCGCGTTCCCTCTCCGGCAAACTCGACGGGAGCGCGCTGACTCTGACGGGGGCCAATGACCCGACCCTGCTCAATGCGCTGGCCACGGGTGGCAAAATCCGAATCAACAACCGTCTTCTCCTGGCGGCATGCTTTTATCCGCGTCACTCTATCCTGGATAACGGCAACCCCGCCTATAATCAGTACAAGAACGCCGACGGCACTCCGCGATATGTTCAGCGCTCCGTTCAGACGGCGTATCTCGCCAACATCCGGGCGTCCGGAGGACGCCGCCAAACCGGCAAGCTCGAGGTTAAGACAATAGTCATCGAGGATCTGGTAGATCCGCTTTCTTATCCCTATGTTGCAACGTTCTACGCCGCGCAGGTGAAAAGGACGATGGGCTCCGCGAGGAGGGACAAGGTCTTCCGCGTTTATTACAACGAGAGTTCCGGCCACGGCGCCGCCGGCCCGATTGCCGCCGGAAAACCGAGCACCACAACCATCAACATTGATGGCATCCTCAACCAGGCGTTGCTCGACCTCTCAGCCTGGGTAGAGCGCGGCATCGCCCCGCCACGATCTTCGCAATACAGGCTGGATGCGATCAATCAGGTAGTTCTGCCGGAAAGCGCGAGTGAGCGGCATGGCCTGCAACCGGTCGTGCGTCTTGCGGCTAACGGCAAAACGCGAGCCGAGGTCGGCGTAAATCAGCCAGTCAGTCTCGCTGGCAAAATTGAGATACTCCCGGGCGCAGGCAAAATCATCCAGTACGACTGGTATTTGGGGAGGAGCGACTTCGCCTACGAACCGCCAACGAAGCTCGCCAACCCGCAGACGCTCGTCGACGCCACACGCACGATAAGCTTCTCCACCCCCGGCGAATACACAATCACCCTACGCACCTGGGCACAGCGCGACGGCGTCGGCGACAGCACGAGCACAACATTGTTGAAGAATCTCGCCCGTGTCCGTGTGGTGGTTCGATAGCCTGCGACTTAGAAACTGGGCTTTGACGGCCCAGAACGACGTGGCCCGGGGTCGCAAATCAACGGGCAACCAGAAGCGGAACGCAACCGCCACTTAGATCTTCGGCAACGGCGAAGGGTTTACTAATGTGGTGCTGCGGCCCAGCCTCCCATCACGGGCCCCGAAATCGCCTTCTGTTCCGTTGGGACCGACCCACCGCCGACGGAGTGAGTGATCTCCCCGAAGGCCGTATCTGGCCAATCACGGATGACCATGGCCGCTGGATCCATCTGAGCTGTGTCCGAGTCACCGACAAACCGGTCCGAGGTACAATTCGTGCGGTTCGAGCCGATACCAGAAATTCGGCGCGGCTTGCTCTGTCAGACGGATAGACTGTGCAGATCGCTATTTGATTGTAGCGTGGAGGACTTTAGGACGACGGGTTTGGGGGACGTGGCTGGCTAGCTAGAGGTCTTCGAAGATGCGCTCCAGCGTCCAATATTCGGGATCGCGCTCGTCTGCAGTTGTGGGGATGTCCGGTTCCTCCTCCTCGGGCGCCTGGGGGCGTTGGACGGTACTCAGGAGGCGGTCGAGATCTCGCAATTCTTCTGGAGGATCAAGGTGTGCCCATTCATAGAAGTCACCGGCGATCCTAAGCACGGCTCTGGTGTGTGATCGCCAATCGTCGTAATCATCCGGTGTGGCATCACCGTCGGCCTTCAGATGCTCGCCGGTCCCGATGCTTTCGCGAAGTGCTTCCACGATTGCATCTCTCCAATTTTCAAGGTCTTGATGTCTGATGCGCTGCCGCAACACTCGAGGATCAATGCGGCCGAGAGCGTTGGCGAGGTGAATAGCGCTGAGCGTAGGTGCCTCTTTGATTGCAAGTGTGCACAGCGCCGGGCCGTAGGAAAGGATTGGTGGAGGGAGCAGGTACAGGCTGAGGTCCGCAAAGGATTCGAGGATGGGCGTCCAGTCGTTCGGCGAATATCGCCGGTTGTGCTTGTACGTATCCTCATGTGCGAAAGCTCTCAGCACTGCGTCGAAGAGTTGCATGCGTGGCTGCTGGTTGAGTGACGAGAGATCGAGTTCGACGGGGCTACGACGTTTTCCGTCGCGTCGTGGAAGGAGTGTTTCGGCGGCGGTGAGTATGCTTCGCCATTCCGACGCAGTCATCACTGCTGTTGAGAGGTTGCGGATGCGTTGAATAAGGAGCGCGAATTCCTCTGGCGACTGGGTGCTGATATTGTGGTTGGGGAACATGCGGTTTTAAGCTTGCTTTGTTGCTGCTTGTCCGCGGATGAGTGCCGCAATCCCGACGGGGGTGGTCAGGCTGATGTATCGTGACCGTGCTTTGGGATCATCGCGGAGCTCTTCCAGGAGCATGTCGCGCAGGCTGGGGTGCCGAAAGTCAGCGGTCACCATGCCCGCAAACGTCCGGGAGACTTGTAGAAAACTGTGTTCCAGTCGTGCCAATACTGGACGAAAGGGTAGGCAGCGGTCACGTTCATGCTGCGCTCGTTGTTCATACGCGAGCTGGATCGTTTTCAGCGGTGCGTCTTCTTCGCAGTCGAGCATGGTGGTGAGGAGGAGTTGTTCTGAACGTGAGAGGTTGTTGTATGCTTTGCGCCAGCGCTGGGTGGGGTTGGTCATGAAGCGGTTGACCAGCGCCCACGTGGGCGTTTTCTCCTGGCGCAGGACGTCGTCGCAGAGTTGGCGGATGCGCTCGGGCGTAAAGTTCGGATGCTGGATGATGCTGCGAAATCGCGCTTTGATGATACCTCGTGCCGCTGCCGGCAATGATGCGAGTTTCGCGTGATTGTAGAGGATCTCCGCGCGTTCGGGAATTGTGAGATCGCCGACTTCGACGAGTATTTCGCGCGCGCCGGGAAAGTTGTTAATGCTTTCGCCCAGACGGGTTTCATTGAGTGCTTCTACGAGAATGTAGTGGCGTGCGGTCCAGATCAGGATGTGCTGTTTGTCGATTTTGGCCAGGACCGGGGAGATCGCGACTCCATGCGTCGCTGAGGTCGGCCTGGAGATTGATCGAGCCAATAGCGTCGTCAGCGACATAGATCTGGCGCTGTTTTGATTCGTGCGCCTGAAACAGATCGTCCGGGGTTCTGATATCAATGACTTGGTACCCGTCGCTCGCGTACAGGAGTGCGATCGCGGCGGCGATCATGGTCTTGCCCACTTCCGGTGGGCCATCAAGGACGATAAAGGAATGCTGCCGCAATGTGCGCAGTGCCTTGAGATACGCGCTGTTTTGAACGAAAACAGCCAGGCGGGGCTGCCACTGTTGCAGGTATGCTTCGCTACGCGCGTAGAGTTTGCGGTTGATGATGCGATCAAGGTCCGCGAGGCCGAGCAGTTGTGGATGGCTGCGACGGATCTCTGGATGCAGGGTGAGGTGTTCGCATACCTCGTGTCCGTCGATGATGTGGAAATTCCCGTGGTGGCCGCAATCGCGTGCGACGGTTGCGAACTCATCGCGATTGTTGGCGGTGAGTGGGACGTCGGTGATGAAAACGTAGTTGTCGATCGGGTCGCGGTGACGCGCGAAGATCGTGCTGATCTCGTGCTGGAGGGCATGTTTGAGCTGTAATCGAGCCTCTCGTGCGCCCGCGCCTTGGAGATCGATGTACTTGATTTGGAAGACCCAGTATCCGGACCATCGCTCCTCGGCGCTCGGGAATTTCGCGTTTCCACGGTAGGTGGCGTCGCGACCCTGATCTTTGGACCCACCAAAGGACGTGACGCCGGAGCCGATGATGGCCTTAAGCAGCGTCTGCGCCAGTCGTTCGAAGTTGTACCACCCGATTTCTGCAATGCGGTACTGCAAGCTCATAGACGCATTCGTTCACTCCTGCCTGCCGCATCGGCGAGGGACGTCCGGTTAGCGCACATCGAATTTGCATCGTACATCACTTGCTGTGTGAGCGGCCAGTCGCGTAAGTATTCGGCGGAATTTGCGTGACAAGTCCAGGACTGCACGACCGCAAGGGGAGCACGGCGTGAACGGCCTGCCGAAACGGTTAGGCTCTGGTCGGATCACTCTTTTATACCGGCCAATCTGTTTGAACGGAAGCCTCCAGCGTAAGCGACCTAAAATCAAACAGATTGGCCGGTATCAAAGCGTTTAACGGGTCCAATTTGTGCACGCGCCCTGAACTTTTAGATTCCGCTCAAGTTATAGTCGCGCGGGCATCATAATTGGCCGGTTAAACGCGCGACTCGGAGAGAGCAGGCCAACCGCCTTGCCGACCTCTGTACGGATGGCCGACCACCCCCCGCGTGTACGGGATCGCTTCGACGATGCCGGCGCAGTCCTGGGAACTCAGATTACACGTCATGCGTGTCCAATGTGTCTGGCGGACTCGTCACCGCTTAGTCGCTCCGCTCACTTGCTCCGCATCAATTCGATTTTCCCTTTGTCCGTATCCATCGTGCCTGACATCTTGTCGGCATTGATGGTCAACTCGGCCTTCGCGAAAGCAACCGTGCGTCCTTCCTGGGGATGCGTTTCGATGATGAGTTTGTCTCCTTTGACCGTGCCGGTGATCGGAAACGGATCGCCTTCCGGCCCGAGCCATCCCGTAACTTGATCGCCTTTTTGTGTGAACGATGCCTTGCCGTGAGCCTCGAAGCTTGGAGTCGTCAACTGAACATCCCATTTGCCGGTGACATCCGCAGCCCAAGCAACAGCCGCCAATACAATTGCGAACAGGACCACCAACACACCCTTTCGTTCCGTCACGCGCATTCCTCCCACCGGTATCGAACGCGGGCGCGATGGAAATTGTTCCACGAATATTTGGAAACCGGAAACGT
>Ga0210402_10001301_pt1 | contig 25880 bp, 19 predicted proteins | sample IncBWC7MmetaG_FD_161055 | JGI IMG/M metagenome (GOLD analysis project Ga0210402, IMG submission 161055) | Forest soil microbial communities from Barre Woods Harvard Forest LTER site, Petersham, Massachusetts, United States - Inc-BW-C-7-M | ecosystem: Environmental > Terrestrial > Soil >... | reverse complement strand
GTGCGGGGGCAGTTCGTCCGGGCCGTCACAACCTCCGCCCGTGTCGGATGACGAATTCCTTGATCAGATCGTGCGCGCCGTTTTTCAATTTTTCTGGGAACAAGCTAGTCCCACAACCGGGCTGGTAAAAGACAGGGCGCTCGCGGCGGGCAACGACAGCCGCACAGTATCCAGCATTGCGGCTACGGGATTCGGGTTGACAGCCTTGTGTATCGGCCATAAGCGAGGCTACGGAGACGCTGCCCAGATCCAGGCGCGAGTGGCGACCACGCTCGACTTCCTTCTTAATCGCATGCCCAATCAGAACGGCTTTTATTACCACTTCGTGGACATGAACACCGGAGCACGCGTCTGGAACAGCGAGGTTTCTTCGATCGATACTTCCATTCTGCTCTGCGGCGTGCTCATGTGCCGTCAGTATTTCCAGGACGCGCAGATCCAATCGCTCGCCGGCCAGATCTACAACCGCGTAAATTGGCCGTGGTTGCTCAACGGCGGCGCTACTTTTTCCATGGCGTGGACTCCCGAGAGCGGATTTACGCAGGCGCGATGGGACACCTACAGCGAACTGATGATGATTTACTTGCTGGCCATCGGCTCGACGACTCATCCCGTTCCTGCCTCGTCCTGGGACGCTTTTGCACGGCCCACGCTCACTTATCAGGGACTTACCTACATCACGAATCTGAACGCTCCTCTGTTTGTTCATCAGTATTCGCACGCGTGGTTCGATTTCCGGAATAAACGCGACAAATATACGAACTACTTCGACAACTCCGTGAAGGCGACCCAGGCACACAAATTGTTTTGCCTCTCATTGCAGGGCCAGTGGAAGGACTACCAGTCGAACCTTTGGGGCATCACGGCATCCGATTCTGCGAATGGCTATGTCGTGTGGGGAGGGCCGCCGTCCATGGGCCCGCTCGATGGAAGTATCGTGCCGTGCGCCGCTGGCGGCTCAATTCCATTCGTCCCGGCGGACTGTATGACCGTGTTGAGGAACATTCGCGCAAATTATCCGAGAGCTTGGCAGCGTTACGGATTCGTGGATGCGTTCGATCCAATAACCGGCTGGTACGATCCCGACGTGATTGGTATCGATGCGGGCATCATGATGCTGATGGCCGAGAACCAGCGCAGCAACTTCGTCTGGAAGACGTTCATGACCAGCCCCGAAGCGCAGAATACATTTCAGGCGATTCAGTTGCACCGATCGTAGAGTGCTTGGACCACAACGCGGCTCCTTATTCGGTTCTTGGATGTAGACAATCTTATCGCGGGCGAAGCACTTTGGTTCAACGGGATTCAACAGAATTTCAAAACGAGCCCCCAAGAAAAACAAAACAAATCACTTGGAGTCTCCAAATTTCAGGAGATTTCAATAATGCCTCGAATCTGGTTCGGGACCAGGGGGTCGGAGGTTCAAATCCTCTCTCCCCGACCAATTACCTCAATCTTGCGCAGAGGTAGATCGCGGAAGAGATTTCACGTCTGGATTTTTCCGCAAATTCCCCACTGTGACGGGAATTGTCCCCGCTCTAAGCAATTTTCTTGCTGGGTTGGTTGTTGCGAAGGTCGTTAGGCCGACTTGAGGTTCCCCACACGAGTTACGCCACTTCCAGCTTGACTCCGAAAGCGCGCCGGAGGAATTTCAAACTCGCGTTTGAATGCGCGATTGAAGGCCGCCTCCGACTCGTATCCCACATCAGCCGCGACCTGCGCCACCGAATAGCTGGTCGAGGCCAGCATCTGCGCGCCCAACTGAAGCCGCCAACGTGTCAGGTACGACATCGGAGGCTCGCCCAGGTAATCGCGAAAACGCTCGGCCAGCACCGAGCGCGACACCCCAGCCTCTCTCGCAAGACCGGCCAGGGTCCACGGGCGCGCAGGATTCCGGTGCATCAGCGCCAGCGTCTTTCCCACCTCGGAGTCACGCGCACCGGCCAGCCAACCGGTTTGTTCGGACGGCAACTGCGTAATGTAAGCCCGCAGGGTTTCAACGAACAATACTTCAGAGAGCTTGGCCAGCACCGCTTCTCCGCCGGCGCGGGAAGCGCCTGCTTGATTGACAGAAAAACGAATCGAGTCTTCCAGCCATCGGCCCGATGCGTCGTTGCGGATGCTGATCTTGAAAATCGAAGGAAGTCCGCTCAGAAAAATCTGGCTGAGTCGCGGCTCGCAGGCCATGTAGCCGCAGACAAACTTCGTGACTTCTCCACCTCCACCCGCGCGCCATAATTTCAATCCTTGCGCCAGAACCTGCGCCAATTGGTGAGAGTCGTCCACGGTGGTGGTTACGGGCCCGTTCTCTATGATGTGGGGGTCGCCGTGCGGAATCATCACCAGATCGCCAGCCCACAACGCCAGGGTCTCGCCATTTTCCATCCGGATTGAGGCCCTGCCCTCCGTGAGCAGGTGATAAACGATGACGTGCTCGGCGCCGGGCACGAGATGATGGGCTAGTCCCCGCGACGACGCGGCACGAATACTCCAGGGCGATGAGAATTCTCCGTTGTAGAACAACGCTCCCTGCAGCTTTACGACTTTCAACACTTCAGACAAAACGTCCATAAAACGTTTTCGGCAAACCTTTCCGGACTCTGGAGCAAATCATCACACGGCAACCGCGCGGCGAGCAAGAAAGGCGGACGCGCGGTCAAGCAACAAGTCGACTCATAGTCCATAGTGGGGAGGTTCCAAAGCAACGCACTGCAACAATAATTTTCGGAGGATGTTATGAAGAAATACATCATCGAACGCGATATCCCACAAGTGGGGAACCTCGCAGGCGAACCATTGCGGCAAGCGGCTGCCAAGTCCAACGAGGTCCTGAGGGAACTGGGAGGCGACATTCAATGGGTGGAGTCCTTTGTCGCCGCTGACAAAACGTTCTGCGTTTATCTGGCAAAGGACGAGGCGATCATTCAGAAACACGCGGAACTCAGCGGCTTTCCCGCCACCAAAATAACTGAGATCGGCAAGATGATCGATAGCACGACCGCCGAATCCCGATAGTGAATTGCTGTCCATAAATATGGGGGAAGAGAAAATCATGACTACCACAGCACTCGAACCACAAATCGACAGTCTGAAAGCAAAGTTGAAAGCCACCTGGATGGCCGGCGACTACGATCGCTTCTCGCGTTACATGGAGCCGGATGCGCGCAGCTTCTACGAACACCTCGATGTTCCCGCCGGATGCCAGCTTCTTGACGTGGCATGCGGCTCGGGCCAAATCGCCCTGCTGGCAGCACGCGACGGAGTCAACGTCACCGGCGTGGACATCGCTCCCAACCTGGTGCAGCGGGCACAGGAACGTGCCAGCGCAGAAGGACTCAAGGCTCGTTTCATGGAAGGCGACGCCGAAGATCTTCCCTTTGAAGACAGCAGCTTCGATGTTGTGACCAGCATGTTCGGAGCGATGTTCGCTCCGCGCCCGGAAGTGGTAGCCCGAGAACTGTTGCGCGTCTGTAGTCCCGGCGGGACCATTGCGATGGCCAATTGGACCCCGCAAGGTTTCATCGGACAGATGTTCAAGACCTTCGCCAAGTTCATCGCTCCGAACGGAATGCCGGCTCCGGTATTGTGGGGCGACGAAAGCACTGTGCGCGAGCGCCTGGGTCCCGGAGTCTCGGGCCTGATCATGGGACGCCGCAACTATAACTTCGCCTATCCGTTCCCGCCTGCGGATGTGGTCGAGTTCTTCCGTCAGTATTACGGTCCGACCAATCGTGCGTTCGCGTCACTCGATCCGGATGCCGCCAATAAGCTGCGCCAGGAACTGGAAGCGCTGTGGTCCACAAACAACCGTGGAGGCGAGCAATTCACCGTGGTGCAGGCGGAGTATCTCGATGTGATCGCGATGCGCGCCTGAGATTGTGATTGTTCAACAACGTGCAAATCTATTTGCCGTAACTTCCCCCCGATCGGGGCCGGCGCTATTCCGGGGCTGGCCCCGTCGACTCACGCACCACGAGCGTGGGCTCGATCGCGATCTGCTCGATGCGTTCGCGATTGTTTTCGATCATGCCGATCACGGTTTCAGCCGCGATCTGGCCCATCTTCACAAGTGGCTGCCGCACGGTGGTCAGGCTCGGCGTGTTGAACGCCGCCCACTGAATATCGTCGAAGCCGACCACCGAAATATCCTGCGGAACACGCAGCCCTTCTTCCTGAATGGCGCGTATCGCTCCGATCGCCGCGATGTCGTTATAGGCAAACAGCGCCGTGAACGGTTTGTTGCGGGCGAGGAGCTGCTTTGCGTACGGATAACCCAATTGCGGGGAAGGGTCGTCTATCTCAAGGTGGACGATCAGGTCCGTGTCCATTTCCAAGCCGAGATCCTGCGCAACTTTGCACACGGCATTCCACCGCTCCTCCGAGTCGGAGCTGAAAGGCTGTCCTTTCATGAATGCGATCTTGCGATGCCCCAGCTGATGCAGATGCTTCATGCCTATGCGGATCCCTTGTTCCTGATCCAGCACAATGTTCGTCACTCCCTCAAAGGCCCGATGTCCTGCCACACACACGGTCGGCAGCGGCGGAGCCTCCTGAAAGCTCGTATCCACAGTGACGAACCCTTCCACTCCCCTTTCGAGCAGAAGTTGCGAATAGTTGCGCAGCATGGCCGCGTCATGCCGATGAATGACCGTCAGGAAGAAGTAGTTGTGCTGGCGCAGGTACGCTTCGACTCCGCCGATCACCAGCGAGCCGTAGGAATCGCCAATTTCTTCGAGAATGAGTCCAACCGTGTAGGTACGCTTCTTGCGGAGGGAGCGTGCGAGAAAATTGGGACGGTATTTCAGTTCCAATGCAGCCGTATGAATGCGCTGCCGCGTGTGCTCCGGGATGGAACGGGCCGAAGGCGCATCATTCAGCACCGCGGACACTGTTCCGGGCGCCAGCCCGACGTGTTCCGCGACGGCGCGCAACGTTACGGTCCCTGGGGAACTGAGTCTGGACTTCTTGCTCTTAGACATGCCCGGCGATTATCGCGAACTGCGCGACGCCCACACCTCGACTTTCCCAACGTCCGGTCTCGCGACGGCTGTTAATAGCCCAAGTTACTTTGCCGCATCCATCGTAAACGCGTCCGTGATATTTCGCACCTTTAACGACTGCCGAATTTCTTCGATGCTCGCATTGCTCTTCAATTGCAGCGTAATCGGTTCGTTCGGCAGCAGATCGAAATAGTTGTCGGAAACCTCGACGTCATGATCGCCGAAACTCGCGTACACATGTTTCGCCAGCATCGCCGACAGTAACTTCAGCGTGTAATTGCCGCTGCTGCCCGCCACTTCCGCCTGGATCGAAGCCGCTGGAAGAGCCAGATTCCTCACATGGTCAAATAGCACCACGTTCCGCGAAACGACCTTTCCACTATGCGTCAGATCGACCACCGCGAACGCATGCTGTGCATCTGTATCCTTCAACAGTTCCGCGCGTGGAAGTGATACGTATACTTTGCTGGAAAGTTCCGGTACCGTGATCGCCTGTTTCTTATCGAGGATGCTCTTGCCCTGGAAGTCGAGCACGCGAATGTGCAACTCCGCTTCCTCCGCCTGCACTTTGTCAGACACCACGTAGATTGACAGTGTCCCGTTTTCCTCCCACGGCGAGACCAGCAGATCGTCGTAGAAACGTCGCGCGTAATAATGCAGCGCCTTCCAGTGCCCGTAGTAATCGATGCTCGACCACGACGCCACCGGCCAGCAGTCGTTCAGTTGCCAGTAGAGCGATCCCATCGTACGCGGGCGCTGCCGTCGCAGATGCTCCGCCCCCACCTTGATCGCCTCCGCCTGCATCACCTGGCTGACATAGAGGAATGATTCGAAGTCCTTGGGCTCTCGAAATTCACGCAGGACGTAAGTACGAATGCGCTCGTTGCCGCCGACATTCTTCTGATGTACCTGCATCACCGGCGAAATGATGCCGAGATCCTTCGGCTCCGCGAACTTGCGCACCGTCTGCATGTCGGGAAAAGACTGAAATCCGTACTCCGACATGAAGCGCGGAAACTGATGCGTATATTCCGAGATCGGTTCCAGCGCGTGCCACACTGACCAATAATGCATGTCGCCGTTGCGCGGGCCGCCAGGATCGTCTTCGAAGTTCGCCGATGGCGAACTGGGCCAGTAGGGAACTGGCGCTCCATTTTCCGCGACCACGCTCTTGATGATGTCGTGGAACAGCACGACGTAGTCCTGCCAAACTCGCTCCCGCTGCGGCGGAGTCAGCGTCTCCTTGAAATAGACGCGGTCGCCCCAGTAGCGCCAGCCCGTCTCGACTTCGTTGTTGCCGCTCCACAGCGTGATGCTCGGATGATCGCGCAGCCGCTTCACCTGCTGCGTCGCTTCTTCGCGGACGTTCTCCTGAAATGCCAGGTCGCCCGGAACCATGGCGCCGCCGAACATGAAGTCCTGCCACACCATGATCCCCAGTTCGTCGCAGATATCGTAAAAGTCGTCGGTCTCGTAATATCCGCCGCCCCAGTGCCGGATCATATTCATGTGCGCATCGCGAGCCGACTGCAGAATCTGGCGATGCTGCGCCGGTGTGACGCGAGTCGCGAAGCTGTCGAAGGGAATCACATCTGCGCCTTTGGCAAAAACGGGAATGCCGTTGACGACAAACGTAAAGCTCTTGCCCCACTGGTCGGGCTGGCGGCGCAATTCGAGGGAACGTAGGCCGGTGCGCAACTCGGAGCGGTCCTCCACCACGGTCTTCTTTCCGTTTGCCATCGACAGAGTCCCGAAAAACTTGTACAGGATCTGTGGCCCATAGCCGTTCGGATACCACAAGTTCGGATTCTTGATATTGAAGGAGATCGACACATGGTTCATCCCCTCGTCGAGCAGAGATTTCTGCCCAGCCGCAGGCACGTTCCTTCCGTTTGCGCCATCGTGCTCAACTGCCAGCGTCACCTCGCCCCGGCCTGCGGCAACGATGTCAAAATCGGCGCGCAGTTCCGCCTCTTCCTTCCCGACCTTTTCCTGCTTGATGTGGAAGTTATCGATGCGGTAGTCGTCCCACGCGACCAGTTTCAACGGCAGCCAGATCCCCGCTGTGATATAGCGCGGCCCCCAGTCCCAACCGTAGTGATATGGAGACTTGCGCGTGTACGGATCCGTGGCAATCCCCTCTTCGCTGACGATCTGCACCTGGCCTACAGTTGGCAGCCGTACCGGCATCGCCTTCACTTTCGGCATCATCAGCGTGATGGGCGAGTGAAATACAATTCGCAGGATATTCTTGCCGGCTTTTAATTTCTCCTTCGCCGGCACCCGCCAGGCCCGGAACATGTTGTCCGCCTTCAACAGTTCGCCGTCGTTCAGGTAGACGTCGGCATAGGTGTCGAGGCCGCCAAACAGCAATTCAACATGCTTGCGCGCGAGCGTGGAGGAGTCGACATCAAACTCCGTCTCATACTCCCAGTCCGTTAACCCGATCCATTGCAACGATTTTTCGTTGTCGCGATAAAACGGATCTGCGATCAGCTTGTTAAGCAACAAGTCCATCTGCACCAATCCCGGCACTTCTGCCGGATGCCACTGCTCGACCCCGTCATGGCCTTTGTCATTGAGGGCCCGAAACCGCCAGCCGGAATGAAGAGGAACCGCCGTGGGCGGCGAGGCTAGAACGGGAAGGCAAAACAGAACAACCGCGGCCATGATTTCCCACCGTCCGCAGCGTCGGGCAGAGACCATGAAGGGACTCCAGAAAATTCTCTATAGCGGCTGGGATTATACCCGCGGGCTGGGAGATGGTAAAGCGCGCAACCCCTAGAAAACCGATTTTCTCAGTACTCCCGCCAAACTTCCCTTGGAGCCTCATCCTGAGCCTTCCGAAGGCGGAGCCGAGGGCGAGCGAAGGATCTGCTTTCCTTTCGTTCGCCGAGACAGCAGGCCTTTCGCTGCGCTCACGGTGACAGTTTCATAAAATCAGAGACTCTAAGCGAAGGGGTATGCTCAGAACCGCAACTTCACCGCTTCCGAAACAAACTGCATGAGCGGTTTCATCCTGCGCGCGGCGCGCAGAAAATCTTCGAGGAAGTGTCCACTGCAAACCTGTGCCTGTGTGAGTTCGACGCTGGCGATGAAATCTTTGCGTTTGAGGTCTTCAATCAGCGGGTGGTCTGCGCAATAACCTCGGGGCGGACGAGTGAGCGTATCTCCACCCAGGCGAAGCCCTCGCTTGGCGGCGCGCCATTCGTCCTGCCTCCAGTTGATGGCGTCGCGAATTCGTGCCAGGGACCGTGGATCGGGTTGCCAAATGCCGCCGGCGAGAAACGATCCCTTCGGATCGAGATGGAGATACAGGCCCGGACCATGCACAGCTTCTGTCGCCGAGGCATGCCAGAAGTTGAACCCCACGTGCGTCTTGTAAGGACTCTTGTCCTTGGAAAACCGCACATCGCGATAGATACGAAACAGTGATCCACCGCGCGGCTTCGGGTCGGCCACCAGCCAGGTGCTGACGTCGCGCAATCGCAATTGCAGATCGGCGATGAAAAGCAGCCCAGGTTGACGGGCAAGTTCCTCGAACTCCGGCTTGTGCTTCAGAAACCACGTCCGCCGGTTGTTCCGTCGCAGTTGTTCCAGAAACTGAAAGAGCTTTGGATGGAAGTACGTCCGCCCCATCTGAATCTTATTGCGTTGGGGGGGTGACCGCAGGAGTGGGAGTTCCCGCTGCGGCGCTGATTGCGCTGTGGTTTACAAGGTCCTTCAATTCCTTGCTGGGCTTGAAGAACGGGATTTTCTTCGCCGGCACTTCGACGCGATCGCCGGTCTTGGGATTGCGCCCCACGCGCGGCTTGCGCTGCCGGGTACGAAAACTGCCAAATCCGCGAATTTCGATCTTGTCACCCACGCGCAGCGAGCGCACGATGCTGTCAAAGATCGTCTCTACAATCACTTCGCTGTCTTTGCGCGTCAGTTCGGCCAGCCGGGACACTTCTTCGATCAGATCGGCTTTTGTCATACGGTTCGCTCCCTTTGGGGGTAGGGCTCCCGCCCTGGGCTCATATTGCCCCCAGATATCGAGGGCTGCCAGTGCCTATAACTCTCTCAAATTTCAGGGGTTCTGCGCAAGTGGGCAGCAAAATACCTTATTTCCACAAATAGTAGAAGCCAACTTCCTGCTCGAGCAGCTTCTCCCGGGTGGGGAGGTAGTCGGAAACGTCCCCAAACAGCAAGTCAAGGCCGGACCGCTTCGGTTTGGCCGGCCAGACCAGCGACGGCTCCCCCTTGATTCCAACGGCTTTAGCGGTATCTTTTACCGCGTCCTGGAAATCGGCGATCTGGTCCACCAGTTTCATTGGGAGGGCTTGTTCGCCAGTCCATACTTTGCCGTTGGCAATCAAACGGATATCCGCTTCTTTCGCGTTGCGGCCCTCAGCCACTGCCTGAATGAACTGCGTATGCATGTTGTCGATCAGGCTTTGCAGGTACTCCCGTTCAGCGGGAGTCATTTCACGGGCGGGATTACCGGTGTCCTTGAACTCCCCGGCTTTCATAGTGATGCTCTTGAGTTTGGCCCATTGCAGCAGTTCGGCGTAGTTGACCCATTGCGCGATCACGCCAATCGATCCGACGATGCTTCCCTTGTCGGCGTAAATCTTGTCGCTGGCGGATGCCACGTAGTAAGCGCCGCTCGCGCCCACCGTTTCAATCGACGCAACGATGCGTTTCTTCTTCGAATCATGGATGCGCTTCACTTCTCGGTAGATTTCTTCCGAAGCCGCCACGCCCCCGCCGGGAGAATTGACATGAAGAACAATCGCTTTGATGGAATCGTCGTCGGAGAATTTCTTGAGTTGCGAAACGACCTGCTTGGGCGAAAGAATAACGCCCTCCAGATCGACGACGCCAATCTTGTCACCAAAGCCGCCAAACGCTTCTTCGTCGCCGCCGCTGCCAAAACTCAAATACACCAGCGTAAACACGGCCGCCACAAAGAGAAGAAATGCCCCGCCGCCAAACAGCAGCCAAAGCCAGACGCGAGAACGACGCTCCTCAGTCATAATTTGGCAAGTGTAGCACTGGAGGGCTTAGATCGAAGGAACTGGGAATTGGAGAAACCGCAGGGTCAGCCGATCAGCTGACCCTACCTGGAAACAGACATTACTTAACCTCAAAATTCGCTGCGCCCGGATTGACGTTGTGGTTGATGGCGGTTTCGGTTGCATCGAACTGATAGATTCCGGTCTGGCCGAGCGCCAGATTCGGATTATTTACGACCGCCGCATTCATGGTTGCTGAACCTTCTCCAACCGCTCTGTCTCGAGGTACCTCCGCAGTAAACTGAATGACCCAATGACCAGGAAGAGTGACGCCATCAACCGTCTTGAAATCATCAAATCGCTCTTCTAAACGGTAACGAGTAAACTCTTGCTGAGCAGTTTCCTGCACTGACATTCCTAGATGGGGACTGATTTCGAGCGAGTAACTGGTCATCACATGTCGGGCAGTTTGCGTGTCAAAGAACAGAAGGATTTCCAGATCCGAGTGCTTGGTGGGCGAATACTTGATTTGGCGCAACTCTCTACCATTTATCTTTTTCACGCCCTGGTCCTGCAACTTAGGGTGCTTCTCGTCGAGATTGAGGAGCGGCCATCCAGTCGAAAGCGTTCCTCCCCACAGTCCTTCGGTCAGGATTTCCGTATGCGCTTGGACAAAGCTTCCGAGACTAGATAGAGTTCCCGGCTTGATGTTGGCGATCATTGTCTTTTTCCCGTCTGAAACAAACCTTTCCCCGTGGTAAGACGGGTTCGGAAGTTTCAGCAGAGCAACCATCTTGTTGCCTTCGGATAGCAGAACTTCTTTCCCATCTTGAGCTCCGCTGCTGGTATTCAGAAGTTTGAACTGAACAGTACCCTCCACAGCGCGACTTTTTATGGCGGATCGGTCCTTGTCGCTGCCAATGGAATTCAGGTGTTGTTTAACAAAGTCACTGACTTGAACCTCGTCTTTCGCCAAGCTGCAAAGAGTCAGGCTCATAAAGAGAGCCGTCGCGACCAGGAATCTCATCAAATACCTCGCTTTTGGAAGTAACTTTATTTTACAGCAGCTCATCAAGCGTAGTTAGGCTCCCACATGCCTAACTATTTACTCAGCGTTATTACTTGACCTCAAAGTTCTTGGGATCGAGCGTAACGTTCTGGTGAATCGAAATCTCCTTTACCTCGAACTTAGACACAGGGGACCGGGCGCCTACTGCGTTGGGGTCAGCGTTGGAGTTTTGCATAACCCCCTCTTTCGCGACCAAGATACCCGGAGCACGGGCCGGAGCGTCCTGAGCGCCGGGCGTGTTATTCCAAGTAGTGATTTCGCGATCCCCACCCGCAGGAATCTCGGTGGTAAATTGGAGAGTCCAGCGGCCCGGCAATTGGACGCCGTCCGTCCCATTGAAATCGTCGAAGCGTTCTTCGAGGTAGTAGCGCGTGAGATCTTGCTTTGCGTTCGCGACCACGGTACTTCCCATTTGAGGGTTGATAGTTAGGGAATACGTGGTCATAAGGTGACGCGCGGTTTGCGGATCAAAGTAAAGCATGATCTCCAGGTCCGAGTTCTTGGCCGGTAGATACTGCACGCGGTGGAGTTCGCGGCCGTTTATTTTCTTGACTCCCCGATCTTGCAATTTGGCATTATTCTCCTCCATTCTGGTGAGTGCCCATCCGGTGGAAAGGGCACCGCCGAGCAGTCCCTCGGTCAGAATTTCCGAGTGCGTCCTGACGAATGAGCCAAAGCTCGAGTACACGCCAGGCCTGACGAATGCGATTTCCACCTTTTTGCCGTCACACACAAACCTCTCGCCGTGATAACCGGGATTGGGTAGTTTTAACAAGGTGACGGACTTATCGCCCTCCGAGATAAAGACTTCCTTCCCCTCCTGGTTCCCACCAGCTCCGTTGACAAGACTAAACTGGAGCTGGCCTTTGACGGCGCGCGACTTCACTGCTGCCCGCGTCTGCTCCGTGCCGATGGAATTCAGGTGCTGTTTGACAAAGTCGTTGATCTGCCCGTCGTCCTTCGCGACGCTGACGGACGACAATGCCAACAAAACAGCCAACACTGTAAGGGATCGCATCGAGAAACCTCCTGGAAGGGGGGAAGATCGCCCAATTATACTCAAAAGTCGTCCATGAGAAACACAACACGCTTCACAATTCGTGACCCGATCGAACTCGAAGTATTCAAGAATCTCTACCACTCCATCGCCGAGGAGATGGGCGCGGCACTACGCCGGACATCGTTTTCTCCTAACATCAAGGAGCGCCGCGACTACTCCTGCGCGGTCTTCGATTCCGCGCGGCAGGCCATCGCCATGGGCGACCACATGCCCGTCCATCTTGGATCGATGCCGATGTCCGTCGCTGCGGCGGTCGAACATTCCGCGCTGGAACCGGGTGACATTGTTATGTTGAACGACCCATTCCGGGGTGGGACTCACTTACCCGACATCACGCTTGTGATGCCGATTTACGTGAAGCCGGCGCAGCTAAAGAAAATCAAAGGCGTCGAGCATGAGCGCCCGACCCACACAAGCAGGCCGGATTTTTACGTGGCTTCACGCGCGCATCATGCCGATGTCGGTGGCGCCTATCCAGGTTCCATGGGCCCGTGCCGCGAGATCTATCAGGAGGGCCTGCGTATTCCTCCCGTAAAAATCATGCGCGCAGGAAGGATCGTCCCAGATGTGTTGGCCATGCTGCTGAACAACGTTCGCACTCCGGAGGAACGCGAGGGCGACCTGGGCGCGCAGATCGCCGCCTGCCAGACCGGCGCACGCAGGCTCGGCGAAATCTGCGATCGCTACGGATTGGCCCGCACCCAGCGAGCTGCCAGCGAGTTACTCGATTACTCCGAAGAAATGATGCGCAGTTTTCTCGCCACGGTTCCGCCCGGCACATATACCGCGGAGGACTTCCTTGACGATGACGGCGTCGAGGATAGAAGAGTGCGAATTGCAGTCGCCGTTTCCATTCACCGCGGCCGCGGAAAATCATCTGGCACTAAGAAGAAAGCCGTCACCGTCGACTTCACCGGATCCGATCCCCAGGTTCAGGGCGCGATCAATGCGGTGGAAGCGATCACTGTCTCTGCCTGCTTTTACGTTTTTCGCTGTCTTCTGCGCGACGACGTGCCGGCGACCGCCGGGTTGATGCGGCCGTTCGAAGTCGTCGCTCCCGCGGGCACTGTGGTGAACGCGAGACTCCCCGCAGCCGTGGCCGGCGGCAACGTTGAAACTTCGCAACGCATCGTGGATGTGCTGCTGAAAGCTTTAGCCCAAGCGATTCCTGACCGCATTCCCGCCGCCGCTGCGGGCACGATGAACAATCTGACCATTGGCGGAATCGATCCACGCTCGGGCGAACCGTTTGCCTACTACGAGACTATTGCCGGCGGTATGGGCGCGCGTCCAACCAAGGACGGCGTTTCCGGCGTACACACTCACATGACCAATTCGCTGAACACCCCCGCGGAGGCCCTCGAGTATGCCTACCCCGTGCGGCTGCGGCAATATTCATTCCGCGCGGGAAGCGGCGGCCGCGGACTCTATACGGGAGGCGACGGCATCGTCCGAGAAATCGAAGTCCTCACTGCTGCGCAGGTCACAACACTCGCTGACCGCCGGTCTCGTGGTCCCTATGGACTATCCGGTGGAAGCGATGGAGCGGCGGGACGAACGACAATTGTTCGCCACGGCGGCGAAGACGAGATACCCGGCAAGACCAGCGTCCGGCTGCGTTCGGGAGAACGCATCCGGATTGAATCGCCCGGCGGCGGCGGCTGGGGCAAGGGACGCGACTCAAAGGACGCTTAAGTGAAGATAAGGCGCTGGAAGAAGTTCCGGGTGGAGACGAGGCTTGCCTCGTCTCCACTGCAAAACGGCACACTCCGTAGGTTGGAAAGAGCTGCGTCAAGCCGCGTCTCTGCGGAAGATTCCCGGTTGAAGCTATCCGCGTGAATCCGCGGAAGCGAATTTCGGTCGAAGATCCGGTGTTTGCTCGGGCGGTGTCCATCCACCGGGCTTCAGTGCATGGTTGATTGTGTACGCGACCACGCCTCCCCCGATCAGGATCAATCCGAACACGAACGAACTCATGCCCAGCACGCTCTCACTCTGGCTCCGGATAATGGCGAAGCCAAGCAGCAGGACCGGCGGAATCCCGACCGCGATTGCTCCAAACATGCCTCCCGGCACGCGAAATGGACGCGGAAGATCCGGTTCTCGCACACGTAGCCAAATCAGCGCCAGAAATTCCAGCGAAAGACTGCCGCCATAAAGCATGATGTCGAGCGTGACCAGCCGCGCAAAGCCCAGATTCAGGCACATCGCCCAGCACACAGCCAGGAATGAAATCGCGACCCATGGCGCTCGCGTTTTCGGATGCAGTTTGCCAAACCACTTCGGCAACATGCCGTCCTGCGCCATCGCCAGCGGGAGCCGCGAGTAGCTCATCACCAGCGCGTTAAACATGCCAAAGCCGCTGATCATGCCGCCGGCTACGAGTGCGATCCGCAGCAGCGGTCCGCCCATCAGCCCAGCGATGTCCGCCCATGCGCCGGTTTCCCACGCGGTGGCAGGAAGGCCGGTCATCCACATCGCGGCGAACGGCGCGACGTAGCTGAGGCACACAATCACGACCGCCGCCAGCATGGCCCGCGGATACGTCCGCTGCGGCTTTTCGACTTCAGTCGCGATCGTGGAGGCGTTGTCCCATCCCATGTAGTTCCACATGCAGATGAGCAGCCCGCCAAGAATATCGACGTTGGACGTGGTCGGCTTGGTAATGGCGTTCGCTAGCGCGCCGATCTTGAACGGAGCGATCACAAAAATCAACGCGAACGGCGCCGACAGAGCGAAGAACAACCAGAGCGAAGTCAGTGAAACGACCTTCACTCCCATAATATTCATCACCGCGCAGACGACGACCACCACCAGCGCCACCAGCACTCCGCGATAACCCTGCTGAAACCAGGGGAACATGCGCGTCAGGTACGCGACAAATAAAGTGGGATAAATCGCCATGTCGAAAATGGACGCAACCAACGACAGCCAGGCTTCCTGGAATCCCCAGAAATTTCCCATGGCGCGGCGCACCCAGGCGTAGTAGCCGCCTTCGTACGGCAGCGCGCTCGACAGTTCACCAATCATGAACGCCGTCGGCAAACTCCACAGAAGCGGGGTGAGAAGCAGGATGAGAATCCCCTTGCCATATCCCGCGCCATGCACGATGTCTTCGGTCCCATAGGTGCCGCCCGAGACCATAAAAAAGGTCGCGGCAACAAGGGGCCACAGCGTGAGGCGGATAGACTTTTTCCGGGGGGTGACAGCGGGGATAGAGCTAGGCTGGGCCAGGTTAGAAGTTGCGGTTGCAGTTGCCAATTTCGATGGCTTCCTCCTCAAGCGACTCACTCTCACCACCGCGTCTCCCTTGACGTGAACGCGGCTCCCGGGTGCACTGCGATTTCCCGGACATTGCGGAGAAGTTAGTTCGCAAATATGAGAGTACGGGAAATTTCCACAGGTGCAACATTTTTCTTGATAATTTTTGTCAAGGCAGGGCGCACTGAGGTAATGGAGGCCAGGTGGGCGCCAGCGATTCGAAGCCCATGCCCCTGTGGTTAAGGGTTTGGGTGTTGTCGGCGTAAGGCGGTCAGGGTTAGCCAATACGCCTAGACTGTGCGATAACTTCCGGGTGGCAAGTCCTCGGGCCCCGTCGCAACCCGCACACACCGCCAACCTGCGGCGCATCGGACTGCTCCCATTTCTCGCACTGCTTTTTGCGTACTGCACCGGTGGGCCGTTCTCTCTCGAGTCGATGGTCTCAACATCAGGGCCAGGCCTGGGTCTTGTCTTTCTGATGGTCGTGCCGTTGCTCTTCGCCGTCCCGATCTCGCTTGCGACAGCGGAGATGACCGGCATCATGCCCGTCGAAGGCGGATTCTATCGCTGGAGCCGCGCCGCGCTCGGCGACTTCTGGGGATTTCAATGCGGGTGGTGGAACTGGACCGGCACCTTCCTGATGAGCGCCGCTTACGGCGTCGCGATGGCCGACTACCTCGAAGACTGGTTTCCGCTACACTCACGCGCTGGTCACTGGGCGGTGGCGTTCGGATTCCTGGTTCTGGTCGCGTATCTCAATATCCGCGGCATTCACGTGGTCGGGAATCTGACGCTGATTCTTCTGATCATCATGTTTGTCCCTCTGCTGATCTTTACTTTCGAGGGATTTCAGCACGCGCGCTTCAATCCGTTTCATCCGTTCTTTCCGCCGGGCCAGGCCTGGAATGCATCGTTCGGATTGGGACTTTCCATCGCGATGTGGGCGTACGCGGGCTACGAACAACTCTCTACGGTGATCGAGGAAGTGGAAAACCCGGCGCGCAACTTTCTGATCGGCCTGTCGATTGTGATTCCACTTTCGATTGCGGTCTACGTGCTGACCATGGCCGCGGGACTGGCCGCGCTGGGTAACTGGCAAGAGTGGCAAACCGGATATTTCGTGACGGCCGCCCGCAGGATCGGCGGAAACGGGATGGGCACGGCGATGTTCATCGCGGCTGGGATCGGCAACTTCGTCCTGCTGGACAGTACGCTTCTTTCCGTCACACGCCTGCCAATGGCGTTGGCGGAAGATGGCTACTTTCATCCGGCGTTGGGAAAGGTCAACCCGCGTTTTGGCACGCCAGTGCGGGCGATTCTGTTATCGGCAGCGCTTTGTATGGCACTGGCAGTCTTTACTGTGCCGCAATTGATCGGCGTATATGCGTGGACGCGCATGGCGACGTCGATCCAAACCGTGCTTTCATTCTGGCAAATGCGGCGCAAATTCCCGGATGCGCCGCGCAGCTTCGTTGCACCTGGCGGCGTCTTGGGAGCGTTGTTTGTTGTGATTGCTCCGACTCTGCTCTTCGCCTGGGCGATGGTCTACTCTGACGCCGCGTCGCGAAAGTGGGGCCTGCTCAATCTGGCCTCAGGACCGGTCGCGTATTTGTGGATATGGTATCGCCGCAGACGCCGGGCGGAAGCGCCGCAGGTCTAGTGCGATTCGGATTTCCGCAGATGCCCGACGCGACGAGCCTAGTAGGCTGCGGAAAAAGTCGGTGTTGATTTTGATTTTGGGTGAGGGAACGTGGCTTCACAGTTTGCTGAAAAACTCATCAATGCGTGCGCAACCGTGGAAGAGTGGCCCTTCAGGGCCACGTAAGCTGTGTAGATTGATCGCGGGCTTTAGCCCCCGTGGTGTCTTGATTAGCGTAGAGTGACTTTTTCAGCAGCCTCTTCAGCCACACCGAGAGCTTCGCCACGAAAAGCCCTTTTCCGCAGCCTGCTAGAGCCGCAGTTCCCAAGTTTCCGCGACCATTTTCTTGCGGCTCCAGCTGTCGTGCCGCTTCTTCGCAGTTAACTTGAATCCCGCTTTTTGATAGATCGCTCGCGCGGCCGTCAGTTCACTCTGCGTCCATAGGATCATCTTCCTGTACCCGGCCTCACGGGCGAAGCGCACGCATTCCGCGACCAGTTGCCCGCCAATACCAAGCCCGCGTGCCGTCGGTTCGACCAGCAACAGTCGCAACTTCGAAACAGATTTCGATTTCTGCACCAGGAAAACCGATCCGACGCGCTCACCATCGCGCTCCGCGATCCAGCAACGTTCACGGGCAGGATCGAGGTTCTCGACAAAATCGGCGACGATTCTCGCCACCAGCGCTTCAAAACGCTCGTCGTAGTGATACTCCTGCCAGTACAGTTCGCCGTGCCGCTGTACCACCCAGCCCATGTCTCCCGGGCGGTGCTGCCGAAGAAGGTAGGCATTGGCGGGCTTCTCGCTTGGGCTGAGGACCAACTCTATCGTTCGCATGGAGTTGAGCAAGTCTTGCTGTTTCGCTGGAGACAGTTTCTCCAGCATCGTCCCAACCTGCTCGCTGGATTTTTCGTTCAGAGGGCCGAACACTTTGCGTCCCTTGCCGGTCAGACTCAGGAGGTTCTGGCGCGCATCCGAGAGCGAGCTTTTTCTTTCCAGCAATCCCTGTTTTTCGAAACTGCGCAGGATTCGGCTCAAGTAACCCGCGTCCAGCCCCATGTCCTTGCAGAGATCGGCCGCCGTCGAGCGATCTCGGTGGGCAAGTTCGTACAGCGCACGGCCTTCCGTCAGCGAAAACGGACTGTTCAGCAACCCCTCATTCAGGAGGCCGATCTGGCGAGTGTAAAAACGATTGAAGCGGCGGATGGTTTCGATGCCGCGCTCGTGTGGCGCGAAAGTTGGAGGGGTAGCCATAACGTAGTAGCATCCCAAAATATACTTGACATAGTCAACTATAATAATTGCCAAAGCCTCAGTCCTACTCTCGGAATTGCCAGTTGCTGGCTGGACCAACCTGATCTAATATCTTGCGCCATGGAACTGCAGGAGCTCGCAGGACAGTATCGCGCCAAATCCGATGAGGAGCTCCTGCGATTGGCATTGGACTCCGGGCAACTGACTCCGGAAGCGAATACCCTGCTGCAAGCGGAACTTGCCGAGCGGCAGATGCGTGGCAACGAACGCCTCGATGAATTCCGCGTCGAGAATCAGCAACGCGAAGAACAGGAAAAGAGTTCGAAAAGAGCATCGCTCTTTCCGACCATCACGAGGGCGCTGAAGACCCTACGAGAATGGAGACAGTACAGGCGTAGAAGACAGTACAGGCGTAGAACAGGAGTGTGGCCAGTGCTCTCCATGGTTGGTCATGTGGTTCATTTTGCAGTATGGCTTGCTGTCCTCGCGTTCGTGGTTTGGTATGGCGTTGAACACAGTTGGTCCAAGACTAGATTCCTACTTGTGTTGCTACCTGTATCGCTGACCGATATGTTTCTCTGGGACAATGTTCGGAAGGCAATCCGAATGCGGGAGATTGCGAGTTACAGAAATCGCCGCCCTCAACGATGTGACCGCTTACCCGAGTGACTAGGTAGTGGTGAGGGAGTGATCAGACCTTACTCCACAGTTCTTCCCGCGGATCCTCAGGGTTCAGCTTAGCGAGTTCCCGCAACAGCTCTTTCGTCTTTTCGTCACGGGGCATCGGGACGGTAACTTTTACTTCGACAATCTCGTCGCCGCGTTTGCCTTCCTGTGTCGCCGATGACACACCTTTCTCCCGTAGCCGCAGCTTTTGTCCCGACTGTGTGCCTGGTGGAATCTTCAGCGTGCTGCGTCCATCGATCGTCGGCACTTCGATCTTCGCGCCTAGGGCCGCCTCAACGGCGGTGATCGGCACCGTGGCATAGATGTCGTCCCCTTCGCGGCGGAAAACCGGATGCTCTTCGGTGCGAATGATCACGTAGAGATCTCCGGTCGGCCCACCTCGCAGTCCTGCATTGCCCTTGCCGGCAATTCGAATCCGTTGTCCGTCGCGCGTCCCGGCCTTGATGCGGATTTCGAGCGGGTCGGTACGTTCGACTGTGCCTTCGCCGTGGCAAACCGGGCAGCTGGAAATGTTCTTGCCCGTCCCATGACACCGCGGACACGTCACATTGAACTTCATCCGTCCGCCGGTCTGCTCGATCGTCCCCTTACCTTTGCATTGCGGACACGTGCCGGGCGACTCGATATACCCGTTCCCGTGACAATTGCCGCACACATCGCGCCGCGCAATATTCAACTTCATTACGCCGCCGCGAATGGCGGTCCAAAAAGGGACGTTGACCTGATACTCGAGGTCAGTGCCTGGCTCCGGTCCTTCTTCCACCGCCCCGCCGTGCCCTCCGCCGGAAAAGATGTTGGAAAAAATGTCGCGGAATCCACCGCTGCTGCCGGAAGGCTTCCGCGCGGCGCCACGCTGGCCTTCGAACATGTCGGAGAAATCGAAACCGCCAAAATCGAAGCGTACGCCGCCGGCGCCTGCCGACCCCGAGCCCTGCGCGCCCGAAAATCCATCGAAGCCGCCCGCGCCCGGCTGGCCGCCGCCGCGCGCATAGGCGTCGGCGGTCGCTGGATCGATATTGTCGGAATAAAAGCCAAGCTGGTCGTAAATCTTGCGCTTCTTGGGATCGCTCAGAATGTCGTTCGCTTCGGAGATCGTCTTGAACTTCTCCTCCGCGCTCTTGTCGTTGGGATTGACGTCAGGATGGTACTTGCGCGCGAGCTTGCGAAACGCCTTGCGAATGTCGTCCGTCGAGGCGGACTTCTTTACGCCTAGCGCGCCGTAATAGTCTTTGGTTTGAGTAGCCATGCTCTAGCGAATGTGTCACTCAACTCTACAAAACCGTCATCCTGAGCAAAGCGAAGGACCTGCTTTCTTTATCGTTCGCCCGGAAAGCAGGTCCTTCGCTTCGCTCAGGATGACAGCACTGAGGATATTGCACTCCAAAGAAATTAGTTCACTATTTCCTTCGCCTGCTCGTCCATCGGAATCGCAAAAGCTTCAAACGGCGCTGCGTCGTGAGACACGGGAATCTTCTGCATCCCGGTATCGGTGGGAGCGTAGCAATACCACCGCCCCTCTTCGGGGACAAAGTTCACGAAAAATGCCTGTCCATTTACTTCAAATCTCAATTCGCTTTCCTCTTTCCGGTTCTTTTTTCAAATCTGTCTTCCCGAGCAAAGCGACGGACGACAGTTCGTATAAATAGTCAGATGCACTTTGGGGGCGCTCATCGCGCCCCCACGAAAGTGTTACATCTGTGAGCGCCGCTTACTTCTTATCTTCGACGTCGACATACTCCGCATCGATTACGCCTTCGTCTTTTTTCTGAGCCTGACCGTCCCCACCCGGAGCCGGCCCCGCGCCCGCTGAAGGCCCTGCTCCCGGAGCCGCACTAGCCTGCGTAGCTTTGTACATCTGCTCCGCCAGCTTGTGCGAAGCCGCCGTCAGCTTTTCGCGCGCCGAATCCATCTGCGCCTTGTCGCCGCTTTCGATGGCCTTCTTCGCGTCCGCCAGGGCATTTTCGACATCGCCACGCTCCGAGCCGTCGATCTTGTCGCCATGCTCTTTCAGCATCTTTTCGATGTTGTAAGTCAGCGTGTCGAGTTGATTCTTGGCTTCGATTTCTTCGCGCTTGGCCTTGTCTTCCGCCGAGTGAGCATCGGCTTCTTTCGCCATACGCTCGACTTCTTCCTTCGACAAGCCCGAAGACGACGTAATCGTGATCTTCTGGTCTTTGCCCGTAGCGTTATCTTTCGCCGTGACGTTCAGGATGCCGTTGGCATCGATGTCAAACGTCACTTCGATCTGCGGAATTCCGCGTGGAGCCGGTGGCAGTCCGGTCAAATGGAACTTGCCCAGAGTCCGGTTCTGCGCCGCCATCGGACGCTCACCCTGCAGCACGTGCACCTCGACTGACGTCTGACTGTCAGCAGCCGTCGAAAACGTTTCCGTCTTCTTGGTCGGAATCGTCGTATTGCGCGGAATCATCGGCGTAGCCACGCCGCCCAGCGTCTCAATCGCCAGCGTCAGCGGAGTCACATCCAGCAGCAGCAGGTCTTTCACTTCGCCGCCGAGCACGCCACCCTGAATCGCCGCGCCGACTGCCACGACTTCATCCGGATTCACGCCCTTGTGTGGCTCTTTCCCGAACAGTTCCTTCACCAGCGCCTGGATGCGCGGCATACGAGTCTGTCCGCCAACCAGCACAACTTCGTTGATCTTGCTGGCATCGACGCCCGCATCCTTCATGCACTGTTTGCAAGGCCCGACCGACTTCTGGATCAGGTCTTCCACCATCGACTCGAGCTTCGCCCGCGTCAGTTTCTTCACCAGGTGCTTCGGACCGGAAGCGTCCGCCGTGATGAACGGCAGATTGATTTCGGTTTCCATCGTGGTCGAGAGCTCGATCTTGGCGCGCTCCGCTGCATCACGCAGACGTTGCAGCGCCATTTCGTTACCCTTGCCGCGCAGGTCGAGGCCTTCATCTTTCTTGAACTCGTCAATTAGCCACTCAACCAGCCGCTGATCGATGTTGTCGCCGCCCAGGTGAGTGTCGCCGTTGGTCGCCTTCACTTCGATTACGCCTTCGCCGACTTCCAGCACCGAGATATCAAAAGTGCCGCCGCCGAAGTCGTAGACCGCGATCGTCTCGTCCTTGCCCTTGTCGAGCCCGTAAGCGAGCGCCGCCGCTGTCGGTTCGTTGATGATGCGCTTCACATCGAGCCCGGCAATCTTGCCGGCGTCTTTCGTCGCCTGCCGCTGCGCGTCATTGAAGTAGGCTGGCACCGTGATGACCGCCTCGGTCACTTTCTCGCCAAGATAGTCTTCCGCCGCCTTCTTCAGCTTCTGCAGAATCATCGCCGAGATCTCAGGCGGAGTATATTTCTTCCCATGCGCCACGATGGCAACGTTCTCCCCGTCGCGCTCGACCTTGTACGGGACCATCTTCATTTCTTCGTTCACTTCGTCGAAGCGCCGTCCCATAAAGCGCTTGATCGAAAAAATTGTGTTCTCCGGATTGGTAATGGCCTGCCGCTTAGCAACCTGCCCCACCAGCCGCTCCCCTGTCTTGGTAAACCCAACCACCGAAGGAGTAGTCCGGCCCCCCTCTTCGTTGGGGATCACTTTGGGCTCTCCACCCTCCATAACCGCCACGCAGGAGTTGGTGGTGCCCAGGTCAATTCCAATAATCTTACCCATATCGCGTCCTCCTAGACTGATAAGTGCTTTACAATCAATAGCATTATGATTGCGTCCTAGAGCATGCTAGAACTTGAGTGTTCCGTTGTCAAGGATTAGATGCTCTGATCGGAGGATAGGTCGCGATTGTTCTGACCTCATGCCGGCTGGTGACGAATCTGGTTGTCCGTTATCTGAGCGAAGAAGCCCACTTCCTGGCAGCGGTGGAAAAAGGCATCGCGGCCGCCGAACGCGGTGACTTTGTCGAAGATGAAGAAATGGACGCCCGCCTCGAAACCATGTTCAAGCCTTGATGCGCATCCGCTGGACTTACGCCGCCGCGGCGTGCCATGTAGGATTAAGCCGCATTTTCCGTCGGAGGATCCGATGGTTTTTCACCTGATGGCTTGGCGTCAGCCTGAGTGTTTGGTAATTCGGCGGGGCTCGGTTTGTCTGATGACCGCGTTTTACTAGTTGGCGAGGCAGGGTCGCGGATCGTATCTTCTGATTTCGCCGGTTCCGAGCTTTTTTCGCTGTCCTCGATTTTTTCGCGCTGCGCCGCCGTCGTTTCTTTGGATTTTGTTTCTTCACTCTCGCCGCTTTTCTCAACTTTCGCTGACGGTTCAGCTGTCTTAACCTGCGTCTCTGCGGATTTCTCTGCCGCCCGCTCCGCTTCCCGCTCTGCCCCGTCGAGGAGATGGTTGAGTCGTGCTCGGGTTGCCATCCATTTCACGCTACTCGTCCTTTCCGCTTGCTCAAGGTAGGGGGCCAATTTGTCGGCGCCTTTTTTTTGCGCTTTCAGGAACTCCAAGACCGCGAGATTCTGGGCTTCCAGTCCCTCGAGGGCTGATAACACTTCGCCGACCAACTCCCGCATTAGCTTGTCATCCATATCGACCGCCCTCCGAGTTGGAATTTGGATGCCAGACCGAGGGCAGAGCGCGGCCTATTTTGGGGAAAAGATTTCAATCGTCCTAAGCTTGCCGATGATCCGTGCCCTCGATAAGAAATACCTTTCCTAATCCCGTTCGTCTAGAGTGAACGGACAGACGAACCAGACGGAGGCACTGGATGACCCCAAAACATCTTCAGATCTTTCTCCTGATTTGCATCCTGGTAGTTATCTTGCAGCCCCTCGCTGGACTCGCTCAGCAAAATTCAGACGCATCGAAAACACCCCCCGCCACCCAGCGTGACGGGCAACACGATTTTGATTTCGAGATCGGCAGCTGGAAAATTCACTTGAAGCGCCTCGATCGCCGCCTGGTCGGTTCCACGAACTGGGTTGAATTTGACGGTACCTCTGTTACGCGAAAGGTTTGGGATGGCCGCTCTCAGCTGGAGGAATTCGAAACCGATAGTCCGGGTGGCGGCCACATCGAAGGTCTGACTCTGCGCCTATATGATCCTCAAACCCACCAGTGGAGCCTTTATTGGGCCACCAGCAAGAGCGGCGCCATGGGCGTACCCACGATCGGCGAATTCAAGAATGGACGCGGCGAGTTCTTCGATACGGAACCATCCGGCCCGAATGGCAAATCCATCCTGTGTCGATTTGTTTGGACAAACACCAACACCGATACGCCGCACTTTGAGCAGTCATTCTCAGAGGATGGAGGAAAAACCTGGGAAGTCAACTGGATCACCGACCAGACGCGAGTGAAAGATTCATCTGACAAAGCGCACTGATCTTCACGGAGGTCTGCGAGAGAGAGGCGGTACCCCGGCATCCGCCATCCGCGCTCTTAGCGCTGAATGCTAACAACTCTCGGCGTCGGGTCGGAGCATCATCCTGCTGCACGTGAACCAGTTCGTGCCTACAGGAGCGTTTCCGGCGCAGCGCTTGCCAGTTATCCGCGTTTTGTGATCCACAGCGCCAGGCCAATTGCGAGCAGATCCTCGGGAATGGCAATGGCAAAGTCCGGGACGCCCAGGCTCTTTACTAATCCGACGCGGGCTTTATATCCGCCGAAAGCTCCGATCAACGCGCCGACTGAGCCGAGAAACGCGGCCACGATGATGGAATAGCCCCCGGATGTGCCCAGGCAGGCTCCAGTCAGTGCGCCCATCACGATGCGAGCGATCAGCGGACCTGCCGCTGTCCGCGCCGACGTTTTCGGCAGTTGGTCGTTTACGAATTCGCCTAGCGCTGCCAGCGTGAATAGACCGACCGCCCACTTCGAGCCCATGAGAGCGAATGGCGATCCCGATAGATTGAGCCATCCCAGGTAGGCCGCCCACGCGACCGCGGCGGGCGCGGTCATTGCGCGTAGTCCCGCAACGATTCCAATTCCCAATGCCCACAGCCAGACGTTTCCGTTCATTGATTTCTCCTCGGCTCATGCAGAGCTCGCTAACCGATCAGTCGCAGATGATAGCACTCGCCCGCCGCCCCGATACACGGCGCCGATGGCGATGAAGAATCGGAGTCATGGAGCCGATTCCAGAAGCGATTCACAATTCAGGAAGGTGCGTTGCCGCCTGCGCCCATGCTATGTTCAGAACGATCGATGACCGTTGGAAACGCCTGCCCACATTCTTACGCATGAAACGCATTCCCTCACTTGACGGCTTGCGCGCGATTTCGATCACACTGGTCATCCTGAGCCATCTCGTCAAATGGAAGCACGTCTCGCTGGAAGTGATCGGCTCATATGGCGACCTGGGTGTTCATATTTTTTTTGTTCTGTCGGGTTATCTGATCACGAATCTTTTGCTGCGCGAGCATGAACGGACTTCCACCATCAACCTGCGAGAGTTCTACATTCGCCGGGCGTTCCGCATTTTTCCAGCGGCGTTTTTATTTCTCGCCGTCGTCATTGTCCTGTACTGGCATGACATGCACTGGTATCACATTGCGGCAGCGGTTTTTTATGTGGCCAACATGGACATCACGCGCCCGTGGATTTTCGGCCACTTATGGTCTTTGAGCATCGAGGAACAATTCTATTTGTTGTGGCCGCTCGCCATGAAGAAGTGGCACCGTCACAAAACCGCGATTCTGGTGTGCGTCTTTCTGGGAACGCCGGTGTTCCGGACAGTTCTCTACGCCGTCAAAGCCCATGGCTCCATAGTCGGAAGTCTGCCCGTCTTTGCCGACCAACTCGCCATCGGATGCCTACTCGCTGTCTTCGCTCCGCGTCTTCCTCTCATCCGCGGCGTCTGGGCAATGTCGATGGCTCTGACGATGATCCTGATCCCATGGTTTCCGGCGATCAGCCCGGCGCGCACTTTATTCATGCTGTTTGTACTTCGGCCGCTGGTCCACGTCTCGATTGCGGGAGTCGTGTT
>Ga0210402_10001300_pt1 | contig 25882 bp, 9 predicted proteins | sample IncBWC7MmetaG_FD_161055 | JGI IMG/M metagenome (GOLD analysis project Ga0210402, IMG submission 161055) | Forest soil microbial communities from Barre Woods Harvard Forest LTER site, Petersham, Massachusetts, United States - Inc-BW-C-7-M | ecosystem: Environmental > Terrestrial > Soil >... | reverse complement strand
GACAAAAGCTGAACCCCATGTTTTTGAATTCAAAAACATTTCTGTCACCATCCTGTCACACGCTTCCGACACCGAGCGTTCACAGAAGAGTCACACAATCGACGGCTTTTTGCGACAATCATGGGGTATTCTCCTCTCCGGAGCGGGGAATAGTTTGCCTGATCGGTCATTTGGCTGATCACGGGGACTCCGTTTCGAACGATAGCAACCTCATAAATAACACAGCTAGTCATATGAAAAAGATCAAATTACTCACGGCCGGCATGCTTGCGATGCTTGCCCTCAACGTTGCCTCCGCGCAGACGGAAATCCGTCTCACCGGTTCCACTGCCTTTCGGAAAGCGACTGTCGATTCAATTGAACATATCCTTAATTCGGACTACGTCTGGGGCTCGACCGGCGGCAGCGGCCTCGGCGCCAGCCAGCAGGTCTTCGTCGGCACGACGGCGATCGGTGGAAATAACGTGATCATCAAGTGCTCATGGTCCGGTTCGGCGGGCGGCATTCAATCGCTCGCTTCGAACATTGCGGCCGGCCAGCCCTTCATCATCGACCCGACTGGCGTGGCCTTTGGACCGGCCGCCGGAAGCGTGGGTGGGATTACCCTGACCCATGCGGGAGCCAATATTCCCACCGGGGCCGACATTTCTGAGAGCCACACGGCCGATGCGGCCTTGTCGGATGCGTTTCCGTCCTCAACTCCCTACACGGGCACTGGATTTATCGCGCTGAAGGATACGCAGGTCGGCATTGTCCCATTTGCCTGGGTCAAGGGCGCCTACACTCCAGATGGTGGCACGACGAATTTCCCCGGCGGCTATCCCGGTGTGACCAATATCTCCGGCGTACAGGGGCAGGAGCTGATCGGCGGCGGTCTCGCCCTGAACCAGTTCACCGGCACTCCTGCTGACCAGGCGATTTTCGTGCAGATGGTTGGCCGCGATCACGATTCCGGCACCCGCATCGGATATTTGTTCGACACGCAGTATGGCAAATATTTTTCGAGCGTGCTCCAGAATATTCCCAACGGTTCGACCGTGGGTGCGACCCAATTCGCCTCCCAGAGCGCCGGTTCCGGCGTGATTTCCACCCTGAGTCCCTGGCCGGTTGAAACCGTCCTCGGCGAAAACCGGGCCGCTGGCAATGAAGGTTTCTTCAGCGGTGGCACGGTCGCGTCTGTATTGAACCGCGACTGCGATACTTCCCAGGGAAATTACATCATCTCCTTCCTCGGATTTGGTGATTCCCCCAATGTGAATCCCGGCGCCGGCTATTCCTACACCGATGGTGTGGGCAATGCCGTCACGATCACGCCCAGCCAGAATGCCCTCACCTTTGACGGGTATTATCCCGGCACGCCGGCCCATCCATTTGGCCCTCCCTATGTCAATGTCGAGCAGGGCATCTACACCGCTTGGGGCTATGAGCATTTCCTCTATGCCACCACGTTCAGCGGCACGGCAAAAACGGTCGCCGACCAAATTGCCACCCAGATCAAGTCCGAAGCGGACTTCGGCGGCGTCGGTGATCTGCTCAGCCGCATGAATTGCAGCCGCGCGACCGATGGCGCTCCTGTCACCTCACCTTAATAACCAGACCTTATAAGGTTAATATAGTTTTTGTAGCTTAGTTAACTGCTAAAATAGACATCAAACATGAAAACAAAATATATCATCTCAGCCCTGCTCGCCGCAGGGCTTGCCACCGCAGCGCATGCCCAGGTCGTGGGCGATCTCGTCGTCGGTCTCGAACAGACGGGCAACAACACCAACTACGAAATCGACCTCGGTAGCGTCGGGGGGTTTCAAGGCCTTGCTCCAGGCAGTGTGGTCAATCTGTCCAGCACCTTGGCTGCGGCCGATCTGTCCAGCCTCTTCGGCTCTTCTTGGGCTTCGGCAGGGACCGTGTCGTGGGGTGGGGCTGCCACCAACGGAGCCAGCACCCTTCCTGGGATTACCGGTCCGGCCAAGTCCGATTGGGTGTCGCAGTTCGATAGTGTCCAGGGCAGTGTCACAAACCTCGACAGCACCGCGTTGCCGGCCTCGGCGTATAAAGATGCGGGCACCGCAACCAGCAACAGTCGGGAAATCGGCATTTCGAATCTGGAAACCGGACTGACCGGGACGAATGGGTTTGTTCAATCGTCCAATACCGCCAACCGCTCGGGTACAGTGCCCGCGGGCAATTCGTCTTGGACGACGGAAGTGACTGAAAACAATAGTGGGTTCGTTTCTCCAATGATCGATGCCGGTACTGCATTGAGCCTCGCGTCTGGACAGTTTTCGATCGTCGATCTGTTCCAGTATATCCCAGGCTCAACCAGCACCTCCGGCACCTATCTCGGCTCGCTCGAGCTGGGTTCGAATGGTTCGCTGTTCTTCACCACGGCCACCGCAATTCCGGAACCCTCGATCTATGCCGCGATTCTCGGTGCCGCGACCTTGGCCTTTGTTGCGATCCGCCGCCGCAAGCAGCAGATCCTCGCCTGAGTTAGGTTAGATTGTTCTTTGCTCTGAAACCTTAACCGCCGGTGGCCACACTGTGTGGCCACCGGCGTTCTTTACTTGGTTAAATGAATGGTCGCGGCTCTGTTGAAGGGCCGCGACCTTCCAATTTTTCAAACTGCTCTAGTGCTTCCACTTCTTAAAACCCGTCGTCCACCCTGTCTGCCACATTCGGTTGTAGGTTGGGGTTTATCCCCGACACTTCCTCGCACAGGTGGACAGGTGTCGGGCGTAAAGCCCGACCTACAATTTCGGCAACCTAACGCACAGCGGAAAACCCCGTTGCTTGCAGTGACGATGTTATCATTAGCCGCCTGGCTGGGCGTGCCGTCGGCAGCACGGGCGGAAGTCCCTGCCGATCCAAGCGGGGTGGGGACACCCCGCCCACAGGATACACTGGAAAGCGGGCCTCCGGCGCCGGCCCAAGAGAACCAGAATTCCGGGCGTCTTTTCATCCGGGAATATCGGGTCAAGGGCGCGCACCACCTGACCCTGGCAGAAATTGAAGATGCGGTTTATCCCTTTCTCGGCCCGGGCCGGACGGGCGCGGACGTCGAACAGGCGCGCAGCGCGCTCGAGAAAGCTTATCACGACAAAGGCTACCAGACCGTCGCGGTGGAAATCCCCCAGCAACAGGCCCAGGGCGGCATCGTCTATCTCCACGTGATCGAGGCCACGGTGGGGCGGCTGCGGGTCAGGGGCGCGCGCTATTTTTCGCCCGACCAAATCAAGGCCCAGGCGCCATCGCTGGCCGAGGGCAAGGTGGTCAATTTCAACGAAGTCCCGCACGACATTGTCGCCTTGAACCAGTGGCCCGACCGCCGGGTGACGCCCGTGCTGAGCCAGGGAAAACTGCCGGGCACGGTCGACATCGATTTGAACGTGAAAGACACACCGCCGGTGCATGGAAGCCTGGAATTAAATAACCGGTACAGCGCAAATACGAAGCCACTTCGCTTGAACGGCTCGGTCAGCGACGATGATCTCTGGCAGTTGGGCCATACGGCCGGCCTGAGTTTCCAGGTCGCGCCGCAAAACACCAGCCAGGTGAAGGTTTTCTCCGGTTACTATCTCGCGCCGGTTCCCAGCGTCGAAGGACTGAGCCTGATGGTGCAGGGGACGAAACAAGACAGCAAGGTATCCACGCTTGGCGGGGCGGCGGTGGCCGGTCGCGGTGAAACGGCGGGTGCCCGGGCCAACTTCACCCTGCCCGCGGGCCAGGATTTTTATCACTCCGTCAGCCTGGGCATCGACTACAAACATTTCGACCAGGACATCATTGTGGGCGGTAGCGATATCGCTTCGCCCATCACCTATTATCCCTTGAGTGCAAACTACAGCGCGACGTATGCGCCCCAGGGCTCCGTCACCGAGTTCAACGCTGGGGTTACCCTCCATTTTCGCGGCCTGGGCAGTACTTCGTCCGAGTTCGACAACAGCCGCTTCGGGGCGGGCGGCAGTTTTGTTTATTTTCGCGGCGACCTGTCGCATACGCACGATTTGCCGGCGGGCACGCAAATTTTCGGCAAGATCCAGGGCCAGATTGCGGACCAGCCGCTGCTCAGCAGCGAACAATTTAGTGCGGGCGGGCTGGATACCGTGCGTGGCTACCTCGAGGGCGAAGTGCCTGGCGACAATGCCTTCTGCACTTCGCTGGAGTTTCGCAGCCCCTCGTTCATAAGCTGGCTGGGCCAGAAAACCGGCGAGTGGCGGTTCTATGTTTTTGGCGATGCCGGCTGGGTAACCACCAACAGCCCTCTACCCGAACAAGCTTCCCGTTTCAGCCTCGAGAGTCTCGGGATGGGCAGCCGGATCCAGGTGCTGGACCATTTTAGCGGCTCGATCGATGCGGCTGATCCGCTGACCAGCCAGTCAACGACCAAGGCCCACGATATCCGCGTCACGTTTCGTGCAGGAGTGGACTACTGATATCAACGTCCAACATCGAACACCCAACATCCAACTTCTGACGCTCAAATAACACGGATCGGGTAACAAGTAATGCCAATCGCCTCTTGGTTTGGCATTCTGAACAAAGTGAAGAATCCACTTGGACAACCGCTACACTCGCAGCGTAGCCCCACTGGATGTCAAACTGGGTACTTCGCTGCGCTGCCAATGAACTCGTTTCGTTTACCGCACCTGCACTGTAGGGTCGGGCTTTACGCCCGAGATGTCGGGGATGAACCCCGACCTACAAGAAGAGGCCTTACGCGAAACGGTTCATTGGCTTGTTCCAGGCAAGCCGCGCAGCGGCTTGCTTAGGGTCTCAGAATGACATTGGGCTCTGAAAATGGCTACAGTAGCGCGCTGGATTCTTGTTCAACCGCCTCGTCTGAAATCTGAAATTTCTCCGTACGCGGCACCGCCGCGTACGGAGGAAGTCACAAGAATGTAACTACCGCCCGTTGACCTTCTCGAAGGTCCGACATTCAACAAGTACCAAAAAACAAAACACCAATTTCAATGCGCAGCCACTCACTACTCACTACTCGCTACTCGCTACTCATAAAGCACATCCTCCTCGCTACTTTTATTTGGTTGGCCTTGTCCAGCCCGGCCCAGGCGTGGTGGAATGCCGACTGGACGCTGCGCAAGAAGATCACGGTGGACACCAGCGCCGCGGGCGTGGCCATTGCCGATCCGATCGGCACGGCGGCAGTATTGATCCGGCTGCACGACGGGAATTTTCAGTTTGGCAATGCCAACGAAAACGGGGACGACCTGCGCTTTGTCGCGGCCGACGACAAGACGCTGCTCCCGTATCACATCGAAAAATTCGATTCCGTCCTCAATGAAGCATTCGTTTGGGTTAAAGTCCCGGACTTGAAGCCGGGAACCAGCGCCAGCTTCTGGCTTTATTATGGCAATCGGGACAACAAGGCGCCGAAGGGCGACGATCCGAAGGGCACCTACGATGCCGATGCCGCCCTGGTTTATCATTTTGCCGGGAATAACGTGGCGCCCAGTGACTACACGGCCAACGGCAATAATGCGCAGAACGCCGGCGTGTCGGCCGACGGTTCGATGATTGGCAGCGGGCTGCGGCTCGATGGCCATGGTGCGGTGACCATTCCCGCTTCAACCTCGCTGGCGTGGAGCGATGGCGGCGAGATGACTTGGTCCGCTTGGATCAAGCCGGTCGCGTTGCAGCCGGACGCGGTGATTTATAGCCGGCGGGATGGCGCCAATGCTGTTCTCATTGGCGTGGACAATGGAACTCTCTTTGTCGAGGTGACGAGTGCGAAAGGCACCCAGCGCAACTCGGCCGGCGCGCCGATCGCGGCTGGCAGCTGGCACCATCTCGCGGTCGTGTCGACGGCATCGAACCTCACGCTGTACCTCGATGGCGAGTCTTACGCGACCGTGAACAACCCGCTGCCCGCGCTGAACAGTGCTGCGTTAATCGGCGGTGATAGCTCGGCTGGCGATGTCGGCTTCAACGGCGAGATGGACGAGCTGGAAATTTCCAAGGTCGCGCGTCCTGTCGGCTACATCAAGCTGGTGGCCATCGGGCAGGGTGGGGATGACCGGGCCGCGAAATTATTGGTGCTGGGCGCGGACGAACAGCAGACGAACTGGCTGAGCTGGCTGAGCACCGGTTACTTCGGGGTTATTTTCAAATCACTCAGCGTGGATGGCTGGGTGGTCATCGGCCTGCTGGGGGTCATGGCGTGCATCAGCTGGTTTGTGATGGTCAATAAAATTTCGTACCTGAATGGGATCAGCAAAGGCAATGCCGCCTTTATGAAGGAGTGGCGCCATGTGGCTTCCGACCTTACGGTGCTCGACAGCGGCGATGCTGAATCGGCCCGGACTTTGGGCGGCCGGGTGGACAAGACAGGACAGAGGGCGATGCGCAGTTCCTCCGTTTACCGGATCTATCACATCGGCGTCGAGGAGATCAGGCACCGCCTGGCGGCGGACACAAGCGTGGGCGTTGCCGGCGGCAGGAAAGGCCTGTCCGGCCGGTCGATCCAGGCCATTCGCGCCAGTCTCGACGGCGGCCTCGTGCGCGAGACCCAGAAGATCAACAAGCTCATCGTGCTTCTCACCATCTGCATTTCCGGTGGTCCTTTCCTTGGCCTGCTCGGCACCGTGGTCGGCGTCATGATCACCTTCGCTGCCGTCGCCGCGGCGGGCGACGTCAACGTCAACGCCATCGCGCCCGGCATTGCGGCTGCCTTGCTGGCCACCGTGGCCGGTCTGGCCGTCGCCATCCCGTCGCTCTTCGGCTACAATTATATCATTACCCGCGTCAAAGACGCGACGGCCGACATGCACGTCTTCATCGACGAATTCGTGACCAAAATGGCGGAGTTCTATCGGGAATAACGAGGCGGCGGCCGCCGCCTCGAACATCCAACACCCAACCACTTTGTCATTCAGAGCGTAGCGAAGAATCTCACGACCAACGACCAACTACTAATTTCCCGCCTGCTCGCTCTCAACTCTCGACTCTCAGCTCTCAACTCCTTCTCCCATGCAAATCCAGGAAGACAAGCCGTACGACGACATCAACATCACCCCGATGCTTGACCTGGCCTACGTGCTGCTCGTCATTTTCATCCTGATGTGCACCGCATCGGTGCAGGGCATGAAAGTCAACCTGCCGAAAGCCAGCACTGCGCCCAGCCTGGCCAAGCCGAAAACCAAGGCGATCACGGTCAACAATGAGGGTAAAATCTTTCTCGATACGGTTCCGGTCACCTTGCCGGAGCTCGAGCAGCGCCTCGCGCAAATAAAGTCGCAGACGCCGGATTTCCCGGTGGTGGTCAAGGGCGACAGCCTCACGCCGTACCAAGGCATCATGGACGTGCTCGATGTGCTCGGGCGCCTGGACATCACCCAAGTGGGCTTGGCAACCAAGCCGAAGCACTGACCGTGAACGTCCAACATCCAACATCGAACACCCAATTTCCGAATGACGAATGACGAATGACCGATGACGAATGACGAATTACCAACTACCAATTTCCAATTACTAATTACCAACCGACCGTGAACTCTGAACCGCCAACCTTGAACCGCAAAGCGCCGGCACGGACCTTGAACCCTGAACTGGGAACCTTGAACCCTGAGTCTCGAACCGTGAACTTTGACGACGACATCGACGAGCGGGGTTTTCTCCGGCGGTATGGTATCGTGATGGGCGTGGCGGCCGTCATCATCATCGTTGGCGTTACGGTTGCCCGGCAATTGGCTTCCAGTCGCACTCCGCCGCCGCGCCGGGAGCAGGAGATCACCATGGTCAAACTGCTGCCGCCGCCACTTCTCCCTCCGCCGCCACCTCCGCCTCCGGAAGTCCAGGAACAGAAAATGATCGAGCAAACGCCGGTGGACGACAAAGAGTCCAAGCCGGACGACAAGCCCGCGCCGCCATCGCCTTCGTTGGGCACGGGCATCAAAGGCAATGGCCCGGCCGACGGATTTGGCCTCAGCGGTTCTGGTGGCAACGGCTCTTTGGGCGGCAGTGGCGGCCATGTCGGCAGCCGCTGGGGCTGGTACGCCGGCGAGGTGCAGGCGGCGATCGGGGATGCCCTGCGCAAAAATGATCACACGCGCAACGCCGGCTTCCGCGACGAGATCCGCGTCTGGCTCGACCGCACCGGCCGCGTTACCCGGGCCCAATTGGTGTCTTCAACGGGCGACCCTGCGTTCGAACAAGCGATCAAGGACAATGCCCTGAACGGCCTCCAGTTGCCGGATCCCCCGCCAGCCGGCATGCCCATGCCGATTGTCATGCGCGTCACCGCCCTGCGGCCAAACTAACTTTAACCGCAAATAGACCCCGGCTTTTTTAACCGCAGATGAACGCGAATAAAACACGTTTTTTTAACCGCAGATGGACGCGAATGAACGCGAATAAAACAGAGAAGTTTGAGCGCCGAATGCCGAGCTACTCACTACCCGCTGCTCACTACTCGCTACTCACTTTTATGTTCCACGCAAAACACGTTTTCCACCGGCTGCCCACCCAGTTGCTGACATTTCTCATGTGCACGATCCTGGTCGTGCCAATGGCGGCGGCCGACCCAACGCCTCTTTCCGAAAACGTGACGGACAATTTGATCAATCGCCTGGTCGAGCGCGGTGTCATTACGAAACAAGATGCCGACGGGCTGCTCAAGCAGGCTGAGGACGATGCAGTCATGGCCCATGCGCAGGTGTCCGCTGCCGAGGCCGCGGCCAAACAGGTGGCCGCCGCCAAGGAGGCTGCCGCCATCCAGATTGCCGCCGCTGAAGAGATCGCGGCCAAACAGGTGGCCGCCGCCCGGGAAATTGCCGAGATCCAAATCGCCACCGCCAAGGGAATCGCCGCGATTGAGGCTGCCGGCAAACAGCAGGCGGCCGTGGCCCAAGCGGCCAACCCCTCCGCTGCCCAATCTTCTCCTGCTGCGACGGAAGCTGCCGCCACCAACCAGGCGACTGACGCTACCGGACAGGTCGCGACTGCGCAAACGGCGGCAAGTGCGCCGGCCTCGGCGGCGACGAGCGCGGCAGACTCGGCGGCGCCTGCCGTGGCGCAAACTTCGGGCGCGGCCCAACCTTCTACCCCCGCGCCCGAAGACGACACCGTGCGCGTAACCTATGTCCCGGAGATCGTGAAGGCGCAGTTGCGCGATGAAATCAAAACGGAGGTTTTGGCCCAGGCCCGCCAGGAGCACTGGGCGGCTCCGAATGCCGTTCCATCCTGGGTCTCGCGCTTTACGCCTTTTGGTGACATCCGCATCCGCTATGAGAACGACTATTATCCCGCCGGCAATGCCACGGGCTTTGGGAGCAGCTTTTGGAATTTTAACGCCATCAATACGGGCGCGCCTTTTGATAATCAAGGGGTGGCTAATCCGCCGTATCCGAATCTTAATCAGTATCGCACGCGCCTGCGGTTGCGCGCCCGGCTGGGCACGGCGGTCGATTTGAACGATGGTTTCACCGCGGGCTTTCGCGTCGCCACCGGCGAGAACGATTCCCCGGTCACGGAGAACCAGAGCCTCGGAGCGGCCAACTCGGCCCAAGGGGGAGATTTCAGCAAGTACGCCATCTGGCTCGACCGCGCCTTCCTCAAATACGAAGTGGGCGGCCTGCCGGACGAGGATCTGGCCTTGATGGCCGGCCGCTTCGACAATCCATTCTTCGCCACCAGCATGATCTGGGCCGATGACCTCGGTTTCGATGGCGTTGCGGCGAAGGGAAAATACCCGGTCAACGAGGACATCACGCCTTTTCTGACCATCGGCGCCTTCCCGGTCTTCAACACCGATTTCAACTTCGGCACCACCAACCCGGCCAAATTCAAGAGTGAGGACAAATGGCTCTATGCCGCCCAACTCGGCACCGATTGGGAAGTCACCCAGGATTTCAACCTCAAGGTGGGTGGGGCCTATTATTACTTCCAGAACATCGAGGGCAAAGTGTCCACCCCCTTTACGCCACTTACCCCCTCGGATTCCGGAAATACCGACGACACCCGGCCTTCCTTTGCCCAGCGGGGCAACTCCTATATAGCCCTGCGCAATATCGAGCAAAATTCACTCAACCAATCTGGGCAGATCGACCAATTTCAATATTTTGGACTGGCGACCCCCTTCCACGAACTCGCCTTTACCGGACAATTGGACTATAACCATTTTGATCCTTTTCAAGTTTCACTCGGGGGCGAGTACGTGAACAACCTCGCATTCCACCGCCGCACCATCGAAAGGAACGGGCCGTCATCACCGGTCGACCCAACCACGGGGCTGCCATTACTTAAGGGACCGGTGAACAACAACGCGCCCAACAGCGACAAGTTTGGCGGTGGCAACAGCGCTTGGATCGTGAGCTTGAAGGTGGGCAAGGTGACCCTCGCCAAACGCTGGGATTGGAACATCAACCTGAATTACCGCGACGTTGAATCCGACTCGGTGGTGGACGGCTTCACTGATTCCGATTTTGGCGGTGGCGGCACCAATTTCAAAGGTTATACGATTGGCGGTAATCTGGCGGTCTCCTCGCACGTCTGTCTCGGGCTCCGCTGGATGAGTGCCACCTCCATCGCCGGCCCTACTTTTAAGAACGATCTCCTGCAATGCGATCTTAACGCAAAATTCTAACCATGTTCACCATTCGCAGTTCATCTCCCGATGTTCAAGGTTCAATGTTCAAGGTTCAACGTTGGTCAATGGCCTGTCCGCCGAAGCCTTGGCGAAGGCGGATCATTCGTCATTGGTCATTGGTTACTGGCCTCCTCCTCGTGCTCTCATGCGCCGCGTCCCGGGCCGCTGCCGACGATGCGTCGGAGACGCGTCTGCGCGAAACGCTGCGCAGCACCATGCTCCAACTGCGCGACGCGCAGAACCAGATCGCCACGCTCCAGGGCGCCCAGGCCGACAGCGATGCGAAAAACAAGGCGCTGGACGACCAGCTTGCGCTGATAAAAAAACATGCCACGGACGACAAGGCGGTGGCGGACACCGCCATCGCCGGGCTCACCGCCAAGGTCGCCGACCAGGACGCGGAAATTGCGAAGCTCAAGGATCTGCTGGGAAAATGGCAGGCGGCCTACCGGCAATCCCACGATGACGCCGGCGTCGCGGAGGCGGAACGCGCCAAGCTGGCGGATGACAAACTCGTGCTCGATCGGCGCGTGGCCTATCTCGAGACAAAAAATGCGGAACTGTATAAACTCGGGAACGAAATCCTGAACCGCTACGAAGACTTCAGCCTGGGGAATGCCCTCAGCGAGAAAGAACCCTTTGTCGGCATCACCCGCGTAAAACTGGAAAACCTGGTGCAGGATTATCAGGACAAACTGCTCGATCAGCGCGCCGCGCCGTGATGGGGCGGCTGAAAGCTGAAGGCTGAATTACCAACTACCAAACACCAACGGCCTTTCCAACATGCATCTTCGATTCCGATCCTTTGCCCTGTTTGTTTTATCCCTGTTCTTTCTGGCGAAGCTAAATGCCGGCGTCCTCACTTGGGATGGGAGAGGCAGGATAAGCGTGGCAGCCATTGAAGGTCGGCAGAAGAAAGTGAAAGTGGGCTTCCCTTTTAAGAATGACGGCGATCATCCGGTGACCATAACGTCAGTGAAAACTGCTTGCGGGTGCGTGACCGCCGAGCCGACCTGCCATACCTGTTCCGCGGGCAAGAAGGCGATGGTCATCGTTACCTTTGATTTGGCCGGACTCACCGGCCCGCAGGAGCAAACCATCACCGTCACCACCGATGAGCCAAACCAGCCGCCCACCCAGCTTCTTTTGCGGGTGAATATAGCAAAGCCAGCGCAGTGACGGGTGCCAGGCAGATGATTAGCCACAAGAGATCACAAAGAGCGCCGGGAGAATTCCTTTAAAATCCCTGCCTGCCCTCCGTAGCTCAAGGAGCGAGGGAGGGTGGCCTTTCGTGGCAAAAATCCGCCTCTGCTCGGTTTCTGGCTTCATGGCTTCCTAATTAGAGCCATCTGCACCCATCCATGTGACTCGCGGGGAAAACAAACCACAATTCCACCGTTGACCACGGATAATACCATTCGCCTCTTGCATTTGGACTTTGGTCGGGCGCGACCGCCGGGCGCGCCGCGCCTGTAGCCGTGAGCGAGGTCGAACGGCTCGTCGGGGACGCTTCGCCCTACCACAGCTGCATGGCTCAAAAGTCTAATTGGGAGTGGACGTTGGTATAGCACGGATAAACACGGATGAAGGATGAACGGATTCGATCCGTGAAAATCTGCCTGTCCTCTGGAGCTTTTTATCATGGCGCGAAGGAGGATGGAATCCGCGGTAAAAACAAAGCAGATTTGATTTTACACGAAGCGATTCTTCGCTGCGCCCTGAATGACAAAACCGTTCGATGTTGGGCGTTGGAAGTTGGGTGTTGGATGTCCGGTGCAGGACGACAGTTCTTGCGCCCAGATTGTTACGGGATGGTAACGGACGCGCTGCGAACAGGTGAAATCTTGTCCCGGCCGGCCGCGTCTCTTGACCCTCTCTCCCCTGGATCGAAAATCCATGTTTTACGACCCGACCCGATGCGACTTCCTGGCATATCCATATTTTCAATACTCATTGCGCCTGGCGCCTGCTTGAAACGCAAGGCCAGCCGCCGTTGGAATCCAGGCTTTGGAACAGAAGGGAACGAAGCGCTTTATGGCTGATGGATTTTTCTCCGCCTTCTGCGTTCAGCGTCCGGTGTTCGGCGTTCGGCGTTGTGCCTGTCCTCCGAAGCCTTGCCCAAGGAGGATGGTCGGCCTTGGACGTTGGGTGTTGGTTTGTTTGCTCGTCTTCCTGACGGAGGGCCTTCCCTCCCAGGCGAGGGATATTATGCGAAGCGGGTCTTCTGCTGCCTCGGCTGCAGGAGCCGCATCCGGTGGAGCAAGGATGCCGTCGATGACGACAACGAATGCGGCAAACATTTTGTTGCGGCAAAGAAACAATGCGCTGAACGCGGTGGCGGCGATGCAGAACCAAGCCCGGCAAATATATGGGCCGGATCACTTGGCCGGTGTGAGTGCGGTTGGTGAAGGTCTGTCCGCCAATGGCTTGGTGCAGGCTCCTACCACTCCAAATAATCCCACGAATGTTTGGCAGGGTGCCAATGACCCGACGCCATCGACCACCAGTGATGGCCAGACCAAGGTCGACATCAAGCAGACTGCGCAAACCGCGTTGCTGTACTGGACGAAATTCAATATTGGCAGGCGTACAACCCTCACTTTCGACCAGGGGGCCGGCGGCGCCGATGCAGGAAAATGGATTGCCTTTAATAAAATAAACGATCCCTCGGGCCTGCCTTCGCAAATCTTGGGCACAATCAATACCATTGGGCCAGACGGGACGACTGCCAGTGGCGGCCAGGTCTATGTCATCAATGTGAACGGCATTATTTTCGGTGGATCCTCCCAGGTGAATGCCCACGCGCTGGTGGCGTCGTCCCTGCCAATCAATGACAATCTGGTGAAGAACGGGCTGCCCAATAATCCCGACGGCCAGTTTCTGTTCTCGGCCCTGAAAATACCTGTTTTGACTGGTGGGCAGGGAGCCCCGGCCTTCGATCCGACGACCACCCCAGGTGATGTGCCACCACCGGCCGCGAATGGTGTCTATGGAGACGTCGTCGTCCAAGCGGGAGCGAAACTCACCTCGCCGGCCACGTCGAACAGCAGCGGCGGTTTGGTTGCCCTGATTGGCCCGAATGTCACCAACGCGGGCACGATTTCTACCCCCTACGGCCAGACTATCCTCGCCGCCGGATTGCAGGTCGGGCTGGCCGCCCACAATACCAACGATCCGACCTTGCGCGGCTTGGATGTATATGTGGGCACGGTGCCCGATAAAAATACGTCTGCTGCACAATTGGGATTATCAACCGATCAAACTGCTGGCACTGCGACCAATGCCGGGCTCGACACGCCGAATATCGGCACCCTGACCGGGCTGAGTAATTCGACAACTAACCCGACCAACCTCAACGTCCTGGGCGACATCGAGGCGCCGTATGCCAATGTCACGATCACCGGCCAAGATGTCGAACAACGGGGTGTGATCAACAGCTTAACCTCGGTGGCTTACAACGGGCGGGTCGATCTCCTCGCCAATTATAACGCGATCAGCAACGGTTTGACCTACAGTAATGCCAATACTCCGGCCAATACCGTTCCCCTGTTTCTTTTTCAAGCCACCGGCACCGTGGCGCTGGGCCCGGGGAGCGTGACCCAAATTGTGCCAGACACGACCGGCCCGACGAGCGCTGATCGTGTGGTCGGCACCCTGCTGTCCTCGCCGTCTTACGTCAATATCCAGGGGAAGACCATCTATCTGGAGTCGGACCCGACTGGCGACGGTGCGGTAATTTATGCACCAGACGCCGGCATCATACCGTCGTTGACGGATCTTAAAGTTGCAAATCCGAACCGTGTCCTGCCCGAAGACAATAGCTACGTGACGCTAAGCGCCGGGGTTTTATTAAATGCCGGAAAATGGATCACGAGCGAGGTCGCTGGTGGAGTTGCAACTGTCGCGGGCGCGACGAGTGTATTTTTTAATCTGCCATCCACGGGTTCCACCGACCAGAGTCCGTTCCAGATCTCCCTCGACCAAGGCGCGACGATCGACGTTTCCGGTTCGCAAGTCGAGAATGTCCCGGTGGCTGAAAACATCGTGCCGGTGGAATTGAGTGGAATCCAGCTGGCCAACTCCCCCGTGCAGCGGGGCGGGCTGTTCTACCGCCAGACCGTCAATGTCGATATCAGGCAAACCGGAAACTATAACGGGCAGGAGTGGGCGGGGACGCCACTTGGCGATACGACGGGCTATATCAATTTGATCCAGCGTTCAGTCGGTGAACTGACCACGAATGGCGGCACCGTGGCGATCGATGCCGGCGGGGCGGTCGCCATGCAGCCCGGCTCAACTGTGAATGTTTCGGGCGGCTCGGTCCAATATGCGGGCGGTTTCGTCTCGACCACGAAGGTTATTGCCGATGGGCATCTTTTGGATATCGCAAAGGCCACGCCCGATCTCATTTACAGTGGAATCTATACGGGAACATCAACGACCACCGATGCGAAGTGGGGGATCACGCAGACCTATACTAATCCCGGGCTGAGCGGCGGCCATTATGAACAGGGCTATATCCAGGGGGGCAATGCCGGTGGCATAACGATCACCGCGCCCGCCATGACGCTTGATGGCAGTTTGTTGGGAAACACGGTCGCGGGAACCTACCAGCGGACACCGCTCTCCCAAATTACTTCCACCACGACCGGGTTTGGCGCGACGACCATCCTTCCCACTATGGAGTCGATCCTGGGGGTGCCCATGACGGGCACACTGTCGCTATTCTTTCAAAGCGAGAAGGCCTCAAATACTACTGCCAGTGCCATTGCCCCCGCCACGCCGACCGACGTTTATGTCCAGTCTCCCAGCAACCAGACGCCCCCCAATAGTTCCAATCCGCTCATTCTTTCCACCGACTTGGTTAACTCAGTTAACCCGGATAATTCGGTTAACCAGGATTGGGATGGTTTTGGCAACCTTACGGTCTTTGATCCCTCTGGCACGATTGAGATGAGGGACGATGTGAATGCCCCGGCGGGGGGAACGATCAATTTTACAGGCCAAGATATTGCCATCGACGACCAAGTGAGCGTAAACGCCCGGTCCGGAACCCTGCTCTTTACGGTTGATGGCCTGCTCCCCTCGTCTTTGGGGGGAACCAATAGCACGGCTATCCCCCAAAGTGTACCGATCGGGAGCGGCCAGTTTACCCTCGGTTCAGGCGCGTCGTTGAACACGGCCGGTCTGACCGTGGACGACCGGGCGTCGGCCGAAGCGCCGGGCACCCTCCCTTTGTTAACCAACGGCGGAAAGATCGCGATCAATGCCTACCGGATCGATTTGTCGGCCGGCCGCACGATTGATGTCTCCGGTGGGGTGGAGATGAACGCAGCAAACAAGCTGACCTATGGCTCCGCCGGCACCTTGACCCTCAATGCCCAGGAACCGACCGCCCGTGATAGTGGCCTGATTCCCAACAGCGTGCCTGTCCTGCCCTCGGGCAAGCCGTACTTCGGCGAGCTGCTTCTGGGTGCGACCCTGCAGGGCTATTCTGGAAAGGCCGGCAACGGCGGAATCCTAAACCTCACCGCGCCTTTCATTCAGATCGGCGGAGACCCGGCCAAATTGCTCAACGGCGATATCAGTTCCAGCGGCAGAACCTTGTTGCTGAATGAAACGGATGCCCACGGCAACATGCTGTTTTTCAACCAGGGAGGCTTCAGTAATTTCAACCTGTCGGCGCTGGGCGACTTTGCGCTGGATTCCTCGAACCATGTCATTCCGTATACCTATATGCCAGGCGTCGTGATCGCGCCTGATACCGTGATTGACCCACAAGTATCGAGCTGGATTGCAGTGACGCCAGCAGGCGGCCTGGCCTTGAACCAAGTCTTGCTGCCGGTTGACCAACGCACGACGGCAGCCAATCTGGCGTTCAACAGCTTGAGCGAAGCTGCAAGTATTTTGTCGACGGCCAACAACACTGGGTTGGACAGTACTGCCATTAAAGAAGGACTGCGTGGCGATCTGGTCGTCTATCCCGGTGCGCGCATTGAAACGGATCCACACGGCAACAGCACGGGCTCTGTGACATTGAACGCCAACAAGAGCACAGGCAATACGGTGACAATGCTGGGCTCGATTTACGCGGCCGGCGGGAATATTTCCATTACAGGTGCACCACTGACAGACGAAATGACCGTCCCGCTATTCGCCCGACCGTCGGTGCCGACGGTCAATCTGGGGCCGGACAGCGTTTTGGACGCCAGCGGCACAATTGTGCTCACACCAGATACCAGCGGTCGCAAACTTCGCACCGGCAATGTCATCAAAGGAGGCTCCATTTCCATTACCGGGAACATTGTGGCGGAACCCGGCGCCGTGCTCAATGTGAACGGCGCAACAACCATGGCCGACCCGCTCAATCCGCTCGATCCACTCAACTACCTCGATGTATTGTCGGCCTATGCTGGGGCAAACCCTGCGCAAGGCGGAAGCCTTTCCGTGTCAAATTACGTGCCCGTCCGAGAAGACAGTAATGGGGGATGGATCACCCTGACGGGCAATGATGAACTATTCACCGGCGCCGTGCTGAGCGGTTTCGCCGGGGGATCGAATCTGCCGGGTGGGTCGATGGCCCAAGGCGGCAGTCTCATCGTTTCGTCCTCGATCTACACTGGCGGCGCCCTGATATCACCAACGTTACCGACATTGTTTTTGACCCAGAAGAACGCGCCTTTCTATGTGGCTGGGCAGACTGCACCGGGACAGACGGTGCCGGTAGCGGGGTCGTCCCTGATTGTAACCGGGCTGGCTGGGAGTGTATCCGGAGGGCCGCTCGTGATTGGAAATCCGGTGGTGGGAATCGATGGCGCGACGGCGATTCCTGGGGCGGGATATTTTGCCGCCGATAGTTTCAACAACCATGGTTTTGTGTCGCTGGCCTTGGGTGGGACGGTGCAATTTTCCGGGACGGCAGTGTCCTCGGAGGTGTCCCTGAACGCGGGCAACAGCCTGGCCATCGGCACGACTGGAGTCCTGGTTGCCGATCCCAATATAACTTCCGCTCTCACCCTGCGGGCCCCTTATGTCGTGCTGGGGCAGCCCTTCCTTCCTCCCGTGTCACCGGGCGAAGTGGCACCGGTCTTTACTTTGCCTGGAACTTACGCCCAACCGATCTTTGGCCAGAGCCACCTTAACGTGGAAGCTTCCGATCTCATCGACATCGGAAACCTGTCGCTGCAAAATATCGGCACGGCCAACTTGGATGCCACCTTTAGTGGGGCAACAGAAACAACCAACGGTGCGATTCGTGGCGATGGCACACTCGATGTCGCCGGCGCCGTCAAGCTGACCGCCGGGCAAATTTATCCGCCGACCGCGACCACCTTCAATATTGCGGCATACGATTATTCAACAGGCTTGGGTTCGGTGACGATTAACCCTGGTCCGGGCACTGCTGCCCTGCCGCTGTCCGCTGGCGGGACGTTGAACATCTACGCCACAACCATCAACCAGGGCGGCGTGCTGCGCGCACCAATTGGCAACATCAACTTGGGCGCGAATGGCAGCAGCAGCCCGCTGGATCTGGTTTCGGGCCAGCCCTGGCCCTCGACCCAGACGTTGACGCTCTCGGCGGGCAGTGTGACCTCGGTCTCGGCGGCGGGCCTGGTCATTCCCTACGGCATCATTCTCAACGGCACCTCCTGGATCGATCCGACCGGCACGGAAATCACGGTCACCGGAAATGGCGTGGCGGGAGCGGGCTTGCCGGACAAGGCCGTCAATCTCACCGCGGCAAAGGTGGACGACCAATCCAACTCGACCATCGACCTGACCGGTGGCGGCGATCTTTATGCTTATCGCTGGGTTCCGGGATTGGGCGGATCGTACGATATTCTCAACTCATCGTATGATGGCAAAAACTCATTGTATGATATTGGAAGCCCCGGCGCTCCCTCGTCGTCAACGAGCTTCGCGGTCATTCCGGGTTATTCGGCTGATTATGCGCCGTTTGGCACCTATGGTAGCAGCAGTAATTTCAGCACCTCCAACCCCAATCCGAAGGATCCCAGCGGGGCCATCATCGATTCTGGATACACCAGCGCCGGTCTTTCCGTTGGCCAGCAGATCCAGCTCGGCGCGAGCAACGGGCTGCCTGCCGGAACTTACACCCTGTTGCCTGCGCGCTATGCCCTCCTGCCCGGCGCATTTCTCGTCACGCCGCAAAGCGGAGCCCCCGCCGGGACGTTTGCCCGTGCCGACGGATCGAGCCTCGTCTCGGGCTACCAGTTCAATCATCTCAGCCCATCCCAGCCGTTGTTCTCATCCTTCGAGGTCGATCCGCAGTCGGTTGTGCTGGCGCGGGCGGAATATGATTCCGCTTCCGCCAACAGTTTCCTGAGCCAGAGCGCGCAGGCACAAAAGCTGGCGACGCCGCGCCTGCCCGTTGATTCCGGGCAGTTGGTGTTCAACGCAACCCAAGCCCTGACTGTTGCAGGCATACTTAACGGAAACCCGTCTGCCGGCGGCCGCGGCAGCCTCGTCGATATCAGCAGCCCGGAAGATATCTATATTGAAAAATCCGGCCAAAAGGGGCCCCTCGGTGCCCTGACGCTTGATTCTGAAGAACTCAGTCATTTTGGTGCGGACAGTTTGCTGATTGGCGGTGTCCGCTCATCAACCACCAACGGGACGACCGTCGCGGTCGCGACCAATGAATTGTTTGTTGATAATGCCGGCGATCCGCTGAGCGGGCCGGACGTCATCCTTGCGGCTAACGACAATCTGACGCTTATGCCTGGCGCGGAGGTCGAGCAATCAGGCACGTTGCCCAATGCGGCTGAGACGCTCCTGCTGGGGAATTCGACTGTGGCTGGCAGCGGAGATGGCACCCTTTTGCGAGTGAGTAGCGATCTTTCGGCGTCAATCGCCCGCTCCAGCGTTACTCCATTCAATGGAGCGGCTGTGACCATTGGTGCCAATGCCATGCTCGCCGGCACGAGCATCATTCTCGATTCGACGGGCACGACAAGGATCGAGTCGACTGATCTCAGTGGCTCGGCCATCAACCTCGATAGCGGCCGGATTAGCCTTCAGTTTTCAAGCACGACAAGTGGTCCGCAGCCGGTTGCCGGCAGTCTGGTGCTGTCTGGTGCTTTATTGAATAAACTGGAAAATTCAGGGGCGCTGGCCTCGCTGTCGTTATTGAGTTACACCTCGATCGATATTTATAACAGCGGAAATGGGCCAGACCAGGTAGACCAGGTCGGTTCGTCCGCGCTCAACAGTCTTGCGCTGCATGCCGGGGAAATCGACGACGCCACCAATGGCAGTGGCGATAATATAACTTTTGCCGCCCAGAATATCCTGCTCGACAACAGCGGGAAGGGGATCGCGGCGAATCCTGCTGCCGCCCAAGGTGGAACAATCGAGTTCGATGCCAACACCCTCACGTTGGGCGCCAACAAGCTCAAAATCGACCAATATAATCTTGTCGCGCTGGATGCGAGCAAGTTTCCCTCCATCGCGTTGAAGCCGAATGCAAACAATGGCATTACCGTGCAAGGCATGGGCACACAAACGTCGCAGGGAAATTACCAGGGCCTGACTACACAGGGAGCCTTGACGATGACGACCCCGTTGCTCACGGCCGCGGCTGCAGCCAGTCAGACGATCACCGCCGGCGGAAAACTGGAAATTGATGCGAATGGAACCCCCGAGGGTGCCGGCGGAGGACTTGGCGCCAATCTGACCTTGATCGGCACCGGCGCAAGTGGCTCCAATGGGGTTGCGGTCAACAGTGATATTGCGCTGTCGAGCGGCACGCTGAAACTGTATGCGCAGAACAGCGGCAATGTGTCGGTCACGGGTGCCCTCGATGTCAGCGGCAAGGGGCAAACTTTCTTCGATGCGACGAAATATACCAGCGGCGGCCAGATCACTTTGACGTCGGATGCCGGCAATGTGAGCCTGGCGGCAGGCAGCAAGGTTGACGTGTCGGCTCCACTACTGGATGTAACGAAACCCGGTGGGCCCCGGGTCGGCAATGCCGGCAGCCTCACGATCAGCGCGCCGATCGGCACATTTATCGCCAACGGCACCTTGTTTGGCCAGGGTGGGGCCGGCGGCCAGGCCGGCACGTTCTCCCTCGATGTCGGAAGCCTTGGTGGTGTCGGCGGCAATCTCGATTCGCTCGCCCGCATCCTCACCGATCCTCTTAACGGCGCAGGTTTTACCCATTCGGTCTCCATCCGCGATCGGAGCGACGCCTCCGTCACACTCACTGGCACGCTGAAGGCTCACACCGTGAACCTTTCGGCGGATGGGGGCATGATCGATATTGTCGGCACCGGCATCATCGACGCGTCCGGCAACGTCCCGGTTGCGAACATCAATACACCGCCGCCGAACGGGGTCATCAACTGGGACGGGCAGACGGGTGGATCGATCAGCCTGGCCGCATTCGGCGACGTCGAGCTGGAAGGCACGCTGACGGCGGCGGGATTGTATTACAACGATGCAAGCCAGGGCGGAAAAATTTCCATCGCAGCAGGTTCTTATAATAATGGATTGTCGAATATTACAGACGCAAACGGCACGACGGTTACAAATGGAACCGGCTATGTGACCATGGGCAATGGCTCGGCGGGTGCCATAAAAATTAACGGAGGGAAAGTCGACCTGACGGTGGGCAACCCATATACCACCAGTGACCTCGTGGCCTACTGGACCAGTCTTGCCAACGGCGGCCCCATCGGAGTCCCCGCGAACAACACCGGCAGTCTGCCCGGCGGCGGCACGCTGCACCTGCGCGCGCCCCAGACGCTGGCAACACAGGCGGCGGCCTACCCCGGCGGCGTTGCGATCGCTTCGGTCAACGGCACGATAAAAGGCACGAATGCATCGAACATCGTGGTGGAAGGCTACAAAGTATATACTCCGGTTGGTGGTGGCATTGATAGCATCGACGCGGCGAATACTGGCATTGTATACACCGATGCCCAGGGCTTCGTCACCCAACCTCACGTCACGGCCATCGACAGCCTCTTTTCTTCGTTGCCTGGCAACACCAAAATTCAAGTCGAACCAGGTGCCGAGATCGTCAACCCCAGTGGAGATTTGACGCTTGCCAGCACATGGGATCTCTCGACCTTCCGGTTTGGGCCGAATGTTAATGGCGGTTCACCCAATGGTGACGGATCGGGTGAACCGGGGATCCTGACCCTGCGCGCGGCGGGCAATTTAAATTTTGAGTACAATTCAATGACCCAGGCATTCGCCTCGCTGAGCGATGGTTTTGGCCCAGCCCCTTCCAATGGCGGGCTGTGGCAGGCTCCGCTGTTGCCGGCGCCGACTAACGGCCAAACGCAAACCCTGTCATGGTCTTATAATCTGGTGGCGGGGGCGGATTTGACCGCCGCCGATTTCCGGCAGGTCAAGCCCGGTGCCGGCTCGGTCGTTTTGGGTTCCAACCAGGGCAGCCTCGCCGCTCCGGCCTCCACCGGTGGGGATGATACAGGCACCGTCGAAAACTATTATCAAGTCATCCGCACGGGTACCGGCGATATCAACATCTTTGCCGGCCAGGATGTGCAGTTGCTTAATCAACTGGCGGCGATCTACACGGCGGGCAGCGAAGCACCGGCGCTGGCCAATTTTGATATTCCCGACCCCTCTTATGCCAACGTTCCTGGTGTAATTACGGCGCCAAATGGCTTTCCTGGCGACAAGTCCACGGTTTATCCCGCGCAGTACAGCCAGAACGGCGGCAATGTGACGATCTCGGCCCAAAATGACATTATCCATGAGACCGCCAGCGGAGCCCAGGATTCATCGAAGGAGCTTCCGACCAACTGGCTCTACCGGCGCGGTTATGTGGATCCGAAGGGCCAGTTCGACAAGACCCACGAAAGCGCCAACCTCGGTTCAGGCAACGTAAAGACCGGCAATCATGAGATTGCTTCGACCACATGGTGGGTCGATTTCAGCAATTTCTTTGAAGGTGTGGGTGCGCTCGGCGGTGGCAATGTCACTCTCCTCGCCGGCCACGATGTCAGCAATGTCGATGCGGTGGTGCCGACCAATGCGCGGGTGACGAAACAGCTTCCCAACGGCGACCAGATCGCGGCCGACCAGACGCTGGTCGAGCTCGGTGGCGGCGACCTGGTGGTGAACGCCGGCAATAACATCAATGGCGGGGTGTATTACGTCGAGCGTGGTTCGGGCACGCTCAATGCTGGCGATCAGATCCTGACCAATTCCACCCGCAGCACGGCGGCGGCCAATGATCCCGCTTCGACCAATCCCTTTTCATGGTTGCCGACCACGCTGTTTCTCGGCCAGGGCAGTTTCAATGTCACCGCCGTCGGCTCCGTGTGGCTCGGACCGGTGGCCAATCCCTTCCTTCTTCCACAGGGGATCGACAATTCCTATTTCGACAAAACCTATTTCTCCACCTACGCCACGACCGCTGCCGTCGATGTGTCATCGCTGGCCGGAAGCGTGACCTTGCAAGATAATCCTTCTTCCACGAGCGGGAATAGCGGTTCATTGATAAAGTGGTATGCCAATGTGCTGAGCCAGAATTTCCCCGGTTCGGCTGCCATCACCCAGCCCTGGCTCGGGCTGGTGGAAACGTCGGTGACCAATTCCAACTATTTTGCCACCGCTGCGGCTCTGTTGCCCGGAACCTTGCAGGCGACGGCTTTTTCCGGCAATCTCAACCTGGTGGGTAATCTGACCTTGTCGCCCTCGCCCAGTGGAACCGTCGATCTCGTCGCGGACGGATCGATCAATGGTCTCCGACCCAATGATTTTGGATCGATTTCGCAGTCGCTCGGCAACGAGTTTTTATGGAATCCCAGCACGATCAATCTATCGGATGCCAACCCGGGCAGCCTGCCCGGTCTCTACAGCCCTTTGTCTTTGACGGCGGCCGCCATTGCCGCAACAAGTTCTCCACTTCAGAGGGCTGCCACTCAGGATAGTTATTGGGCAAACACCCCAGGAACAGGTCTACCGGTGCCAAACGGACCCCTTTTGCTCCTGCCAAACTTCGCCACGATTTTTGCCGAGACCGGGTCGTTCACGGGGAGCAACGGCGTTCTGCAGGCCCAGCAGACGTTGCATGGCACAAGTGTGGTCACAGGTGCTGATGGGGTGGGGCCGCTTCATGCCAACGATACCACCGGCCCAATCCAGCTCTATGCCGGTACCGGCGATATTTCCGGCCTCACGTTGTTTGCGGGCAAGGCTGCCCAGGTTGTCGCCGGGAACAATATCACCGATATCGCGTTGTATATCCAGAACAACGATCCAAGCGATGTGACTGTGGTTGACGCCGGCCGTGACATTATTGCCTACGATCCGAACTCGTCCTTGCGCCTGGCGGCAACAGCTTCTGGCAATGCACTCCAGCAGACCACACCCGAGGCTGGCGACATCCAGATCAATGGGCCGGGGACGCTCGAAGTTCTGGCGGGCCGCAATCTCAATCTCGGGATCGGACCAAATAATCAGGACGGCACGGCGGTGGGCATCACCAGCATTGGCAACTCGCGCAATCCTGCGCTGCCATTTGCCGGGGCCAATGTGATCGCCGGCGCGGGTATCGGCGGGTTGGCCACAGTTGCCACGCCCGGCCTTGACAGCGGTCAGATGGATTTTGCGAATTTAATCTCACAATTCTCCATTCCGACAAGTGGTGACGCTGAGCAACAGGATATCGAGGCACTGAATGATTTCTATCTCGTGCTGCGTGACGCCGGACGCGACCACAGCATAATATCCAGTCCCGGTTTTGGAAACTACAACGCCGGGTTTTCGGCCATTGCTGATTTGTTTCCTGCCAACGACTCGTGGCAGGGCGACATTTCTCTCACCTCGCGCGACATCAAAACCGAGAACGGCGGCAATATCGATATCTTTGCCCCCGGTGGACAGCTCACCGTTGGTCTGCCGGTCGGCGGCCTGGCCTCCGACCAAGGGATTCTGACCGTGCATGGCGGCGACATTTCGATTTTCACCAACAAGAACGTGAATGTTGGCGTCTCGCGCATCTTCACCCTGCTCGGTGGCAATGAAATTATCTGGTCTTCCACGGGCAATATTGCCGCCGGTTCGGCGTCGAAAACCGTGCAATCCGCGCCGCCCACCCGTGTGATCGTAGATCCCCAGAGTTTTAACATCGAACCCGACCCGTCCGGACTGGCCACCGGCGGTGGCATTGGCGTTCTTGAGACGGTGGTGGGTGCGCTGCCAAGCAATGTGGATTTGATCGCCCCGGCCGGCACGATCGATGCAGGCGACGCGGGCATCCGGGCTTCCGGCAGGGTGAATGTCTCTGCGTTGCAGGTTCTGAATGCCAGCAATATCTCGGCTGGCGGCACGGTCAGCGGAGCACCGGTACCTCCGGCGGCGCCCAGTATTGGCAGCATCGCGGCCGCTTCGAACTCCACCTCGGCATCGTCCAATGCGGCGGCCGAAGTCGCGAAACAGGGACGTGCTCCCGTGCAGCAACAAGAGTTTCCCTCGATCATCACCGTCGAAGTGCTCGGCTATGGCGGCGGCGACAGCTGAGTGGCGGGGGCCGCTCAGCTGTCGCCGAACATCCGACACCGAAGTTTAACCACTGATGAGCACTGATTGGCACTGATATGATTAGCCACCAAGGTGCACAAAGATTTAAGAGATTTTTTTTGGCTCTTTGTGATCCTTCGTGGCTAATCCGTGTTTGTGGCCCGACTTCGTGTACTTGGTGCCCTTCGTGGTGTGAGGCTTTTTGTCATTCAGAGCGCAGCGAAGAATCCTGTCTTGGTGTGAAAAAAATCCGCCACCGTTCGGTTCCTAGCTTCCGGGTCTCCTAATAAAAAACATTCGCGGCCATCTGAGTTCATCCGCGGTTCAAAAATCTGGCTCGTCGTCACCATTTTGTAACGCGGTCTTGGCGCGCAGGATTGGCTTAAATGTCACTTGTTTGTCATATCGTTTGAACATTTACGTGGTAAGCTGCCCGTTTGTTTCCTTTCCGCGAACCTCTCTGCCATCCGCGGCAAGAATCGCCGATCAAAAATTAGCGTCCATTAGCGTTAATTAGCGGTTCAAAAAACATCATGTTCCCCAACAGGACACGCCCAGGCAGATTGCTCCATCGGCGGATGCTGATGGTGTTTCTGTTCGTCGGCTTTGTCCTCGGCGCGCAGGGCGCGGGCACTGACCCCAGCCGGACGATTCTTTCTGGCAGTATCCGGGAGATTCCCGCCGCCGGCACCGTGCCTGCCGCTGGACAGCAAGAAGCAACGATTCTCCGCCGTGCACTCAGCCCCGCGGAAAACG
>Ga0210402_10001299_pt1 | contig 25890 bp, 19 predicted proteins | sample IncBWC7MmetaG_FD_161055 | JGI IMG/M metagenome (GOLD analysis project Ga0210402, IMG submission 161055) | Forest soil microbial communities from Barre Woods Harvard Forest LTER site, Petersham, Massachusetts, United States - Inc-BW-C-7-M | ecosystem: Environmental > Terrestrial > Soil >... | reverse complement strand
AGATCGCTGTGATAACCGATGAGGTCACCGCCATGGTGGTACCACTGCACATCGGCCGTCTTCTGGCCCATCAGTCCCATGCCGTAAAATCCGTCCTCCCCCAAAGGCACGTTCGGCTGCCGGCGGGCGAGCAAGTTGGCCGCCGTTATATAGCGCTCGCCATTGGGTAAGACGCCCTCACGTAATTCATTGTCGACGTACTTGATGACATCCACCGCGGACGACCAAGCGGCACCCGCCGGCCTTTCAAAGTTGAAGGCGTCGTTGACCTGCACGAGCGCGAGCGACAGATGGCCGTCGATATCGGCCGCATGTCCGCTGGCGTGGTTGGAGGCGAGCGCTTTGTGCAGGCTAAGCGTCGTCGATTTCATGCCGAGCGGTGTGAACACTTTTTCCTGCATCGTCTTGTCGTAGGCCGCGCCGATTTCGAGCTCGGGATGGGCGATGTGGCCGCCGATATAGCCGGCGGCGGCGGCCATCAAGTTGTTGTACTGGAAGGTTTCGCCAAATTTGCTGGTCGGTTCAGTCTGAGCGAGGTGCTCGAAAGTGAGGGAGGCAGGCGTTGTCAGGGACGTTCCCGATAAAATGTCAGGGAAGTCGCGGCGCGGCAGACCGGTGCACGCGCACACCAAGTGGCGCATTTCCACCGATGCCGTGGTCGCATCGCTCCCCAAGCGGAACGACGGATAAACCTTCGTCACTTTGTCGTTCCAAGAGAAGCGGCCCTCGTCGACCAGCTTCGCCAACATCAGTGTTGACATCCCCTTGGTGTTCGAGGCGATGCGAAACAGCGTGTCTCCGTCCACTTTGTCGGGCTTGCCGAGTTCTTTGACGCCGAGACCGCCCGCATACACGAGGTGTCCATGGTCAAGCAGCGCAAACGACACGCCCGCGACATCGAGCTGCTGCATCGAGGCAGACAGGAACTGCTTCAGGGTTTCAATGCCTTTCGCATCGAGCGGGTGCGGCGTTCGGCCAGCGAAGCTCTCGCGTGTGTAGCCTGCAGGACGCAGGCTTGCGAGCGCCAGGGCGAGCGTGCCGCCTCGCTTTTCAAAGGTGGCGACGCTTCCTTGAATGAGCAGCACCGTCCACTTAGATCCCTTGCGAAAGGCAATGGCGCGCACTTGCTGATGCTCCGCCGGTGAAGTGCGATATATGAAGCTCTTTTGCTCCTCCCACCCTTCCCTAGCCGCCCCGGGCACGCTGACCTCGAGTTCGCGCGCGAAGCCCGGATATTGTCGGCTCCACGCCCCAGCAACGGCGCTGTCCGCACCGGTGGCGTTCGGCACGTCGACGAAGGTGAGCTCGAGGTCCTTTTCGGGCGGCGTCAGCACCATGGCCGTCTTGTCCCCTTTGGCGGTCCATGCCATCGGCTGGGTAAAGGTGGCGTTTGCGAGGCTTATTGGCGTATCGGCGGTAGCCGGCGTCTGCGCCGTGGCAGCGCCTGCTGCGGCGAGAGCAATGAGGCAAAAGATTGTCGATAGTGTTCGCATGGTTTCACTGCTCCTATCAATTTCGCGCAATTCCCTGCGCGTTATTGTGTCCTACTGATAGTTTAAACAGCTTTCTCGATTTGGGCATCTCCGATACGGAGAAATATTATCGCGTTCTTCGGGTAATCCCCGAAATCTGGACTGACGATTGCCGCTCATCAGGTGCCGTCCCAGACTTTGCAATTCAAAGTAGACCAAAGACAAAATCAAGGGAAACGCCACGGCAATGCATTCAAGCGATCGTCGGTATCGTAAATACGACGCGTAGCCCCGTCGATTCCGGGGCAACCTCAGCCCACATTTTGCCTCCATGCAAATTGATGATGCTCCTGCAGATGGCCAACCCCAAGCCGCTGCCCATCTCGTCGCTCTGCTTGCCGGATTGCAGCCGGAAGAACCGTTCAAATATCTTTTCGCGGAATTCGGTCGGCACGCCCGCGCCCTGATCATCGAGCGAAACCCTCCAGGCGCCGGATTCGACGCGCGAACTCAAGGTGACGCAGCCCGGCACCGGAGAGGCCTTCAACGCATTGGTCAGCATGTTGAGCAGGACGCGTCGCAGCCAGCGAGGCTCGGCGAATATCGCGCCCGACCCCACGTGCGATTGTTCGAAGCGCACGCCATGATGCTCGGACAATACGCGCGCGTCCTGCAGGAAATTGCCGAGGATGGCCTCTGTATCGTGTTGCGCGAGATTCAGCTCGATCTCTTGCGCTTCGGCGCGCGACAGGAACAATAGCTCTTCGATAATTTGACTGAGTCTCGACACCTCCTCGAGCTGCACATGCACCGACTCTTCGTTGGCCGGGCTAAGATCGCCCTTTTCAAGCAGGCGTTCCGCCTGCAACCGAATCATCGACAGGGGCGTCTTCAATTCATGCGAAGCCTCGGCGGTGAATCTACGAATTTGATCAAAGGCCTTTTCCAAGCGGTCAAACATCTGGTTGAGCAGTTGCGCAAGCTCCGACATCTCGTCCCGCACACTCGCCACCGGTATGCGCTCACCCAAGTTATCGGAACTGATGTGGGACGCAGTCTCGCGGATCAGCCGGACTGGGCGCAGCGCCAGACGGCTCAATCCCCGGCCGATTGCCACGCTCACGGCGGCCATGATCGCCAGTAGCCAAACGCAGATTTGGACATAGTTGCTGGTGGCGTCGTGCACGCTATGCAGCGGCGTGGCGATCGTTACGTCGAACGGACCTAAAATGAATTCGGCAACGCGCAATTCGCCGATGTTTTCGATCCGCGCGTTGTAGACGCGCCGACCCTTGACGTCCGGAATCTCCTGACCGCGCAAATTGGTGGAATAGAATATCGGCCTCACCGGACTGTGCGGATCATCGATCGTGATGTAGAAAAGGACGGAGGCGTAGTTGGTCGTCTCGCGAATCCGCGCATCGATGACCGGGGGAGTGAGGGCCGCGTAGTCTTCCCCCAAATGCGCCTTGATTTGCTCGAACTGCGCACGGTTTAGCAGATCCAGCCCCTTGATCAAGTGATTCTCGAGCAGGTAGTAGCCGGCCACGAACAGGCACGCCAGAGTGAGCGTTGCCGCGCTGGCGTACCAGAAGGCCAGTCTCGCGCCGATGGATTTCACAGCAACTTGTAACCGACGCCGCGCACCGTTTTGAACAAGGGTGCGCCCTCAATGGCTTCAAACTTCGCCCGCAGCCGACTCATATAGACGTCCAGAAGATTGGCCTCGTCGTCGTAGTGCGAAGACCAGCACTTTTCGCAGATCAACCGCCGGGTCAACGTGCGGCCCGCATTTTGCATGAACATCTCGAGCAGCGAGAATTCGCGGCTCGTCAGCTCAACGGGGTGACCGCTCAAATGCACGGTTCGCCCGATGAGATCGAGCTTGATACCGCGATGCTCGAGGATGGCTTCCTTGACCGCGGATTGACGCCTCAACAGTGAGCGCAGCCTGGCGAGCAGTTCATCGACGCTGAAAGGCTTGGAGAGATAGTCATCCGCCCCCAGATCGAGGCCGGTGATTCGGTCCTGCACCGCATCGCGCGCGCTCAAGATCAACACCGGCTCGTTGAAGCCGGCCTTGCGCCACTGCTGCAGCAGCTTCAGACCATCCCCATCCGGCAGCCCCAGATCGAGGATGATGGCGTCGGGATTTGACTCGCACAGCGCATCGCTGGCCTCGCGGCAGGTTCTGACCCACGTCGCAACGTACGAACGTTCGAGCAACGCTTGTTTGATGAACAGTCCAATGCGGTGCTGGTCTTCGACGATGAGTATTTTCGTAAGCCCACCCCCTTAAAGGGTTGAGCCGGTTTTGTGCCGGCTCAACCGAATCGTACCGCGTTAAGGTTGTGGGGGCACCCAGGACTTGGCGAAGGAGCTCTTTCCATCCGTGTAAGTCGTCCACACCGCCCGGGTGGCGGAATCAACGGCCACATTCTTCGCCGTGGCGGCCGTGGCGAGTTCCCCGACTGAGGTCACCTTGGCGCCTTTGGCCTGCAGCACCGACATCTTGTCCACGCCCGCACAATAGAGAAAACCGCTGGACGCATCGAAGGCGATCTGGTCGACCTTGGACGCGATGTCCACGGTTTGGCTGATCGATCCCGTCTTGGTGTCGATGACCGTCAGTTTCCCGCTCCCGCCGGCGACGAAAATACGATGATTCGCGCCATCCAGCGCCAAGCCGTGCGGCTGCGCGGCGGCACCCACCGGCCACTGCGTCGTCACGACGTTCTTTTTTGGATCAATGACCGCCACCGTATCCTTGGTCTTGATATTCAGATAGATGCGGTCTTGATCCGCATCGTAAACCATGAATTCCGGAACACCGGGGATTTTGATCGTTGCGATGACCTTTGAACTCGCCGGATCGATCACCCATACATCGGCCCCATTGTCATGGGTGACGTAAATCATATGGTTCTTGGGCTCATACAGAATCGCATCGGTGGGACCCGGTACCTTGATGGACTTGATTTCCGCCAGGCTGCTCGCATCCACGACGGCCACACGCTCTCCCTCCTGAACGCTCAGGTAGTAGAGTTTTGCATCCGCATCGACAGCGGTGTCGACCGGGCCGCCAACCTTCAGTCGCTTGATCAACGTGCCCGTCTGCATGTCGATGTAATCCGCCGTACCGTCATTCTCGTGCGCGGCGAGCAGCCGGTGTCGCGATGCATCGATGCGCAAGAAGTCGAATTTCCCGGTCGAATTGGGAATCTCGACAGTGGCCGTGGGTTTCCAACCCAACGGCGCGTCGGCGCGTGCGCTCAAGGCCACGGAACATAGAACGATGGATGCAGCCAATAAGGATTTGAACGTTTTCATAGTTACTTTACGCCATAGGGTTTGAACGTTGAGCCAGCGGACCACACGGGCACCATACCGCGCGAAAATTAATCCAACCTGAATCGAGACTGAACAAAACAGCGAATTTACGTGCCTTCCGCTACAGTTCGACTAGCATGCGCAGCGCCACATCGAAAAAAGGGGGACGCCATGCTGACACCCGAGCAACGCAAACAGAAGATCAAAACGGTTTTTCGCGTCGCCAGCGGCAACTTCCTGGAAATGTACGATTTCATGATTTTCGGCTACTTCAGCGCCGCGATCGGACATGCCTATTTTCCGGCCAGCAGCGATTTCGCATCGCTGATGTTTTCAATGACCACTTTCGCTGTGGGCTTTCTGATCCGGCCGCTGGGCGCGATTTTCCTCGGCGCCTACATCGACCACGTTGGCCGCCGCAAAGGGCTGCTGGTCACCTTGGCTTTGATGTCCGTCGGCACACTCACCATTGCGCTCGTGCCGGGATACGAAACCATCGGCCTGTTCGCGCCCGTCATTGTAGTGCTCGGCCGGCTAGCCCAAGGCTTTTCAGCGGGAGTGGAATTGGGCGGCGTATCGGTGTACTTGTCCGAAATCGCCACCGCCGGGCACAAAGGCTTTTATGTCTCGTGGCAGTCCGGCAGCCAGCAAGTCGCGGTGGTGTTCGCCGGAATTCTGGGTTTCGCGCTCGCACATTGGCTGTCGCCCAATGATCTGCAAATGTGGGGCTGGCGCATTCCCCTCATCGTCGGCTGCCTGATCGTGCCATTCATTTATTTGATTCGGCGCTCCCTGCAGGAGACCGAGGAATTCGCGGCGCGCAAGCATCATCCTCGACCGTCGGAAGTCTATGCCAGCATGCTCAAGCACTGGCGCATCGTCCTCACCGGGGTCGCCATGGTGCTCATGACGACGGTGTCGTTTTATACGATTACCGCCTACACGCCGACCTTCGGCAAGGAAGTCCTCAAGCTCTCGCAGAGCGATGCCTTGCTGGTCACCGTGTGCGTCGGGCTGTCCAACCTATTTTGGCTGCCGGTCATGGGCTCCCTCTCCGATCGCGTCGGCCGTCGCCCGCTCCTGATTGTCTTTGCCGGACTCGCCTTGGCGAGCGCCTACCCTGTCATGGCCTGGCTGGTCGATGCGCCCAGCTTCGGGCGGCTCTTGGCGGTCGAATTGTGGCTGTCGTTCATCTATGGCAGCTACAACGGTGCCATGGTGGTGCATTTGACGGAAATCGTGCCGAGCGACGTGCGTACGGCCGGCTTCTCCCTGGCCTATAGCCTGGCGACCACCGTCGGTGGATCCACCCCGGCCATCGTCACCTATTTGATTCACAGCACCCAAAATCGCGCCATGCCGGGGGCCTGGCTGTCACTCGCGGCTGCGGTGGCCTTGATCGCGATTTGGCTGAGCCGCGCGCGACAAGCGGCCGGCGGCGCCAAAAGTCTTCACTTTCCCGCCAACCACCCGGCCGGCAACGACTCCCTCTCTGCATAGCAAAGTCTCCGATTTGATTCAGGTTCGGTTTAGGTGACTGCGGTAGCGTCATAGGCGAATAAGAAGATCGGTTTGATAACGGCAAGGGGGTTACGTGGCAAATCGTGCATCCAGTCAGCTTCTGGCACCCGGCATCGCCTTGGTTCTGGCCTGCCCAGTCATCTCCGCAACCGCCGCTGAAGAGAATGCGGCGACCGTTCCGGCTGCCGAGCCTGAACCGGTCGAGATCGTGGTCACGGGCTCGCGCATTCCCACTCCGATCGACAAGGTCGCGGCCAAAGTCACGATCGTCGATGCCGAGGCCATCGCCAAGGCCGGCGTCAGCACTGACGTGCTCGACATTCTTCGCAAAACCGTGCCCTCATTTCAGGGGCGCGGCAATACCGGCAACAGCAATGCCAATAACACCAATCAGAACACCGCCGGCGGCGCGCAGTTGCAACTGCACAACCTCGACACCTTGGTGCTGGTGAACGGTCGACGCGTCGCGATCAGCGGCATTGCGGCGATCGGCGGCAAGGCATTCGTCGACGTCAACCAGATACCGCCTTCGGCAATCGATCACATCGAAGTGCTGGCCGATGGCGCCTCCGCCATCTACGGCTCGGACGCGATCGGCGGCGTCGTGAATATCATTTTGAAGTCCAACTACGACGGTGCCGACATCGGCGTCCGCGACGGCCAGGCTTCGGGCGACTACCGCGAACGATCCGCCTATTTCACGGCAGGCACGGCATGGCATGATCTGCACGTCACCGTCTCCGGAAGTTGGTCGGAGAACGATCCGCTCTATCAGGACAAGAGAAGCTTCTCGACACCCATTGTAGGTCGCGTCTCCGCGGTGCCGGGCACCATAGGCGGGGGCACTCCGGCAATCCTCGCAGCGGGGATCAATTCGCCGAGCGCCAAGAATCCCACCGGCGCCAATGCCACAGCGCCAACGCTCGCGGCGTTGATTGCCAACGGAACCTATTTGGCCTCAACCAACCCCGCAATCGCCAACACCTACGATATTTCGCAATTCCAAACGCTGCTGCTCGGCACCGAGCAGAAAGCCTTCAGCGTGAATTTGAACGATGAGATTATTCCAAGTCGCCTGATCGCATTCGGCGACGCGGAGATCTCGAGAAACACCAGCTTCACCCAGTTTCTCCCCATCACGCAGACCTTGACGGTCCCTCAGAATGCGCCTTTCAACCCCTTGGCCTCGGCATTTCCGAGCGTTAATTTCGCGGATTGGAACCTACCCAAGCAATTCGACAACACGGCCGACTCGGCGAGAATTACCGCCGGTTTCCGCGGCGATATTACCAGCCACTGGAACTGGGAGGCAGCATACGTCTACAGTCGCAACACGCTCGATCAAACACAGTCGAATGTCATCTATAAACCCAACCTGCCGCTCGCGATCGCCGGTGGTTTCGATGCCAGCGGCAACCCGGTCGTCGGCGGGCCCTTCAGCAAAGTGTATTCGGGCTTCTCCACCGCGAATCCCTTCGTACTGCAGCCGGCGCTCGATCCCTTCGCCCGCGCTGGCGGCATCAATGCGGCCTCTATCGCCAACGTCTTTGGTCAGGAATTGATTAGAACATCGAGCTACCTGCACTCCTTTGACGCTTCCGTCGTGGGAACGGTGTTCAAATTGCCGGCCGGTGAACCCGGTGTCGCCCTGGGAGTGAGTTGGCGCCAGGAAGGCCTGTCGGCGACCACGGACCCGAACGGCAACAACACCGGACCGACGGCGCAGCGTTGGATTGGCGGCACGTTTGCGGATGCCTATGTGCAAAACCGCACGGTCAAAGGCGCGTACGCCGAGGTCCGAATTCCGGTGACCAGCGCGGACTGGAATGTGGTCGGCTTTCACGCACTGGACCTCATTTTCGCGGGCCGCGAGGAGGACTACACCGATGCCGGCAGTGCCTTCGTGCCAAAGCTCAGTTTCCGGTGGCAGCCCTTCGGCGAGTCACTCACACTTCGCGGCAGCTATTCGAAATCCTTTACAGCGCCGACTCTGTTTGCCGAGAGCGGCCCCACCGATACCCGCATCGTGGGAAGCGCCGTGATTCAAACCGTGTTTGGCATCGCCAATCCGGGCTTTAACGGTGAGGACGGCAACAATCCGAACTTACGCCCCAGCAAGACCCAGACCCATACCATCAGTCTGACCTTCACGCCGAAACAGGTTCCCGGACTGCAGCTGTCCGGGGAGTTCTCGGAGATTCACCAAAGCGGCTTCCCCGGCGGCATCGGCTTCACCAATATTTTGCAAAACGTGGATCAATTGGGTGCCGCGTCCCCCTTCGTGAACAATCTCGCCATGGGCAACTTCCCGGGCCTGCCGGGGGCGGTGGCGTTCACGGCGCCGGGGCAGGTCGGCAATTTTCTTCGCGCCAATCCCAACAATGCCACCAACTTGTACGCCATCGATCGCTTTCAAAATTTAGGCGGCCTCATGGTGAAAACCTTTACATTAAACGGCGGCTACGAGTTGCCGACGACTCCCTTCGGCACCTTCTCCGTCAACACGGCAGGCACCGTGTTCGATTCATTCGAGTTCCAGGCGCTGCCCTACCAGGCCTTCTACCAGTATGCGGGATTTGCCACCAACGGCGGCACCGGCGTGCAGGGCACGCTGCCGAAGTACCGCTTTTACACCACCTTCGACTGGCGCCTCGCCCATTGGAACGCGACGCTGGCCAATACTTACGTATCTTCCGTGACGGACATCGGCGCCGGCGGCATCGTCTATGCCACCAGCACCACCTTGAAACCTTTGCCGGTCGCCTCCTATACCGCATGGGACGTTCGCGTTGCCTATACCGGCGATGCGGTATGGGGACGAATCGGCAAGTCGTGGAGCGTCGCGCTGGGCGTCAACAACATCGCGAACCGGCTGCCGCCGCTGTCGCCGCAGGCGTTCACGGACAATAACGCGGACGTCGCCTCTTACTCACCGATCGGGCGACTCGTGTACCTGACGGCGGGAATCAAATTCTAAGCGCTCGTCATCGAACACCAGGAGCATCGAATCTTGCGGACCCTTCTCTTACTGACTCTCTGTGCGCTGTCCTCGATATCGCAGGCCGCGCCCTCGACGAAGACCTACGCTCAGGAACTCGTCGATCGTACGGTCGAGAAATACCCGGATGTACTGGTGCTGGCCATGCACGTCACCCCGCCCAAGCACACAGGAAACATCATCATTGCCTCCAACATCGGTCGGATCGGCAAGGCGGCCGATGAGGACGATTTGAGGGTGATTCGCACCGGTACCCCCAATCTCGCTCTCAACAAAGCGGGCGATCGCTTCGAAGCGGAACTGGTGATGCACGATGCGAATGCACGCCCCATCGGCGCGCTGGGAGTTGTTTTTGCGTACAAGGCAGGGGATGACAAAGCCGCGTTGCAAAAGCGCGCCGAGACCATCCGCGACGAGCTCGCCAGGAGAATTTCACACGTCGCCAACTTGCTCGAGCCGGCGCAGTTCAACACGGCAGTGCCCTTGCATACCTATGCGCAGGCGCTGGTGGATCAGGCGCTGGCGCGCCATCCGAACGTGGTGATATTGGCGCTGCACGCCCAACCACCGCAGGTGAAGAGCAACGTGATCGTCGCCTCCAACATCGGGCGGATCGGTAAGAAAGCCGACGAGGACGACATGCATGTCGTCACCTCGGGCGAAACCAAATTGGAGTTCAATGAAACCGGCGACCGCTACGAGGTCGAGCAAACCCTGCTCGATGTCTCAGGATCCGTGATTGGCGCGGTCGGCGTCGTATTCCCCTACAAAAAGGGGCAGGACACCGGCCCGCTGCAAAAGGAGGCGGCCCAGGTCCGTGACGAGATTTCGCGCCGAATTTCCAATGTTGGCAATCTGGTGCAACCCGATCCCTTCGACCCGAAGTATCGCGCTGACACGCAAGCGCAGAGGCTGCTGGACACAGCGCTCGAGGCGCACCGCGACGTGCTGATCATGGCGATGCATATCGCGGCGCCCGACGGCTCGGGATACATCATCGCAGCCTCCAATATCGGCCGCATCGGCAAGAAGGCCGATGCGGACGACATGTCGGTGATCACCACGGGCAAGCCCCTGACCGAGGTGAACGAAACCGGCAACCGCTTTGAGGTAGAGATTCCCATCGCGGATGCCGCGAAACGCAAAATCGGCGCCCTCTCCGTGGTTTACCCTTACAACAACGGCACCGACAAAGCCGCTCTGCAGGGGCGCGCCGAAGCAATTCGCGATGAGCTGTCGATGCGGATCCCGAGCAGCGATGCTTTGTTCCAAGCGGCGCAGGCAAAGTAGGACGCGCGCGGTAGCCGTGCGCGGACGCCGTGGCAGCGCTTCTTAAGTGAATTCGCGCAGCGCTCTTTGCGGCAGCCTTGCTCTGGCCGCGACGCTCACCGGTTGTGCGCTTCGCGAAGCGGCGCCGAAGGCCCCAGACTTGCCGAGCGGCTTTGCCGCTCACCTCGAGTCCGGACCATGGCTGAGCGCCGCCTGGTATCAAGGATTCGGCAGCGCTGAACTGAACTCGCTCATTGGCGACGCCGAAGCCAATAACTTGGACCTGAGCATGGCGCAGGCGCGGGTCAAGCAGGCCGACGCCCGCGCACGCCAGGCGGGTGCCGCCATCCTGCCGAGCGTCGACGCCGGCGCGAACGGCAACTATCTTGCCGGTCATTCCTCGAACGGCAGCGCGCACGAGACGGACTGGGCCGCCCTGCTCTCCGCCAGCTACGAGATCGACTTTTGGGGCAAGAACCGCGCGACCGCACGCGCGGCAAAGTTGCTGGCGAGCGCATCGCGAGCCGAGCGAGACACGGTCGCACTCACCGCGCTCGCGGGTGTGGCCAACGGCTATTTTCAAATTCTCTCCGTCCGTGAGCGCTTGAAAATCGCCGCTGCCAATCTGGATGCGGCGCGAAAGCTTTTGGACATTGTTCAAGCACGGTTCGAGGTTGGCCTATCCAATCCCGTTGAACTCGCCATTCAAAAGTCGACGCTGGCCGCCGCCGCCTTGGTGGTGCCCGAGCTTCAGCAGCAGGAGAGCGAAGGTCTGGCAGCGCTGGCGCTGCTATTGGGCCGCACTCCGGAGCGGTTTTCCATCGACGCACAGTCGCTGGACGACATGACGGAACCTACCATCGCCGCGGGCCTGCCGTCGCAGCTTCTAACGCGCCGTCCCGATGTCTATACGGCGGAGGCCAATCTGCGCGCCGCGAACGCCGACTTGACGGTGGCTCGCGCCGCGCTGTTGCCGAATTTCAGCCTCACGGCCGCCGGCGGCATCCAAAATCCGGCCTTGAACGCGGCGGTCATGACTTTGAGCGGGGTCGGACCGACATTGAGTTTGGGGGCATCGATTTCACAGATGATCTTCGACGGCGGGCGTCTGCGCGCAGCGCAAGCCGAAGCGCAAGGCAAGCGAGATGAATTGGTGAGTGCTTATCGCGCGGCGATTCTCGCCGCGCTGGTCGATGTGGAGAATGCCTTGTCCGCCATCCAGCATTTGGACGACGCGCGAGCGTTGCAACAAGAAAACCTGAGTCAAAGCGAACGCGCATTTGAGGGGGCCTCGCTGAGGTACAAGGCCGGCTCGGGTGATTTCCTCACCGTGCTCGAAGCGCAACGCACGCTCTACACCGCCCGTGAGCAATACGGTCAGTACCGGCTGACGCGCCTGCAATCGTTGGTCGCCTTGTGCAAAGCGCTGGGCGGCGGTTGGCAAGCGCCCGAGACCGGCTCTTCTTTAGAGGAAGCTCGATGAAACTACCCGCTCTTCTCACCGTGTGGGCCGCGCTGTTGATCGGCGGCTGCCACCCGGCCGCGCCACCGCCCGACGCCGCGAAGCCGGCTGCCGACAAGGAAGCGTCGGGTGTGACCCTGTCGGCCGAACAGATGGAAAAGATCGGATTGCAGACCGAGGAGGCCAAGGCGACCAATTATGCCGGTGAGACGGGCGGCTTCGGGACCGTGCTTCCGCACGAGAGCATCGCTCAGGCGGTCGCCGAATTGGCCACGGCCGAGGCGACCGAAAAGCAGAGCCGCGCGGCGCTCGCACGGGCACAGCGGCTCAAGGGCACCGCGGGCGCCCTGTCCTCCGACGTCGAGGAGGCGAGCGCCCGGCAAGCGGCGGTGGACAAGGCGGCACTCGATTTGGCCACACAGCGACTTTCGGCAACCCTGGGACAGAAAGCCCCATGGTCCGGCGGCGGCGGCCAGAAATTGCTCTTCGAGCTCGCGAGCGGCAGCACGCGCCTGGTTCGAATCACATTTCCCCTAGGAGCCTTGAGCGGCGATGTTCCGCAAAACTTGCGCGTCTCGCGCATCGGCTCCGCGGCCGACGGCAAGCGCTGGACCGTCGCCCCCGTGTGGGCCGCACCGGCGGACGCGAACGTGCCGGGGCGAAGCTTTTTTGCCGTGTTGCGCAACAGTGACCTCGGGGAAGGCGAACGGATCATCGCCGGAGCGCCGCTCGGCGCGGCGCGCGCCGGTGTGATGATTCCGGCGGATGCCGTTGCGGTCAGCGAGGGAAAATACTGGGTCTATGTCGAGGATAAGCCGGGTCATTTCGTCCGCACCGCCATTAATGCGGATACGGCCGTTGATGATCAGTATTTTGTCTTCGGCGCACTGAAGCCTGGCGACAAGATTGTCACCAGCGGTGTGGCGCAGCTCCTTGCCCAGGAATCGAATTCCGGCGCGGACTCCGAATAGCCATGTTGCGTGCGCTCGTTAGTCTCTGCGTACGTCATTTCGGTGCCGTCACCGCGTTGAGTGTCTTCGCGCTCATTCTCGGCTGCTGGGGCGCGATGCGCGCGCCGCTCGATGTCTTTCCCGAATTCGTTCCTTCGCAGGTGGACATACAAACCGAGGCGCCGGGATTCGCGCCCCAACAGGTCGAGGAGCTGGTCACGCGGCAAGTTGAGAACGCCGTCAACGGCGCGTCCGGACTTGCCACCATGCGCTCTGAGTCCATACCCGGTCTTTCCGTCGTCACCATCACCTTTGAGGACGGCGTCAATGTGCATGTCGCAAGGCAAGGCATTTCCGAGCGTCTATCGGAAATCGGCAGCTTGCCCGCCGGGGTCGGAACGCCGAAGTTGTCGCCCCTGGTTTCGAGCACCATGGACTTGCTCAAGATCGGGCTGCTCTCCGACCAAGTGGATCCTTATACGCTTCGCGATGCCGCGGATTGGATCATCAAGCCGCGCCTGCTGGCGGTCCCCGGCGTGGCACACGCCATCGTATTTGGCGGCGAGGTACGGCAAATTCACATTCAACCGGACATGGCTAAGCTGGCCAGTTTCGGCATCACCTTGACGGACATCTCGGATGCCGTGCATGCGGCCCTGCCGCTGCGAGGTGCCGGCTTCATCGATCTACCGGCTCAAAGATTGCTGATCCAATCTCCTACCCCGCAACCCGATTTAGACGCCCTCGCCCAAGCCGTCGTCATGCAGCGAAATGGCACGCCCATTCTGGTGCGCGACGTCGCGGCAGTGAAAATCGCGCCGGCGTTGAAGTTCGGCGATGCTTTGATCATGGGGAAACCCGGCGTTCTGATCTCCCTTGCCAGCCAGTATGGCGCCAACACGCTCACCGCCACGCTCGCCGTCGAGAAGGCGCTCAAGGACCTGGCCCCCTCGTTAAAGACGCAAGGTATCACGCTCTATCCGTCGCTGCATCGGCCGGCCAATTTCATCGAGCGCGCCTTGGGAAACTTAAAAGACTCCCTGGTCATTGCAGCCGTGCTCATTTTGGCGGTGCTGTACTTGTTTCTGCGCGATCTGCGCGCCGCCCTCATCGCCTTTACCGCCATCCCGCTTTCACTGCTCGCTGCTATTACCGTGCTCGATCGCATGGGCTACACGCTCAATACCATGACCTTGGGCGGTTTTGCCGTGGCCTTAGGGGTCCTGGTGGACGATGCCATCATCGGCATCGAAAACATTCTGCGCCGCCTGCGAGAGAATGCGCGACTGCCGCAGCCGCGGCTGAAAATTGTGCTCGATGCATCGCTCGAGGTCCGCGGCCCCGTCATTTACGCCACCGCGGTCGTCATCGCTGTGTTTCTGCCGGAACTCTTCACCTCGAGTGTCCAGGGTCACTTCGTCGGGCCTCTGGCATTGGCGTTCATATTCGCGGTCATTGCATCGCTGTTGGTGGCGATGACATCGACCCCCGCCTTGTGTGCCCTATTTCTGCGCAGCCACGATGCCCGCCCGGAAGCCAGGTGGCTCACGCGTTTGAAAGCCTGGCAAGGGGCGGCGGTTTACGGGGCGGCCGATCATTTCCGGCTGATCGTGGTGCTGTTGATCGGTCTGGTCGTGGCTGCACTCGCGGCGCTGCCCTTTTTGGGGGGCACGTTCATGCCGGACTTTCGCGAGGGTCACTTCGTACTGCAGGTGTCGAGTGCCGTGACGGGCAACTCTCTGGCATCGATGCTGAACGTCGGCGAGCGAATGAGCAAGGAAATTTTGGCGCTGCCCTATGTGCAGAGTATCGAACAGCAAGTGGGTCGCGCTGAGTTGAGCGAAGATACCTGGGGTCCGCACCGCAGCGAGTTTCACGTCGAGCTCAAGGCTGATGCGAAGATCAGCCAGAGCGATGCGGAAGAAGAGCTGCGCAAGATCGTGGCGGCCTACCCTGGGCTGCAAAGTGAGGTGGTCACCTTTCTCGGCGACCGCATCAGCGAAAGCCTAAGCGGCGAGACGGCGCAGGTTGCGGTCAAGGTAGTCGGCGATGATCTCGACACGCTGGATTCTGTCGGCGCGCAAATCGTGTCTGTACTGCAAAAGGTGCCGGGAATCGTCGACTTGCAATTCAAGCGGCAAAGCGGCACCCCGGCCGTGACCATCGCGCTGCTGCCTCAGGCGTTGGCCGGGACGGGACTGAAAGTCCAAGATGTGCTCGATGCGATTCAGACCGCCTATGCAGGCGCGCAGGTCGGCCAGACTTTCAAGGGCACCCGCACCGTCGATGTGGTGTTGATTCTTCCCGATCAATTGCGGCATCAGCCGGGGCAACTGGCCAAGCTCATGATTGCCAGCAGCGGCGGACCGGTTCCGCTTTCCCAGGTGGCGCGTATCTCGCTCGCGCAGGACCGGTACAGCATCGAGCACGAAGGCGGGCAGCGGCGCATCAGCGTGACCTTCAATGTGAGCAATACCGCCTCTTTGCGTCAGGTCGTTCAGGAGGCCGAGAAGCGTATTGCCACCTCAATAGCCCTGCCGCACGGAGTCTTCACCGAATTCACCGGCGCCGCCGAGGCGGAGGCACAGACTCGCAACGAACTCATACTGTATTCCGCTCTCGCGCTGGCCCTCATCGTCGTGATCCTGTTTGTATCCTTTCATTGGCGAGCCAATAGCTGGTTGGTCCTGGCGAATCTACCCTTTAGCCTGATCGGCAGCGTGTTGGCAATTGCCGTGTCGGGAATCGGCATTTCTTTGGGATCGGTGGTGGGTCTCGTCACCGTCTTCGGGGTGAGCGCGCGAAATGCCATTTTGCAACTCGCACACTACGAACATCTGGTTGAAGTCGAAGGCTCACCGTGGACCGTCGATTTGGTGATCCGCGGCGCGAACGAACGACTGGTGCCCATTCTCATGACCGCGGCGGTCACCGCATTGGGCCTGGCACCGCTGGCTTTCGGTATTAACCAGCCCGGACAAGAGATTGAAGGTCCGATGGCAATCACCGTACTGGGAGGTTTGCTGTCCTCGACGCTGCTCAACCTCCTACTGCTGCCCGCATTGGCGCAGCGCTATAGCCATCCGTCCGCTTCAGAAACAGATCAGCGGCTACAGGCATAGAGCTACGCGCAACTATCAAGAGTGACTACATACAGCGAAACCGCGCGCGGGAATCTGGCGCCACGTATGTATTTGATTTTACTATTTTTTTGGTGCGCAAAGAAGATTCGAACCCCTGACCCACGCATTACGAACTCGCAGGCCTTTCTAGCGACGCTTATCAATCAGTATCTTACGAACGCCAAAGGCGGTCTTTGTCAGTAGAAACAGTGGAAAATCCGCTTGTGCTGGTACAAAAGTGGCTACAGCATTTTGCGTGTGAGTCCCACGCATCGGTCACGCCATCGTTATGCCCAGCCAAGCCTGAGAATTGCAGTTCCAGTTCTTCGCGTCGCCGCTCGCTCTATCGCACGTGAACAGTAATACCTATCTAGCCCGCGCTGTCGCAACAAGGGCAGCGTACGCAGTCAAGCTGCAGACAGCTCTCTTACAGGGACAAATGGCCGCCCGGTCTCGGCAGCGCGCCGCACTTTCTTGGCGAGAACGTCCGCCAGACTCAGCCGGCGGTCTAGCATCTCCCACAGGTCCAAACCGTCCATCAAAATCACAGGCTTCGCTCGGCCGAATGAATCCAGGCCCTCCTCAGTGAATCCTGAGTTGCTGACGAACAGTCCGCGACTCCACGTGGCTTTGTCGGACACTTTTCCGGAGAAGGACCTCAATGCGGCGCTGCCTATCTTTTCGTTCTGCCACTTCGCCTCCAAAAGGAACGTTTCGTGGTGCAACACGAAGCTTCCGTCAATCTGCTCGCCGACGAGGCGGAAGGCTCCGCGCGGTGCTAGGCCGAAAGACTCAAACGTATCGGTCAGAAACTTTTCGAAGGCGTAACCGCGCGGCTGTGGTGCAAGCGCCGACAAACCTAGTAATTTTTGGATGAGCGCAGTGAACTTGGGCTCACCTACCTTGGCTGACGGAGGCGACACCTGATTTGGGGTTGGCGCAGCTGACTCAGCGAGAGCTTGCAAGAATACATCGTCGTGGAGCTCGGGTATCTTGAATTTCATCAGGAGAAGCAGTTGATTCAGCCGCTCAACATCAGACCTAGACAAAGGATTAGGCTTATTGCTGCGGTAGACAATGGACTGGGTCACTACAGCCAACATTAAGGCGGTGAAGCGATCCCTACGCTTTTCAAGCGTCCATGTGAGCATCGTAGTGACGCCAGGTAGTTTGCTTGGTTTGACGTCCGGCCAAGCTTCTGCGACTCCCGCCTGAGCAGCAGCGAGCGGGAACGATGTGACGGAGTTGCCGGAAGCTGGCAAAAAGTCATAGAGATGCTTCGCGATTGAATTCACCGCGACGCTTTCGCTCATGCTTAGTGGCACGCGAAGCTCCCGCAGAAGGACGACTTGGCATCAGCGTAGCTGTGCATCACTTTGCAGCGCTGAATTGCACGACCTTGTTATCGTTATCAGGCTCCTTGTGCCAGGCCATAAGGTCCTGATATGACGTTTCCTTGGCATCGATCTGACGTGCTCTATAGCTTTCCCACCAATGATCGCCAATCTTCTTTTTGTCCCGTAGCCTTTGCACGATGAGAGTCGGGTGTACCAGCAACACAAACTTGTATTGCTGATTTCCACCTTTTCTCGACTTGATGAAGCCGAGGTCCTCCAATAATTTCATGCGCTCTTTCCAGGTTCGCACTCCGCGAGTACCTGGGTATCCAGCCGCATAGGAGTGATCCCCTTCGTTCGCCATTTCGACAATGCCTGAATCGCGATGCCGAGCCAGGAGGTCGAGATATACCCGCCCACAATCAGCTGTGCCTCCAGTGACCTTCTTATCGGACAGCAGGACTAAGAGGAACGGCAAAGTTCTCGGCGCTCGAAACCAGCCTTGCTCGGGCGCTTCACCAGTCCAGGCAATATCTTTCGGCCAGAACTCAGCCTTGTATTGTTCGCGTTTCTGCGTACCCGCAGTCTTGTACTTTGCCATTACACCTCTCCGCACAATTTAGCGGCCTCGCCGATCCCGCGCGCAGGCGGCGAGCCCTTCGCTGACGGTTACCACTACGACAGGCAGACCGCTCACGATGACGATCATTTTCCCCATAGAATCCTTTCGCATCAACGACTAAGGCTTGTGCCACTGTCGTACCGAGCATCTCCGTTGCGCGCGCGGTTTAAACCCCGCCGCAGCGCTCCAACGCTGTATTCAATCTCCGAATCGGCGAATATTCGCTGATTCAATTAAACATAATTTACATAACTCACTGATTAATATGGTAGCATATGATAGATTTTTTGGAAATCCTGTATCCTGCTATCCTCGTATCATCGTGTCGTAGTCTCGCCGTGTCACAGTATCGCGGTGTCGCACTGTGGCCGGCGGTGCCGCGATCTCGATAGCTCGAATGAGGGATACGTATGAACGATTCGCGCTCCCGCGCATTGGCAGTGCTGATAACCGAGCTTGAAGAGTTCAAGATTGACGTTACCACCTATTTCAGCGATGCCGAGCCTCAGGCCTTTTTTGACACCGTGCTAACTGGAAAGCTGACCGCGCTTGCTCACTTCTGCAAAATCTTGGGGTGGTCCGAACTTTCGCAACACTTGAACTCGTCCGTTCCTGTCCGGTGTACCGCAGTCGAGACAATGGAACTGGTTCACGGCTTTGTTCTTCCGGAAATTAAACGACTGGTGGCGAAAACTGAAATTGATAGCGTACCGAGCCCCATTGATTGGTTTTGGCAATTCGTTCACCCCCGGATCAAAGCGCTAGCACGACCTCGTTTTGAAGCAGGCTTCTTCGGAGATGCTGTCGAGACCGTCTTCAAGGAGACTAACGATGCCGTCAAACTTATCGTCAGGGACCAGACTGGCAAGGAGCTAGATGGCCATGGGTTAATGACAACCGCTTTTTCACCGAGCAATCCCATCATCCGCCTGAACTCGCTCGTAACCGACAGTGATCGCAGTATGCAGCAAGGATATATGGAGATATTTGCAGGCGCGATGACCGGCATTCGAAATCCGAAGGCACACGGCAACCTCAATCCAGAGCCTCGAAGAGCGTTGCACTTAATTGCGCTTGCAAGCCTGCTCCTTTACCAAATTGACGAGCGCGTTTGAACGCACCCGATAAAAACGTGTAACCGCGTTTCGCCGGTGAAGCAGCGCCGTCCGAGCTGGCGCGCATTTTCCCACGGCTACGTCCGACGAAAGCCTCGTGACGAGGCTCTGGGCGGCGCGGGGCACAATCTGAATCGAAGTGGTAAAATCGGTAGTCGAACATGCGAGCGATAACATGACAGTCCACGCCGACATCGTTATTGAAACCCGTGACCGGCGGCGCGTCCTGGTAGTTGAATGCAAGCGGGCCAAGGAGACTTCGCCTTCCCAGGCCGCTCGTTGGCGGCGAAACTATCTGGCACATGGCCTTGATTCCGCAGTTCCCTACTTCCTGTTGGCTTTCCCAACCGCGCTCTTCTTGTGGAGGGCCAACCACGATATGCATGCGGTGCCCGACTTCACTGCTCCGGCGAAATCAGTGCTTAAACGATACCTCGGGGCAATCGCGGATCAACCTGACGGCCCTCTTGAAGAGAGCCTAGAGATCGCGTTCTCAACATGGCTTAACGACTTGGCAGCAGGTATTCGCCAACCGGATATTGGTTCGGAAGCGGATCAGATGCTTGTGCGGTCCGGCCTTCTCGCCCAGATCAAAGATGGGATCATACGAACTCAAGTTCGCCAATGATCGTTGTTGTCGAGTCCAACTTCGTCATCGAGTTTGCATTTCGGCAAGCGGAATTCGCCGATGCCGAGCATATTGTAATTCTGGCCGAACAGCGTGCCATCGAACTGGCGGTACCGGCTTGTGCATTGTTTGAGCCCTATGAGACGCTGGTTCGACGTAGAAAACAGCGAGCCGAAACGGTCAGGAAGCTGAGAGACGAGATTACCCAGCTCGGAAGGTCTCAGCATTTCGAGAAACTGCCGCAGACCTCAGAAGCCATTTCCCAGACTTTGTCTGGCGCCGCCGAGGTTGAGCACCGAGCGCTGGACGAAGCGATTGAGAGATTAGCGAACTGTTCCACGGTGATTCCGCTGTCCGGAGCGATGCTCAAGGCTTCACTTTCTGCGCGAGCACAATTTGCGCTTCAGCCGCAGGATTCTATTGTTTTTGCGTCCGTGGATCACTTCCTCAAAGAGAGACCCGGGACCAGAAGTGTCTTCGCCAACAAGAATTCCGCCGATTTTTCGGGTCCAGAGATCGAAACTTATTTGGAGGAGATGGGCTGCAAGCTCCTTTCGACGTTCTCCAATACTCGACAGTATGTGGAGAGTTCTTTGGTACCGCGAACTACGGCTAGTTAGCCAGTATCCGTGGGTCAGCGATGGCTCAGTCTTCGACATCAGGTGATGTCACTTTGAAATTGGATTACGAATACGGATTCGCGCTCACCCACGAAAGAAAGTCGCCAATCTTGTCTATAGGTGCGGGAGATACCGCGTATCGTTCGAGGTCGATCGCGACCTGACGGATGACTGGAATAACGAACCGCTCTAGGGCTTCGCGGGTGACGGTCAAGCGAACGTTGAGCGTCGAGAATGTCCCGTGCAGGATCCGTGATCGATCGCGCACCACGCTCCGCGCGAATTGCTTGGCGGTGGTTGTAGATCCCTTCCGAATCGGGTCATTGGGATTCAGCGAATAGAATGTCTCCAGTACCTTTTGGATCTGCATTTCGCTCCCGCTCGGATTCTCAGCACAGAGCAAGACCTCCAACGCCGTTTCGAGCTTGGCAACTGCAATCGAATCGAGAGGCTCCGCCAAAGCTTCATGAAGCCAATACGCGCCATCACACCAAGCGCGTTCCAAATTCGGAAGGCGAAATCGGCCGGTAGCGAATGAAGTCACGCAGCGTCCGACAGCGGTAACGACAGGCGCGGTCCTCCGCAAGATATCGGCAAGCGTGCCACTACCAATGGCTAGTCCAGGCTCCCTTCGCGTCCAGGATTCGCGGAGCTCGCCCTCCGATTCGGATACAGTCCGCATGGCCTGCACCCCTCGGCGCGCATCCAGTCGACACATAGTCCGCGTACCCAAATCTGGAGCTGCTACTTGCAATGTAACCAGCGCTAGATCTATCGCGAGCGATCCGACTTCCTCAGCCCGCCGGGATTCGCATCCGTCGACGGATACGCGAGCGAGCCAATTGGCATGGGTGTTCCTCATCAGTTCCAACATAGCTTCGAATCCTTGGCGGGACAGAATGTCGTGCGGGTTGCTCCCGGGGTACCACTCGCTTCGAGACACCTCATCGATAAAAATGAAATCGACAGGTCCAATCGAGAAGCGCGGTGCGGGCCATGGCGAAATCACACATGGCACGAAAAATCGGCGCGGCATGGCGAGCTTTTGAAACCAGATCTCAAAGTGGCGAAATAGTGCCGATACATCAGCGACTGCTATCGTTGTGGATTGACGCCCCACGTATCCGGCGGCGAGATAGTCAAAAAGCTCCGACTCAAGGTTTCCGAATATTAGGCCGCGTTCCATTGCCGGCCATCTGAGAATTATCGACTCAGCGAGGTTTGCAAATGCCTCGCCTCCAGGCTGCAGGACGACAATGAGAGTGCCATCCTGCCGCTTCGCTCGCACGATTGCCTCCGTGCGCAAGAAATCCTCTGTGATCTCACCTGCGGGCAGCGGTCTAACCGCCAGATTCCGAGCCAGCGCTCGAAGCAAGCCGATTTCCTTGGCAAGTTGTGTCGTCATGAACGTCGTCTTTGAATTCTCTTCTTATGCCTTGCGCCAATGCCTCTGGCGCGTCATCGAATCACGATCGATCTGAATTCGCCGAAGATAATGGTCGCAATACGTTTGGCATTAACGCGATCTGGTACAAATTCATACGACGTAGTAACAGCTCGAATGTCATCAAGATCCCAGCGCTCTTGATAGCCGAACAGGGAGTCGTCGGATACTGCAAGAACTTGGAACGTCACAATCTACCCACAAGCAGTCTTGTGGCGAGCGCCGCACGTCTCCCGTGCGTTATGCGCATATCTATTCCCGCTCTAGCATCGATTCTTGTTGCCAAGGCTCTGAGGTCACGGGCGCCAATTGAACTTCGTTAATGCGTCCCGTAGCTTCCAAGTGCCGTTGGACCTGGATGACTGTAGCTTCAATGTGAATGTTCGTGTCTCGGGAAACCCACGCGGTCGCCCCTTCTTCCGGCCCGGTACCTAGCGCGCACCTCTTGATCTCGTCAATTCCCCTTGAACGAGGCAAATTATCGAATCCAGGAAACAGCACGACCGCTCTGCACACTTCCCTGTATGTACTCGATGGCGCTCGAAAAAAGATCTGATCATCTCCCACGGGGAAACGCACTCGAGCCGGCGCTGGACCGCCGCCCCCGCCTCCTGTATCCGGCTGTCGAGGACTCCAGACACATGTATCTCCGAATCGTACTAGCGGCAAGCCATCGATCAACAGTAGCCTCTTCCATACCCGCAATTCGCTACGAACGATTCTCATAGGTTTTTCTATGGTTGATTCAGACAAATCCTCTGGAACACTCGAGGCTGAAAAGACAATGCTCCTAAACCGGTATGATTTGCATACTTCGGCCGCATCGCGAAGGGAGCTCAAGAGTGCTCCCTCAGACGCCCCCGCGTCCGGTAAAAACTCTAATCCTCCAGCATCGAGAAATAGATCAACCTTGTCGGAATTGAGCTGCAGCCTTTCGAGGCCCGCATCTAACTCTCGTCTCAGCACGTCCGGATCACTGAAGTCTTCATGCTCGATCCGAAATGCTGCTCCGCGACCATCTCTTGCTGCGATTCTGGCGATCGCATCAACGTAGGAAGAGTCAGGGCCACGCTCGATCATTGGCCCAGTCACTGGTATTGCCAGAGCTTTAAGCTGCCGCGCGCAATCGAACAAATGCTTTACCACCGGTCTACCCCGGGCATCCACAAGATCCGAGGCATACCGCTTCATATCAAGATAAATTGGTTCTCTGGTGCCCCACGCGCTAATAACATTTGTCGTAATGCTATTGATGTGTAGTTCAATTGATTTATTCGATCCTTCTTTCATCGTGGGCAAGTCGACAACAGCCACCATTCGAGCGCGTGCAAGGGGCGATAGTCCGCGCAAAGCTTGTATTTCTCCCTCACGACCCCTTATGAATGCGTAGTAGATCGCAGACTTCACAGTTACTTACCCCATTTCACTTCTGGGAAGTGAGCCCGAACCGTCCGATAGCCGACAAGGTTTGAGAAGAATGAGTATTTCTTTCGTTCTCTGCGAACACGCCCGGCAACGATGGCAGGATTGATTTGTAGCTGCGTTGCAAGATCCCTAATTGCAGTCGAAGACGGCTTCAGATAGGCGCGGCTGCGTTTCCACGAACTGCGAGGAATCAGTATCTCTGCCGCGACGTCGTTCGCTTCTTTTTCAATTCCCTCATTCTCGACAACATCCTCAATCTCTCCATCAACGATTGCTCGCAATCCATCCTTATTTAAGTGTCGCTGCGCGTGTACAAGTTCATGAATCAACGTAAACCAGAAATTATCGAGTCGGTCTTCTCGCACAGTTAACCCAATTACTGGAGTACCGGCACAACTCAACGTTGCAGCACCATCTAGGTGTGTCTTGGGCAAATGTGGTTCGATTACAACCGCCACTCCGCGATCCTCCAAAAACCTTATCGCAGCTATTGGACCGTCATCCATCCAGCTGAGTCGTGCCACATAGCGCAATAAGTCATCTGTCAGGTCGGCACGATTGAAACGCGCATGTACCGCCGCCCGTTCGTCGGCGACATCGCGCACGCGCGCAAGCCAGAGCCAGACGTTGGTAAGGCGGGTCTCTCGATTGCATCCGAAAGTAATCGTGTGCTTCAAGAAAGCAGGGCTTCCGTTATGGCCTGCCAGGACCCGTTGCAGCATCGAGAACGCACCCTGCTGATCGTCTTTCCAGCCACGTTTTACAATCAACTCCGCATCAATGTTCGAGTACGCGACAACTGGTTCGGTCACGCCAACCGAAGCCGCGTTGCTAGTTTCTTGAATTAGAATCGAGGCAGGGATGCCCAAGTTTTCAGTCAGAGCTCGAATCATTGGCAGCGTTAAAGATCTTTTGCGAGCAAGAATCTCCGAGGCCCGACTCTTCCCACCCAGGAGGGCTGCGATGTCTTTCTGCTTTAAGTCTTGCTGCTCCATGCGGTAGACAATGGCATCCACCGGATCTGGCTTCGCGAATTGAAATTTGGCCTTTTCGTAGTCTTCTACGAGCTTCGCGAGGAGTTCAAGCCGAGCGCCCTCCTCTGAACTCGGGTCAGGATCATGGCCAGCAAGGCGCCGTAGCTCCGCCATGAAGTAGCGATGCTCCTCTTCAGTTTTGATGACCCGAATATCCATTAGCGTTGTAATGACAGATTGCCTTAGTTGCGTTTGTCGTAATCAGCGTGCGAACCCGCCCACTCCACCACCACAGTCGAAGTTTTGTACGCAACTGTGACTTCAAGCCGGTACAAGTTGCCCTTCACGTTGAATATGATCCTATTGCCGTTAAGAAAACTCGCAGAGGAGTACCTGAGCTTAATGTCCTGCGGAGATTTCCATTTCGCGTCCTCTGCTTCGGCCAACCAATGCTCGATCCAAGACAGCGCATCTCTGTGCTTGCTGCAAAATGCCGTAAGTACGTCCCGCCCCACTACTCTCATGTATGCGTCGCCAGCGAATGCATTGTATGCCAGAAGTTCCCACGGCGGTAACTATACCAAATTCCAGTTCCCAATATCGTGAATTGGGTTATAGCTACGTATGTATATGATTTTTCAGGCTTTATGCTCTCTCGTAGCGCCGAGCTACCGAATATTGGCGATTTTGATTCAACAGGGATCGGTGCTAAAGCTGACGGACTGCCGATCAAGGGCACGACGGAGTTGACCCGGGCTAGTGAAACCTCACCGAGGGCCGGAAGGTGCGGAATTGATGTCTCTGCGAATCCGCTTTGCAGAGCGAGCACTCGATCGGTTGCTCTATCAATCATGTGGCGACCCCTTGGCCGCGCTGATGGGCATTGCGTTACGGCTTGACCTTTGCCGCGGCGCGTCTGACCTTCTCAACGGCGATTTCTCCGGTCGCTTTCCGCATAGTTTCTAACTTAGTGTCGGCGCGAAATTGCGGAATAGGCTTTGGCAGATTCTTATTGAGCGTGTCGCCCCGCTTCTGCTGAATCTCGCCTCTCTTCGGCGCGGCCCAATCGCGGTGTCTGCCATCTAATCCTGGTTCTTTCATAACTGCCCTTCCTTAAGCGTTGATGACGTACAGATATTACACCTCAGGGTGCGTCGCAGAGTGTCCGCACACTGCAGCTGCAAGGGGTAATTGGCTTAGGGATCGAACCTAAAACTATTTGATTTGGACGGATGGCTGATGCGCAACGAGGATTCGAACCCCTGACCCACGCATTGTTCGTACGCAGATCGGGCCGCAGCGAAATCAATGCGAGAACAACTGGCATCACGTATGTGCTTGCCTTTACTAATTTTTATTTTGGCGGGTGGATTCGAACCATCCGACCCACGCATTACGGCGTGGTACAAAAGTGACTACAGTGAGTTCGTGTGCGGGAACCGTGTTCCACGTAAATTATTGATTTTATTGTTTTTTTGGTGCCGCAAAGAGGATTCGAACCCCTGACCCACGCATTACGAATGCGTTGCTCTACCAACTGAGCTATTGCGGCATTTTCGAAACGGGCGGCATTCTAACCCGCGGCATCACCTGACGTAAGA
>Ga0210402_10001298_pt1 | contig 25892 bp, 32 predicted proteins | sample IncBWC7MmetaG_FD_161055 | JGI IMG/M metagenome (GOLD analysis project Ga0210402, IMG submission 161055) | Forest soil microbial communities from Barre Woods Harvard Forest LTER site, Petersham, Massachusetts, United States - Inc-BW-C-7-M | ecosystem: Environmental > Terrestrial > Soil >... | reverse complement strand
ATGGTTTGACGAAGAGCTATTTTTTTCGGGGACGCTCCCCACTTCTTTACTTACGTAGTTCCTCGTGATTCTATCACGCTCTCACTGAAATGTCAATGAGAGATTTTATCTGTTCCATTGCTCAGCCGAATTTAGAATTGTTTTGTTAGAATTTGGATTTTTGTTCAAAAACTGTTAATCTGAAATCACCCACGCCTTTGGCGGGACAAGTTGCCCTCATAGTTTAATGGATAGAATGCGAGCTTGCGGAGTTTGCGATCCAGGTTCGATTCCTGGTGAGGGCACAAAAGTTTTTTAGGATTTAAAATCCCAGTGCTTCCATTATTTTCTCCGAAGTATGTTCCTTCATTTCTTCTTCCGGTATGTCCTTGGACAGCATTATTGAACGGATGTGCTTGCCTATCTCTTCATCAATAGGTATGGAAATAATCGGCATAAAAATTCTTTCGGAATGTATGAAGAGCATCGGTTTTTTGAAAACCTCCCGGTTTATTTCGAGAGGATTGTGCGACTGCACCCAAAAAGATTTTATATTTTCATACGGATAAAAATGGTTGCGGATTTTTAGTCCCCGGTCGGTAAGCTCATATTCCACGATTTCAGGTTTTTTGATTGCAAAAAATGCCAGCAAAAGACCGCTGATAATAAGCAGTGCGGCGAAAAAGTAATTTCCAAAAATAACCGAGGCGATTGAAGAGGTCACTACAATAATTCCGAGCGCCCAAAACCAATCCGGGCTCCGTGTTTTCTCCTCGTACTCCAGGGCGCTCCAGGATAATTTTTCATTCGGTTTCATACCCATCAAGTATAGCAAAGTATATCCAAAAAGTGTATATTATTGTAATGCCAAGTCCTCTGACTCTTATCGTTTTTGGCTCTACGGGAGACTTGTATCAGAACAAGCTCTCTTCGGCTTTATTTAACCTGTTTTCGCTGGGCTTGTTGCCCGAGGATTTCAGCATTGTGGGATTTGCCCGCCGGCCTCTCTCTGATGCCGAATTCCAAAGTTTTACCCTGGAGTCTATTTTAAAAAAGGGAAACCTACAAAATCCCGGCAAGCTCGTGAGTTTTTTAAAACATATTAAATATTTTCAGGGCGACCTGGAGAGCATGGAAGATTTTAAAAAACTCGGTGAAAAACTTGCTCTGGACGACGAACAAAAAGTGGTATGCACCGACAAGATTTTTTATCTCGCCGTCCCGCCTTTTTTATACGCGCCTATATTCAAAAACATATCGGAGGCGGGACTTACTATTCCGTGCGTGCACACCGAAGAAGGCCGGGCAAAGTCCTGGACGCGCATTTTAGTGGAAAAGCCTTTCGGGAAAGATATTAAAGACGCGAAAAAGTTGGACTTGATGCTGGGCAAGCTTTTCGACGAGTCGCAAATATTCCGCATTGATCATTATCTGGCAAAAGAAACAATGCAAAATCTTCTGACCTTTCGTTTTTCCAACGGAGTTTTCGATACACTTCTCAGCAATGAGAATGTTGAGCGGGTACGCATAGTTTTTTACGAAGCGGATGTTCCCGAAGATACTTTAAAAAATCGGGGAGCCTTTTATGACGGCGTCGGAGCGCTTCGGGACGTCGGGCAGAACCATATGCTGCAGATGCTCGCGCTCATCGCGATGGAAAATCCCAAAGAAATAACTACCGGGAAAATCCAGGATGCCCGCAGCCTGGTGCTCCAGAAAACTTCTTTGTTCAATAAAAATAAAAAAGACACATTGTTTCGCGGACAATATAAAGGTTATCAGAATGAATCCGGGGTTAAGAGCGATTCCAAAACAGAGACATTTTTCCGGATAATTCTCGGAGTTAATAACAAAAAGTGGGTCGGCGTTCCTTTTGAAATGGAAAGCGGCAAAGCCCTTGATAGGGAAGAAAAGTCGATTGAAATATTTTTTAAAAAACCGACTCCTTGCATCTGCAGAGAAACGCACATCGGCGGTCACCGGAATGTGCTCAAATTTATTATCCAGCCGGACGAAGGGATAAAATTCAGATTCTGGTTCAAGCGCCCAGGTTTTGATTTCGACCTTGTTCCGCAGGATTTGTCTTTTGATTATTCCGAAAATTATTTCGCGGACAAGCCAAAAGGCAAGCTTCACGACGCGTATGAAAGAATTTTTTACGATTGTATCTTGGGAGACCAGACTCTCTTTACGAACACCAAAGAGATAATGGCGGAATGGAAAATTATTACCGGCATAATCAAAGCCTGGCAATCGGTGCCGCTCGTGGTTTATAAAAAAGGCTCAACAGGCGAAGAAATAAAAATATGAAAGAAATCGGATACATCGGTCTAGGGAAAATGGGGAAGAATATGGTTTTTCGCCTGCTCGATAAGGGCTGGAAGGTTGTGGCTTACAACAGGAGCGCTCCCGCCGTGGATGAGGTCGTAGCGAAGGGCGCAACCGGCGCAAAAAACATCGAAGAGCTCGTTCTTAAATTATCCGCGCCGAGAACTATTTTTATTATGATTTCTCACCAGGCTGTGGGGGATATTTTAAACGAACTGGCGCCGCTTCTCACGAATGGCGACCTGATAATTGACGGAGGTAATTCTCCGTATCAGGATTCAATGCGGAGAGAAAAAGAATTAAACCAAATAGGCATTGAATTCTTAGATATCGGAGTATCAGGCGGGCCGGGCGGCTCGCGCACCGGCGCGTGTATGATGGTCGGCGGGAAAAAAGAATTATATGACAAGTTGGACAGCGCCGGATTTTTCAGTGATACTTGTGTGCCGCAGGGTTTCGGACTGATGGGTCCGTCCGGCGCGGGGCATTTTGTAAAAATGGTGCACAACGGCATCGAATATGGAATGATGCAATCCATAGCCGAAGGTTTCGACCTTTTGCGCCATTCTCAAGAATACAATTTGGATTTGGAAAAAGTTACCGAGGTATATTCTCATGGCAGTGTCGTCACTTCCAGCCTGATTTCCTGGATGGGCGACGGGTATAAAAAATACGGGCAAGACTTAAATGAAATTTCAGGAAAAGCTTCCGCATCCGGTGAAGGCAAGTGGACCGTTGAGGCCGGGGCAAGAGCGGGAGTACCGATGCCGGCTATCCAGGCGTCTTTAGACGCGCGGTCAGCCTCTCAAAAGAAACCATCGTATCAGGGCAAAGTGGTTTCCACAATGCGCGGGGAATTTGGCCAGCATCCGGTCAAAAGGGAAGATGACGAGCCCGAAATTTTATAATAATAATTTATGCGGATTATAGATATATCATTACAACTAAACAGCAATACCCCGATTTATCCGGGGAATGTTCCGCTTAGTATCAGCGCTCATCATACAATGCCAGAATATACCACCCGGCTCTCTTCGATAACGTTTGGTTCCCATACGGGTACACACGTCGATGCGCCGGCGCACGCGATAGAGAGTGCGCCGGCTCTGGATAAAATTCCCTTAGAAACTTTTGTGGGAGGCTGCAGAGTGCTTGATTTTTCAAAAGAAGAGGGCGAAGCTGTGAACAAAAATTTTCTTGAGAGTAAAAATATAAAATCGGGAGAGAGGATCTTGCTTAAAACCAAGAATTCAATCCGCGAGGTTAAAGAATTTTATGACGATTTTGTATATCTGGACGGAGACGGAGCGGATTATTTGGCGAATTTGGGAATTGCCCTTGTCGGCATCGATTCTTTGTCAATCAAAAAGCGGGGCAGTAAAGATGAGCGTCCGCATACCGCGCTGCTTTCAAAAAATATTCCGATTGTTGAAGGATTAAATCTCAGGGAAGTGTCCGAAGGGGAGTATGAATTATTCTGCCTGCCGTTAAATTTCACCGATATCGACGGCGCTCCGGCCCGGGCGATATTAATACAAAGATAGACCGGAGAACGTCGTTTATGCTTTTGCAATTTCCGCTAATCCCACGCCCTGCTTTCTCATAATAATTTTACCGGCAATCATAAACACGCCCGCGACGAGAAAAGCATACCATCCGACAAAATAGGACATAATCACAATTATAATCATTGCGCAGACATGAGCCGTGTGCCAGATGACTTCGTGCGCGGCCACATAGGAAATCGTATTGGAACTTCTGAGCGATTTATAGAAAATAGTATCGTAAGCGGTGGAAAAAAGCGGTCTCGTGGCGCTGTCTAAAGTTTCACTCATAAGCGCGACGTACGGGTGGAACGCGATAAACATAAAAAGTCTGGCAAAAATAGATCCGGAAATGCCGACATTGAATCCGTCTTTATTTCTGTCTATCCGGCTGCCGCCGATATAATTTGAAATCATCTGTATAAATGAAATTACAGAAGTCACCCCTCCGAGAAGCTTAATTCCGCCGAGCAATTTATAAATATATAAAGAATCCCAAAGCGGGCTGCTCGTGCCGTCGAGCCCGTGTCCGATCGTGCTGATAAATATTCTTTTTTTGGATTCCCACAGTTGCCGGATGTTGGAAAGGCCCTTCAGGTACGTTTGCTCGGAGATGTCAATTTCCCTGGAGAACAGAAGCGGAACAACAGACAAGGCCAGGATAATTGAACCTACCAAAAACATTCGCTGGAATCCGAAAATCGTAATCAATACCGCTCCGCCAAACGGAGTTAAAATTCCCACGAGCATAGCGAGGATTGACATAGCGGCGACCTCTTTTCCTGCCGATCTGTCGTCCACCTTGAGAGACAAAAATGAATGATAAGAGCACGAATAAAGCGCGTCCGCGGCTCCGGTCAATACCACCCACAAGACAGTCCAGTTAAATGCAACACCCTGTTTGATGACAATAAATGACGCGATATATAAAAACGTCGTGATTATAAAAGTATGCTTTATGCCGACATTAAATAAAGTGATTTTTCCTAAAAGGAGCGCGGTGGTGCCGTGAACGGCGCTTTGCGCGGTAAAAATCAGCAATATCACCGGCAGGGAGATTCCGTGAACTAAAAAATAAACAGGAACAAAAATATTAATGAGGCCGAAAGCAGTGACTTTTAAAACCTGAAACAGGAACATTTCCATCATTTCAACATTGGCAAAGTGGAGACTGTGATGCTGCGAACTGAAATGGCTTAGCATATATGCCTCTAATTATACAACACAATATTTTTATAACCAGTTTCAGACGCAACTTTTTCTGTCCGGTGTACGTATTACTTATACGCGCAGGCTATGTCGTGGTCTGTCGATTATCAGTTAATCTATATATTCTATTTACGAAGTTTATTCATTAAAAAAAGATAATTATATAAAATATTATGACTAATAAAAAATATATTTATGGTTCTATGGTTTTAGCGATGTTTCTAGTCTTAGCAACAGCAGTATCTGCAGCTCCTGCTTTTGCAGAGGATGGCTGGTCTGGCGGTCAGTCGGACAGCGGTGTTAAATTGGGTACAGGGTTGAATCTTGGAGTACGCACTGGAGATAATAACGAAAATGGCAATGGGCAAGGGCAAGACGGGAATAGAGGCGGAATGATGAGAGGAGGTATCTTCGGTACAGTCACTGCGGTAAGCGGTAATACAATTACTGTTTCCGGCAAACAAGGAGCGGGTCTAAATGTAACATCAGCAACGACTTTTACAGTTGATGCAACAAGCGCGACAATTACAAAAAATGGTATTCGAGAAGCCGTGTCTGGCATTGCAGTTGGAGATACTGTAATGGTTCAGGGTACACTTACCGGTACTAATATTGTGGCTACAATGATTCGTGATGGCATCCCATCTATGATGAATAGAGCGGGAAGAGGTGTATCCGGTACGGTAACAGCAGTTAGTGGAAATACGATAACAATTACTACTAACAAAGGCATTGGTATGGGTGGTGGCGCTGCAGCTACGTTTACTGTGGATGCAACAAAAGCAACAATCACGAAAAATGGTGTTGCTGGCAACATCGCAAGTATAGTTGTGGGTGATAAAGTTATGATTCAAGGAACAATCACCGGTACTAATATTGTGGCTACGATGATTCGTGATGGAAAAGGTAAAGATCAGCAACCACCTATTTCCCCAATTGCGGGCGACGGAAATCCGATTGTTGCCGGGACGGTTTCTGCCGTGAGCGGTTCAACGATTACCATCACCAACAAAAGCAACGTTACCTATACAATTAACGCAACTAACGCGAAAATTGTAAAAGGTCCGAACACTGCTTCAGTTTCTGATATAGTTGTGGGGGATATGGTTGTTGCGCAAGGAACAATCAATGGCAATGCCGTTGTTGCAACAAGCGTGATTGATCAATCTAAGCCAGTAAGCGCAACTAATGAAGGAAGAGGTAATGTAGGGTTCTTTGGTGGAATCGGTTCATTCTTTGCCCATCTCTTTGGTTTCTAAATTAAAATAAGGGTAAACAAAAAATCCCCTCTGAAGTTTTCTTTGGGGATTTTTTGTTTTTTGATATAATCACTTGAGTATGGCAAATAAAAAATTTAAACCCTCGCATTTATTTTTAGGAATTACGGGGTTGCTGATTATCGAAGATGCCTTATTCAGGCTTTTCCCCGGCGTGACCGCGAACGAAGGATTTATTATTGTATTTGCAATAATCGGAACTGTAATGAATGTTTATGTTGCGATTAAAGCTATTGAGCAAGTAAAAAGCCGATTACATATATTAATGTTTTTGTCGCTAATCGTTTTGGAGTTTATTATATTTTTCTCTTTTGAGTACTGGTATCTGCTAATAGTGCAACCGGCTAGTTTTCCTACGCTTACGGCTGACATAATCAGTATTTTTTTGCATAGCACTATGGTGTTTGTTTTTAATCCGCTTTATTTACCGGGAACTCTGGCCGGCCGTGTTCTTCTCCTAATCCATACGCTAGGTTCGCTCGGTCTTGTATTATTTATACTGCAAAATATCTGGCAGCTTCGGCTTGATACAACTAAGAATATCTGAGTACTTATTTGATACTACATTGCTTTCTTAACAAGGAATATTTCCCTTGCTTTTTTATTTTTATGTGGTATACTATCAGACATGGGCGGCGAACAGTTCGCTGGTACCTAATGTTCTACAAATGGGGGAGTGACAACTTCACTGCTACCCAAACCTGGAGGGCTTATGCCTCGCAAAGTCATGTTTCTTGTCATGTTGTTCCTTGCAACCGCCACGTTTGCCGTGGCACAACCCGTCGTCAACAGCGTCCAAGGAGGAGCGCAGTCGACGACAGCCAACTCGAGCTATGCTCAGCAGAACGAGAAGCTCATTGAGGCGCAGAAGACGATTCAAGCGGTAAATCCCGCCACCAAATGCTGCCTCAGCGCGGAGGCCTTTCTTGCGATGACTCCCGCGAAGCAGCAGGAATACCTCAATCAGCTCAGGCAGGAGTTTGACGAGATGGACGCGCCTGCGCTCGTCACACCTACGGCCTCGGCTCCACCGGCAACCGTCGATGATGGGACATCGTTGGCGTTGGCAGCCAGTCGCGACCCCAACGAGTCCTTGTCTGACCGGAACCTGGACAGGGCGGAAGTGGGCTTCGGTCGCATCATGCACTTCATCGACCACCACCTCATTCCCAGTTTTCACTACAAGAATGGGGTTGGCCGTTGCAGCGTCTCCGGAGTCGGAACCGGGAGCGGAACCGCCGTCTGGATGGACGGCGGGAACGGTCGCGGGTGGTACTGCCAGGGGGTTGTAATCCCAAAGTAGGTCCCTCTGTGGCGAAACAACCCACGTGTGGACCGGCCATCCGGCCGGTCCACCGTGAACTCTGAAGTCGCAAGACTTTGGTCAGCTCTTCACTGAATTGAAGAAAACGTCGTATAGGACGTATTAACTATACAATTATCGGAAGGCTTGTATAGCTTCCACACCGGAAAGAGGGTTAAGTAAATTTTTGCGTTGGTATTTCTCTTCTTAAAAAAGCCGAGAGGAACCTCAACGCAAGATTTTACGCTTGTAATATATACACACTTCTCTTGATTTAAACATCTGCGTATATACTACTGTTCAAAACAAACAAAAGCACTTGATGTTTCAAGTATTTTTGTATATTTTGACCAACGCAAGATTTGACTTAACTCCCGGAAAGACGTACAGGCCTTTTCTTATACCTTTTTAATACTAAATTAAGTTTAAGTTTGCGGAGGCGGTGAGATTCGAACTCACGGACCCCGTAAAGAGTCTCTTGTTTTCAAGACAAGTGCCTTCAACCACTCAGCCACGCCTCCGTTTATATTTATTTGACGATGTTTATTTTGACAGAATCTCCTGTATATCGCTCCACTTCTTTTTGGCAATACAGAAAATATATATGATTTCCAAAATTCCTACGGTGTTAAGGATAAGAATTACCCAGAACCATATCTTCTGATTATTTTTACCCGCTATCCATAACGCGCAACCTTTCCAAAACAAAGACCAGACTAAAATCAGAATAAGAAACCTGCTGTCTGTGACCAGGGCCAAAAACGAATTTAATTGATTCATAATCGAAATATAATATCAGAAAAAGGCTTTTTGTGCTAGTATTTTTGATATGAGATTTTTAGGCATTGACTACGGGACCAAGAGGATCGGGGCGGCGGTTTCGGACGAGAACGGCACTCTGGCTTTTCCAAAAGAGATTATTCCGAATGACGCAAATACTTTTCGTAATATTGCTGATATAATAAAAAAGGAGAATATAACGGAGGTCGTGGTCGGGGAGTCGGTGGATTTTTCAGGCAAATTAAACGCGCTGTCGGGCCGGATTGAAGTTTTTATTTTAGAATTGCGGGAGAAATTTAACCTGCCGGTCCATAAACAAAAAGAATTCTTAACATCCGTGGAGGCCCGAAAATCTAAAAATGCGAACCACCGCCTTTGGCGGGATCCCGCCGGAGGCGGAAACAGAAATCCAAATCCGCAATCGCACAGCAAAGTGAAGCAAATAAAGTCAGGCCGTATAGACGCAAGCGCAGCGGCATTAATTCTGCAAAGGTATCTGGATAAAAGAACCAAACAAGATGATCAACATAGATGATTTTAAAAAAGTTGAGATAGTTGTCGGTAAAATTTTATCGGCGGAGAAAATTCCCGAAACGGACAAGCTCTTGAAGCTGTCGGTTGATTTGGGTGAAGTTATTCCAAGACAGATAGTTTCGGGAATTTCCTTATATTTTCCCGACTGTTCCGTTTTGGTGGGGAAAAAGTGTATGTTTGTGGCAAATTTGGAGCCGAGAATAATCCGGGGCTTTGAAAGTCAGGGGATGATACTTGCAGTTTCAACGGATGACGGTAAATTTTCTCTTTTAGAACCAAATAATGAAATTCCGGTTGGCACACACGCCAAGTAATAGCGGTAAGAATATAAATATCGTATACTATTAATATGTTTCGGAATTCATTTGATAGATTTTTCTTCAGGTTTTTTCCTCCGCCTATTTTTCTTACTGCACCCTCTTTTGGCCTGGATATTTCGGATGAGTCGTTAAAATACGTGGAGCTTATCGCCACCAGATACGGGATTAGGCTGGGCAGATACGGCGAACGCTCCATTCCGCCCGGCGTTATTGAGTCCGGCAAGATTATAGATTCAGTACGGATGGAGGAAATTTTAAAAATACTTAGAAAAGAAGAAGGAATAAAGTCCGTGCGCGTTTCCCTGCCGGAAGAACAGGTGTATCTGTTCCAGCTCCGGTTGCCCAAGTCAGGTTTGAAGAATGTCAGGGAGGGAATAGAACTTGCGCTCGAAGAGCACGTGCCGATAAGGGCGGAAGACGCTATTTTTGACTATGACCTGGTAAAAGAGGACGGAGAAAGCCTGGAAGTCCAAGTTGCCACCATTCCGAAAAATATAATTGAAAATTACCTGCAAATTTTTAAGCATTCCGAAATAAGAGTGCAGTCGTTTGAACTCGAAGCCCAGGCGATCGCGCGGGCCGTTATCAAAGACGGTGATATGGAAACCTATATGATAGTGGACTTCGGCAAAAAGCGCACCGGCATTTTTATCGTGTCCCGCGGCATTGTGATGTTTACTTTTACCCTTGATTTGGGGGGAGTTATGATGACCAGTATGATTCAAAAGAATTTTAACGTAAGCCTTGAAGAAGCGGACAAAATGAAACAGGAATACGGCCTTCAACGCAACACCGACAACAACGAAATATTTTCCGTGCTTTTAAACAGCGTTTCGGTCCTGCGCGACGAGATAGCCAAACACTTTTTATATTGGCATACGCACAAAGACGAGGAGGGAAAAAATAATCCGCTGATAAAAAAAATAATTCTATGCGGAGGAGATTCAAACTTAATCGGGCTCGCCGATTATATATCTGTAAGCATGAAGACAACGGTAGAAATGGCCGATGTCTGGAGCAATATAATAAACGTGGAAAATTATATTCCGGAAATGAACTTCAGGGAAGGGCTCGCTTTCGCGACCGCCCTGGGGCTCGCCCTCGGGGATTTTAACAAAGATTAACTGTTTAATTAAAGTGATCAATTTAATTCCAAAAGAAGAGAAAAAAAGAATGGCCAGGGATTTCCGGTTCCGGCTGGGAGTATTATTTTTGGTAATGTTTGATTTCTGCATTTTTATTATCTCGATTTCCTTAATGCCTTCTTATTTTATTTCTTCAGTCAAAGAAACAGTCGCTGGCACGAAACTGGAAGTTCAAAAGGCACAGCCGCTGCCGGAGCCCGGAGCCGAGTCTCTCATCGCCGTTAAAGATATAAATAACAAGCTTGCCTTGATTGAAAATGCCGAAAAAAATAAATTCCTCCCTTCTTACAAAGTCATTAACTCCGTTCTTCTGGGTAAAAGGCCCGACATCAGAATCACTCAGATTTTGTATGTTAATGACCCCGCCTTGGGAAAAAAAATCAGCATTACCGGTACGGCGCCATCCCGCGAAGTTTTGCTTTTATTCCGCCAGTCATTGGAAGATAACCCTACTTTTAAAAATGTTGACTTGCCGATTTCAAATTTTGTTAAAGGTTCCAATATACAATTTTCGCTGAGTTTAATTCCCGCCTAATATGAAACCGATGAAATACAGCCTTCAAAAAATTCCGCTCTTCATCTCACTGATACTTTTTGTGTTTCTTTGTTTTGCTTTTTGGTTTTTATATAGAACCATAAATAATAATAACCAAAAAGCGGAACAAGAAACGGCAACATTACAGGCTGAAGCCCGCAGGCGCGACGATATTACCTCGCTTGACCGCCTGCTTCAGGAAGTTGCTCCCGACAGGACGCTTCTGGAAACTCATTTTGCAAAAAGCTCCGATGTCGTGCCTTTTTTGGACACTATTGAACAATTGGCCCCGAAAGTCGGGGCTTTGGCCCAGATTAATTCGGTTAACGCGGGAACAGACGGCCCCGGACTGATTGTAGAATTAAAGGCATCAGGGAACTTTCAGTCAATTTATAAATTTTTAACTCTGCTGGAAAGTTCTCCCTATGAGCTTGATTTTCTTTCTATGGATATCCATACAGTGTCGGCGGATGCATCCGGCAAAACCGCGAAAACCTCGCAATGGGAAGCGGTTTTTAAAATGAAACTTTTAAGTTTTATTCAAGAAATCAAATGAAAATCAAAATATTTAAAAAAGAAAAGAATTTTAAGAAAAAAGATTTCCGGCTTAATCCTAATCTTTTTTGGAAGCTTGCTCTTTTCGGCGCGCTGGCAATAATTATTTTCTCTTTCTTTTTCGGCCTTAGTCTTTTTAACAGGATAAACGACGACTCCGTCGTATCGGGGGCAGGGGCCCAAGTTCCGATGATAAGCAAAGACCGCCTGGAAAAAACACTTAATTATTTTTCTGATAGAGAAAAAAAATCAGAGCAAATAATAAATTCTCCGTCGCCCGTCGTTGACCCTTCACGGTAAAAATTTGTTTGTGCCCTTGGTAGGAATCGAACCTACATCAAAGCCTTAGAAGAGCTTCGTTCTATCCATTGAACTACAAGGGCAAATTTGGACACATGTGCGCGGTGTAGGACTCGAACCTACGACCTTCCCGGTGTAAACGGGTTGCTCTACCAACTGAGCTAACCGCGCGAATATTAAACGCTTGTAATTGTAGAACATTTCCACTAAGATTTCAATATGAAGATTTTATACGAAGATTCTAATATTCTAGCCATAGACAAACCGTCAGGCATTGCGGTGCACGCGGATGGACGCACAAAAGAAAAAACAATTGCCGATTGGATTATAAAAAATTACCCAACAATGAAAAATGTGGGAGAAAGCGAACTATATGAGAATAAAAAAGTAAAAACAGAAATAAAAAAGCCCGGGATTGTGCACAGGCTTGACAGGGACACCTCAGGGGTTCTTTTGCTCGCAAAGAATGGGAAAGCGTATCAGTTTCTGAAGAACAAATTTCAGAACAGGGAAGTTAGGAAAATTTATCTTGCCATAGTATCAGGTAATGTAAAAAATGAACGGGGGATTATAAATAAACCAATAGGTAAAAGCCCGAAAGATTTCCGCCGATATTTGGCTGGCCGTGGCGCGCGTGGAGAAATGCGGGAAGCTGTTACGGAGTACAGAGTTTTAAAGCGGTTGCCGGGATTTACGGTTTTAGAGGTCAGGCCGAAAACCGGCCGTACACATCAAATCCGCGTGCATATGAAATATATAAACCATCCGGTTGCCTGCGATTCTCTCTATAATCCGGGCAAACCCTGCCCGAAAGGGATAAAACGCCTGGCTCTCCACGCAAAGTCTATAGAGTTTAAGAATTTAAAAGGAGAAAGTATAAAAATAGAATCAAAATTACCGAAAGAGTTTGAAAAATTGCTATAATTAAAATAATATGGAAGAAAAACTAGCAAATTCGGATGTTAAACACAAAGAAGCTAAACCTGTATCAAGGGAAGATTTAATGGTCTATGCTAAAAAATACATAGAAATATTAAAAAATAAGCTTAGAGATATGAAGCATGGGGTAGGCCAAGTCAGATCTCAACAAAAAAAGTCAGGCACTGAAATGGCTTGGGACAAAAGAACGTTGTTTTGGATTGCTCAAGAAGAAGCTCGTATTAAATCTTTAGAAGAGTTTATATCGGCAGGAGAATTTTTAGTAAAAGCTTCAGATACGGAGCCGATTGATTTGCAAGAATATATGAAAACTAGCTTCGACACTATCTTCTTAAGATATAAATGAACTCACCAGAAACCAAATCCTGCCAGAATTGCAAAAAAGATTTCACGATAGATACGGGAGATTTTAATTATTACGAAAAAATAATATCCTAACTTTTGCTCCAAATTGTTTCAAAAAGAAGTTTTTGAGTTTTAGCAATTTCTTCTCCTTCGACGATAATTGTAAAAAGATTTTTATTCATTGAAAAGAAAAATACTTTATTGCCTATAATCAATTGATCAGTCATTCCCCCGTTGTTACTAATGTATTTCAACCGATGATTTGATTTCGAGCGTTTATTCATATTTTCCACCCAGAGTTTGCTTTGTTCGCCACCGAAATTTATTTCACGGATTTTACATTTTTTTAACTTTCGCAATAAATTATTATATTCCTTGAACACTTCCGGAAATTTTTCGATTAGAACTGAAATATTTCCAATCCAGAGGCCTTCTTTTTTTTCGGCTACGAACAAACCGAATGCCTCTAAATACGCGCTCTTTACTCCTTCAATTCCTTCCAGCATTTTTACCGATGGTTTCTCCGCGTTTTCTTTATAGAGAGCCATAAGTTCAGGTAACGCTTTATCAATCTGTGATGTCCGAAACTCGGCTATTTCCTTGAGTCTTTTCGGATGTACGGGACTCCATAATTTTTTCTTACCGCGGGTTGTCTGTGCAACCAAGCCGAGAATAGCAAGCCGGTCGAGCGCAAGATATACAGTGGGTCTTTTTTGCTTGGCTATTCTGGCGATTTCAGTAACCGTGTTTTCACCCGTTTCAAGGCTTGCCAGATACACCGAGGCTTCTTTTTCCGAAAGACCCAACTGTTTTATTTTATTCATTATTTCCATATGTCTCCAGCATATTAGTTATAAAAATAATGTCAACTATTTTGACATCAAAATTAGTAATTTTCTTTTATACTTAGTAAGTATAAGTATTTTTGTCTTTTCATAAGATATTTAAATTGACGCTTTTTAATAAATATGTTTTTATACTGTCGCTGGAGACTCAAAGTAATATATGTAGCAACGGTTTTATTTTTAAAAATTAACTAAAAAATTTTATGAAAAAAAATATTTGGGCTGGTGTCGTTTTGCTTGCAATCGTTTTTATTATAATTTATTTTAATAGTAATTCTAAAACAGTAAAACCAACTTCACAGGTTGATATTGATAGGCCGCTTATTGTCGGAATAGTATCTTGGCCTGGATATGCCGGCGGAATTGTAGCCAATCTAGGATTTAAAGAAAATACTGAAAGTACTTTTACTAAAAAATACGGATTGCCAGTTCGTTTTGTGTTGATTGAGGATATAGATGCCAGGGGCAAAGCTTTCGCAAAAGGTGGACCGGATGGTGTCGATGTAGTTTGGACAACAATTGATTTTTGGGCAAATGAATTACCAAATTTTGTTAGGGGAGGAATTGATGCTTCGGCATTTTTACAAGTTGATTGGAGCCGTGGGGGAGACGCGATTGTAGCCGATAGTTCAATAATTTCTATAGAAGATTTGAAAAATAAAAAAATTGCGCTGGTTCAATTTACGCCAAGTCAATGGCTTTTAGAAAATGCTCTTCGTCAATCGAAATTGACGATAGAGGAACAACAGAAAATCAGGGACAATCTTGTTTTTACGCAAGATGTCCCAACTGCTCGGGCTGCGTTCGTTGCCGGAAGAGTTGATGCCGCCGTAGTCTGGGAGCCGGATGTAAAAGAGGCTCTCAAAAAAGACAGCAGTCACATTTTGGTAAGCTCTAAAGATTTTCCAAATACAATTGCAGATATGATGGTCGCAAAGAAAGATTTTATCAAAGCTCATCCTAAGGCAATTGACGCATTTGTGCGTGGATGGCTTGATGGAGTAGACGAAGCAAAAAACAATCCGGATTTAGCGGCTCGTTTGCTTGTTGCTAACGAACCTTTGTTTTCTGATTTAGGTGTTGATGCAACTAAGGATAGTTTATCCTGGGTGTATTGGCCAAACTTAAACGACAATGCACGAATGTTTGGGCTTGATGGTTCAGCTCCGCTTTTTGATTCTATCTTCAATAATGCAGGAAAAGTATGGCAATCTCTAAAAGCAATTGAACAGCCCGTCTCTTCAGTATCCGCGAAAGACGATTCCTTTTTACGTCAAATTTACAACGAAAAAAAATAGAACCAAAGGTCGAATACTTATTAATTTAAATAATTTATTGTAATTATGACCCATTCCACACACCAAAGCCGGTATTTACTTTCTCAAGAACATATTACCGACAAAGAGATTAACGAACTTTATGATTTTGCCAGCGAACTCAAACTGCAGTTGGACGGATTTCAAGAATATGACAAAAAATATCGCTCACTTGAAAATGTAAGTACGGGGAAATCGGAACAAGAGAGGACAGACATACTAAATGCCTGTATGCTTATTATTCAAAATTTAACAACAATTTTAGAAAATATGCGGAACAGAAGTAGCGCTATCTCTGATTTGCTGATAAAAGCGAAAGGAGCTCTAGAAGAAAAGCTTGATGCTGAGGGTAAATAATCTTGTTCTATGGAAAAGAAAGAGTATCCCCGCGCAAAATTTTTACAGCTAAGCTTTCTTAGTGTGACGATAATTTTTCTAGGTTGGTATATTGTTACCGCAGTAGGTTATATTCGCCCGATTTTTTTGCCTTCGCCAACTGCAACAGCGAAAGCGCTATGGGAATTACTGGCTAGCGGTATTTTTTTCAAAGCGTTTTTAGTAAGTTTTACACGCATAGTTATTGCCACAATTTTTGCATCCGTGGTAGGCGTGGTATTGGGATTATCTATGGGTATTTCCAAAAAAGCGGAAAGTTTTTTCAATCCCATTACCCAGCCTTTGCGATATCTGCCGATTACCGCGATTATTCCTCTCCTTATTGTGTGGTTTGGGATCGGAGAAATGATGAAAGTTGTTTTTTTGTTTTTGGGGATTGTGTGCTATTTGATTCCTCTTGTCAGGAATGCCGTACATTCAACCCCTCGTGAGTATTTGGATGTTGCAGCGTCATTTGGCGCAAAATTTAAAACTCTGGTTATACATGTTTATTGGCCGCACGCTCTTCCGCAAATTTTTGATGGCATCATTGTCGCAAACAGCATAGGCTGGAATTACGTTATTCTGGCCGAAATCATAAATGCGAGAGAAGGATTGGGGTATCTGATTCACCTCGCGGGAAGATTGTCCCGGAGCGATGAAGTTTTTGCGGGATTAATTTTGATTGCAGCTGTCGCGATAGGGTCAGACTATATTTTACGGCAGATCCGTAATAAATATTTCTTTTGGTAATTATGGAACCAGAAACCACATTTATAATAGAAAAACTTAGCAAAAAATATACGCTAGAAAGCGGCAAACATATTTTTGCCGTTCAAGATATTTCCTTTTCGGCTTTTAAGGGAGAATTTATCTCTTTTGTTGGTCCTTCCGGCTGTGGAAAAAGCACGCTTATAAAAATGATTGCCGGGCTTATTGAGCCTTCGAGCGGGCAAATCATAGAAAATGACGGAATTGATATAGGAATAACAAAAAATCGTGGCGTTGTTTTTCAGCATTATAATTTGTTTCCTTGGCTTAGCGTACAAAAAAATATTGGATTTGGATTGCAGATAATGGGTGTACCAGAAGAAAAAGTTACGGAAATAGTTGCTCATTACGTTGAAGTTATGGGATTAAAAGGATTTGAAAAAGCATATCCAAAAGAACTCTCGGGCGGGATGCAACAGCGAGTTGCGCTCGCACGTACGCTGGCAACTAATCCAAAGATTTTATTGATGGACGAGCCTTTTTCCGCTCTTGATGTTCAAACTAGAAGGTTTATGCAGGATTTATTGTTACAAATTTTACGACAAGAGCCAAGAACAGTAATTTTTGTAACACACGACGTGAATGAAGCCGTTTTTTTAAGCGATACAATATATATTATGACTCCAAGTCCGGGGAAAATCATCGAGAAAGTGAATGTTCATCTGCCTCGGTTGAGAGATTTATCTACAGAATTTTCCGAAGATTTTATCGGAATTAAAAAACACATTCAAAAAATTATAACAAAAGAATCTCTCAACTTAACCAAGTTAAATCTAGAAATTTATAAAAATCTATAACCATCATAAAAAGTCGAAATAATTTTCGGTTGTGATATTATAAATGCATGGAAACCCGAGTCTGCCAGAACTGCAAGAAAGATTTCACGATTGAAGTCGAAGATTTTAATTATTACGAAAAAATAAAAGTTTCGGCGCCCACCTGGTGCCCAGAATGCAGGATGGAGAGGCGCATGTCGTGTACAAATTCCTGGTCCTTATTTTTCCGCAGCTGTGATAAATGTGGGAAACGTGCATTGTCTATGTATACGCCCATGCAAAAAATTACCACCTACTGTCAGCCGTGTTGGTGGGCGGATGATTGGGATGGCACCGAATATGCTCTGGAGTATGACCCTAACCGTACATTTTTTGAACAGCTCAAAGAACTTTCTGAAAAAACTCCGCATGTAATACTTGAAACAGACTATGTAACTTTAAAAAATTGTGAATACAGTGCCGCATTGTCGTGGTCAAAAAATTGTTATTTAGTAATTTGGGCAGATTTTTGCGATAATGTTTATTATTCTTCCATTCTGAACACCCTAAAGTGGAGCGCGGACTGCCTCCGAGGATGGAAATCCGAACTTTGTTATGACTCGGTAAGTTTCATTAGGGGTTATCACGTCTTCTTTTCAGAAGAGTGCGATGATTGTGTGGATGTTTGGTTTTCTCGTAATTGTTACAATTGTACAAATTGCATCGGCTGTGTGAATTTGCGAGGCGAATCGTATTCTATTTTTAATGTTAAATATTCAAAAGAAGAGTACGAAAAGAAATTTAAAGAGATGAAACTAGATACTTGGAGTGGCATACAGGAAGCTAAGAAGAAAGCTTTTACACTCTGGCTTTCCGAGCCTCACAGGGAATACCATGGCCACTCTTTTAATTTAAATGTAACTGGCGAATATATTTATACTTCTAAAAATTCCAAAGAATGCTATATCTTGAATGGTGCAGAAAATTGTAAATACTGCCAGCTTATCACAGTCGATGGATCAAAAGATTGTATGGATTATAGCGGTTGGGGGAATAATGCAGAACTTATTTATGAATCGTTTCAGATAGGAGATAAAGTAAGCAACGTCAAATTTTCTTCGCATTGCTTCCCGGATGTGGTTAATACGGAATATTGTTTTTGGGCCATAGCTTCAAAAAATAATTTTGGTTGCGCAAATTTAAAACGTAAGAGTTATTGTATTTTAAATAAGGAATATCCTAAGGAAGAATATGAGAAGCTTAAAACGCAAATAATAGAAGATATGAAAAAGAATCCATATGTAGATGAGCGTGGAAGAGTTTGGTCATACGGGGAAGTATTCCAGCCGATTTTTTGTAAATTTGCTTATAACAACTCTAATGCTATGAAGTTTATTCCGAAAACTCGAGAGCAAGCGCTTAGCGAAGGATACACTTGGAATGACGAAGAAAATCCTACCACAGCTCCCACTATAAAATCCGCAGATTTGCCCGATACGATAAAAGAAACAGATGACACTATCTTGAATGAAATCATAGAATGTGCAAACTGTACTCGCTCGTATAAAATTGTCCAAGGCGAACTAGATTTACTCAGGAAAATGGGTTTACCTATTCCTCATGAATGCTCTAAATGCAGAGAAAATAGGCGATTTGCCACTCAAAATAAGCCCGGTATGCATCATAGGAAATGCAATAAATGCGATATTGATATTTACACGCCATATTCGCCCAAAGATCCAAGGATAGTGTATTGCGTTAAGTGTTATCAGGCCGAATTTGCCTAAAAAATCCTTTTATGCTAAAGTGTTTTGGCTATGGCAGGAAATAAAATCAACAAAATAAAGTTCAGCCCGGTAGATATGGAAGAGCGAAAAGCGCTTGATTTCAAGGCTGGAGATACCATTAATGTATCTTCAAAAATTCTGGACGAAAAAGGGAAGTACAGACTTCAGGCATTTGAAGGAATCGTCCTCGCGCGTAAGCATGGCAAAGAAGCAGGAGCTACTTTTACTGTTCGTAAGGTTGCATCCGGAGTCGGCGTAGAAAGAATTTTCCCGCTTTATTCTCCTATGATTGGTAAAATTGAAATCACCAAGCGCGCTCGAGCTCGCCGGTCAAAACTTTACTACATCCGCACCAAGGCCGTGAAAGACGTCCGTCGCAAGATGCGCTCGGTTACTCTTGAAGACGAAATCACCGCCGATGGCGGGACCCCGCACGATGCGGTGGCTCCTGAAGCAGTTCCCGAAGTGGCAGCGTAATTTTTCTGATATAATTCTCGTGCGGTTTATTTATGCCCCCGATAGCCTGCTCGCCATGCTCGTATCGGCGATTCCTAGCGGATTGGGGGCAAAGCAAAGCGGGTTGCTTTGCCCAGGTGGCGAAACTGGTAGACGTACTACCTTGAGGTGGTAGCGCCCGCAAGGGCATGGGAGTTCAAATCTCCCCCTGGGCACAAATAGTTATAAAATCATTCCAAAGTAAACCTATATTTTTTCTCTGACCAGACAGGTCCGGCATAATGAACTCCGATACGCGGAGATTTTTTTATTTTTCTTTTATTTATTTTTTCTCCACTGCCTTCAAACCATAGGCCCGATTTTTTATCTGCCAATTTGCCGTTTAATTCTTTTGTAACACCAAGCTCTCGCGTAAGTATGCCTGGTCCCTTAAAATTTTCCGTAGCGCGGACCAAAATGGCCGCAGGGAAATCTTTCTTTTCTGTAACAATGTTCAGCATAAAATACATGCCGTAAATAAAGTATACGTATATAGTTCCCGCTTTGGAAAACATTATTTCTGTCCGAGGAGTTCTTCCTTTTGAAGAATGGCTCGCCAGGTCATGCGGCCCGATATAGGCTTCTACTTCAGTAATTTTTTCTCTTATAACCCTCCTTCCCACTTTTCGTACCAAATATTTACCCAATAACTCTTCTGCTACCTTCAAAGTTTTTTGATTAAAGAATTTTTCACCTAAAATTTTCGGCATGGTATAATAGTAATATGGATGACAGTAATATTCCAACCGAAGAAGAATTAAAAAAGAAGCTCACGCCGGAGCAATACAAAGTGTTGCGCGAAAAGGGAACCGAGGCGCCGGGCAGCGGAAAATACCTGCATGAGAAAAAAGCGGGAACATATGCCTGCGTGGTTTGCGGTAATATGCTTTTTCCGTCCGGAACGAAGTTTGATTCCGGAACCGGCTGGCCGAGCTTTGATAAAGCGATTCCTGGAGCGGTAAAAGAAATCGAAGATAACACTCATGGGATGGTTCGTACTGAAGTCGTTTGCGCAAAATGCGGTTCACACCTAGGCCACGTATTTAATGACGGTCCGACGGAGACTAAAAAAAGATATTGTATGAATTCTGTGTGCTTAGACTTGAAAGAAGAAAATAATAAGTAGCAATTCTATATATTTTTTGCTACATTAAAAGGCACATGGTGCCTATGGTGTAATGGTTAGCACTAGAGCTTGTGGAGCTCTTAGTCAGGGTTCGAATCCCTGTAGGCACCCAAAAATATGACACGAGCCCTGAATATAATTACTTTTGTTGTTGTTATTGTTTTTTTCGCGCTGGTTTTCTTTGGCGTTCACGGGCCGATGATGATGACGGACGATAAATGTTACCCGATATTTCTCGGGTGCAATGTTGGATTTTTTGGCTACGATGCCTTCGTTCATCTGGCCAGCGGGGTTTTGGACGTGGTCCTTGTAATATGGTTTTTTAGAAAATTCCCGTCAATCAACTTATTTTATGACAAATTTTGGAAGAATTTTATAATAATAGTATCTCTAGTCACCACGATAGGATTTTTGTGGGAATGCGTTGAATTTTCCCATGATGAATTTCGTACAGAGATTCTACATCAAGACCTTGTCGCTTCAAAAAAACTTGATCAGCCAAGCAATGACGACACAATGGGAGATATCATATTTTCAATTCTGGGCGCAGCGATTACCACCCTTGCTCTCAAATCTTTTATAAGTAAAGAAACTGCATAAATATCTTAATAAAAAATATTTATTTTCCCTCTATTTCCGTGTCGATATGTTCCAGTTTTTTTTCCAGCCTGCTTAAAGTATTTTGCAATCCTTTAAGCTGAGTTTCTTCCGTTTCAAGTTCCCCCTCAGCTCTTTCGGTAAGTTTTTCTTCGCCAATGAGCCCGGAAATTATAAGTCTGTTTCCGATAAATTCCGAAACGAACAAACCTGTTGCTACAAGAATCACAGCGCCTATTACCAAAGACGCTTCGCTGCTTAAATTTAATTCATCTGCTCCGTGCCATACTCCGCGCCAAAAAAGGGTTATGCCCACGCCCCCGATAAAGGCATATAAAATGGGATAACGGCTTAGTTTTATTCTCATGGCATTTTCCATTTTATCAAAAAATTTTTCAACCTTTTTAAACATATTGCTTAATCATACACTAAGAGTAAAATGATTTCCATAATGTGGAATGACGAAAATCTCGCAAAGATATTGAAAGAGGGAGGTGTGGCCGTTATGCCTACGGATACTATTTACGGCATTGTGGGCAGCGCGTTTGATATTTCCGCCGTCAACCGCATTTATGCTTTGCGGAAAAGAAATCCGGAAAAACCGTGTATCATATTAGTAGGGAATGCGGACGAACTTGAAAAATTTTCTGTTATTTTAGCGCCCGGGCAAAAAAATATTATTGAAAATTTTTCCGTTCCGACAAGCTTTGTCCTGGATTGCCCGCAAGATGAATTTTCATACTTGCACCGGAGTACCCGGACCCTGGCGTTTAGAATACCCGCCAATCCGGACTTACGAAATTTGCTTTTGAAAACCGGACCGCTCATTGCGCCCTCGGCAAATCCCGAAGGTTCATCTCCGGCCAAAAATATCAAAGAAGCGAAAAATTACTTTGGCAATGCGGTTGACGTGTATGTAAACGGCGGAGAAATCGCCGGTCAGGCGTCCAAAGTTATTAAATTGCATAAAGACGGAACAGTTAATATACTTAGAGAATGAAAAAGGGACTTTTGGAAAATCTTTTCAGCGTGCCGGCCGAACTTCTGGAAAAGAGCGCGGAAATTTGTATTAAAATCGAGCACAATCTTGGAGAGGAAAAGCCGGTCAAGGCGGCAGCGGAATATTGGAAAACTTTAGGCCCCGGACTAATTACCGGCGCAGCTGACGATGATCCGTCAGGCATTGCCACCTACTCCCAAATCGGAGCATCGCAAGGTTTCGGCCTTATCTGGCTTTCTCTTTTTTCTTTTCCGCTTATGGGGGTCGTGCAGGAAATGTGCGCCCGCATTGGCCTGGCGACCGGAGTCGGCCTGGCGGCGAATATCAGAAAACACTATTCAAAAAAAATTCTTTACATATGCACGGCCCTGCTTTTATTTGCCAACGTTTTCAATATTGGCGCGGATTTGGGGGCAATGGCCAAAGGAACACAACTGATGTTTCCGGCGGCTTCTTTCACTGTATTGATATTTTTCTTTGCCCTGCTTTCCTTATTTTTGCAGATTTTTATTTCCTACAAGAAATACGCGAAATATTTAAAGTATCTTACTTTCGTGCTTTTTGCGTATGTTGTATCCGCTTTTTCCGTGAAGATGAATTGGGGCGAAGTTCTGTCTCATACGGTCATTCCGGTGCTCCACTTTTCAAAAAACGAAATCATACTTCTCTGCGCCGCGCTTGGTACGACCATATCACCATATTTGTTTTTTTGGCAGTCTTCGCAGGAAGTTGAGGAAGAAATCTTAAAAGGGGAAAAGACCGAAGAAATGCGCCGCGTCAATAATAGCCATGAAGATATTCGTAAAATGCGTATTGATGTCTGGTCCGGGATGCTTATTTCAAATCTTATAATGTTTTTCATTATAGCAGCCTGCGCGGCAACCCTTTTTTCGAACGGAATCACAAACATTACCAGCGCTTCCGACGCGGCTCTTGCTCTGCGCCCGTTCGCGGGGAATTTTGCCTTTATACTTTTCGCACTGGGAATTTTAGGAACCGGGCTACTGGCTATTCCGGTGCTCGCCGGCTCGGCGTCTTACGCGATTTCAGAATCTTTAGGCTGGAAAAGCGGGTTGTACCGGAAGCTCAAGCGGGCAACTTCTTTTTACGGAGTCATAATCGTTGCTATGGTTTTAGGCATAATTCTAAATTTCGTCGGACTTGACCCCATCAAGACGCTTATTTATTCCGCCGTATTAAACGGAATAATTTCTCCGTTTATGATTTTTTTCATTATCCGCCTGAGCCGGGACGAAAACATAATGGGGAATTTTAAAAATAAACAAATCAGCAATATTTTAGGATGGCTGACGTTTGTTTTAATGGCTCTTATCGGCATAGCGGCGGTCGTTTCCATATTCATCTAAAATGCGAATACTGAAAAATTATAATTTGTCGAAACTGAACACATTTGGCATATCGGTAAATGCGGAATTTTTTGTTGAGATTGCGCGGGAAGAAGATCTGAAGGAGCTTTTTAATTTGCCGGAATTCAAGCAGAATAAGAAAATATTTTTGGGGGGAGGCAGCAATGTTTTATTTATCCAAGATTTTGACGGCGTAGTTGTTTTAAATAAATTGAAAGGGATAAAAATTATCCGGGAAGATTCCGAAACGGCAACTATCCGCGCTATGGGCGGGGTCATTTGGCATGATTTGGTGATTTTTGCCGTGGAGCACGGATACTGGGGAATTGAAAATTTATCATTAATCCCCGGCACGGTCGGCGCCGCGCCTATGCAAAATATCGGCGCGTACGGGGTCGAGCTTAAACATACGCTTTTAAATGTTGAGGCTTATGAGATTGAAACAGGCAAAAAGAAAATTTTTAGCAAAGACGAATGCGAGCTCGGATACCGGGACAGTATTTTTAAACAAAAATTAAAAAATAAATATTTTATTTCCGCCATAACTTTAAAACTGCAAAAAAAAGCGCAACCGAATATCTCGTATAAAATCCTTTCCGACTATTTGGAGAAAAATAATATTCAGGTGAGCGGTCCTAAACATATAAGCGATGCCGTAGCGGATATACGCCGGACCAAATTGCCCGATCCGAAAATTATAGGCAACGCAGGGAGTTTTTTTAAAAATGTTTTCGTAGCAGAAGAACAATTGACAAAACTCCGGGAAACTTATTCCGATATGCCGTATTTTGAGGAGAACGAGGTAATTAAAATTCCGGCCGGCTGGCTTATAGAAAAATGCGGATGGAAAGGTCACAGAACAGGCAATGTCGGCGTACACGAAGCGCAGGCGCTGGTCCTGGTGAACCACGGAGAAGCAACCGGGAGAGAGCTCATAGAACTGGCGAACAAGATTGTCTTGTCCGTAAAAGAAAAATTTAACCTGGAACTTATACCGGAAGTCAATATTGTGTAAAAAAAGATAAGGTATACAATAAATCCATTAACAGTTTTAAATAACTTGAATTATGGAAAATAAAAATAGTATGAATATGGTTTTAGCGGTAGTTATTTGTCTGGCAGTCGCGGGAGTCTTAATTTTTATCAGCATAAATAACAAAACAAGCATGACTACAAGTAACGATATTGGGGCGGGTAATACGAATATGCCTCCAACAGACACAAACGGAACTCCGGATAATACAGCGAGGACGGGACAAGTGGCAAAAGCAGGGGATACAGTTGCAATTAACTACACAGGCAAACTTAAGAACGGCACAGTTTTTGATTCTAATGTTGACCCGAAATTCGGCCACACCGACCCTTTGATTTTTACACTCGGGGCCGGGCAGATGATTCCCGGATTTGATAAAGGGGTAATAGGAATGAAAGTGGGAGAAAAGAAGACTTTGACCATAGCGCCTGAGGATGCATATGGAGCAGCAGGCCGTCCCCCGGTTATTCCTCCAAATTCTACTCTTATTTTCGATATTGAACTTATTGGGATTAAATAGTAATAATATTTTTATGGAAATACCGGAAAAAAATAAAAAAAGAATATTACAGGCGCTATACACTTTGTTGATTATTTTATCAGCTTACTTTGCGGTTAAAATATTTTCTGAAATAAAGAAAGACAGTATGCTCGGAGAAAGCGCTGCGCCGGCGACGATTTCATTTTCCGGACACGGAGAAGTTACCGCCGTGCCCGATATTGCAAACGTGTATTTCACAATCAGCAAAGACGCAAGTACGGTCAAAGACGCGCAAGCGGGAGTAGCAGCAGTAGAGAAAAAAGCCCTGGATGTTTTGAAAGGAAAAGGTATTGAAGATAAAGACATAAAAACCGCCGATGCTTCCTTTAATCCGAAATATGAATACAAGCAAGAAATTTGTCCGCAAGGGTCATCTTACTGTGGCAACGGGAATCAAGTTATTGTAGGTTACACGGCGAGCGAGAGTATCACGGTAAAAATTCGAAAGACAGATGATTCGGGCGCTATAATGCAGGAGCTCGGCGCTGTAGGCGTTTCTAATTTAAGCGGCCCCAATTTTGCTATTGATAACGAAGATGGTCTAAAAGCCCAAGCGCGAAAGATTGCTATCGACGATGCCAAAACAAAAGCAGGAGCCCTTGCTGATGATTTGGGTGTATCTCTAGGTAAGATTGCAAGTTTCAGTGAGAATGGCAACACTCCTATTATGTACGCAGCGAAAGCTATGACACTTGATAGTGTCGCAGCCGCACCTGCTCCAGCTCAATTGCCGAAAGGGGAGAACACGATAACTTCGGATGTTACGATAACCTACGAAATCAAATAATTGA
>Ga0210402_10001297_pt1 | contig 25898 bp, 30 predicted proteins | sample IncBWC7MmetaG_FD_161055 | JGI IMG/M metagenome (GOLD analysis project Ga0210402, IMG submission 161055) | Forest soil microbial communities from Barre Woods Harvard Forest LTER site, Petersham, Massachusetts, United States - Inc-BW-C-7-M | ecosystem: Environmental > Terrestrial > Soil >... | reverse complement strand
TGACACCTGGACGAAGTCATTTGACGCGTCATCGGCCAGGCGAACTGATTCACTAATTTCGCCGCCAAATAAGCCCAGCGTGAGCGAAAGGAGAAAGAGAAATCGAAGTGTCTTAACAAACCGCATCGGCAAGAAAAGTTTTCCTCAAGACCCGGTCGGGAGGAGGCGTAAAGCCGAACTCCTCGTACTCTCACTCAAATCAAAGAGGAGTGTCAACACAAATCTGACGGATTAGCACCAGTTCTTCCTGCCTGAGTCCCTGCGGCGCGCGCAATCGAAAGGGCTTACCACTCGAACAGCTTGAATGCTTTCTTCAGCACTAACTCCTGGTCAGGCCGCTTACGGATAACTTGTGTGCCTTGACCAACCTTGCTATGCGCTAGAGAGTAACCACATTGCTTTAAGACGTGAGATGAGATAAGTAGTTGGTCCATCCCCGCAGCACTTCGCGACACGATGACCTTTCCTGAATCGCACTTCTAGATGGCAGGTACTCGAAGGGCGGTGCAACTAATTTGCATGCGGAGTGCTCCTACATAGTTCGGCAATAGAAAGAGAGCATGTTGCACGTTAAGCAAGACGGCGGAGGATCTTGTCTTCAATTCGCATCCTGGTAGTGGATGATTTCGAAGGTTGGCGACGCCAAGTCTGTTTGCTATTTCTGGCACGACCACAATGGCAAATCATCGCGGAGGTGTCGGACGGATCAGAAGCCGTTCAGAAGGTTGCAGAACTGAAGCCGGACTTGATTGTATTGGACATTGGTCTACCAAAACTGAATGGCGTCGAAGCCGCTCGACAGATGCGGCAACTCTCCCCTAGCTCCAAAATAGTCTTCCTAAGTCAGAACCATGATCTCGATGTCGTGCGGGCAGCTTTGAGCACGGGCGCACAGGGGTACGTTCATAAGAGAGACGTCCGAAGCGGTCTCTTGCCCGCTATCGAAGCCGTTCTGCAGGGTAGGCAATTTGTAAGCAGCAGTATAAAAGGCTACAAGCCTGCACACGTCCTAGCAACGAAAGCCCCTCACCGCCATGAGGTCCTATTCTATCCTGATGATGCCGTTTTTCTAAACAGCTGCACTCGTTTTATTACCGCCGCTCTAGGTGCTGGTGATGTGGCAGCCGTTGTTGCCACCGAATCACACCGGGATAGTCTTTTTGAGAGACTGAATGCAGAGGGCCTGGATGTTGATGCAGAAATTAAACACGGAAGATACATTTCGTTGGATGTTGCCAAAACTCTCTCCGCCTTTATGGTCAATGACATGCCCGACCAGGAACGCTTTTTCGAGGTTGTGGGCGGTCTTGTCAGTGGAGCCGCCAAGGCAGGGAAAGGAGAGCATTCCCGGGTTTCGATGTGGGGAGAATGTGGGCCTTTGTTGTGGGCGGAAGGTAAAGTGGACGCAGCAATCCGGCTTGAACAACTCTTGAACCAGCTAGCTACAATCTACGAGTTTGATCTTCTTTGCGCGTATGCGTTGAGCAGCTTTCACGGCGAGGATGACGCGCGCGTTTTTCAAAGCATCTGTGCAGAACACTCAGCCGTTTGCTCTCAGTGAGAACGTAGGACTCAATTCTAGGCTACCCGACTAATCAGGAGTTGGCAGGCTGGAACCTCGAGGATGACCTCGGGCTGAGATAGCAGTTCTTGCCAGTGTTGGATACCCCACAGACAGCAACCCCCTCCTATCGGTAAGTTTAGGCCTCGTACATTCAGCTCGATATTGAGGTGTGTTCAACAAGCGGTGATTCGCGCAGAACCTCGTTCCGCGCAATGAAGAGCGCGGTCTCTGTCGTCGCAGTGCCGCCGAAGACCGATGCTACACGGCCATTTACAAGGACAAAATCACACCAAATCGCTAGGTGGCAGAGGGCAGATGCGTCGCAAACTGGTATGGGTCGAAAGACCTAATTTTCAGGGCTGGGCTTGCTCAGAATGCGCTTGGGTTTTCAACCCTTCATCACCATTCGCTGGCAATTCCATTGAAGAGATGAAGACGAAGTTCGGAGAGGAACGGGACAAGGAGTTCGCGTCTCATTTCTGTGCCGAGCACCCAAGTGCCACAAAAGTTCCCCATTAACCAAATCATTCACGAGTTTGTTCAAGTCGTTCCAGACTTTCGGGCCCCGAGGCGCAAGCTGAAGCTAACCGGACGTGTTGCTGCTAGTACCTGCACAGGAAGAGAATGGGAACGAGCGCCTCATTCTCAGTGCCGAACGATGCTAGTTTGAGCAATCCCACTTGACCCGCCGAAATCTGCGGCGTATGAGTATCGTCAACACAGCCAAAGTGGGAGGAGTTCTGTGCCATATACAAGCGGCGAAGTTCCCATTGTTGGTGACTACGTAAAAAACCAATGGGATCAACCTGGAACGGTGCTCGAAGTTTGTCTAGCTGCCGGCAACTTCCTCCATGACCAAATCAGAGTGCGGTGGGACGATGGCGGAACGGACCTGCCACTGACACCAGCCGTGGAATTTACACTCGTTTCACGACCGTCACAAATCATCGCCGACTCCACCGACCATATTCCCCCTGGCAGTGTAGATGGTGAGCGTGAAATTTCACAGATGGAAGAGCGGACCACTCGGCTCGAAATTGTGCCCGAAGTACCGTCTACGGTCGTTGTCGTCGCCTGCTCAACGTGCAAGGGGTACTTCTGTTGGCCACACGGCCTGGTGCTGCCAGCCTGTTGTCCGCACTGCGGCGCAAAGCACGTGACCACGCCGACCCGGGCTTAGCCCGACTAATCCATCGGCGAAGGGCCTTTTGTTTTCCACGCGCACGCTAGGTCCTGGTACGATTTCCGACTCCTGGAAAGCTTGAAGGAATTATTCAACTCAGTAGGATTCATTGTAACTGATTAGCTCCCTGAGTCAGCGCTACCTTAAGGGGAAACAGCTTTAGAAGACTATCGGATGCTGGCCGACGCAAGCCCTTTGCGGGTGAGTGGTCTCCAGACGTTATCGCCACGGAAGTATTGCCACAAACCCTGCAGCCGCCAGACCATGTGCAGTTGGCGGTACGGAAAATGTTCCAGGAAGCAGTAGCTGAGCAACCGAGCTACATCCTGCCAGTCGTTGTATCGCTTGTAGCTGACTTCCTCTTGCAGGACCGACCCAATGGAAATCATGGTCGCAAACGCATAGCCGAAAAGCAGAAATTGCAGGAAGAATGCCTTGCTAAGCACGCCCAGAGACGCGGCCAGAACAATTGTCGCAATCCCAGCGATCTCGATGATGGGGGCCAGTAATTCAAACACCCACAGATACGGAAGGGCCAGAAATCCAATTCGCCCGTAACGTGGAGCGAAGAGCATATCCCGGTTGGGCCATAGCACATCCAGCAACCCCTTCTGCCACCGTGCTCGTTGCCGACCAAGTGACTTCAAATCCGAAGGAGCCTCCGTCCAGCACATCGGGTCTGGTACAAACTTCATCTGATAGTCGGCCCCAATTTGCCGCAAATGCCTATGCATTCGGGCCACCAGATCAAAATCCTCACCAATCGCACTGGCTCGGTAGCCGCCCACTTTGCGAACCAGATCCGTCCGAAACACACCGAAAGCACCGGAGATGATCATCAGCATATTTCCCTGCCCCCAGGCCTCCCTACCAATCAGGAAGGCGCGCAGATACTCGATTACCTGGATCACCTCAATACTTTTGCGGGGCAATCTTATGCGGCGCAACCGCCCTCCGCTAATTTCCGATCCATTTAAGACACGGATAATTCCGCCGACCGCCACCACGCGATTGGGGTCATCCAAAATAGGCACCATGATTCGCAAGAGTGCGTCGTTTTCAAGAATGGAGTCGGTATCCACAACACAGACGTACGGCGAAGTCGCCGCATTCAGTCCCGCATTCACCGCGTCTGCCTTGCTCCCTCCAGCTTCCTTGTCAATTACCAGCAGCCTCGAATCTGCGTCGCTCCTATAGAGTCCCCTGACTGGCGCACTCTTCACTTGCGGAACGTACACCGCCCGGACGAGCCTGAGATTGAACTCCTCACGCATCTCTTCGAGCGTTCGGTCGGCCGATCCATCGTTCACAACGATTACCTCAAGTTGCGGATAATCCAGCTGCAACAGGTTTCTCACCGCAACGCGGATAGAACCTTCCTCGTTGTGGGCTGGGGCAATGATGCTAATGGGCGGAGACAGAGGTGTCTCCTTCATCCAGTTGAGACGGTGACTCTCCAATCGCCGCTGATGTGCGAAGCTGGTCTTCAAAGCGACGAGAAGCATCACCAGGTAAGCCAGATTGCTTGCTAGGTAATACAAAAACAGCGCGTGGTTTGAGAAATCCAGCAGGCGAATGATCACAGCGTCACCATCTGTGTAACACTTTCCTCCCGCGTGCGCGTTTGTTGTTCGGGTAGAGCCCCGGCCTGCAAAACACCCTGCAACATTTCCTTCGCTTCTTCGTCCATTCCCGTTGCGTCCTCAAGTTCAGCCACAAGTTTTCTCTTCAGATTCGCATTTTCCAGTGCGGTCAAGTACGCATGCAGGCCGTATCGGTCTCGCGTCTCTACGACCTTTTCGAAGATGGGCGCAATATCCGTCCCAAGCCCCACAAGCGCTTCCGCCGCCCTCAATCGCACCAATCGGTTTGAATCCGTCAGCCCGCGCAGCAGGGAAGGGATTGCCCGGCTATCCGCCAGCTTGCCAAGGCTGACGATGGCGCGCAAACGCACGAACCAAACCTCGTCACGCGCTAGATCGTCGAGAACATAAGGCGCCAGGGCGGATTGTGAATTAGACATTGCACGTGCGGCCGCGGCCCTCAGTTCATCCAAGTCATCTCCTGCGAATTGGAGCAGGTCTGCTCCCAACGACGGAGTCGCTACCTCACCAAGCACTCGCCCAAGAACTTCGCGTACGCGTCCTTTGGCTCTTTGAATATGTGGAAGCAAAAGCTGCGGGCGCTCCGCACAACACTGCACAAGCGCGCCTTGCAAAGGCAGTTCCGGGACTTTCAGCCCTTTCTCACTCAACCAGTCGAGTATCTCCTCCGCGGCTTTCGGGCACGCCATCCGCCCAAGTCCGCGCAGGGCAGCCAACCGCGTCTCCAGACTGCGGTCGCGCAATCCTTCGGCCAGAGCAGGAATGCCCTCAGGCGCGCGGGTGCGTCCCAATGCCACCAACGAGCGCATTCTTCGCCATCCCGTGTGGTGCCGCGCTTCAAAAATTCGTTTTTCGATCAGCCCGCTGTTCCGCAGAAATTTCAGCAGTCGCGCCGATTCTTCCGGCCCCGCCGCCTCGAAGGCATCTATTGCGACAGTTTCAACAATCCTCCGTTCAAACGAATCTTTTCGCCAGGTGTCGAATGGAATTCTTCCGGTAATAAGGGCATCCCAGTTCTGGCGGACCTTATAGACACGCGCATCGCGCCGCGCAAAATACCATTTGCGGTATGTCCGCCGGAGAAGAATGAAGGCTAGCAGCAGCCCATTCGCAATGAGGGCTGCGAAAATGGCCTTCAGCACGAGGGCCGCCGGGCCAAGCCTCCACAAGTCTTTAAAAATGGATTCCATAGCTAAGCCCGAAGGCTGTGTCCGTTCTGTCTTGCGTGCGCTTCTGATAAGACCCGTAACCTGTCACGTCCTGACGCGAGGTTATTTGGTATCGCAATCCACCGCCGTAAGTCTGCGACGCAAAACTGCCGATCTGATCCACCTGTCCAAAATCTTCTGTGCCAGCCGCGAAAAATGCGTTTCCGGAAAGCTTGTGCGGACCCCACTCTGTAATGGGAAATCCCAGCCGGGCAACTCCCGAAGGGCGCCACTCGATGCCCGAGCCGGAAAAGGCGCTTCGCGCGCCCGTCGCCGCCAGCGAAAAAGTCCAGTCGCGAGGCAAATACACAATTGCGGTCGTAGTGAGAGTAAGAATCCTGGAAGACTGATACCAATACCAGTGCTGCCCATAGATTGTTTCCACTGAGCGCACGAAGGTCGTTTCGCCGGCCTTCCAGGCGCGGTCCAGATCAAAGAAAGCTTCGCTCTTGGGAATTACTCCGTTATCGTTACCGGTCGCCCCGCCGACGGTCAAAGCGCCCCATTTGGGCTGCCGTCGGGTGACGCTACCCACAAATTTCCCGGCATTGACTCCGCCGCGCTGGAAAAAGCTCCCCGCTATCCCGGTTGACCAGCGAGGCGTCCATTGCGAGTTCAGAGACGTCCACTCGTTGTGATTCGCCTCCGCATAATTGAAAAGATCGTTTTCCTGGCCAAAACGAAGTTCGTGCTTCGGTTCAACGCGGAGGGAAATCAACCCAACACGGGCCTCCTCGTTGGAGGGATCCAGATTGAGGGCATTCTGGAATTCCGTTCGTGCTTCGGTTTGAATTCCTGCGGTGCGCAACACCCGCGCCCGGACGGCATGCAGATCAGCCCGCGCCGCGTCCAGCTTCACCGCCGTGTCTATCGCCACAAGCGCTTCAGCTGTCTTGCCCTCACGCAAATATACGTTTGCGAGTCCCATCCAGTTGTCCGGATCATCCCGGGAAATATTCAAGATTTTCTTGTATTCCTGCTCGGCCTCTTCAAGATGTCCTGACCAATTGAGAATGCGCGCGCGCCAGGCCAACACATTCATATCGTTCGGGGCGCGAGCGATCTCCTGATCCGCCACGCGCAAAGCCGAAGCCCAGTCCTGCGCCTCAACGTATTTGCGAATGTCCTTTTGCCAGTTGGGGGTTTGCGAAGATCCAAAAGAGAGGATGGTCGCCAGTAGCGTGCCCATAATTAGAACAAAAATCAGTCTAGCGGGCCGAGCGTGATGCTGGCAGCTGTGCGTGGTGTTCTTTGGGCTAACGGCAATTTTGAAGAGAGAGCACATTTGTCATCAAATTTCCGGACTTGGGAACGCGCAAGTAAGGCCTGAGAGAGTCTTGCGCGTTCACCGGGTCCGTCTGGCACAAAGTCATTGAATCAATTCCCGCCGAATGTGCAGATCAAACTATTCCGCAATAGATCGCACACTCGGTTCTAGCGCGACTGCTGGGGAAGGTTTAGTCCTCCGTTGACCGTACCGACGGTGTGTGACCGCCGCGCGATCCACGTTGCCCGTCGCGGCCATGGGGACCATCGTGGCCCTTCTTGGGTTTCTTGATTTTGGTGACAAGCAAGAATGGAGCGTCGCCACCGCCCAGTCCATCGCATGGGCCGCCGGTGATCCCGTAAAAAGCGGTGTAGGCATTGTTGGTGCCGTCGTTGGCGACGCCTGCCGTTCCGTCCGCCGGATTGTCCTCGCCAACGGCTGCGACCGAACCGTCAGGGTTTGTCGCATAGGCGTTTACCCACACGTGAGTACCATTGGCATCGATGCCGAAAAGTTCGAATCCAGCTCCCGCTGGTTGCGAGACACCTTCTGCCATGTTTGGTTGCAGTGTGACGGGGTTTGCGATGCAGGCGGCGCCCGAGGAATTTATCAGTCCGCTGCCTAGGATGCTGATCGTCCCGCTTAGAGTCTGGTCGGAATTTGGGGTCAGTGTAAAAGAAGCCGAAACGGCTGTCGGCCCGGTCCCCATATCCGGGGCGTCGAAGGCGCCCATCCAGGTGCCGGACAGATCGGGAAACCAGGTTGCCGTAAAGGTGCCATCGGGTGTGAGGGTGCCGAGACTCCCCTGTGTGCAACCGCCCGCCGACCTCTGATAGGTCCCGGTAATGACTGTCGGAGGACCCTGCGTAAGTACGCCGGTGAACACATAATGAAACGGCGTCTGCCCGGAGAGGGTAACGGTGAAATCGACGACGACATTTCCCAGCGGGTCGACCGAGCTGTTCGCTACGGTTATATTGTTGGAACTTTCCGTGTCGCAGGCCACAGTGTCATAACTGAACGCGGAAATGTTTGTCAGTACCGGGCTGCCGGGGGTCTGAAGCAAATAGGTGCTAAAGATGGATTGGCCCATAGTACTGAGTTGCGTGGAATTGTCACCCGAGGTGACTACGAATTCCCAGCGTCCCTGAACCACCGGGACCACCGCCGATGCAGTTCCGGCATACGCAAGACACGCCAAAGCCAGCCCAGCCTGTCGAAAAATCGAGGAGAACTTTGCAAGACCGTTAAATTTGATCACAACATTGCTCCTGAAGGGTGAGATCGTACGAACCTGCAGAAATGCAACGCTGTGGCCATTCTTTCGAACGTTCTTCGACTGGGGAGGTCTTATCGATTCAACGACTTGCCAATAATCGTACAGGCTTCGTCGTTTTGGCTAGTTCGGTTCCTGGATTGGCGTCTAAAATTTGAACGCCGCCCCACCCCGTCAAGAGCTCTCCGCAACTTTAATGTAGTGTAAGATTTGCTCTCAAGTAGCCGCTTCGGTTAGGAACCTTTCTCTACAAACTGTCCCCTGCTGCACGCTCGAAGCTCATAATATATACAACTGGTTACCAGCCACCGGAGTGTCGCGATTCTGGTGTTGCTTACTCATTTCCCCGGCCCGAAATGAGACCGTTGCTCTGGAGGAGAGCCCATGTCCCAAAGCCCCGCGCGCGTCCGGCTCCTTGCGATCGACGATGATGCTGCGACCTTGCAATTGATCCAGGACACGCTGACGGACGCTGAGTTGGAGATTCACACAGCGTCCGATCCGCAAGCCGGTCTGGAAGCCTTCAAGAGCATTCGACCACGTATCGTTCTGGTTGACCTCATGATGCCTATCATGACGGGCATGGATATTCTCGAGCGCGTGCTCAGCAAAGATCCGGGCGTCGAAGTTATCCTCATGTCCGGCCACTACTCCACCGATTCTGCAGTCGAAGCCATCCAGAGAGGCGCTCGGGACTATCTCGATAAACCTTTGAATCCGCATAAATTACGGGCGCGTATCTCAGGCCTGTTGGCCGAAGTAAGAGAAAAGGAAGCGGCATTCCAGTTGGAGCGGCGGATGATGGACGTCTTCCAGTTTGAAGGCATGATCGGCCGCAGCCCATTAATGCTGGATGTTTTTGCCAAAATTCGGCGTGTTGCGCCCCACTTCCAAACCGTCTTGATTACCGGGCCCACCGGCACGGGCAAAGAGTTGGTAGCCAGAGCGCTTCATAATCTCCGCAATGCGGGTTCCGGCCCGTTCGCCGTGTGCAATTGCGCCGCCGTCGTAGACACACTTTTCGAGAGCGAATTGTTCGGGTATGCAAAAGGCGCATTTACAGGAGCCTCAGAGGACAAGGTCGGCTTGTTCGAATATGCCAATCGAGGGACCGTTTTTCTCGACGAAATTGGCGAAATGCCGCTTCCGGCGCAGGCAAAGCTCCTCCGAGTGCTTCAAGAAAAAGAAGTTCATCGTGTTGGATCGCCGGTCCCTCGCAAGGTAGACGTTCGCGTGGTCGCGGCCACAAATCGCGACCTCACAGCCCTCATAAAAGAAGGGAAGTTCCGTGAAGACCTTTATTACAGGTTGGGGATGCTTGAAATCGGCTTGCCCTGCCTAGCCGACCGAAAGGAAGATCTACCAATTCTCGAACGTTTCATAGTGGAAAAATACGCCAAGCAGTACGGGAAGAAAATGAATGGCATCACACGTCGCGCTCAGAATTCCCTGTCCGCGTATTCCTGGCCCGGCAACGTTCGAGAGCTGGAAAACGTGCTCAGCCTGGCCGTCATGATGGCCGAAGACAATCTGATCGATCTCAACGACTTGCCAAGGCCTCTCCTGACTCCCGATTCAGAGGCCAGCGTTCAGGGTCATAAATTGTTGACCTTCGAGGAATTGCAACGGGTACATTTGCAGCGGGTCATGGAACATGTAGAGGGTGACAAGACCCGCGCTGCAGAAATTTTGGGCGTTAGCCGCTCCACCCTTTACAACCTCTTATCCCGGGCCAAAGCTTAATTCGCTACTTTCCGCGACCAAATTCTGGACGCCCGTCAGGAACTTGCACTAACGCATGACCAATCAAATCTTTCGAGCAGGTCTACATCTCACCCTTTTCATCCCCTAAGTTATTGAAACACAGGGGCCAGCGTCTGGCAGACCCGGCGGACTCTTTCTTGTGGCCGGTTTGGAATGACCTGTGCAATTGCCACTGGCATGTACATGCTCATGGACACCTTCGAGACTCTCACTGGCGTAAACCTGCTGTTCTTCACGAGAGACGGCTCCCATTGCAAAGGCCCCTTTTCTGCTGCCCCCCCACCCAACTTTGCCTTAGCTAATCATTCTGCCGTTTACATGAATGCGTTAGCTGGAGACCTTCGCGTCCTGTTCTCGGTCGGCGATATACGCGGAAGCAGCAAGCCATGTTTCTGGCGCATCCTGTCTGAACTATGGTTTCCAATTGATCGAGAAAGCAAAGGCGAGGGTGCTCCAATCGCTATGAACCGGTAGTCATGGAATGCTATTGGAGATTTCACAATTCATAGGCGAAAGGTCAGAACATGCTAGAAGTGAAAAAAGATCAAGCAGTCAAGTCCCCCTGGTGCTCGGCATCGAGGGAGGACCTCTGCGCAGCCGTTCAATATCTGCGCGATAACTTCATCACTTACGTAGGCCCGTTTGTTATCAAATCGGGTGTCGCCGCATTCCGGGTATCCCACTACCTTCTAACCGCGGATGAATTGGTCGCCCTCTATAAGTCCGGCCGCCTTACGCAAGAAGGTCTGTCAAATTTCACAAAGGAAAAATAGGAGCATGTCAGGAGAGTAGGTAATCGTCTTTACAACCCGCTTTTACCATTGAACTCCTGGATACAAACTGGGAATTCCCTGGCCCCGAGACAAAAACGGGAAGGCACCACGAGGGTCCATCGACGTGTGAACACACGTATTTTGAGCTGGGGTATGCGACATGTTATATAACTCAACAATATGTATTCGAGAATGGTTAAACGCCTACAGGAGAATAGAACCCACGGAGCGATGCTACGACTTACTGATTTCTTCCAGCCTCGCCTTCAACTCAGGCATCTTTTCAGCCTCAACAGTGAACTCTTGACCGCACTTGAAGCAATGCACATGGTGCGTGTCCTTGAACCAACTCAAGGGCTTCCTGAACACCGTGCGGCACTTGGGGTTTTGGCACTTGAACGGCACTTTCTCTTGGTCGTTGTCTATGTTATTGTTCATAGTATATTACTCACAATATAATATATGCAGCTAAATTTAAGCACACTACTCTCCTTCTCCGCGCGAAGGTATCGGGCATAGATTGCGATCGGAATTCGAATCAGGCAGGGGCCATCGTAGGCAATCTCGGCTTTCAATTTACTCAACATAAGAATCAACATTGACGACGCTTATGATGCAGATTACTCCAACACCCATGCCCCCGCTTTTTTGAGAAAACGAAAAACATAGCGGGGATACTGTGTGTCAGTCCACTCGGAGCGCACAACACTCGCGTCGCCGACGATCTCCTCCTTCGAACTAGCCATCGACACTTTCAAGCTCGACCCGACGTCCAACGAGAAATTGCAGGCACATAGGAAAGCGCTCCTGGTGATATTTTCCGTAGCCGTTATAAATTCGATCGACTCTCCCCTGGAATCCTTTCCTTGGATCTTCAAAGGGACTCTCAACCGAACCCGCACCTCTCTGCGGCGCTCCACCCTTCGATTCCTTAAAGTCGTCGCAATAAATTCGTTAAGCGCGTCAAAATCTACCGGCTTTTCGAAGTAGGCCACAGCACCCAGGTCCTTGCAAAACTCCTTCGTCTTCGCCCCGGCTTCGCCGCTCAGGATAATTACGGGGATCAGCTGCGTGGAACTCAGCGAGGTAAATGTTTGGCACAGCTCGAAGCCAGAATACCTGGGCATTCTGAGGTCCAGAAGTATGGCGTCCGGCTTGTGTTCGAGGGCAAGCGCCAATCCCTCTCCTGGATCGCCAGTGTCCACGATCTCGTGGGAATCTCCGAGACTGAGCCGCACCAGGCGCCGCAATGCATCGTCGTCGTCGACAAGTAGTAGCCTGCCCATTTTTGCCTTTCTTCTACCTTTGCTTGGAGTTGTGTTCCACCGAGACCCGCTCCACACCTGCATCTAAAACGCCTCTAACTCTTTCGATTAGCTTTTCTTCCGTAAACGGTTTGTATAGAAGATTTGTACTTCGATCGAGGACTCCGTGACCGGCAATAAAGGAATCCGTGTATCCCGACATGTAGAGAATTTTCGTCCCTGGCCGCGCCACGAGTAACCTCTCGGCGAGCACCCTCCCATTGATGCCAGGCATGACCACGTCCGTGAGCAGCAAATGGATATGGCCGGTGTGGTCTCTGGCCAGATCAAGTGCCTCCTCTCCATTTTGTGCGGCCAATACTTCAAAGCCATGCCCCTCAAGCAGGGACTTCGCAAGCTTCCTCAATGGGTCTGAGTCCTCCGCCAGGAGAATCGTTTCTGAACTTTTGGTCTCAGGCGCAGGGGCGAGAATTTCCGAACTTCGAGTTATGGGTTCGTTTACGCGAGGCAGGAACACTTGAAAGCAGGCACCCTTACCGGGGTGACTGTCCACACCGATGTATCCGCCGCTCTGCTTCACGATTCCGTACACGGTCGCAAGCCCTAAACCTGTGCCCTTACCCAGTTCCTTTGTCGTAAAAAACGGCTCGAAGATATGGCTGATGGTCTCCCGATCCATGCCAACACCGGAATCATGCACGGAGAGCATGACGTAGCGTCCAAGCCTCGCCCCTGGGTGATCGCGCGCATACAGCTCGTCCAAGTCCCGATTTGCGGTTTCGATGAGAAGAGTTCCGCCAGAAGGCATCGCATCACGGGCATTAACCGCCAGGTTCATGATCACCTGTTCGACTTGTCCCCGGTCTGCCCGAACTGTCCCCAGCCGAGCGCCGAGTTCAATCCGGACCGCAATATCCTCGCCAATCAACCGCGGCAGCATCTTCTCCATGTCTGCGACTAGGGTGTTGAGGTCCAAAACCGTCGGAGTCAATATTTGCTGGCGGCTGAACGCCAACAATTGCCGGGTGAGGGACGCGGCCCGCTGGCCGGCCTTTTCGATCTCATCGGCATATTCTAGGAGGTTCGGCTCGGACTGCATTTTGCGTTTCAGCAGTTGGCTGTAGCCGATCATTACCCCCAAAATATTGTTGAAGTCATGCGCGATTCCCCCTGATAGGCGCCCGATGGCTTCCATTTTCCCCGCCATTCGAAGCTGGGCCTCGAGAACGCGTTTGTCCGTCACGTCTTCCGCGAACACTTCGTGGAATGCCGATCCTTCATTTTCTTCCCTCACGCGTCGGCCGCTGCATCGGACCGTGATCGGTGTGCCATCCTTTTTCCTCCATTCGATCTCTAATTCCTTGAATTCCTCGTGAGAATGCAATGTCTCCCGCATTCCTCGAAAATCCTGGAGTCGCCTAAAGATCTCCTTCTCCAGATTGACGTTTTGCAATTCATCGGTAGTCGAATAACCGAGCATGCGTTGAAGGGCAGGATTGACACGTAAGAAATGCCCCTCATCATCGGCCTGGTAGATCCCGTAAGGAGCATCTTCGACGACGGAACGAAAGCTCGCTTCCGATACCCGCAGGGCCTCCACGGCCCTTTTCCTTTCGGTGATGTCGCGATTTACAATGACCAGTTTTTCGGGGATGCCACTCGCTGACGGGATAATTCTCGCGGTGGATTCGAGAACCCTCCATGACCCGTCTTTGTGCCGCATTCTGTATTCCAGAGTCCTCCCCGCTCCAGTGCGCCGAGCTTCGAGTGAAGCCTCCCTCACCCGCTCGCGGTCTTCCGGGTGGATCTGTTCGAAGGCAGATGATTTCTGGAGGTCTTCGGGGGAGTATCCCAAAACTCTTTCATAGGATTGGCTGTTGTAGATCCGCCGACCCTCGACGTCCACTACGGCAATCATGTCCGCGGCATTCTCGCTAATGAGGCGGAACACCTGCTGACTTTCCGAAAGTTGGCGCCGGATGCGATGAATCTGTAGTTGCTGATAAATGGTGTAGACATCAAAAAGCAAAACGATAGCTAAGAGCCCTATCAACTCCCTTTGCAAATTAAAAAACGAATCTCCAATCTCCGTCGTCCTCAGCAAAGGCAAGAGAAAGGACACAATCCCAGCCGTCAACAAAAGGGTGATCGTTACCGCCGTACCCCAGAGGATCCACTCTTGACGCTCGACGCGGCGAAGGCGCAGTCCGATTTCATCCTGGCTTCCGTCTATCGTTCCAGCGTACTCGGCTTGATTTACCTCTTTCATGATGCTCCCAAGGTACTTCCCCAACGAACTCGTGTTGACTGCAACCTATGGCGTGTCCTTATCGTTTTATGCTTTACCTTTTCCAATCCTCCTCGAAGTCAATTCGCCAGGATGCTCACCGCGCACCATCGGAATAATGGGAATCGAACGGATATAGAGGCTCTGTCTTGAAATTGTGAACTGGACAAGGTTCGCCAATATGGAGAGATTCAGTTTGCGCATGATATTCACACGATTCGTCCCGGCAGTTCGTACGGGCGAGCATCTAGACAAGCTGGCCCGAGCAGGCAGAGCGGACGGTGGTTATGAGATCCCGTGAAAATTCTGGTTTCAAAACATAACCGCGTCCGCCAGAGTGGAGCACACACCAAACTAGAGCACCATCATCCTCTATACTCAGCACAATTATCTTCACGTCCGGCCGACTCTCCAGGATCTTCTTTGCGGTATCTAAGCCTCCGAGCACCGGCGTGGCGGTATCCATAATTACAACGTCCGGCGCTTCTTCGTTTGCCTTGGTCAGAAGGTCGGCTTCAGCGGCTGCTTCTCCCACGATTCTGCAGCTTTGTTGATCGCCGAGGATTGATCGAACACGGCGTCGGACGAACTCACTCTCGTCCGCGATCAGAATCCGAATCTCTTTCATTTGGTCTCCAGTTGGATATTGTCTGCTTAGGTGTGGTTTTCCTTCCCGTTTGACCCGAACAAGTCACTGAAAGGGGAAATCACCCGGAGCGAGAACCCGAGGCTCCTGGGAGGATAGCGAGCGCCAGTAACGGAATGTTGAATTATCGGATTTTGCAGATTTTGGCCTACCGACCTCGCTCCGTACCCAGACATATTTACCTTGGTCATTACCGCCGACTGGAGCAATTCCGTTAAGGGAGGGGGAATTCCAAGCGACACCTGTCCCGGATTCGCGACTTTCTTGGACGATGGATGACCCTGCGTACAATAAATAAGAGTCCGCCGCTTATTCATGGGGCGCTCTGACGGCAACCATAGTAGGCAGTCTTGCAGAAGACTGGGGCCAGTACGCCCCCGACGGTAATTTGCTTCCAATCCGAAGCAGACCTAAGTTTACCGATTCTTTCCGTTCATCCCGTTCTTACATCGAATGCCCGCTCTTCGGAAATATGCGTATAATGACCTCGCTTGTGGCGTTCACGGCGAGTTGAGGCAGCCGACGAAGTGCCTCGCCCATGTAAGCAATGCGCATGGCCGGCCAGATTTATCTCTGCACCCATCAGCTATGTAGACATCCGGTCAGAGTCCCACAGAGTTAGAACAAACAACCGTGAGCAACGTTCGAACCAATAAGGAATGCTTACCTCCAAGAATCAAGTTTTTCCCCTTATGCAATTCATAGCTCTAATCGGCCTTCCGGAGCGTTCTGCCGTGCCGTTCGGCGCAGCTGAAAGCCCGGGACTCTCTCAATTGAAGGAAGGTCCCTGGACAGGTCCTCTGCGCGGCGATCAACTTCCAAGGGCTTCGAATCCGCGTTTCCGTTTTGCTAGGACGATCGATTTCTGGGCCAACAGGCCCTAGTTAGGAGCTACGTTTCATGCACACAATCTTGATTGTCGATGATGATCCTTCCATGCTCAAGCTGCTCAGTCTCAACTTATCCGACAACTACAATGTGATCTCCGCCTCTGACCCTGAACAAGTACTGTCTCTCGCAATAAAACACAAACCTGCCGCAATTCTCTTGGATCTAATGATGCCGAAATACTCCGGCTTTGAACTCTGTCAGTGCCTTCACACTCTGAGTTACACCTCGCGAACCCCCCTCTTTGTGGTTACCGGGGAGTCGGCAGAACGATATAAAGCCCACTGCCTAAATCTTGGAGCCAAGGAATTCATTGAAAAGCCGGTGGACTTTGATCAGCTCAGGGCAATCCTGGCTACCGAATTACAACAGGAACGCCCCGAGCGTCGCGCTCATGTCCGCGTGGCGCTTCGAGTCATCGTAACTCTCAAGGGAGCCGACGTAGGAGGTGCAGCGATCGAGGAACTGACAATAACCGAAAATGTAAGTGCGGGCGGCTTTCTTTGCACCTGCCCGTTGATGCTGCCTATGGGCTCCATTGTTGGCATTCATCTTGGCACCGGAATTGACAGTTTTGTCGGACGCACGCGCGTTGTGCGAATGGACTCCCCTCACACGCCGTGGCAGCGGTACGCGCTACAGTTTCTTGAGAGCACCCACGAATGGGTGATGAACCCCGTGTAACTCCGGATGTCGGAGATCTCCGATCCCGCCCATGCATGACAAGGCGACTCGGCCCTGAGCAGGGAAGAAATCAAACGACGGCGCGATTCGAGAGAAAGGTTGAGTGCTACCTTTTGAACTTGTGAGCCACGGTTATGCGGTCCCGGCCCATAGCCTTTGATTGATAGAGGCTAGCGTCCGCGGCCCGAAGCAATTCCTCGCCGCCGGAGGCGTGTTCCGGGTACGCGGCAATCCCGATTGACACGGTAATCGCATCGAGCAAATTCCCTAGGTGACGGGCTCTGAGTGTTTTGGCTGCCTCGCGTAAACCCTCGGACCGCCTGACGGCATCTTCTGCCTCGGCCTCTGGCAGAACGATTGCAAATTCCTCTCCGCCATAGCGGCAGATTACATCCTCACCTCGGTAGTGCAGCTGCAGGGTCTCCGCCATTAGGCACAGCACCGCGTCGCCGGCGTCATGGCCGAACGTGTCGTTGAAGCGCTTGAAGTGATCGATATCCAGCAAGACAACGGCGAGCGGGCACCCTTTCCGCTTCGCGCGCAACAATTCGCGGTCCAATGATTCCTGCATAAATCGACGGTTGAACAGTCCGGTAAGAGGATCGCGAATCGACTGCTCTCGTAGCGTCTCACGCATCCGCAAGCTGGCCAAAGACAACCCCACCTGTCCTGCCACGGCAATGGCGAGCCGCTGCTGGGATTGCTGCAAGGACTCAAAGGCCTCCGTTCCCTTCGCGCTCTGGCTGCGATTGTACTGCACAAACAAAATGCCCAGTGTCTCGCCTTGTGCTGCCATGGGTACACACAGATAACTGGCCGCAACAGGATTTTTCAGATGCGGACAGATCAGTCCGTCTCCCGGTTGTTCACTCCAATACGGTTGTCCACGCCGCAGGGCCCAACAGTCAGCCGGAGAGATCACCGGCTCGGACGCAAAGCCATCCCCCCACATCGCTGTAGCCTCAAGCGCCTCCCGGGACGGCCCAAAGACGAATACCGCCCCTCCGGTCGACGCTGAGAAAAGCTTTCTTGCGGATTGGGCTACCACCGCAAACGCTTCCTGCATGTTTCCACAACACTGCAGCAAGCCTCCCATGTCGTTGAGAAGCGACATTTGCATGGTTCTGAGCTGCAGCTCCGTCACCAGGTTGTTCAATGAGTTCGCATGCTCCTCGGCTTCCGCAGCCGATTTGACCTCTTCTGAAATATCACGGAAGATCGCATACCCACCTGACTGGCGGCTCTCCAAATGGATCGCAACTTCATGGAGTTCCACGTCGAGTATCTTTCCATCCTTGCGGACTCTACGGACCGCCTTGTGGACAGATTCTCCAGGTCTGGAAGGGACTGATAACCCAGAATCATCCGCCACGCTTCCGGAAGGGCAAATTACCTGGTCGAGCCGGTTCCCCACTATCTCTTCATGCGAATATAGGAAGAGCTTTGCGAATGCGTCATTGCAGAAGCGCACGTACCCCTTGCCGTCCTCTATGGCGATAGCGAGAGGATTGTGCTCAATCAGCGAGTTCAGAAAGCCAGTCCGGTCCCTCAATTGCCGGGCCGTCCGGTGTCTCTCCGTAACCTCCGACCCAACGATCAGTGCTGTCCCCGACACCGCTAGCATGAGGACACCAACCTTGAGCTGAAAATCGGGGGGCAGAGGAAAGATGCGCAGCGCCACCACGATTCCAAAGTTGAAAATCACCAGTGCAGTGACCACGCGCCGGATACCCTGACGCATCGCAATCCAGAGGATGGGCACAAAGCCTAGGTAATAGAATTCCTTGGGTCCGAACGTTCGGCCGAACATGACCCACAAAACCACGAGAATGGCGCTTACCTGTCCAATCGCCTCCAGAATCGTTCCTGAATGACTCCTCCCCAATCTTGCCGCCCGCCCGTCGGCGCGTTGTACCGCTTCCCGGCGAAACCTCGAGAGCTCCCTCACTACCCACGGAAACACATGGATAAGGAGGAATGGCGCAAATCCTACGAGACCAATCGCGTCACCCATGTACCATTGCAACGCCGAGCTCCAAAACTGGTTCCACAAAATCGTGTGGTCTTTCACTAAGGCGAGAACACCCGCCAAGGTTGCCGGCACGGCTGCAGCCGTGGTTATCAAAATGTATCGCACCACATCTCGCCGATATCGCAACGCCGGATCGATCCTCAGGGGGCCACCCAAAAGATACGCGGCGCCTGCGTACGAGCCTGCGCCGATGATGGGCGCGATGGTCGAACTCCAGGAAACCAGAGGTTGATGGTAGATCACGAATCCTGCGAGGACGTCGGTCAATACCATCAGGGGGAAATAGCGCGGACCAAGGCACAACATGACTGCAAAGATGAGTCCTGTCGCAGGGTACCAGGCTGTAAACCCAAGGCTGGGAGAAACCAAAATGATCCAAGGCTGATTGAGTAGCAGATAAACTAGGATGAAGGATAAAGCGAAGAGCACATGACGTGCAATTAAATGGTCATTCTGGACGGAAGTGGTGCGGTCGATGACATGGTCCACCCATCGTTCCGCGCGATTGGAAGTTGATGCCATCTAACCCTTCGTTCACCTTCTGTTATCTAAACATGGGTAGCATTCCCCCGCCTCGAAATCGAAAAGTGATTTCATTGTTGAGTAACTATCAGATCGACAAGAGACGAATTCCGATTTAACGGTCAGCAGTCGGGCACGTCCCAGGCGGGCTTGACGCATTGACCTCACTCGTACGGGCTAACGGGTATTCGTGTTACAGGTTCCGGCCGGACTGGGTTCGCATTTCCCTCAACCACCGGATAACCAACTGTCCTTGGGAGCACAACGTGATCAATCCCAGGGCCAGAAGCACCGCCCCGCCAGTGACTTCGAAAAGCTGGGAATTGGTAGGCTGCGATACGGCGTCATACAGCAGGAACCCTCCGAACCCAATCAGAATCAACGTAGAAACAATCATGAATTTTACGAAATAGGCTGCCATGCGAACTCCCCCCGAAAGGCGCGGCGGCTGTGAATATGGGCCCCACGCTCGGACACTATCAACGCACCTTCGATAGAACCTTTCTGTCCTAGGACCGCCAACCTCCGGATCCTGCCTTGCCCAGAATGTCGGAGCGGCGTAGATTTTTTTAATATTGGAACCGCAAAAGCGCCTTGGGTTCATGCCGTCTTCAGGCACACTGGCAGTGGTCCCGACAAATTCTCATCGCCCTGAGGAATTTTGAATAAATCCACCTCTCCCGTCTTCGCATATTCACATGCAGCTTCCCTCCTGCCCTGTATCTCATGGGCTTCGGTCGCCAAGAAGTTAGGCTGCGCCACAGTGCATTCGGGGTGCATTCGCCAGCTTTCCTGCTCCGAGTGAGGTGTCTCCTTAAGGGCGCCGATTCAGAGATTGTGTCGGCGGCGGAGATTCATGTGGGGAATAGTTAAAAATGCTTCGTACGGGAAGCAGCAAAAGAAAGTCCTGTGATCGCACAGCCCGCGCCTAGCCGCCATGACCGGATTTTTCCAATTTCTGATAGACTTTCTGGGATTACTATTCGAAATACTAGATCCATGACTTCTGGCAAAACCCTCAAGGACCTCCGAGCACGGCTCGGAATTACAGTGCGCGAGGTAGAAGATCAAAGCCAGCAGATCGCGAACGCACAATCAAACCCTGAGTTTTTCGTTTCAAATAATTGGCTCACCAGACTAGAGAATTCAAATGCAGTTCCGAGCATTCATAAACTCTTTAGTTTGAGTGCCGTTTACCGAGTACGGCTTTCCGATCTACTTCCCATATTCGGCATTGATCTCGGACTGCTGCAGAAATACCAGATCGAGACGGTCCCCTCCCACACGCACCTAGTCAATCTGGAAGAAATCGATTCAACCAAAACAGCAACTTTCCCAGTCCGCTTCGACCCAGGCTTCCGGGTCGAGGAGACAAATCTGGTGTCGCGAATGGTACAGGTCTGGGGGGAGGTGCCGATTGCCTTGCTCCAACAGTTGGACATTCGACACGGTCATTATGGTTTTATAGGATTGCAAGATTACACGATGTACCCGTTATTACGGCCGGGAAGTTTCGTCTTCATTGATGACCACCTGCGCGATATTCACGCGAACCAGTGGCGGACTGAATTCGACCGGCCCATTTACTTCGTTGAACTTCGCTCGGGATATGCGTGCTGTTGGTGTGAGAGGCGTGGGGACGAGCTTCTATTGATCCCCCATCCTCTTTCCTCCCGCCCCCATCGTAGCTTTTCCATCCATGAGGCCGAGATTATCGGCCAGGTCACCGCGGTGGCCATGCGCATTGTCGATCCTAGTGCCGCTGATGCTCCCTCCAAGATGCCCCCACAATTGCCAAAGCGATCCTAACGTTCGAGATAAAGAGCTTAACTGTAATTGGATCGTCATACTCCGGAGCCAGAATTCGAAAAGGTTCCAATTCGCCCCATGATGCGAGGAGCTCATCCGGACGGGCGCACCCGGAACGAATGTATTGTTCAAGATGAGTTACCACGATTTTCAGTGGACTGAGCGCTAGACTTACAAAAACTTGGCGGTGGGCCTTGGCCAAAACTCGTTCCGCCACCGGCTCGGTAAAACGAAAGTTCAGTCCGTCATGCGCGTAGCGGCCCGAATTATAATCGCGCGTCGAAGCCAGATAAACCAGCCTAGCAAAATCTCCATCGAGACTGGCTAGAGTCCGATTCTGCAGATCGCGGAGGGCGTCTTCGACGGCAACGGGAGTGGGCTGGTCTGGTCTTAGTTCCATCGGCTTCCCATTCTTCACTGATCAGCGGATTCTTGTATTTTGCGAAAATCCCTGCGGCTCCATCGCGGCTCTAAGCATTCCCCTAAGGTTATTCGAAAGACTTTCGGCTTGTCCGACCATGCCTCGCAGTGCCATCGGACCGCCTATCAACACGATCACAGCAATGAAGCCACTCTTTGCCAGGAATGCATAGTAGTCGATTGCCAACCTGAGCTCCGAAAGCGGTTCGAGTTCCTCTGACGCTCTCACGCGGGCCACATGAAGATCCATGCCAGCCCTCGCCTGCATTCGTAGTTGAGAAAGCCAGGATAGCGCAATCGCCTTCCGTTCCTTCAGAAACAATTGCTGAACCCGGTTTGATGTGCTGTTCCGGATGAAGTCCCAATCTTCAAAGCCGAAGATTCGATCCAGTTGCTCTTTACGGTGATCCTCAAACTGCGCGGTCGGAATGGCCAAGTCTCGATCGCGAAACCATCGAACATCCTCTTCTTCCGATCCGCGGCGACGCAATAGATAAACTAACGACGCGATTAGGAAGAAACCGATCGCAAACAGAGTAAGCGTTCCGCTCATGGACGTGTGGCCTTGCCCAAAAACTCGCGTGCCTGAACCAAGCTCCTTCTAGTCAGAACCGCAAGTGACTGGTAGTCTTCCTCGATCTTTGATTGCGCTTGCTCCACCGGAGATGGTTCCCCGCGCCAGAGAGAAAAACACCATATGCCTAAGGACGCAGCATAGCAGTGTGGTTGCAGTAAAACCCAGACCGCCTGGAAAGGCTGACCAATCGAACTGCGCAATGTCAGAGTCACCACCATTGTAGCGATGAAAATTCCATAGCCCACAAATATTCCCTTGGCGTAGCGACCAAGAGGAACCCGGTAATAAACGATGAGCACGGCCAGCACAGTGAGTGACAGCGCCTGTATCGCACGGAGATTGCGTTCAAGCTCAACCATGGTTACTGCCCAAGGGATGTCGCCATTCCAGGCACCAACCAAGCCCTTGGATAAAACTAGTAGTAATACAATGGCGAGCACGTTGCGGGCCATCCGGCCTGCGCCGGGATAGCGTCCGAGTATCAAGCGAAAAATCTCCCACGTGACTCCACAACCCATCAGCAAACTGAAAAATTCCGCGTACCAATAGAACGGTGGGTAATATTTGAATTTGAAACTATAAACGGCCAGGAAAAACAAGTCCTGGACAAAGACACAGACCAGATAGCCGAAGAAGAACGGGCACTTTTTAAACCATCCAACAACCAACGCGCGTACCAAAATCGTGCCTTCCAGTGCGATACCCGCAAGCCAGAAACTCAGCGCGTACGAGCTCATGTGTTAAGGGAAAACCCCAAATATCCTAGCATGGAAAAAAGGGAAGACATCTATTGTCTTCCCCTTTCTTTAGAAACTAGCTCGCTAATCTGGGATAAGAACGCCAAGGAGATAGCAACGCCTTTGTGCTAGCCGCCTGAAGCTGTCCTGTGCTTCCAAGCTTCGGTGCTGGAAGTACCGGAGGTGGCGGATGTACGCCGTCTGCCTGAAGCTGTCCTGTGCTTCCAAGCTTCGGTGCTGGAAGTACCGGAGGTGGCGGATGTACGCCGTCTGCCTGAAGCTGTCCTGTGCTTCCAAGCTTCGGTGGTGGAAGTACCGGAGGTGGCGGATGTACGCCGTCGACTAAGGTAAGGCATGGGCCGGGCGACCTCAAACGGCTCGTGTCTTGTCTGGGATTGAAACCGGGAAAAATACCCAGTGCCAGAGTGATTGTGAAACAGATTTCTCTTTTCGAATACATTTGTATCCTCCACGTCGTGAAATTGGATTGGAAATGGGCCCAAACCGCGGACTCAGGTTAGGGAAAGCGTGGCCCGGCACATCATCTTGGGTCCGACTGCTTCGCAGACGAAGCAACACTCGCTCAGCCGTGCTCTATATACTTATTAGCCTAATACTTATGAAGTTAAGACTGCAGAATAAATCTATCCGCCAGCAATTGGGTAAGAGCTTGGGGGAGACGGCGAATGCGGTTAGACGGGATTCTCCGGAGCCGCCCACTCCGATGAGCAGCCTACGTTTCTTGTCCGATGCATCTCAATTTTTCGACGTGTCCAATGCAGCGAGAGTCTTTTTCGCATAATCCTTTCGAATTCGGTTAGTTGAGAGAGGCAGTCCAGCCGCCGGGTATGCGCCGGCCGCCTACAAGCGACCGAGCCTCTCAATAAGGAGAGCTTGTTTGGAAACCCCGCTGCGAGTGCTGTTCATCGAAGACTCTGCCGATGATACGGATGCGTACGGTGCGGAAAGAAGAACGTCCCTTACAGCTGCAGCGGACTTTGTACTCCTTACCAGGGCTTCATCAATTATCGTCTAGAGCGATCCGACAGGGCGATGAAGCGGCAGTTCGGAACACACCCAGACCCTATCTCAGCTCGCTTTCCGAAACGCAGGTTAAGTGCCCAGGAATTGCTGAAGGATCTAAAAAAGGCTGGCTCGTCCGAGTAAGCTATGCCTTCTTGATTCTTTTCTTCCTCACCACCGTTTTGGTGATCTCAAGCAAAAGATTTCTCTCCGAGTCCGTCATTTGGCTGGCAGCCTGCCGCAGCCGCTCAAAAGCCCGAAGGCCGCTCCCGCGGGATGCCCAATCGCGTGTTCCATTCTGGGAAATCTTCTTCGTTGGCGGAAGCTCGTGTCCTTCATAGAACAACTGGTAGAGGGGCACTTCCAAAGCTCGTGCAAACTTTTCCAGAGTTTCGAGCGAGGGCACCGTGTGCCCGTTCTCGACTCGAGAGACGTAGCAGCGGAGCAACCCTGTGCGCGCTTCAATGTCCCCCTGGGATAGGTTCTTACCTTCTCGTGTTTGCCGAATACGCTCGCATACGTCCATCCGTGTCCCTCCCCAAATGTGCCTCTTTCCGTCACTACCCTTTTCGATTATCCGTAACGGTACCATATCGTACCTGTTCTGTATACTGTTGTGCGTCGATTTGCACGGCGGGTGGGATTGATACTCTTCAAGAGCCGGTGGCTACTCACTGGGATGTGTAGATGCTCTCGCCCATTACACTAAACGGGGAACTCCTCTGCCGCTAGCAGCTACTGTCGTCCTCTCGGCTTCTTATCCAGCAATCTCGGCTATCGGCTTCGGATGAAAACGTCCGCCGGAAGTTTGAAGCGTGCGCTTAATTTCCGTACTTGCTCCAGCGTGAGCTTCCGTTGCTTCGCCAGGAACATGGAGACGGCGCTTTCTGATCCGAATTCAGGGACCAAGTCACGCTGCGTGAGGTCCTGTTTTTCGATGAGGAGGCGTACAACGGAAACCGGGTCCCCGGCAGGAATCGGATAGTGCGTTTCTTCGTAGCGTTCGACCAACAGGGTCAGTAGTTCAATGGCCGCTACTTCAGAGCGAGACGGATTCTCTAGCGCCGTCAATTGGAAGAGGGCGTTGGTATACGCTTCCAGTTCCTCGTCATTATGTATGACGTGGGGGGCACCCTTCGCGATCATTCTTGCCGGGTCTGCGAGGACTGTAGTCATTTCGTACCAAACCTCCTATCCCAATTGCCGGGATTGTCGTACTCCTTATGCGTCAAGAAAGATCGAATGTAAACATGCCCTTGGGTTCGCTTTTGATCCGTTGTTTTCGCATAGTGAATGACTGTGACGAGCCTGTAGCGGTTTCTGCGAAAGTCAAATATCACGTATCCCTTGACATTGTCTGCATCCTTGAAAGTGCTGCGAACCTCCGGGAAATTGTGCCATCGAACCTCTTTGACGATAGCCATCCATGCCTTGATTTCTTCCGCTGCGTCCGGGTACTTCTCCATTGCCTCGCTCAGATGCTTGCGCGTCACGATATGCACTGTTCGATGATACTTCACAATATGTGAAGTTGTCAAGTACGGCTAACCATTCCGAATGGCTGAACAGGTGCGGTTGTGTTTACGATCAAAAGCTCGCTGTGCTTCAATCGCGCTTTCGGTCACGGGCAAGCCGGAAGTAATCCCAGCATAGCCGATTCGCGCCAATACTTCCGCTTGGTCGACGATTCGGAAGTTGATCCCCCACTGAGGACTGAAGGCGTCGTCATCATGTTTTGGCCGATCACCGACCACTCATCCGCAGCACGCGTTCCGGATAACGATCACCCTGCACTGTGATTTTCGAGGCCGCACTGTCGATTTCACGCAGGTCGTCTGATGTGAGTTTGATTGCGAGTGAGCCATTGTTCTCGTCGAGGCGCGACAACTTGGTCGTGCCTGGGATCGGAACAATCCACGGCTTCTGCGCAAGCAGCCACGCCAGCGCGATCTGCGCCGGCGTCGCCTTCTTCTGTTCCGCGATTCTGCCCAGGAGATCCACCAACGCCTTATTCGCTTTGCGGTTCTCTGGAGTGAAGCGAGGGACGACGGTACGGAAATCGGTGCTATCGAACTTGGTATCTTCGGTGATTTTGCCAGTGAGGAAGCCCCTGCCGAGAGGGCTAAATGGAACGAACCCGATCCCTAGTTCTTCAAGGGTTGGTATCACTTCCGCTTTAGGCTCTCTCGACCAAAGTGAATATTCGCTCTGAAGCACCGCGACAGGCTGAACGGCGTGTGCGCGACGGATGGTCTGCACGCCAGCTTCCGAGAGTCCGAAGTGCTTCACCTTGCCTTGCTGGATGAGGTCTTTCACGGCTCCGGCGACGTCTTCGATCGGCACGTTGGGATCTACGCGGTGCTGATAGA
>Ga0210402_10001296_pt1 | contig 25919 bp, 25 predicted proteins | sample IncBWC7MmetaG_FD_161055 | JGI IMG/M metagenome (GOLD analysis project Ga0210402, IMG submission 161055) | Forest soil microbial communities from Barre Woods Harvard Forest LTER site, Petersham, Massachusetts, United States - Inc-BW-C-7-M | ecosystem: Environmental > Terrestrial > Soil >... | reverse complement strand
AAAAGGGCCTATGAAGCATTGGATCAATTTTATTGGTCTGAAAATGAACTTGCACTATATGAACGAGAACGTAAACGTGTACGGGATGAAGCAGCGGTATTAGCTCAGAAACTCGATGATGCAACAGCAAAAGGTCTGCAGCAAGGCCTGCAACAAGGCCTGCAACAAGGCCTGCAACAAGGTCGGCATGAGGGAGTTTTAGCTGTTGCTAGAAGGCTACTAGTTGAAGAGGGCATGGTCCCTCAGACTGTCCAAAAGCTAACCGGCTTATCGGAAGTCGACGTTATGGAGCTGGTTAAGCACTAGATTTTGTAAGAATGATTGGAAATCATCCCTCTTTTTTCTTGACATTTTTGGTCTAGACAATGGGGTTCACTAGACCTCTTGCGAAATTCAGAAATTTAGTCAAGTTCGCGGCGAATGACTGGCGAGGCCCGGAGTTTACTGCGGGTAAATGAGGACCGTAGCCAGGCGTTCAACAATGAAATTGACTAAATTACCACGTTTCGAAAGAGGTCTACTATACCCGCTCACGTTAGTCACATTCCACATACGGTTGATTGGATGGAAGAAGTGTCGTTAAATGCTACATATGAGATAAGCTGTCGTTGTGGGTGATAGTGTAAATTTTGCCGAGTGAGACAACATGCCTTTTCTACGTTTGTTGTTTTTAGTTATTTTTTTATTCAGCACTCCCTTTTTAATTGGATGCACTCATGCTCATGTACCTGCACCCGTTGCTCTGGATACGCTACCAGACAGTAATAAATCTTCAGTTGTACCAACATCTATCGCTTTGCTACTTCCACTACAAGGCCCTTTCGGTAGTATCGGACAAGCCGTCAAGCAAGGATTTTTAGCTTCTACTCACGAATATGGAGATCAACCACACATTATCTTCGTCGATACGACCCAAGAACCTTCTATTCAAGCCGCTTATAGCAAAGCGATAGACCAGAAAGCACAGTTTGTAGTGGGACCACTTTTTAAATCGCAGGTTCAAACTCTCGCGGGTCTGCAACTAAGTACTCCAGTATTAGCCTTAAATTATTTAACTGCAGACATCAATACCCCTCCTGAATTGTATCAATTCGGCTTATCTCCTTTGGACGAAGCTAGACAAGCAAGTCTCAAAGCTTGGCAGAATGGTCGCCGCTCCGCACTTATTATGACCTCAAGCGGCACTTGGGGTTCGCAAATAAGCCAAACATTTGCTGATCAATGGACTAACTTAGGTGGCAAGGTAGTCGATCGTCTAGCCCTTTCGCAAGATACTTCTGCCTTAACGCGACAAATTAGAGCTTTTCTTCACTTTAAACCACCTCACGATAGACGAACCGATTTTGATGTGATTTTTCTAGCCAGTAATCCTCAGATAGGTCGGCAACTTAAACCTTTGTTGAAATTCTTCTATGCTGGCGACATTCCCGTGTATGCAACAGCTTCAATTTACAGCGGCCTAGCTAATTCTCGCCGCTTAGATAATGACCTCGATGGAGTTATTTTTTGCAGTGCCCCATGGACGATCGGAAAAAGAGCAACCCTTTCATCTATATATGAACAGCTGCAGGCATGTGATCCAGAATCTTTTAGACGTAATCGTAACTATTACGCCCTGGGCGTTGATGCATTTCATATTGTTCAACAATTACCTAATTTAAACCAGTCTCTTTCACAACCTTTACTCGGAGCAACAGGCCAGCTCACGCTAAATAACCAACATCGTATTGTGCGTGAATTAATTTGTTCGCAATTTCGTAGAGGAACGGTGTCATTCCTAAAGTAATATTTCCTCCGGCTATTTCTAAAAATATAGGCAAAAAAGCAGAAGACTTCGCCTGTCATTATTTAAAAAATCAAGGTCTCGTACTTGTTACTAGAAACTATACCTGCCGTTTTGGAGAGATAGACTTAATTATGCAAGATAAACATATCTTAGTTTTTATAGAGGTTCGTTATCGACAAAATCTCAACTTTGGCAATACCGTAGAGACAGTTCATCTAGCTAAGCAAATTAAACTCATTAAAACAGCTAAGTATTATCTACAGCATTTTCCGCAACTAGAAAGACTCCCCTGTCGTTTTGATGTATTCGCTGTTGATCGCCTTGCCAAACCTCAACGTTGGTTTGAAAAGCTTAATACTTCCCAGCGTTGCTCTGCTCAAGTAGAATGGGTTAAAAATGCATTCTCAGAGTAATTTATGGATCTCCTTACGCGCATCAAGACCCATTTTGAAGAAAGTATCGAAACTAAAAAAAAAGCTTCCTCGATATTGGCAGAAACAATTCTTGAAGCCAGCCAACTATTCGTTCAGTGCCTTCTGAATAATAATAAGATATTGGCCTGTGGCAATGGAGGATCAGCTGCTGATTCCCAGCATTTTGCTTCAGAAATGATCAATCGCTTTGAGACCGAACGTCCTAGTCTTCCTGCTATTGCCTTGACCACAGATACATCAACAATCACTTCAATTGCAAACGACTATAGCTATAACGACATTTTTGTAAAACAAATCCGAGCACTTGGTCAAGCGGGTGATATTCTACTTTTGATTTCAACCAGTGGTAATTCAGAAAATATCTTACGAGCCTGCGAAGCCGGACAAAATAGGGAATTAAAAATAATTGCACTTACAGGTAAAGATGGCGGCTCGCTATCAAGTATATTAAACAATTCCACTGATATTGAAATACGTGTTCCTAGCTCGTCTACCGCACGCATACAAGAAACACACTTGTTAATAATTCATTGTCTGTGCGATCTCATCGACAAACAACTTTTCGGCAAAGTTTATACGTAAACCAGAGAGCACATGGATCATTAATGGCAGCTTTAGAAATTATAAATTTTGCTTCTTTTAGTGACCTAAAAGATGATGCTAACGTTAACGACATCCCTATAAATTCCCATACCAACATTTTGTTTGGCGGGTATTTTACCATAAACTATCAAATACTGTTGTGTGCCACTACCTTGGCCCACAACTGTATCAACTCCAATAGTATTCCCCCAGTTAATGGTGTACGTTGGATTTCGTGATAATATGTACCGAATGACTTTGCCCCCCGGCTCTGACATTGTGCGAAGTCGTGTACTAGCGAGCTTTCCATTACCTTGATCTAACGCAATATTATAGGGTGTATTTAATGTACAAAGCACTTTCAGCCTAGAGATACTTTTGGCAGAAGTCGCTGCATAAGGACTATAAGAACCAAATACCAAAGGGGTTGCTGTAATAATGCAACCCGGCATTACGTTAACGGAGACTAGCATACTAGCCATTTCCACCGCCGCAAACGCTGGATTTAGACAAAGCCCCAAACAAAGAAAACAGACGCTTTTCCTTAACAAAGAAAACATAGTGAACCTCCCTTCTGAACAATGGACGGCCACTGCTAGAAAATTAGTCCTTTTCTTTATTAACTCAGCTTCCTAGATCAAGCCTATTATACCTACGCCTTAATAGCCAATTTCAAATTTGAAAAAAATTCAAACTAAGCTCAATAGACCTCTTTCGAAACTCAGAAATGCAGTCAAGTTCGCGGCGAACGACTGGCGAGGACCGGAGTTTACTGCGGGTAAATGAGGACCGTAGCCAGGCGTTCAACAATGAAATTGACTAAATTACCACGTTTCGAAAGAGGTCTATTAGACTTCTTTCGAAACTCAGAAATGCAGTCAAGTTCGCGGCGAACGACTGGCGAGGACCGGAGTTTACTGCGGGTAAATGAGGACCGTAGCCAGGCGTTCAACAATGAAATTGACTAACACCACGTTTCGAAAGAGGTCTAATAAAACAGCAGCCTATGTTGGCTTATAAGTGGACAGATCAAAATATAGGCGATACACTGAACTGTTTAGCGCTAGGGGGGGTACGTTGCTCGCTTTTTGCACATGGAGAGCTCTATGCGTAGAATTTTCTTGTGTCGATTTATCCTGTTTTCATATTTGACCTTTTTTTACATCATGAACGTTCACTCCGAAGAAAAACCAAATGAGTTTGTCTATTTAAAAGACTGGGCCCAAACCATTCAAGAAGATGTCCGATATTACACAGCTAATAATTTTATAGGGCGCCCTATTCTTGGTTATAAGAAACCTGTTTGTCTTCTAACAAAAAAAGCAGCGCGCGCTCTACTAAGCATACAAAACACATTAAATGAAAAAAATTTAGGATTGAGAGTTTTTGATTGTTATAGACCACAAATAGCGGTTGAAGATTTTTTCCAATGGAGCCAAGATCCTAAAGACCAAAAAATGAAAGAAGACTATTATCCACGAATGAATAAAGCACATTTGTTTGAACTTAACTATATTGCACGTCACTCAAGCCATACGCGCGGGAGCACAGTTGATTTAACACTCGTTGACCTTCGAACCAATGAAACGCTCGATATGGGCACCCCCTTCGATTTCATGGATCCATTATCTCACCCCGCTTGCCGAACGATTACAAGCAAACAATTCAAAAATCGCATGCTATTGCAGACGACCATGGTAAAATCTGGCTTTGTACCCATAGAAACAGAATGGTGGCATTTTACCCTAAGAGACGAACCCTACAAAAATACTTACTTTAACTTCCCTGTCGAGTAAGTAAATAATTGCAGGTGAAGATTCCCTAATCAACTGATTTTCAGTCGCTAAAGTTAAAGGTTGAAAAGCATTAACCAGCACGTACGTGAAAAGCTTGTGTTATTACAGAAGCAATTCAGGCTGTTTATTCCAAAATTTCAGATGCCATTTTTGATTCGTATATTCAAGTAAACAAAGGTTACCGGTTGCTACTTTTAAATTTTTATTCTGAATACACTGCTCAAATGCTATTGGGATCAACCGTAGAAAGTAACGTAATCGTCCGTTGCTAGCTATCACAAGGACCCTGTCCGTAGGTGTATATTTTTTTATTAAATCATTAGCAAATGCATTGACTTCATCAGAAATGATCTCCGCTGAACCCGGCCAGCCCGCTTCTTTTGGCCATTCACCAAAATTTTCCCATCCCAACAATTCATCCCCTCCGCCTTGTTTTTGAATTTCTAAGGAACTTAGACCAGACCAATTACCGTAATCAATTTCGTTTAAACGCGGATCAATAATAGGCTTCAATGAAGAATGAAGTTCATCTACTATAATTTTAGCGTAATCGCTTGTCCTTTTTAGAGAGCCACAGTAAATAGCATTCAACTTGATACCAACTTGTTGAATAACACCTGCCAAATTTTTTGCTTGTTGAATACCCGAAGCAACCAGAGGCAAATCTTGTTTTTCACCTACCCATATAGCGGTTTCCCCGGGAGCAAACGTATTACCGTGCCTAGAAAAAATGATTTTCATACAATAGACCTCTTTCGAAACGTGGTAATTTAGTCAATTTCATTGTTGAACGCCTGGCTACGATCCTCATTTACTCGCAGTAAACTCCGGTCCTCGCCAGTCGTTCGCCGCGAACTTGACTAAATTTCTGAATTTCGAAAGCAGTCTAATAGAGGCTATATGGATATGTAATTGCTTATTTGTTAAAAGGAACTAGCTCGCCTTCTTTTTTGATCATTACCTCTACACGCTTTACGTCATGTAGGCTATCAATAGATGCATGGGTACGTCCTCGATAATCTACGAAAACAACTCGAATCGGTATGCCATTTTCGAGTGCGCGTAACTGCTCTAAGCCTTCGAGCTTTTCTAAAGGCGTAGATTCTAAGCCAATATATTTTTTGAGAGCAGCGTAGCGATAAGCATATAAACCAACATGCCGATATAATGGCAACGGGTTGCTGGATGCTTGTCTTAGATAAGGAATCATACTTTTAGAAAAGTACAAAGCATTGTGCATTTTATCACAGACAACCATCGTTCCTCCAACCTCTCCCTTTAACTTACTCTCTTGCATGACTGAGTATTCAATTCTTGTGATTCGTGTCGCAGGTGTAGCCATCTCTACATGAGGGTTATGAACCATGGTATCAACCAAAGACTGAATCACCCAAGGCGGAGTCAACACCGCATCACCTTGCAGATTAAAAATTACTTCCGGCTTAGTTGGCAAAGCGTCGATTGACCGAAAAACCCGCTCTGTTCCATTTTCACAATCTTCGGTCATAATCACTTTTGCAGAAAAATCTACGGCATGTGACTCAATTCGGGCATCATCTGTAGCAATATAGACTTCGTCAATACCCTGGACCGACTTAGCGATATACCACACTCGCTCAATGAGACTTTTTCCGTTTATGAGCTCCAACGGCTTCCCTGGAAAACGACTGGAGTTATAACGCGCGGGAATAACAATAACGTTTTTAGACATGCAACTGACCACCTCCTTCTAACTCTCCTGCAGTACTAGCTATACTAGACTTTTTTCGAAACATGGTAATTTAGTCAACTTCATTGTTGAACGCCTGGCTACGGTCCTCATTTACTCGCAGTAAACTCCGGTCCTCGCCAGTCGTTCGCCGCGAATTTGACTAAATTTCTGAGTTTTGAAACATGGTAATTTAGTCAACTTCATTGTTGAACACCTGGCTACGGTCCTCATTTACTCGCAGTAAACTCCGGTTCTCGCCAGTCGTTCGCCGCGAATTTGACTAAATTTCTGAGTTTCGACTATGTCGGCATTTTGCTTGTACCTACCCTATGATTAGTTATACTGTTTAACAGATATTCGAAAATATCCATAGGCACGAGCAATCTATGTTTCTGCTTCGCCATTTCGATTAAAATAGATTTGTTGGCTTGCCAAAAATAGAATAGGTACTATTTACACTTATGACCACATTATTGAAAGCAAAATCAATAGCAGCATCTGCTATCCACGATCATACCTATAAGATATTTCCCAATGATCTCAATTCTACAGAAACGGTCTTTGGAGGTTTAATTATGGCGACACTCGACAGAGTAGCTTCTGTCGTCGCCGAACGTCACAGTGGAAAATCCTGTGTTACTGCATCAGTAGATGCGATGCATTTTTTACAGCCTGCAAAACGGGGAGATATTTTGATCTTTCAAGCGTCCATCAATCGCAGTTGGCAAACTTCTATGGAAGTGGGCGTTCGAGTACTGGCGGAAGATTACCGTACTGGGGATCGACGACATATGGTTTCTGCCTATTTTACTTTTGTAGCAACGGATGAAAGTGGCCGTCCAACTCAGGTTCCTAGTGTTACTACAGAAACAGAAGAAGAGAAACGTCGTTACGAAGAAGCAGGTTGTCGACGTGAACAAAGGCGACAGGAAGCGGAAGCTCGGCGTTCACGAAGATAAATTTTTTTAAATAAAGGGCTGCCCTAAAGCGGAGCTACGTTAGATAAAAATAAAAGGAATATAGGAGAATTTATGGCGATTCAAGTACTGCCTATTACGGCCTTTAAAGATAATTATATTTGGGGTCTCGTCCACGAAGAGACAAACCGTTGCATTATTGTCGATCCTGGTGAAGTAAAACCTGTTTTATCTTTTATAAAACGTTTAAATCTTTCACTGGATGCCCTATTTATTACACACCATCATTGGGATCACACCAATGGCATCAAAGGAATTTTAAAAACACACGCTGCTCCAGTATATGGGCCAGCTAAAGAAAAAGTACTGCGGGTGACTCATCCTGTTGATGAAGGGGATACCGTCGAACTAGCAAATTGGCCAATTGTTTTTAAAGTTCTTGCTATTCCAGGCCATACGCTTGGACACATTGCCTTTCATGGTGGTGGCTTACTTTTCTGTGGTGATACTTTATTTTCGGCGGGTTGTGGCCGATTATTTGAAGGAACAGCGGAACAAATGCTAGATTCTTTACATAAACTTTCACGTTTGCCGAATGAAACAAAAATCTATTGTGGTCATGAATATACACTGAGCAATCTTCACTTTGCACAGGCTATCGAGCCCAATAACCCTCATATTAAAGAATATTTAGAACAGGTTCGACAATTACGTCAAAAAAACTTACCTAGTCTACCTGCCGAGCTGGCTAATGAGCGTCTTGTCAACCCCTTTTTGCGTTGTGACAATCCAGAGATCATCTCGAGAATAAAAAAGCACAGCGGACAGACGTTTAGTTCATCTGCTGAAACATTTGCTTATCTTCGACAGTGGAAAAATAATTATAAATAATTCTACATTAGACTTCTTTCGAAACTCAGAAATTTAGTCAAGTTCGCGGCGAACGACTGGCGAGGACCGGAGTTTACTGCGGGTAAATGAGGACCGTAGCCAGGCGTTCAACAATGAAATTGACTCAATTACCACGTTTCGAAAGAGGTCTATTAGACTTCTTTCGAAACTTAGAAATAGAGTCAAGTTCGCGGCGAACGACTGGCGAGGACCGGAGTTTACTGCGGGTAAATGAGGACCGTAGCCAGGCGTTCAACAATGAAATTGACTCAATTACCACGTTTCGAAAGAGGTCTATTGCTGACCCATGAAGGGGAGGCAATTTTCAAGCTCATGGCGAGTAGTATAAACTGTCATCGGTTGGTCGAAAATTAAGTGTAGCTAAGTGTAAATTGCTTTGTTATGCTGAAGCATATGTTTCATCAATTAACACTCGATGATGTTAGCTTAGATGTCAATCTAGGTCATCTAGAAGAGGAACGTTCTTTGCCACAAGCGGTTTTGTTGCACATAAAGTTTCAGTTTGCAACTTTTCCTTTAGCTTGCACCACAGATAACTTACAAGATACGATCTGCTGTGCCGCTCTTTCCTGCGAACTACAAAAATTTTGCGATAACCGTTCTTTTAAGTTGATCGAAACCTTGGGCTATCAACTCTATCAGTTTCTTAAAGAGAAAATAGCAGAAGCCACCTCTGAAAAAGTGAGTGTTTTTTTGCGTGTTACTAAAAATCCCTTGTTTGTTAATCTTCGCCGATTTAGCTTTGAAATCAGCGATTGATTAGCCCGCTTTCGAAACGTGGTAAGTTTACAATTTCATTGTTGAACGCCTGGCTACGGTCCTCGCCAGTCGTTCACCGCGAACTTGACTCCATTTCTGAGTTTCGAAAGCAGTCTATTCTTTCACTACCTCACCGTGAAAAATATCAGCGTTAAAAAGTCTAATGGCAACTCTAATGGTATAATTAATTTTCTAGATTGGGTACACTTATTAGGCTGTGAAAAATACAGATTTGTCTCAACATACGCCTATGATACGCCAGTATCTAAGCATAAAAGAAAAATATGCAGATAAATTATTATTTTATCGGATGGGGGATTTTTATGAGTTATTTTATGATGATGCCGTTAAGGCAGCCGAATTATTAAATATTACCTTAACTAAACGTGGACAATCCAATGGCCAAAGCATTCCTATGGCCGGCATACCGTTTCATAGCATTGAAAATTATTTAGCGAAACTTGTTAAACGAGGGGAGTCTGTTGCGATCTGCGAACAGATTTCTGACCCTGCTTCGGGGCAGGGTCCTATGGAAAGGCGCGTAACCCGTATCATTACTCCCGGCACACTCAGCGACGAAGCGTTATTAGACGCTCAAGAAACCAATCTTTTGCTAGCACTTATACACAAAGATGTACAATTTGGATTATCTTATTTAGATATGGGAAGTGGTCAACTACATGTTTTACAGCTAAAAGGAGAAGAAGCCCTAGTCAGTGAGTTAGCACGACTCAATCCTGTTGAATTGTTAATTGACGAAGCGTTTGGATTAAACCACCTCTTAGCAGGCTATAAAAATATACGCCGTAGACCGAGTTGGGAATTTGACCTGACATCAGCCAAGCATTGTCTTAGCCAGCAATTTCAAACACAGGATTTGAGTGGTTTTGGCTGTCACGATTTACCGCTTGCTATACAAGCCGCGGGTTGTTTGCTTAATTATGCTAAGGACACCCAGCAAGCCTGTTTACAACATATTCAACCTCTATGCGTAGAGCGTCGAGAAGAAAGTATTCTTCTTGATCCAACAACCCGACGTAATCTAGAGTTATCGAGCAATTTACAAGGCGGAAAAAATAATACCTTGCTGTCAGTTATTGGCAACACTGCCACCTCTATGGGAAGCCGTTTATTATATCGTTGGATTCATCGGCCTTTGCGCGATATTGCATTGATTCAAAAGCGTCAGACTAGTATTCAACACTTATTAGACACGCAAACTTATCCAAGTTTATATACCGTTTTACGAACCATAGGCGATATTGAGCGTATCATTACACGAATTGGCTTAAAATCAGCAAAACCACGTGACCTAGTGCAATTACGTTCTGCTTTAGCAAGTTTGCCGAATGTCCACAATAAACTAGCTTGTCTCTATGCGGCTAACGATGAAAATCAGCCACTCGATTTACTGACTCAGTTACGCCACGACATTCAAACTTTCCCTACATTATTTTCCTTACTACAACAAGCCATTGTCGATAATCCCCCCGTTATTATCCGTGAAGGTGGTGTCATTGCAAAAGGTTATCATACCGAATTGGACGAACTGCAAGCACTGAGTGAAAATGCAGGGCAATATCTTATTGATTTAGAAAAACGTGAACGAGAACAATCAGGGATTAGCACACTCAAGGTCGGATTTAATCGAGTCCACGGTTATCATATTGAGATAAGTCGTGGACAAGCAAAACAGGCACCGAGTCACTATATTCGACGACAGACGTTGGCCAATGCCGAACGCTTTATTACGCCTGAATTAAAGGAATTTGAGGACAAGGCACTGAGTGCACGTTCCAGAGCCTTAAGCTTAGAAAAAAAACTATATGATGAGCTACTCGATAAATTAGTGATCTACCTCCATGATTTACAAAAAACTACGAATGCCTTGGCACAACTCGATGCTCTAGTGTGTTTAGCTGAACGTGCTATGACGCTCAATTTAGTATGTCCGCAATTAACCAAGACACCTGGCATCCATATTGAAGGCGGACGTCATCTTGTCATTGAGCAAGCAACTGATACGCCTTTTGTAGCAAATGACTGTCATTTGACAATGGAACAACGCTTAATCATTATCACCGGCCCTAACATGGGCGGAAAATCTACTTACATGCGACAAACAGCCTTAATTTGTTTGCTTGCCATGGTAGGATGTTTTGTCCCGGCTAAAAGTGCCTCCATAGGTCCTATTGATCGTATCTTTACCCGAATTGGCGCTGCCGACGATCTGGCAGGTGGTCGTTCCACCTTTATGGTAGAAATGACTGAAACCGCTTCAATTTTGCACAATGCTACAGAGCAGAGCCTCGTTATTATGGACGAAATTGGCCGCGGTACCAGTACATTCGATGGACTGGCACTTGCTTTTTCTTGCGCCGAATATTTAGCCAATAAAATTAAATCCTATACTTTATTTGCCACGCATTATTTTGAACTTACGGAACTTGCCGAAACAATAGCAGGGATAGGCAATTGTCATTTAACCGCTATTGAGCATAAAGATAAAATTGTATTTTTATATACGGTTAACGAGGGTCCTGCAAATCAAAGTTATGGATTACAAGTAGCACAACTCGCCGGTGTTCCTGCGCCTGTCATTGAAAGGGCTAAAGAAAAATTGACCACGCTAGAAAGCGATACCGCTGTATTCCCCAAAACGCCTCCAATACTCTCTGCATCTTTAAACAAATCAACGCCTGATCCCATTATGCAGTTACTAAAACGTACTGAACCTGACCAGTTAGCACCCAAAGAAGCGCTCGAAATACTTTATCAATTAAAAGCTTTGCAAGGAATTGATGTATGAATGACTCTCCTTTTGATCCTAGTAACAAATCATGTCTATCTGGTTACAATGAGCAGTTATCCACCGATTCAGCTAATCGAGCTAAGTCTCTAGGAGCAGGAGAAGGTAATGGACACACTATTTACCGTCGTCGAGGTATTTATTTACTTCCCAATTTATTCACTATTGCTGGATTATTTGCCGGTTTTTACGCCATTGTAACCGCGATGGAAGGTTATTTTAGTAATGCAGCAATTGCAATTTTCGTTGCTATGATTATGGACTTTTTTGATGGACGTGTGGCTCGTTTAACAAATACACAAAGTGCCTTTGGTGCAGAATTAGATAGTTTATCCGATATGGTTTCTTTTGGTGTTGCACCCGCATTAGTCGTATACAGTTGGTCTCTAGAAAGTTTAGGCAAATTGGGCTGGTTAGCCGCCTTCATATTTACGGCGGCTGGTGCGTTGCGTCTAGCACGTTTCAACACACAAGTTCAAATGAGCGATAAACGCTATTTTCAGGGCCTGCCTATTCCGGCAGCAGCAGGTATTCTAGCCAGTATGGTTTGGTTAAGCGTTGATTCTGAAATTCCAGGGTCAAACGTAAACATGGTCGCTGCTGTGCTAGCAATTTTAACGGCTATTTTAATGGTGAGTAATATTCGCTATTACTCTTTTAAAGAAATTGATTTGAAGGGTCGCGTCCCTTTTGTAGCCATTTTATTAGTGGTACTTGCTTTCGTCGGTATTTCGCTAGATCCCCCAAAAATACTTTTTTTTCTTTTTTTTTGCTACGGTCTTTCTGGTCCTGTTCTGACACTACTCGCGCTACATAGAAAGCGTTTGCTGCGTAAAAAACATACTCTGAAACAAAATAATTGATCGGGAGATTGTCTCATGGCATGGTAGCGGATTAGGCTTTCACTGCTACGAAGAAACTGATATTAACCGAAGTTCACGTTTGAAATAATCCTGCCGCATCATTTTTTTTGCCTTCATTAAGGTATCTTCAGCTAATTCATTGGCACGTTCCGTACCCTGCTTTAAAATACTTAATATCATGGCAGAATCCTTTTCATAAAGTTTTCGCCGCTCACGCATGGGTTGCGTTAATGCAACCAGAATCTCAATCAATTTTCGCTTACAATCAACATCTTTAAGTTGGCCTTGACGATATTTTTCTTCTGCTTCCTGAACCCAGGCTTTATCGGGATTAAACGCTTCATGAAAAATCCATAAAGGGTTATTTTCCGTGGAGCCAGGATCCGATGCATGTAGTCGTTTGGGATCGGTATACATCCCCATTACTTTTTTAGATATCGTATCTGCATCATCGCTAAGATAAATAGCATTGTTTAATGATTTACTCATTTTTCGTAGCAAGCCATCCGCGTTTGGCCCACCCGTGCCTACTAAACGTTTTACGCGACCTAATTTAGCTTGGACAATAGGAAATAATCCCCCCTTTGTAACATAATCCTCATCTTTAGTTTGTGAATCAATACCGCAGTAAACTTGGTTAAATCGACGCGCACATTCGCGAGCCATTTCTAAATGAGCGAGCTGATCTTCACCGACAGGAACGAGTTCTGGGCGAAAAGCCAAAATATCGGCTATTTGACCCACTGGATATAACAAAAAACCAAAAGGATAGTGATCACCCAGATTTTTATTCCGTATTTCCTCTTTTACTGTAGGATTTCTCATTACACGCTGAAAGGGAAGTAACATGCTGAAAAACCATGTGAGTTCCGCAATCGCTGGAACTTCAGATTGTATAAAAATAACACTTTTCTTAGGGTCCATGCCGACAGAAAGATAATCCAAGGCAATATCTAAAGTATGCTGCCTAATTTCCATTGGAAATTCAGCTTGCGTTGTAAACGCATGGACGTTAGCAATGATAAAATAACAATCGTAGTCTTTTTGCAAGGCCAGGCGTGTTTCTAATGAGCCTACCCAATGTCCAAGGTGAAGCTTCCCAGTAGGTGTGTCGCCAGAGAGTAAACGAGGCTTGGATGATTTCATAACTGCGCTATTATTCACATCTAAACGAACATTCTCTTAATTTAGCTTGTTCAATGCAAGTTTTTCTACTGTTTGCTTGCATTGTCTGATTTCAACCGAAATACAGGTGGAGTACAGTTTGCGAATGATTTCGAGCGACGACGGCGAACGACTAGTGAGGACCGGAGTTTACTGCGAGTAAATGAGGACCGTAGCCAGGCGTTCAACAATGAAATTGACTAAATTACCACGTTTCAAAACTCAGAAATTTAGTCAAGTTCGCGGCGAACGACTGGCGAGGACCGGAGTTTACTGCGAGTAAATGAGGACCGTAGCCAGGCGTTCAACAATGAAATTGACTAAATTACCACGTTTCGAAAGAAGTCTAATGCCAAGCTCGCTGACGGCGGTAGGCATTATCATGCATGTTTTATCTGTGCTAACATGTCGCCTTCCGTTTAGCCTAAGGGAGAGGGTGGTCTATGTTATCCATTCAGTGTGAAACGTTTTCATCATCGAAGAACTTCGTTGATCTTTCCTCTGAAGCGCTCATTAAATTTGCTGTAGAGCGCAAAGAAGGAACGATAGCCTCTAATGGTGCTTTGTCGGTCGTAACCGGAAAAAGAACTGGCCGTTCCCCTAAGGATAAGTTCATTGTCCGAGAACCAAACACCGAGAAAAATATTAATTGGGGACCCATCAACCAAGCATGCACAGAGAACTGTTTTCATGCCTTGTGGCAACGAGCAGAATCTTATGCAAGGGGAATCGACTTGTTTATTTCTAATCTGCAAGTAGCCGCTGATCCCAACTATTACCTACCCGTAAAAGTCATCACAGAATATGCTTGGCATAATTTATTTGCCAGACAATTATTTATTCGCCCGGAAAATTTTCACGGAAAAGGCGATAAACTTGCCTGGATGATTTTAAGTCTACCAGGCCTTAGGACAGATCCACGGCGTGATGGAGTCCATAGTGATGCAACTTTAGTTATTCATCTCGGCGAGCGTAAAGTCTTGTTATGTGGGCATCGTTATGCTGGTGAAATTAAAAAAGCCATGTTTTCGGTTTTAAATTATTTGTTACCTGCGCAAGATGTGCTACCTATGCATTGCTCTGCAAATGTAGGAAAACAAGGTGACGTGGCTTTGTTTTTTGGTTTATCTGGAACGGGAAAGACGACCTTATCCGCTGATCCAGAACGCTATTTAATTGGAGATGATGAACATGGGTGGAGTGAAAACGGCATTTTTAATTTTGAAGGAGGTTGTTATGCTAAATGCATTGATCTATCAAAAGCGAGCGAACCGATAATTTGGGAAGCTATTCGCCATGGCGCTATCATGGAAAATGTCATGTTAGATCCTAAAACATTGACGCCCAATTATAAAGATGCCAGTTTAACCCAGAATACACGAGTTTCTTATCCGTTAGATTTTATTGCTCTGCGCATACTCGAAAATCGTGTGGATCGCTTACCTCGTGCAGTAATTTTTTTAAGTTGTGATTTATACGGCGTATTACCACCCGTGGCACGTTTGAGTCCCGAACAAGCCGCTTATTATTTTTTAAGTGGATATACTGCGCTTGTTGGCAGTACAGAAATCGGACAAACTGAACCAATTAAAACGACATTTAGTACGTGTTTCGGTGCTCCTTTTTTTCCACGACCTGCTACGGTATATGCTGACTTACTTATAAAACGCTTAAAAAAAAGTCATGCCGATGTCTATCTTGTAAATACAGGATGGATAGGCGGATCTTATAGCCAAGGGCGGCGTTTTTCTATTCCTGAAACGCGCGCTATTATTCATGCCATTTTAAGTAGAGAGTTAAGCGCAGCAGAATATAGCATTCTACCAGGATTTAATTTTTCCATCCCTAAACAACTTAAAGGTGTCGAAGCTTGCTTATTAAATCCAAAACAAGCGTGGGCTGATCCGACAGAATATGATAAACAAGCCAGGGAATTAATTGCTAAATTTATCGATAATTTTAAAAAATTTGAAGTGAGAGCAGGAATTCGCGAAGTAGGACCTACACTAGACTTCTTTCGAAACTCAGAAATTTAGTCAAGTTCGCGGCGAACGACTGGCGAGGACCGGAGTTTACTGCGGGTAAATGAGGACCGTAGCCAGGCGTTCAACAATGAAATTGACTAAATTACCACGTTACTCAAAAATTTAGTCAAGTTCGCGGCGAACGACTGGCGAGGACCGGAGTTTACGTGCGGGTAAATGAGGACCGTAGCCAGGCGTTCAACAATGAAATTGACTAAATTACCACGTTTCGAAAGAAGTCTACTAGACTAGGCTTCGTTTTCAAACTGATCGGCCATCTCTTCAGCGCGTTGTCTGGCCGCTAACATCGCCTTTTTAATTAATTCGGAAAAATGACCCTGTGCTAAAATCTTTAGGGCTGCTTGTGTTGTTCCTCCGGGAGAAGCAACATTTTGTTTTAACTCATCAACAGATTGCTCACTTTCAATCGCCATGCGAGCAGCACCTAACGCCGTTTGCAAACTTAATAACCTAGACATTTCTTTCGGTAAACCTAGTTCAAACCCAGCTTCCTGCAAAGCATAAATAAATAAATAAAAGTAAGCCGGACCACTGCCTGATAATGCCGCCACACTATCTAGTTCTTTTTCCGAACTAGCCCATACGACAATGCCTACACGACGGAATACAGATTCGGCAATATTTTTTTGCGATATCGAGCATTGAACGTTGGCCCATAATCCCGTTGCCCCACAGCCTAGCAGCGCCGGTGTATTAGGCATGCACCGTACTATTGCAATGGAATTGTCCTGTAAATATGCTTGCAGGGTTTTTAAGTTAATTGCAGCCGCGATAGAAATAAGCAAAGGTTTTTTTTCTCGAACAAGGTCAGCAATTTTAACCACTACATTCTTTAAAATTTGCGGCTTTACCGCAAGCACTACAACATCAACCTGTCTAACCAGTAGGCGATTATCTGTACTGGTATGAATATGTAAGCTTTTTAGCCGATCGAGTTTTTCCAGATTTTTATTTGTGGCCCAAATATTTTTTGGATCAAAGCCACTCGCTAATAAACCTACAATTAAGCTATTAGCCATATTACCTGCACCAATAAAACCGATAGTTAAATTTTTCATATTTTTTATTTCAAATAACGTTCAAGACGTCGCAATTCTTCTACAGTTCCCACATTGAACCATACACCACCTTGATAGTGTTCTCCGGTAATTTTTTGTTCACTTATACTTGTGCGTAATACTTCCGACAAAGGAAATAACGCTGGTTTATAGTGCTTAAACAAAATAGGATGGTAAATAGCCAAGTTAGCAAAGGTAAGTTTCGGTGTCCCCATTAACGCTAAAAGATTATTAGATAGAAGATGAAAGTCACCTTTTGGGTGAAAGCTCGGATTATCGACTAAAACAAGATGTGCTTGCGCATCTTGAGCAGCATTTAGAACATGGCATGCTAGCTTTGCTAAAGGATAATCGGTATAAATATCGGCGCTTAACACCATGAAAGGATCATTCCCTAAAAGAGGCAACGCCTGACAAATCCCTCCTCCTGTTTCAAGCGCAGTCGGTTCAAAGGAATATTCAATATTCACACCATAACGATGGCCATTTGCTAAAGTTTCCATGATTTGCTTGGCACGATAAGAAACATTAATAATAATGTCTTGAATCCCAGCTTCCGCTAGTTTGAGGAGTTGGTGACCGATAAAAGGATGGCCTGCAATAGGCAGTAGAGGTTTCGGTATTTCATCGGTTAATGGCCTCATGCGTGAACCTCGACCTGCAGCGAGTATCATTGCTTTCATTTTTTTGCTGACTCACGCAGTAGATCAGGGACATTTACGTATAACAATTGCTTCAGCTCATCGAGTTCGGGATATTTTTCAGAGATTTGTCGCAAGTATTGAACAAGGCGACCAGTATTTTCAAAATAGTTTAGCTTATTATCGCGATAACAGAGACGTGCAAAGATCCCTAATACTTTCAGATGCCGCTGTACGCCCATCAAATCAAACCAGCGAAGAAATTCTGCTTGCGCGGGGCGATGTTCTGGCATCAACAAGCGGTAAAATGCTAATATCCACTTGTTTACTCGTGTTTCTGGCCAATCAATATAGGCATCCCGTAATAAAGAGACCGCATCGTAAGTAATAGGCCCGTAAAGAGCATCCTGAAAATCCAATACGCCAACCTTTTGTTTATCGACTAGTAATAAATTGCGTGAATGATAGTCACGATGTATACAAACTACCGGTTGTTCAAGTGCGGAAGTAATCAATAACTGGAAAATTTTTTCAAGCGATGCGCTAAGTTTAGATGTTATATTAAGCTTCAAGTGTTTTACTAAAAACCAATCCACAAATAAATTTAATTCAAAACGGATACATTTCTCATCAAATAACCCTAATGATTGATTATCCTGTAGTGTTAGTTTGCAAGCTTGAATTTGTGGAATAACGGCAAGTGCGCGAGCATATAAATCATCTGCATTCTCACTATTCAACAAGTTCAAATAGAGATCGTTTCCCAAGTCACTCAATAGGATAAACCCATACTCTAGGTCGTAGGCTAAAATTTCTGGGACATGGATGTCTTGCTGGGCGAAATTTTTTGCGATAGCAAGAAATGCACTTATATTTTCTTTATCCGGTGGAGCAAGCATAACGACATAGGTCTGTTTAGCTACATGCACTCTAAAATAGCGGCGAAAACTTGCGTCATTTACCAAAGCTTGTAATTCAAAGTGCGTTAGCGCACAAGCTGTTTGCAACCAATTTTTTACGGATAACAATTCGTTCTCAGCCTTCACCATAGCCGCCAGACCCTTCTAATAACAAGGTTTAAAAATGCAAGTTTCGAAAGAAGTCTATTCTATATCATCAACACTTTATAAAACTGTATAGCACATATTAGACTTCTTTCTTGATTATCTACAAGCATTCCCAGTAGTATAGAAAACCTCTATCAGATTCATTTGAGCTTCGTAATAATAAACTGGTATCAAATATGTTTCATGGCAGTATTGTGGCATTGTTAACGCCTATGCGGGAAAACGGGGATATTGACTATCTCTGTTTACGTAATTTGGTTGATTGGCATATTGCACAGCGTACCGACGCTATTCTTGTCATGGGAACAACAGGCGAACCGGCAACACTGAATCTAGCCGAGCAAAATAACGTTATCAAAACTGTTGTAGAGCAAGCTCATGGACAGATCCCTGTTATTGCCGGCACGGGAACCAATTGCACACAAAGCAGCGTTGAACGAACCAAAACGGCGATGGAGATAGGAGTCGACGCCTGTTTATTGGTAACCCCTTACTATAACTGCCCTACCCAAGAAGGCTTGTATCAACACTATCGTGTCATTGCTGAAAAAGTACCGATTCCACAAATTTTATATAACGTTCCCAAACGCACAGGGGTCGATTTGTTACCTGAAACTGTATCTAGACTTGCGGGAATTACTAATATTATTGGAATTAAAGAAGGTCGACCAGAATTTGCTAAGATTATTATAGAATGTTGTGGAACGAATATGGATGTTTATTGTGGTGATGATAATGCCGCTTTGGAAATGATGGGTTTTGGCAGCAAAGGACTTATTTCGGTACTGGCAAATCTATTACCTAAAACTATGCATGATCTTTACCAAGCCACAAAAGAAGCTAATTGGGATACAGCAGAAAAAATCGATCAACGACTCCAGCCTCTCTATGAAAGCTTATTTCTTGAAACTAATCCTATTGCTGTTAAATGGTTGGCTTCTGAGTTTTCCGTTAAAGGATCTAGCGCGCAAAAATTGATCCCAACGCCCTATGTTCGATTACCTCTAACGACATTATCGCCGACGCATCAAGATACGTTAAGGCCTGTGCTGGCTCTATTGGAAACCTTTACCTAAGTCATTGCCATGAAGTTATCTTTTTTATTACTATTGAGTTTGCTGTTTAGTTTAGTAGCTTGTACCTCGTTCAATAACTATGTAAAAACGCACAAATCGCAATATCTCTATAGTCAGAATCTTGGACCTTTGAAAACGCCAAAAAATTTAAAAATAGGCCCATCGCCTTATGCTATTCCAGCTATGAGGTCTGCTAAATCGACACAGTTGCCTGATTTATACCCGCCTTCGGATTAGCTTGTTGCATTGAGGTTAGGATCAACGTAAAAGCTTGCAAGAGCGAGCGGTGGATGGCAAATATTGGAGAGGTACCAAAGCGGTCACAATGGCGCCGACTCGAAATCGGATGAGGATGAAAATCCTACGTGGGTTCGAATCCCACCCTCTCCGCCAACTAAACAGCCGTGCCCCTAGGCTTCCACAGGCTTCACTTTGTTAACTGCTTGTAACGAAATATACTCGAGCGGTGTGTAAATCTGGTTATATTCTGTTTTTTCGCTGTTAAATAATACAATTTCATCAACTCGCATCGGACTAGCATTCAGTTTGAGATCCTCTCGCAAATTAGGCGTATAGTGATGGACAATACGACCTAATGTTAGATGAGGAAGATATGGCTTGGTTTCTGGTGTAAAACCCAAGTTTGCAGCAACCTCCTCCAACGCATTGGCTAATTCAAAAAGCTCTGAAGTAGGAATGATATCGGCAGCGATAGCACGTGGAGCTGTAGGAGAGGGAAAAAACCGAATGTTATGTAACTGCAAGGGAAATGATGCAATCTTTTTTGTTGCGCGGTGAGCATGTTCAACCAGGGCAGGGATGAGCACAGGACTGGTCGTTCCTAAAAAACGCAATGTAATATGCAAATTTTCTGGATATACCCACCTCACACGATGCCCCCAAGGCTCTTGCTTTAGTTCGTCGATGAGTTGAGATAAGGCCTGGCGTAACTCAACGTTTAATTCAACAGCAAAAAATATACGTAAAGGATCATGAGTACTCAAGTGCAGCTTCCTTACTAAAGACTATGACATCAAGACAGTACGATACTTTTATGGAAAAGAACAGAAGTTTTTCCATAAAAACCAGTCTCTGCCAAGAAAATTTATCTGTACCGGAGGCGATTGTACAATTTCTCATTATAACTTAGTATATGAGATATGTTTTGTAAGCTATAGACGGTTTATCATGTAAACATAAACCTAAAGAATGACATTAGCAGCCGTCGAATCTTTGTTCGACCATCTAGTTGACCCTTTCTATGATTATCGATACCACGTTGCTCTCTCGCATTCAATTTGGCTTTACCGTAGGCTTTCATATCTTGTTTCCTACGCTCAATATTGGACTAGCTGTTTTCTTATCTATCATGGAAGCACTGTGGTTGAAAACAGCTAATGCAGTCTATTTAAGAATCTGTCAATTTTGGACAAAGATATTTGCATTGACATTTGGAATGGGTGTGGTTTCAGGCGTTGTATTAGCCTATGAGCTAGGAACTAATTTCGGCCCCTTTATTCATGCCGTAGGCGGAGTACTAGGGGCTTTATTTGCATACGAAGTATTAAGTGCATTTTTTCTGGAAGCTGGCTTTTTAGGGGTTATGTTATTTGGTTGGAATAAAGTAAGTCCTAAACTGCATTATGCGGCAACGTTGCTAGTCATGCTCGGTACTGGAATTTCTGCTTTTTGGATTTTATCTGCTAACTCTTGGATGCAAACACCCGCTGGTTTCCATATTGAAGCCGGCATCTATGTTGTCGATAACTGGTGGGCGGTGATCTTTAATCCATCCGTGATCCCTCGTTTTTTTCATATGGTAGTAGCCTCATATCTAACGGCTTGTTTTTCGATAGCTGGCGTATCGGCATGGTATTTATTAAAGCAAAGACATAGTGATCTAGCAAAACCTTGTTTTTCATTCGCTTTAGGCGCCGCTATTATCCTTGCTCCCGTACAAATTCTGTTAGGGGATAGCGTCGGGTTGAACGTACATAAATATCAACCGCTAAAAACGGCAGCCATAGAAGGGAACTGGCAAACGCAAAAAAGTGCCCCTTTAATTCTATTCGCCATCCCTGATAATCAACATGAAAACAATCATTATCAAGTTAGCATTCCAAAACTAGCGAGTCTCCTCAATACCCATCACTGGGATGGAACATTGCTTGGCTTGAAAAGTGCCCCTCCTAAAGATAGGCCTGCTATAGAATCTACCTTTTGGATGTTTCGTATCATGCTGGCGATCGGCTTTCTATTTTTGTTAGTGGCTTTAATTGGCTTATGGTTACGAATACGCGGTCAACTTTATCGTTACAAGGGATTTTATCGCCTATGCGTTGCCATCGCGCCATTAGGATTTTTGTGCACGATTGCTGGTTGGGTAACCGCTGAATCGGGACGCCAACCCTGGATGGTCTATCACTTGATTCGCATTTCGCAAGGGGCCTCCCTGGTTCCTTTGCATCAAGTCATTATATCCCTAGTATTATTGCTTGTTGTTTACGGTATCGTGTTTAGTTTTTATTTATTTTATCTTTTTAAAACAATAAGCAAAGGACCGGCGCTTCCATCAAACAGTACAATACCGGACGTGATTGCAGAACCTCCCTTTAAATATATGGCTCCTGAGATCAAATAAATGCTATTAATTCTGACATGGGCAGTGATCATCTCTTTCATTATTATGATGTATGTGCTGCTCGATGGTTTTGATTTAGGCATCGGTATCTTATTTCCTTGGATTAAGAAAGGTCTGCATCGAGATATTGTAATGAGTAGCGTCATACCCGTTTGGGATGGGAATGAAACTTGGCTGGTTTTTGGTGCAGCTGCTTTATACGCGGCTTTCCCGATAGTTTACAGTACTTTGTTGCCCACCTTATACATGCCCCTTATGATCTTGTTAGTGTCTCTAATTTTTCGTGGCGTTGCATTTGAATTTCGCTTTAAAGCACAACGTAGCCAATTCGTTTGGGATATTGCTTTTGCCGTCGGTTCAACTTTAGCTGCCTTTACTCAGGGAATTATTTTGGGAACTTTTGTGAAGGGATATGGAGACCATCTACCACTTGCTCATTCGGCATACCAGTGGTTGACGCCTTTCAGCGTTTTTACTGGATTTGCAGTTGTTTGTGGCTACGCATTGCTGGGAGCAACGTGGTTAATTATAAAAACCGAAGGTAGCTTACAAGACCAATTTTATAAGCTAGCTAAATTCTTACTCGGTTTGCTTGCTTTCTTCCTAGTAGTGGTGAGTATGTGGACCCCGTTTGTGGATCCAAGAATTATGCAACGTTGGTTTTCTTTACCCAATTTTTTCTACCTATCGCCTTTACCGATTTTAGCAATCGCTGTTGTATTGTACAATTTTTACTGTTTACACACGCGCAAGGAAAAATCTCCTTTCGTGTTGAGCATGGGGATCTTTATTTTTGCTTATATTGGATTTTGTATCAGTACCTGGCCTTACATCATTCCGCACGTCGTTCCTGTATGGGAAGCGGCAGCGCCACCGTCTACCTTAAAATTTATATTAGTTGGCACTGCGATTTTATTACCTATTTTGTTGATTTATACAATTTACTCATACCACGTATTTCGCGGTAAAGTGAAAGAAGTGACTCATTACTAGTCGCTGTTGAATAACCTTAGGTACGCCGTGTTAAGAGGCCAGCTGATGAAATCGAGCAATATCCAGTTTCCCAACAAGGGCCACACGAAAACTCGCCAATGGCTCTGGTTCATCGGCTTATATATGGCTAGCGTTGTAGCGGTCGCGGCAGGTTCTACACTGTTGAAGTACTTGATTCCACACTAAAAAAATACACGCAAAAGTTCCAATTTCTAGGGCTGCCCTTAAGCGGCGGAAGGAACTAGCCTAGTTTCTAGGATGTGCTCGAATTTTTCCATGCACATTCCAACTTTTGTATAACCACCAAACAGCATCATTCTTTTTTCTTTAGTCACGAGGGGAACTAGCCCGGTAATAAGCCACAATAAGCGGTACAGAAGGTTGACTGTTTTACGTAATTCTGTTGGATTGTCACTTGCGTAACTTTGTATCTCTGTGCGAACCCGTTTTCGAAAATCTCTCCAAGCTTTTTCGCTGTCACCTTCAGACAACAAGCAATCCGCAAACAATATTTTCAAATCAGAAACCAGCCCGTTAGCTGCAACTTGATTTGTTGCCACCCTACAAAATTCTTCAATCGTACAAACAATGTTCGGATAGGGAGGCCTACAAATGACATCCCACCTCAGCTCAGGCGGCAGAAGATCAGAAACGCATCCCCCTAAACTATTATTGAAAAATTTAAAAAGTTCCTCCTCATCTTCTACGGCAGAGTTTAATAACTTAAGCTCTCCATATAACTTCATGCAATCCCAAATAACTGAGGGCTGATACTTTTCTACCAACTCTCTATTGACATTTTCTATCGTACTTTTTAGCACTGCTTCCAACGTAAAGTTTGGCCGGTAACTTTGCATAGTTTCAAGACAACGTTGAAAATCATCCGCCCTTAAACCAAACTGACCTATTGTTCCTTTTGTTACACTTCCTCCCTCTTTTATGACGCTTATCTCTCCCTTTTTTTGATATTTTTGGTCTAAACAATGGGGTCTACTATACTCATTAGGCATAACAGCCATATGTAGTAAGGCTTTCTCGTCAAGAAAAAACTGGATCTGGCTTATTTTCAAATTTTTAAGGTCATCAGAGATATTTTCAAACAGCTTGTTCAGTGGAGGGCCGCCAGAAACGAAATTGAAACGAACGTTTATATCTTCAATGAGAGCCTCGATAGTATCATTCGTTTTCATTTATTGGCCCGCTTTATGTTAAATTCATCTACACTAGCTAGCTAGTGTTTTCGTTATGGCGCCGATGGCGAGGGGATTTTATCCAATAATTATTACAATGTCAAGAGTCGCTTTAAAACCGCGTGATGGGTACAATAGACCTCTTTCGAAACGTGGTAATTTAGTCAATTTCGTTGTTGAACGCCCGGCTACGGTCCTCATTTACCCGCAGTAAACTCCGGTCCTCGCCAGTCGTTCGCCGCGAACTTGACTACATTTCTGAGTTTCGAAAGAAGTCTAGGGCGTGTCATCAATTAAAAAAATTTGATTTAGTTAATAAAATATTTATTCTGTTGTTTATTTTTTAAAAGCAACAGGATAAAAAGATGCGCAGATATGGCTTAAGAGATGACCAGTGGAACCGAATAAAAGATCTATTACCTGGTCGTGAAGGTACAGTTGGAGTAACCGCGAAAGATAATCGTCTGTTCGTTGAAGCAGTGTTATATCGATATAGAGCGGGCATTGCATGGCGTGATTTACCGGAACGTTTTGGTGATTTTCAAGTGATCCATACACGACATACTCGCTGGAATAAAACAAGAGTTTGGAAACGAATTTTTGAGCATCTTGCGGAGGATACAGATAATAGACTTCTTTCGAAACTCAGAAATGTAGTCAAGTTCGCGGCGAACGACTGGCGAGGACCAGAGTTTACTGCGAGTAAATGAGGACCGTAGCCAGGCGTTCAACAATGAAATTGACTAAATTACCACGTTTCGAAAGAGGTCTAATGAGTATGCAATGCATGATGCAACCATTGTCCGAGCGCATCAACATAGCGCTGGCGCTAAAAAAAAGAAGGAGAAAATCAAGCCATTGGACGCAGTAAGGGCGGATTGAGCACTAAAATTCACGCAACTTGTGATGCTCTTGGCAATCCTACGGCCTTCCATCTTACACCGGGTCAGGCTCACGATCTTGAAGATGCTGATGTTCTTATAGATCAAATAGAAGCCGAAGCTTTATTAGACCTCTTTCGAAACGTGGCAATTTAGTCAATTTCATTGTTGAACGCCTGGCTACGGTCCTCATTTACCCGCAGTAAACTTCGGTCCTCGCCAGTCGTTCGCCGCGAACTTGACTACATTTCTGAGTTTCGAAAGAGATCTATTGGCTGATAAAGCTTATGATGCTGACGAACGAGTGCGCAATAAATTAAAGGCAAAAAATTGTACAGCTATTATTCCTTGTAAATCTAATCGTAAACAACCCCACACATTTGATCGAATTAAGTATCAAGCACGCCATCTTATCGAGAATTTTTTTGCAAAACTGAAGCAATATAGAGCTATAGCAACGAGATATGACCAGGAGTTTCGCGTTTAGAAAAAATGTTTTAGAGTAAAGGAAGAAATTATACGAAAGGAAAGAGAAATGCGGGAATATAAATGTACAAAAGACCTGTACAAAGCGTTTTTACAAGCGAGTAGCGT
>Ga0210402_10001295_pt1 | contig 25927 bp, 19 predicted proteins | sample IncBWC7MmetaG_FD_161055 | JGI IMG/M metagenome (GOLD analysis project Ga0210402, IMG submission 161055) | Forest soil microbial communities from Barre Woods Harvard Forest LTER site, Petersham, Massachusetts, United States - Inc-BW-C-7-M | ecosystem: Environmental > Terrestrial > Soil >... | reverse complement strand
GCGGTCGGGAATGCCAAGACGCCGGAGCGGCGGCAACGGCCCCACGATCGCGTCAGAAAGCGCTTCCAGTACGGCGCTGCCCAGCCCACCGACGACGCTGTGCTCCTCCACCGTGACGACCAGACGCGCCTTGATCGCCGCGTCGACGATGGTCTCCGCATCCAGCGGCTTGATCGTATGGGCATGAAGCAGGCGGCAACGGATGCCGTCTGCCGCCAGCGCACCCGCCGCCTTGAGCGCCTGCGTGGTCGCCACGCCGGTCGCGACGAACAGGACATCCGAAGCGCCCTGTTCCGCCTCGATCATGTCGATCGCCTTGCCGATCGCAAACCCTCGCTCAGGCTTGCTGACGACCGGGTCGCCGCCCTTGCCGAGCCGGATATAGATCGGATGCGGCCAGTCGAGGGTCGCGTCCATCAACCGGGTCATCTCTTCGGCGTCGCAGACCGCGGTCACCGTCATATGGGGCAAGGCGCGCATGATGGCGATGTCTTCGATCGCCTGATGGGTCGGTCCCAGCGGGGCATAGACGTAGCCGCCGCCGTTGCCGATCAGCCGCACCGGCAGATCGTGCAGGCAGAGATCGACAGCCACCTGTTCGTAGCAGCGCCGTGTGATGAAGGTGGCAATCGTGTTGACATAGGGGATGAAGCCTTCCATCGCCATGCCGGCGGCCATTCCGATGACGTTGGCCTCCGCGATACCCTCCATGTAATAGCGCAGCGGATACTCTTTCTTCATCTCGCCGAGCAGGTTCGGCGACAGGTCGGAGCCGATGAACACCACGCGCTCATCGCGACGCGCGAGTGCGTGGACCATATCGAGACTACGCTTGCGCATGATTTCAGCTTCCCAATTCAGCTTCCGAGCGCGCCGCGGATCGCCAGCAAGTCCTTCTCCGAGAGATCAGACTTGTGATGCCAGGCGGCATTGTTCTCGGCGACCGGGATGCCCTTGCCTTTGACCGTGTGGCAAATGATGGCGCGCGGCCGATCGCCCGACAGCGCCGCTTCGCGGAAAACGCGCCTCAGCTCTTCGACGTCGTGGCCGTTGCACTCGGACACGCGAAAGCCGAAGCTCGTCCACTTGTCTGCCAGCGGCTCCATGTTCTGGATGTCGAAGACGCTGCCGGCCGACTGGATCTTGTTGTAGTCGATGATCGCCGTCAGGTTGGACAAGCGATGCTTGTCGGCACAGGCCGCAGCTTCCCAGACCGACCCTTCGTTGATCTCGCCATCACCCATCAACACATAGACCTTGCTGTCCCGTCCGGTCATCCGCGCGGCCAACGCCATGCCGAGGCCGATGGAAAGCCCGTGGCCGAGCGCTCCCGTGCAGGCTTCGACGCCAGGAACCACTGTTTCCGGATGTCCGCCGAGAAACGAGTCGAAATGGCAAAAGCGATCGAGTTCCTCGAGGGGGAAGAAGCCGCGGTCGGCCAGGACGGCGTAGAGCGCCAGACAGCCATGACCCTTGCTCAGGATGAAGCGATCGCGCTCCCGCCACAGCGGATCGGCGGGATTGTGACGCAGAAAGTCGTCATAAAGGACGCGAATGATCTCGACCAGCGAAAGAGCCGGACCGATATGACCTCGCCCGCCATTCTCGATGGCGCGAAAAATCAGACGCCGAAGATGCCGGCTACGCTCATCCAGAGGTTGAAGCTGGACCGAATCCAAGTCGGTGTCATAGCTCAGCAAAGTCCCATTCTTCATGCGCACACTATACTACCCAAATCGGCCGATATGAAATTAGCACTTGTTCGGCAATCTTGGGAGTCCGGCATCAGGGTGGTCTCTTCAGCCGCCTTCGGCGATCGCCCTGACTTGGCGGAAACGCGGCTGCCGGAACGCCATGAAACCAGATCCCTGGAAGATTGCTCCCCTATGATCCTCATACCGGGTCCACCCGGAAGCGGTGGCGCACGAGCGCCGATTGGATGAGTGCAAATTCTGCTGCGTAATCATCGGAGAGGTTATAGGGCAGATCTCGGCAGGGAAAGAACTGCCGAGAAGCGAAAAATCGGCGATGAACGGCGTAGTCGTATCTGTGCGCCTCGATGAAATTCTTGATCGAGAATCCGCCGGCAAGATATTCGTCCCTGGTCACGGGCGCTCCGAAATGACCAAGCATGGCCTCGCTTGCGTCCTCGATGACCTTCAAGCGCCCGTCGCCTTGCAGCAGTCTGGGCAGGAGCGCGAAATCGACATTTTCATGCTGCGCATGGAACGGGCGGGACAACAGACGCGCGGAGACCGCAAGGGGGTGCATGAAAATCGAATGAATCGCCAGACCATCGGCAAGCGGCCAGACCAATTCCCGGGGATGTGCGCAAAACTCGGTATTGTCGGGCCGCATGGTGAGCGAGCGAAAATAACGGTCTGGATGCTCGGCCGCCGCCTGAACGAGCTCGCGGGAAGGCAGGTCCAAGACATTCGCTCGGCGTCTGGTTTCGATGTCCAACCAGGCGCGAAGCTCGGATTCGACGGCCTCTAGGGACCCGACCGAGCAGCAATCCGCATCTCTTTCCAAGTAGGAACTGAAGTTCCTCAGACAGTCACGGGAATACACGCAATCGATGGGAAGGAGATAAAGATCGGCCTTGAGAGCCGCAGCCATGAAGACACTTTGGTGATCGAGCAGCCCATAGAAGTGATAGAAGTTATATTCGCTCCGCTCCCGCCTCTCCAAGAACTCCTGCGGGAAGCACGTGAATACGACTTCGGCAAGTCCTTGCAATCGGGCAAAAGCGGGGTGAGCGACAATACGGTCGCGGTCCGCCTCCGTGGTGACGATCGAATGCACCACCTTCCTCTTGCGAGCCAGCGCAGGGATGTTCCCCGGCGCCAGAAGAGAGGGCAAACAATAGTCCATGAATTTGTCGACGAATCGCTGCCCCCACACGACCGAGCCGATAACGGCAAATCGTCGCCTCCGAAAGGCCGCACGCAGGCGTCGCGCGTGGGCGTCGTTGGCCGCTCTTAGTTTCATCATCTCGACGAGGAAGTCGTGGATGAAGGCCGTGCCGGCCGCCCCCTTCTCGGCGAGCGCAATCGCTTTGTCGACGTAGTCGAAATTCATCGACGTGCGAATTAGCTCCCTAAGGCCGGCTTCATCGATTGCGACGTCGCTTATCTGGGCAATATCGAGTATTCGGCGCCCTTCATTGATGGCGCCTGCCAAATTTTCCAGGCCATATTCCGACGCCTCGTACTGATGCAGAATATTCAATGTCGTGAGCGCTTGATCGGCAGTTGGCGTCAGCCACGTCCTCCTCTCTCCAAGCGACTGAAATAGCGCGCTACGCCCCACGGCAATTTCCGCGTCTTCTTGCCAAGCGCGCTCCGGACAGGCCATTCGGGATATCGCCAGGCACACCGGCTGTTTGAAATACTCGCCTTGGCGCTCCCGCGTCGAACGCGAGACCAAAGATCCGAAACCGGCAAAGTCCATGCCGTGACCGTCGGCCAGTTCTTTGGTCCCACTGAGGTCGAGCATTGCAATGCGATCGGTCTCTCCCACAAAGCAGGGCAGCCTGTCCGTGACGATCTTGTCGACCTCCATCGAAGGCTTCAGGAAGAACCTCGGCGGAAGCTTGTCCACCACAGCCCGCGCAAGGAACGTGATCTCATGGTGTGTGGTGTGTATCTCGACTCGATCCTTGCCCTCCCACATCAACTGCAGGTGCGAGGTTGTCCCCGAGAGGTAGCCGAAGTCCTGCACGACCGTCACACCGCTTGCCGGCACAACTGTGCAAAGCCCCGCGCTCACAAGGTCGGCGGGCGGGATTGCCAGGGCGTCGTCACGGCGAAATCGCGCCAGTTGACCCCGCATTGCGTCCGCCTTGCCAAGGATGCCAGCCAACAGCACCGCCGGCTCTCCGCGGTTTGCCAGGCGCAGGATGCCGTCGAAGAATGCGTCGGAATAGACTGCGTTTGGATTAACGGAAACAAAATCAGCAGCAAGTCGCTGGGCTTCCTTCAAATGCAAGCCCTGCAGCGCCCCGGCGAGCCACTCGCCCTGCGGCCCGGCCACGCCGTCGGCGAGGACCGTGAGGTCTTCAGGGATGGGATGAAAAGCCATCGTGCAACCGAGATTCGCCGCCTCCAGACGTCGCTTGATGGCAAGCAGGTCTCGTTGCGGCGCATATATGAGCAAATTCAACGCGCGAGCGCGGCTCAGCGCCTTCAATCCGCCGTCCCCGGCAAGCGAAGGAAGGCAGAACTCAAAGAAGTTCGACAGCGCCACCCCATCCCGAATGACGATGCTGACAACCGCCGAGGGCGGTGCCTTCTGCCGATCGAGCAGCGCCTGTACGTTTTGGAGCCTGCGACTGAAAGGTCGCGCGACCTTGCGGAGAACCCCCTCCTTGACAGGTGGCGGAAGAGGCTCGTGCCACGCGACCGGCTGGCCAACCCGCCGAAGGGTGTGGTCGAGATATTGCGTCAACTTGAGAAGAAAAAGACCTCGAGCGTCGCCTTCGAGTTGGCCTTCCTCCTCGAGAATCTCGTAGACGCGGCGGAAAGCCGGGAGGTCGCCCGCTTCGTAAAGCAGATGATGGAGACAAAAGTCCTTCAGGGACTCCACGCCTTGCTCGGGTTCGGGGAACCGATCATATCCAAAGGCGCGCTGCCACCATTGATCCGCGCCGCCGCGCAGGCTGGCATCGACGGCAAATAGGTAGAGGTCAATGAACTTCTGTCGACGGCGCTCGCCCGGTAGCCAATCGACGTCCCGCAAATGCGTTTTCCGGCTGCTCGGGGAACACCCGTCCGAGGGTGGCTGGAGCGCTGATCGATTTGATTGTTTTCCGCCGCTTGTGCCGGCCTCGGCCCGCGCCGAGGCCGCGCTGGAAAAGGAACGATAGAAGCCGGATATCTTCTGTATCGTGCGACCCAAAAATCTCGCCATGATCGCCGTCGAACGCCCCCGAGGAGAAACTTAAGGCCACTCTGCGTGTTTGCTCACGTCGCATGGGCCATTGCGCGTACCTGCATTGGCCATCGCCGTCAAACGCGCCGCCGCGCAAGGCCGGAACATATATGCGTTCCTGCAGTTCATCGCGATGCCTTCACGACACGACTCGCGGAGCGGCCACCGCCGAGGTCGTCCAATCGGCTTCGACCGTCCTGTCATCCGCAGGGATGGGCACGATCCGGAGCTCGTCGCCAGAGACGACGAAACGATGAAACGGACCGAGGTATTCTGCGGGCTGCGCAGGCAGTGCGAACCTGAGCACGGGGCCGATCCGCCGACCGTGCCAACCGCACGAAATAGCCCCCTGCCCCTTGAAAGCCTTCTGGTCCAGGCAAGCGCCTTCGTGAGGACACATGCGCGGAAAAATATCGATAGCGTCGACGCGCCGGACGATCTGCACTCCGTAGTGATCGCTTCGGCCAATCAGCAAGGGTACGTCGGTCGGAACAGAAGACAGCGCGATAGAGGCAGGTTCGGGTACTTCCACCTTGTCGCTCGAAAATACGTGCTGAGGGCGAATGTCCAACGTTTCCGGAAATGAATAGCTCGTCTTCGGCAGCCGCACTCCCCATCGCCGAAGCTCTCCGCGCCGGTTCCGCATCGGCGCATCGCCTTCCATCAAGATGTGATAGTTGCGCGTCAGCAGGCGCTTCAGGATCGGGAAGATCAATGGCAACAAGAGCTTTGGCGCGCCAATCCCGTAGATCGTCTTGACTCTTACGCGATGACCCGGAAGCGCCTCGGTAATCACCTCACTCGTCAACAAGATATTGAGAAACGAATCGTGAAAAAACAAATGGTTCTTGCCAAGCTGCAAGGCCATATGGGTCAACGGAAAGTTCAGGCCGAAAAGCCTTTGCATGACGACGCAGCTTTGGACGTCGTCGCCGATGTGAGAGTAGAAGATGTCGAACGTATTGTGGACCACCTTCAGATGCGCCAGGTCCTTGTAGTTGAACTCGACATCGATCGGATCGCCGCCGGATTCAAGAACAAGCTCGAAGTACTTGAAGCGGTAGTTTGTGCGCGCAAATGACGCCGCGAACTCGGCTTGGCTTCCAACCGTCCATGGGCCTTTCACGTCAGGTTCCTTTTCTGGCGATCAGCAGCAAGTTGGAGGGCCAACCCGCCAGCGACACGGTTTCGATCCGGAAATCATCAATGCCACCGGAACGCGCCGCATCGGCGAGGGACGCACGCGACATCAGGTTGAGATTGGCCTCGTCGGCAAAAAAATCGCGACCGAGCTTGCGCAAAACCGCGCGAAAGATGCCGGGAGGAAGATAATGGACAAGCGGCAGGACGGTGTGAGCCTCGATCGGAAACCAGCGATTGGGCGTCGTCACAAAGATGCCGCGTCGTGCCACCCGCCAGAGCTCCCGCAGGAACGCACTCTGGTTTCGATGGGAGCCGACATGCTCGATCACCGCACTTGAGTGCACGTAGTCGTAGCTCGAATCCGCGAAAGGAAGATTAAGAGCGTCCGCCTGGACAAAGCGCATGCCCGGATAGAGCTCTTCCAGGAAGGAAGCGTTCTCGAGGCCGGCCGCAGTGAGGCGCGACTTGTGCGGATACCAAGCCTCGAGGTGGTTCGAATGGTCATGCCGACGGTCGTCGGTGACGCCGACATCGAGAATGTCGTCTTCACCGGCGGGAGACAATGCGCGGAGAAACCGGTCGAACATCCGCCGCCGCTGACGCTTGGCGATCCTCGTCGGCAGCGAACCAGGCTCGGATTCGCCCCATTTGCTCCGATCGCCAGTCAATTCCACGTTGTCGACCATAGTCTGTCCGATTTCCCGCCAATACCCCGAGCCGTCACTTTGGTCGCGCTATCTCGGCGCCCCAACGCTTTCCTTTCACGACCTCGTCGTGAACGCGACGGCCAAAGTAGCTGAAAGCGGGGCCATTGCCGACACAACTCGGCGTATAGGGACTCCCTTTGAGCGTGGCGCGATACTTGTCGACCCATTCGGCAGACAGCGGCTCGGTCGCCGGCCCTGTCCAAGTCAGCAGCACATCCGTTCCATTGGTCCATTGCACGCCGAAATGCTCGGCTATCGTATCCGGCGAAAACAGCGGCGTACAAATCAAAGGGTCGCGGATATCGAGATAGGTCGAAATGAAGAAATAGTTTAGGCCGTCTCGTTGAAGGGCGGCTTTCGCCGTGTCGGCGCTGCCAAACAGGATATCCGCGCGCTGCGCCGACATTTTCGACGACAAATGGCTCTCGACGCGGCAGCCCGGCACCATGCAATAGCTGTGGACGTTGAAACTCCATATCCGCTTGCCCGGCCCGACACTTTTCCATGCTTCGTACATTCCCGGATAGATCGCCCTGGAATCGGGAAGCGCCGGCCATCCCGACTGATCCTTATAGGCGTCATAGATACTGTATTGCCCACCGGCAAAACGTAGCGCATTGGTCAAAACCGGCAGAAGAGTGGCCTTTTGATCGGCATATGCCTGCACCAGGGACATGCAGGTCAGGAGGATGGGGACGACATAAGCAAAAAAACCACGAATCCCCGATGGCCACTTCGCCGACAGTATGGCGACCTGCCAGACGATCGCGGCCACTGCCACCATGAGCGGCAACGAAAAAGAGCTGATCCGCACGTAGGAGACCGGTTCCGTCATCCCGGCAGTGAAGGTGAATATCGCGATCGAAGCGAGGAACGCCAGCATGATGCAACAGGTGACCCTATTCGATGCGCCCATGCCGACGCCGTGGCCCGCGAAGCCCAATTGGCAGACAGCCCGACCCACCAGCCAGACGACGATGCCGGCGAGAGCTCCCCATATGAAGATCCCCAGGAGGTCGAACCGACTCACATTCTTGACGAATTCGGCCATGTCAGGCCCGAAGAACGACAGCGGACTATCGACAGGCTGCGACCGCCTGAACGCAGTGTTGACCACATCGAACAGCGTGCCCTCGTCGTTCAATCGCTGAAAGTCGATAATGGGCCACCAGGTATTGACGCCGATATCTGACGGCAGGCCCGTCGTAAGATAGTTCAGAGCAAGAACGGAGACCAAACCCAGGCCCGCAGCGACAGCGAGGCCGACGAAGGCCTTGGCCACGCTGCGATCGACGATGAAAAAACCCGCGGCCGCCAGCAGACAGAACAGCCCGACGACGGCCGATGAAATGATCAGCAGATAGGCCACCACGAAGCAACACGCGGCCGCGCCGAACCACCAGACCCGGCGGGCATCGCCTGCCGAACGCGCCATGTTGGTGCTCAGCCAAAGAATCGCGATCAAAAAGGGCGTGTTGATCTCGTGCGCCTTCTGGAAGTGCCCCCATCCGCCATTGGCCGCGTAAATGCCCGTTCCCACGGTATGCGTGTCGAGGGCCAGATACAGGATGACCGCTACCCACGGCCACAGGGTCCGCGGACAGATGCCCCGGACCAGCGAATACAACGCCAATGCCGTCGCGATGACAAAGCAGTATGTGACCAACGACGGCGCAAGGGGATCGGTGAGCAGCATGCTCAGGAACATCAATCCCACGCCCTTGGAGTAGTAGTACTGGTACCAGAAGGCGTTGGGCCAGATGCCGTGGTTGTCGATCACCATCGAATAGAACTGCGAATAATGCAGATAGTAGTCGTGGCCGCCCTGCGGATAGAGGCCCTTGACCACCAGCAGGATCGCGCCGGCGAACGCCGCGCCGATCGCCATGGCGATGGTCAAGGCAGTGTCGACTCGCGAACTGTTACGAAGGTACCGTGCGACGGACGATCGGGCTTCTTGCAGGACGCTCACGAAATCACGATAGGAGACGGCAATGATCGATGCGCCGATCACGGCTGCGACGGAACGCCAGTACAGATATGCGTAACCGAGGACGAGCATGGCAATCGTCAGCGCCGCGGCGCCGACGAAGAAGCCTAGCGCCAGTCTTTCGCGAAGCTCGATGTCCGCCACCGGTCGGTCTCCGACGCCGAAGACCAATATCTTGTGACCGGTGAAGTAGATCAGCCAGAACAGGTAAACGATGAAGACCACGCGAAATGCGTTGTAAATGCCGCCCAGGCCGCGCTGCAAATAGTGGTTGTCATAGACATCAACGAAATCGAAGTAGGCCACGACGGCAACGAAGCCGCCCAGAAACAGGCAAAACCACAAGAAGTCGCCGGCCGAATTGTAGCTGAAGGGATTGAACTTATGCCGGGTCGCGCGAACCTGACGAGGCGTAGGCACCTCTGCCGCAGGATCGCTTGCACTGCTCATTCTATCCAGGACCCAATCCGGCGTTTCAATCGCAGACTATGCCATATCAGGGCCGTCGACAGGCTCGCAAGGGCCACGAAGCGCGAAGATTGCGATGATCGCCGGCCGTCGGCTATCCGATTCTCTTGGGATCGATAGCCATCCCCGTCCTGGCCATATCTGCCTCGTGGTCGGAAGGCACCGCGAGACTGCCATTGACGCGCCCGTGAACACGGTTCGAAATTCGCCGTAGCAGGATCTCGGTGAGTGTGTGAGCGACTGATAGAAGATTTCGCCACGTCAAGGCATTCGAAGAGCCTGCGCGTCTTTCGGTAGCCGACAGCGCGACCTCCTTGAACGTCGCCCCTTGACCGAGCAGCAGACACAAAATGTACGCCTGAAATCCAAATCCGCGGGTATCGGGATGCCATCTCATCACGTTGTAGCGTCGATGAATCGGCAGGCCGTTGTAGTAGTGCAGCGAGTTGCCGCTCAAGAGATTCACGATGGACGTATAGGCCGTTGAGACCACATGTCGGAGGAAACGCTTATGCTCGACCTCGACATAATAAGGGATAATGATGTCAGCCTCGCCCAGAGGCCGCAATACGGTGCGGATGGTCGATTCCATCTCTGAATTATCGCCGCAAATCGCGCGGTGGTAGCGCCCCTTCCCGATGAAGGTGGAATCGATATAGTTCTGAGCCCAGCCTTTGTTCATCGCGTTCTGACGGAACACCATGTTGATGTCGGGATGGGCCGCAATGTAGTTCCGGATCAGCTCGGGCGAGCGGTCTTTCGATCCATCATCGATAATCACGATGTCGTAGCTCAGACCGAGTCCGATCATCGCGTTTTGCACCGTATCGAGCGTCGCGATGATGAACTCTTCTTCATTGTAACAAGAGACAAAGAAGGTGATGTCGAATCGGTCGCCCATATTGCCGGACAGGATATCGTCGGCATTGTGGAAGCGTCCGGCCGCCGAACTCAACGAGAATTGATCTCTCATCACGGTCTCCCGACTTCGATCGACGGCGTGAGAACTACAGCGACGTCCCGATGTAAACGAGCCGGGATCGGCGGCACTCGGCGCTTGGCCATCGAATCTGCCAGAGCCGGCCAGGAAAAGCGATACTTCATCTTGGTCTGCTCTTGCAGGCACTTCAAGTCTTGGTTGCAACCGCTGCCGGGCGAGCTCTCCAGATGAGCTGGAGAGTCGCGCCCTATTGAGACGATGGGCGCTTGGCCTCTTCGTCTTCGAAGATTCCGAAACAGGCATTTATCGCCCGCACATCTTGAGCGACATTGCCATAGGCCGTCCAGCCGCCAAGTCGACAGGGCAAGGCCTGTGGCTGCCCAAACAGGCTTTTCTGCACGGGGTAGCTATAATCATGACTGCGCAGAAAATCCTCGATGGTGAAGGCCCTTCCCGTCGTTTCGTAGAGTCGGCTGCCCGCCGTGAAATTGTTCACATACGCCTTCCGGGGTTCCAGGACTTTGATCGGCTGTCGTCCGGAGAACATGCGCGGAATCATGCCGTAGTCGACATTGGCAAAGTGCTTGCGGCTGTATTTCGCGAGTCCCGAAATACTGGTGAAAAGCGGATGTATGAACACCGAATGGATCTCGATTCCGCCGTCGACCGGCCAAAAGACTTCGCGTGGGTGTTTACCGAAATCGTCGTTCTCGACGGCGATTATTTGCGAGCGAAAGTAGTGGTGGGCATGCTCTGCGGCCAGCGTTGCCAATTCGGCAGTCGAGATCCTTATCGGTCCGTCGCCGCCAAATCGCGCGTCGAGCGCCGGCAGAAACGTCTCCGTCTCGGCGACAATGTTTCCGCCCCCGCAACATTCGTATCCCTCATGGCGATGGTTCGCCATATTTTGCAGCGAACCGTCAGCGACGATCGAATCCACCGGTATCATGAACAGGTGGGAGGCCGCCCCCTCCGCGAAGTAGATCGAGCAGTGATCGAGCATTCCGTAGAGAACGTAGAAGTTCTGGGCCAAATGGCCCGTGATCAACGTTCTTATCATTTCATCGGGAACGATAATGAACGAGACGTCCGCAACATCTGACAGCTTGCCGAACAACGGGTCCTGCCGCATGCGCCGCTCGCTCGCCGCGTCGGTAACGATGCTGAACACCACCTGGCCCTGACGTCGAAGCGCGGGCAGGTTGCCTTCCGACAGCATGGATCGCAGATTGTATCGCAGGAAATTGTCGACGTACTCGTTCCCCCAAACGATGCACCCCATCGTGAAAATATCCAGGCCGGGGTGCTGCGCGCGGTAGGCCTCACCCTGCCTGCTGGACACACCGTATTGATATTCGCAGTAGTCGATGAACGTCCTCACTTCGGGGCGAAGCGGCAAATTGTGACGCCTGATCAACATCAAGAGCTCATCGAATAGACCCAGGCGCAGCAGATTGACCCACAGTTGATCGAGTGCGACGTTCTCGGCCTCCGTCCCCGTGTAAACGACCTTATTCCCGAGGATGATCTTCCGAAACTCCCCCAGCATCACCTCGACGTCGCCGAAGCAGCCGTTCTGGACTTCCGAGGCGATCAGCGAATCCGTTTTGCGTAGCAGGTCAATCAGCGTCGGTGCCGGAGGAGAAGCAGGAAATCCGAACCATGCCGCCCTGCCTGCGTCGAAAGCGCGTTTCGACTCCGAGAACCCCTGACGAACCGCTTGCGCGAGCCGCCTCGGCATCAGATACGCGACCTTAAGAAATTTTCCTGGGGCAGGTTCGAGAACGTTGGGCCGCTCCCCGCTATCTGCTTCTGACTGTTGTTTCGGAGGCATGTCCTGCAGCTGATTGCGCCCTCTTGAATGTGATAGCTACCTTGAAAGGTACCGTCCAGACTCATTCTCGGCATCCGCTGCGGGATCGACCTTTGCATGCGGAATGCTCGTTCTATCAAGCTACAGGTTTCGAGGCCCCAAGGGCAACAAGAGCATCATGCGTCACGCGTCAACGACGGCGGCCAGGAGGCGTTTGAAAGCAGCCGTCGCAGGCCCCGGGACGCCCGCGCTGGCGCAAACACCGCCTGTGAAGTACATTGTGTCGGGATCGACCGCTGGGGTCGATCGAGATCGGCGCGACGCGAACCGCAGCGAACAATGCCAACCGACAATAGCAGCGCCGAGACGTCGTCTGAAAAAGCTTCTCGGCCAGCGCCGCGGCAACGCAAATGGTCTCACCTCTCGGCGATTCTCAAGATCGGACTGACCCTCCTCATACTGGGACTTGTCGTTCGCTCGGTTGACCTCACGAGCGCCTGGAACAACATCGCCAAACAGAATTTACCGCTGGTCATGCTTGCTGGCATTGTGCTGGTGTCCCAGATCGGTCTTGGCGGAACGCGTTGGTTCATCATTTTGAGGCGCCTCGACGCCAGGCCGTCGTGGTGGGAGACGCTGAAGCTTTTCTATGTCTCCGTCTTCTTCAATTCCTACGTATGGGGCGGGATTGGCGGCGATCTGGTGCGGGCGTGGCTATCGTACCGCAGCAACATCAGCGTCAAGACCGCGATTACCTCCGTCGTGCTGGATCGCGCGGCTGCGCTCGCCGGCGTGGCGGCATTGGTCTTGCTGACGGCGCCGTTTTTTTTGTACCGCGTCGGCGCTTCCCTGCCGCTGCTTGTACCCATTTTCGTGTCCATGATCGGACTGGTTGCGATCTTCTTGGCCGCGCAGTTCGAGCGCCTGCCGATACGCTGGCTGCGCTTCCGCGCCCTTGGCGTTCTGCAAGGCTTGGGAGGATCTGTTCGTCAGGTTTTTCTGAGGCCGACCAGCGTGTTGCCGGTGATTGGCGTTGCAATCCTCGGTCAGACGGCACTGGGCGCTGCGACGTACACCGTGGCGAGCAGCCTGAACATGCCGGTGACTTTCCTCGAGTGTGTCGTCCTCATGCAACCGGTGGCGCTGGTCGCCAATCTGCCGATCTCGGTCGGCGGATGGGGGGTTCGTGAAACGGCGATGATCGCGCTTTTCGGCCTGATCGGCGTACCCGCGAGCACAACCTTGGTGTTGTCGATTCAATTGGGGCTATTATCCCTTATTGTCGCGTTGCCCGGTGGCCTGCTATGGCTCGCATTGAGATCCAGAGCGCCGAACCTTTCGGTCGCCTCATCATCCAGTCCCTGAGGCGACGGCGTTCGACGTGAAGCACGCCTCATAGGTGAAAATTCATCCATGCTCGTAACCAATTTCAATGTGAAGTACGTCCTCTACAAGGTTGTATGCGCATTTTACCAGCTCGCCGACGTCGGCCTCATTCATCCCATGCGGGAACGTTCCATCCGCGCCCTCAATCGTACGGTCGACTATATCGAGGAGTCGATGCCGGAGGCGCTTGGCTTCGAGAACCAGCGCGAGCTGACCGCCTATGCTCTGAAGGCGGCGGAGGTCGACGGGCACTATCTGGAGTTCGGCGTGTTCACGGGCGGCACGATGCGCTTCATCGCCGCTCGGGTCGGTGGCCGCAAGGTGCACGGCTTCGACAGTTTCGAAGGTCTGCCCCAGGATTGGGGCGGCTTCAACCTCGGACGACGCGCTTTCGACGTGGGAGGAAAACTCCCCCGTGTACCGGCCAACGTTGAGCTTCACCGCGGTTGGTTCGACGACAGCCTGCCGCCATGGCTCGCCGCAAACCCGGGGCCGGTCGCGTTCATTCATGTCGATTGCGATCTTTACAGTTCGACCCGAACGATCTTCCAGTCGCTTGGGGATAGAATGGTTTCTGGCACCATCATCCTGTTCGACGAGTACTTCAACTACCCGAACTGGGAGAAGCACGAATTCAAGGCGTTCCAGGAACTCGTGGCGGAGCGGCGGATGAAGTATACGTATCTCGGCTACGCTCGCCAGCAGGTCGTCGTCCGGATCGATTCCGTGGACGGTCCGGCTCGCTAGAGCCCGCCGCCGGCGAAGAGCCGAGTTGCGCGTGCCCTCATCGATGGAGGATGAATTTCCGTCCGACGACCGAATACGGTCCCCAGTCGGTGAAACGGGTCCTGTATTTGCTCGTATAGTCGGCCCACGCCTTCTGTTCGCCGAAGTCCGGCGAGCCTCGATTGCAATACCAATCGTCAAAGAACACCGCACAGCCATCGGAGTAGGTCTGCTTGCCGAGCAGATATTCCAACACGCTTGCCGTACTCTCGTAGAGATCGCAATCGACGCTCACGACCGCAAAGCGAAGGTCGCTCGAGAAGGTTGGCAAAGTCTCGCTGTACCAGCCTGGCGTGACCTTCACCCGCTCGCGCCCCAGAATGGCGGAGCACGCGTCATGAAGCTCTTCAGCAGTCAGGCCGCGCGCCACGCCCGGACCCCACACATTGGTCGCAACATGGGGCGAAGCGGCATCGACCGGGTTGTTGGTTTGCGGAAAGCCTTGAAAGCTGTCGAACAGATACAATGAGCGTTCGCCGATCCCATGGCTTTGCTCCGACAGGCGATAGCGTTGATCTCCGTCGCGCATGGCGTTGGCAAGCGTGGTGGCAGTCGCCCCCGACATGGTCCCAAATTCGGCGATATGACCTGGAACCGCGCTTGCATAGGCATACTCGACACCCATGATCAGCGCTTCGAAGACCAAGCGCTGTCCAAGCGGCGTCTCTGGTCGCTCAATGCTTCGACTGGGGTCCGATATGGGTGTCGCCTTACTCGGATCTGCTAGATGCACCAAGATCGCCACGCTCATGAAAAGTTGCAGGGAACCTAATGCAGGTCCAGCTCGCGTGCCAGCTCTCAATGGCCCGCACCGAGGCCTTGGATTTCATGGCTGGACGGCCCGATCATAGGGTCGGTTCGAAGCGACGAATCGAAAGTCGAGCGGAAGATGCCGCCAGCGGTGAATGATCTTTTCGGCGACGGGCACCGACATGGGAATGAAAACGAGGGCGCCGGTAGGCACCTGCTCGGGTCCCAGAATCGGCAAACCTGCCAGTTGGTGGCCGATACGATGCGGGTCTTCATCGACGAAGAAGTCCACCCTGCCATCGAGTTCGAGCATCATCCAGCAGGCCGCGATCGAGGAGCCCATGATGCCGAATGGACGCTTTTCACCGACCATGGCGCGGGCCGCCTTGCGGACTTCCTCCAGCAAGTTGAAGTAGAATAAACACCGTTCCCTCGAATCGGTGCCCCGCGTATCGGCCCGATCGCTCGCCATCTGCGATGCGCTGGCAACGCTGCGGGGCGAGAGAATGGCAACGAGCTCCTTGGGGAGCAGGCTGGCGGAGAGAAGTTCGACGGCCAATCCCGCCTTTTCCGCGACATACGCCAGGCTATGCTCTTCGAAATGGGTGCAATGATCGGCGATGACGAGGTCGATGGGGTTTTGCCTGAGGTCGGGCGAGGCCACCAGGATGCGGCCGCGCTTGGCCAGCTGCCCCGAGATCTGCTTCAGAAATGCGATCGGATCCGGGACGTGCTCGAGGACATGCGAAAGAGAGATGACATCGAATGTCCCCTCATAGGACTTGGGGTCGGGCCCGCTATAGAAACGCTCGACGCCCGGCAGGGACAGGACTGCTTCTCGCCAGGTGTCCACCAGCTCCGATCCCGAGAGCTTCCAGGAAGGGCGCAGGTCATGAAAGCTCTTCAGCAGATTGCCGTTCGAGCACCCGATATCGAGAAGCCGCCCTTCCTTGGGCAAGGCCACGGCATCGAGGAAATTGCGCAGCAAAATCTCACATCGGGGGCCGCTGCCCTTGGCCGAATCGAAGATCATCGGCTCGGCGCCCTGGCTTTGATGATTGATGTCATAGTTGGCGTAAATCTGCTCGGCGATGGCATGCCATGCCGGCGTGACCGCCTTCTGGACCGCCAGGCAATTGGCGCAAAGGGAAAATTCGGCCACGCCGGACACCGGCTGGACATCCGAGGATACAAGTCGAAAAGGCGTTCCCTGCTGTCGGAACTTTTCGACAGTCCGAGAGCCGCAGATATGGCAAGCGGTCACGGGAACAGACGCCGATGGCGGCCCATTCCTCCGAAAGGAACGGCCGTCGGAATTTCAGCGTTCAACGAAAGCTGTGTCACCACGAAAGCCTTTCGATCCCAACAACAACCGGGCAGCAAGCGTTGAGGCGGAACGCGCGCCCAGCAGCGCCGTGGTCGCGCGACAATAGTCCATATGGCGCCGATCAGCGGTCAAGAAAGGCAAGAACCTCGCTTGCGACGGCCTCGACGTCGGCCCGACTCATGTACTGGTTCACCGGCAGTGTCAGGATTCTCTCAGCCTGGCGCTCGGTCACGGGAAAATCGCCCTTCTTGTGCCCGAGCTCACGGGCTGCCGGCTGGAGGTGGATCGGGATCGGATAGTGGATGGCGGTCTTGATGCCGCGATCCCGGAGATATTGCTGCAGTTCGTCGCGGCGGTCGACTTGCACGACGAAGGTATGAAAAGTGTTGAATTCCTCGTTCCGGCACGGCGGTACATAGAGCCGCTCATGGTGCAGAAGCCCCTGATAGAGAGCCGCGTTGGCCCGTCGCTTGGCGATCACGTCGGGCAACTTATCGAGGCGGTAACTCAGGATCGCCGCCTGCAGCGTATCCATGCGCGACACCAGCCCCCATTCCTCGACGGTCTGGCGATCCGCCATGCCATGCGCGCGCAGCCGCCGCATGCGCTGGGCGGCCTCCTTGTCGTTGGTCGTGACGAAACCGCCATCGCCTAGAGCATTCAGGTTCTTGAGGGGGTGCGCCGAGAAGCAGCCGAAATGACCGAACGACCCGCTCACGCCGCCCTTGTACATCGACCCGATCGCCTGCGCAGCGTCTTCAATGACGATCAGACCATGTCGATTCGCGATCTCCATGATCTCGTCCATCCGACAGACGCGCCCGGTGAGATGGACCGGCATGATGGCCTTCGTCTTCGGCGTGATCGCGCGCACGATCTTCTCGGGATCGATATTCTGATCCGAAAGCACGTCGGCAAAGACCGGCTTCGCCCCGAGATGGACGATCGCGGCAGTCGAGGCCACGAACGAATTCGGCGGGGTGATGACCTCATCGCCGCGGCCGATGCCTGCCACCATCATGGCCAGCATGAGGGCATCCGTGCCGGAATTGAGAGCAACCGCCTCGGCCGCTCCGCAATATTCGGCAATCCGTTTTTCCAAAGCCGCCAGCTCGTCGTCAGTTCCGACGAACGAGCCACGCAGCAGGACCTGCTCGAAGATGCGACGAAGGTCGTCGAGCTGGTCCCGCCCCTGGGCCGGAAGGTTTACGTAGGGAATGTCATGCTTCGGCTTCGCCATCTCACGCCCCATAGAACTCTTCGACAGTCTGGATGATATACGCGAGCTGCTCCTTGGTCAGATGCTCGTGCGCCGGAAAGGAGATCATCGTGTCGGCCTGCCGGTCCGTCACGGGAAAATCACCCTTCTTGTAACCATAGGGGCGCAGGCCTTCCTGAAGGTACAGCGGTACCGGATAATGCACCTTGGCCTCGATCCCCTTCTTCTTGCAGTGGGCCAGAAGCTCATTCCGACGTTCCGCGAACACGATGTACAGGTGGAAGACGAGTTTCCTGTCATTGAAGCGGCGAGGCAGCCTGATGCCGGCAATCCGGCCAAGGCCTTCGTCCAGATAGGCGGCGTTCTGGACCCTCGTATCGGTGATGAAATCGACCTGGCCGATGAGCCAGTTGCCGACCACGGCCTGCAGCGAATCGAGCCGCGAATTGCAGCCCATGAGAACCACACTATCGCGATCCTTGAGGCCGTGGTTGCGCAGTTGCCGGAGATGCGTCGCAAAGTCATCGTCGTCGGTGACGATCATTCCGCCGTCCGCCCAGACATTCAGGTTCTTGAGCGGATGAAGCGAGAAGGCTCCCGAGCGGCCAAAAGTACCGGACTTCTTGCCGGCGATATCGCCAAGGATGCATTGGCATGAATCCTCGATCACCGGCAGATCGTGCTTCTCCGCGATCTTCATGAGGGCCGGCATGTCGGTCATCTGTCCCGCAAGGTGGACCGGCAGGAGCGCCTTGGTGCGCTTCGTGATCTTCGCCTCGACTTGGCTCACATCCATGCAGAAATTGTCCGTGCAATCGACGAAGACCGGACGGGCATAAGTCTCGCCGATCGCGCCTACGGTCGCGATGAAGGTGTTGGCTGTCGTGATGACCTCGTCTCCCGGTCCGACGCCGACAGCCTTGAGCGACAGCTTGATCGCGTCGGTCCCCGAATTCACGCCGATCGCGTGACGCGTGCCGATCATGGCGGCGAACCTCTGCTCGAACTCGCGGACCGGCTTGCCGAGCGTGAAATCGCCCGTGGGAACGAACTTCCGGAACAGGTCGAGAATTTCCTCGATGTTCTGGGCGCTGAACTGCTTCGGCAAATAGGACCACTGCACCTTGTATCCATTCGGCTGCAGCGGCAGATCAATGCGCGACATTCTCGAACAATCCTTCACTACTGACCGGCGACGATTGCACGCCGCGCCTCGGCGAGACTTTCCAGGGTATTGCGAGGCGGAAACAGGCTGACGAAGACGAAACTCGCGTCGATGGCCGCTTCGATCTTGGACCGGACCTTGAATTCGTTTTCGGCGCCCACGCCCAACAGACAGAGCAGTTTGCTTCCAGCCGACCCGGCAACGTCGGCCAGCGTTCCGACGAAATGGTTGGTTCCAGGCATCAGCCGGCGCTGTATGTCCTGGCGATCATCCACCACGAAGTCGATCATTTCGGCAATTCGACCGACCGAGACCAGAAGACAGGAGCGCGGGGCCGCCCCATAGATCAGGACCTTGTAGCCGCTCGATCGCGCCAGCGAAACGACGCTTCTGATCTCGCTTTTCTGCCGCTCCATCCCGGCGACGAAGCCGCGCAGCAACGCGAGCGTCGCAGAAGGATCGGGGCGCGGGATGGTGCAGGAGACGGGTATGGCCTTCTTCCGCGCGACAAAGGCAATGGAGCCGCCGCCAAAGACGTACCTGCGCCGGTCCGAAATATGAAATCCGAAGCGTTCGAGCATGTACTCGGCCAAAGCCTGCGTGAAATAGCTGACGTGCTCCTCCCAAAGGATGGCTGGACTGCCGAGCGCAAAGCCCTCTTCCACGTCAGGCAGTTCCAGCACCAGGAGCCCGTCCGGTCGAAGCAGCATCCTGAGCGCCTCAAAGAAAGCGCCAAGGTCGCTGACATGTTCCAACACGTGTCGCAGGTAGACCGTGTCGAACGCGCCGCAATCGGCGACGATCTGCGTCGCAAGTTCCTTGGTCAGGTAACTGGTGTAAACCAGGTGACCCTTTTTCCGGGCGATCGACGCGGCCACCGGATTGGGCTCGATGCCAACGACCTTTGCGTAGCCGGCGCGACGAAGAACTTCCAGGAGCGAGCCGTCGTTGCACCCGATGTCGATCGCCTTGCCGGGATCCTGGCGGGTGACCGTCGTCGTGATCAAGTCCTCGAGGTGCCGGGGCTGCTGGAAGCCGGTTGTATAGGTATCCGCCTCGCCATAGATCAGATCCGCGGGAATCGGGTCGACGATTTGCAATAAACCGCAGTCCTGGCAATTCTCGAAACCGACGGAAAATCGCGGATCCGGATCATCCCGCTTCTTTCTGAGAAAGTGGGAGATCGGAAGGTCGTCCAAATTGAACAGGAGGGAGAGGTTTCTCCCTTTGCAAAGGCAACACTGACGTGCGCTGCTCATCCACCGCTCTTAACCAAATGACCGCTTTCCGACGCAACACCGGCGCGTCGGGTCGCAGGTGTCGCGATACGCCAAGCTAGACTGCCCTTTCATATGACAGCTTCACGTTGAGCAGGTCAACCGTGTTGAGACCCGGTGCCAGACAGGCCCACTTTCCGGGTTCTGGCTCGAAAGCGACGCCGCGCGCGCTTTTGCTTCCCGCAGCATTCGACGCCACCTTGGGGCCCGAGATTTGCCAAATCGGTCTCAAGTCCATCGAGCGTCCAACGCTTCGTCGCCAAATGAGCGGTAAACCCCCATCCTCCCCGGCGGTCATAAGCGCCACGACTTTCTCGCCTGCTGGCTCTCTTCGAACTGCGCCGCCTGATCGACGATGGCACCGACGACGGCAGAGGCGGCAGTCTCGATGCGCGTCCACTCTTCGCCAGACGTCGTGGAGCCGAAACGCAGCGGCAAACGAAAGAGAGCCCCCCGGAGCCGGCCCCAGTATCCCCACAACCAGAAGGCGACATCGGTGATTTGAAGAGGCCCTCCTCCGTGCTCCAGTTGCTCGGGCAACGAGTCATCCTCCAACGACAGACCGACGATGCTTGCATCCTGGACAAGATGGATCCTGTCCATTTCGAGTGACGAGCGATCGATGAATCGACTGTCGATGGGATCGATGGTCAGCTGCAGCGGGTGGGCAAACGCCTTCGGGCGCAGGCCAATCGGATGATAGTGGTTGCCATGGATAAGAATTCCATCCGCGCCGACCCGCCAGCAGATCCGCAGCCGCGTTCGTGGAAGCTCGCCGGCATCGACGAAATTGTACTCCGGCAAGTGCTCGGCCAGAAGCCGTGCGCAGTCGTCCGAGGAGATCTGAAGCGCGCCGTCATCTCGGCGAAACCCATGATCCAGCAGGGAACGCAGGACTTCACCATCCATTTGCAGGCAGTTGATCAGAACGGCGTCGGCTCCGCCCTCGAGGCGCCCAGCCATCAGTGTCAGCGCTCCGTCATTCAGCATCGTGTCTGCGACCTCGCAGCTCACAAGCGCGTCGGTCGCGCGACCTGCCGCGAGTGCCACATAGTGTGCGCAGGACATAAGGGCGAACTTGCAGTTGCGGGCGTAGTAGAAAGCCAACGAACGATGGGAATAGAAGACCTCCTCATGCCCGTAGTGAGCCTCCATGCGTTTCCCGTAATTCATCTGCTTCTCGGTGTAGCGCACAAAGCGAACCACGGCATAGTCGCTGAGGCGAGCAAACACTGGGTCGGCCGTGAGATGGTTTTCCGTCTCGACCGTCGTGAAGATTACGATGTGGACCGAATAGCGTTTCGCCAACTGAGGCAAGTTGTTCGGCGACAGCAGTGCGGCGCAGATATAATGGGCAAAGTTGTCCGCAAAGGGCTGCCCCCAGACGGGACAAGAGATGATGAACGGCCGACGCCCATCACGTTGCTGATTGATCGAAGAGACCAACTCCTCGACCCAGACATCGTAGCTGTCGAGCAAGGATATGACGAATTGCGCGAAAGCGTCATCGGGGTCGATCTTCAACACACTGGCGAAGAAATCCCGGATATCCTCCGCTGCGCCGTGTCTGAGCAGTGTTATCGCCGCGTGATGCCTTACGAGCGGATGTCGCGGATCCCTGCGAAACGCCTGACGGAGAACGACAAGTGCGTCTTGGTTGCGATTCATCAGATCGTATGTCGTGGCAAGCCGTATGGCGGTCTGCGGATCGCGGGTCAGCGTCCACGCCTGCTCTATTCTCTCGATCTGCTCGTGGATCCGGCGCGGATCGACTGCCCCGGCCCTGTCCACCTCTTTCAGGAGCCCTTTCGCCACGAAAGTCCTGGCGCGGCGCCAGAGCCAGCCATATTTGCCGTCCTCTGCTCGTCCAGCCGCCCGCTTTTGCAAAAGCGACGACACGTAGCCGCGCAAGGACGGCCGTTTGACTTGCCCGTTCATCTAGATTTGGCTACGTAGTGCATAAAATGGCGACTAAGCATTGCACCTCAGGGGCCGCCTGACACCCTTCGATGCTGGGGCTCGCGCGAGCCTCCAAGGCCCAAGCCTATGAGCGATGACGATATCGCCATAGCCTTTGGGACACAACAGAAGGTGATAGAACTCACTGACGATCCGATGCAAATCTCACACAACTCAAAAGGTCGTTAATCATTTTGAGACAGTTCAACGTGAACGCCGAGCCATACGTCACTTTCGTCTCCTACTTTCGCAACGACAACTACACCAGTGACTTTGTCTTGCGCGTCAAGAGAGCTACGCGCTTTCTTGTCGATCAATTGCAGCGCGCTTCGCTCGAATCCGAAGTGATTCTCGTGGAATGGAACCCGCCGCCGGGCCGGCCCTTGATCGTCGAATCCCTGGGCGCCCTGCCGCAAGGCGGTAACGTCCGGGTGCGGGCAATCATCGTCGGCAAGGAACACCACCAACCGTTTGTCGGCTCGCAGGAATGGGGCATGAACCCCGCCGCTGCGGCAAACGTCGGACTCCGCCGCGCCGCGGGCCACTTCGTTTCACCGAAAGCCGGCGATACCTACCTCTCGGACGAAATCATCGCCACGATCGCGCGCCGTGATCTCCACGAAAACGCGGTGTATCGCTGCGATCGCTGCGACGTGGCACTTTCCGCCCAGGATCTCGAGGAACTGGAAGACAGGTCCCTTCTCCAGCATCTCGAGAGCCTGGACAGCACCCGACACAGCCGAATGCCGCATCCGCCGCAGTGGTACATTCGCGACCTGCATACCAACGCCTGCGGCGACTTTCTGCTGATGAGCGGCAGGATGTGGCACACCGTCCGGGGTTTTCCACTCGACAGCACGGTGCTGTCGCTGGATTGCGATTCGCTGCTCATGCACACGGCGGCGGCGCTCGGATCGCACGAGATATGCCTTCCCCCGTCTTGCCGCATTTTCAAGGGTCGCCACGGGCATCTCTTCACCCATCGCATCACGCAGGTATGGTCTCCTTGGCAGTCCAAGTTCGACCGGCTTCTGGCCAACCTCGGCTGGTGGCGGCTGCAGACGCTCATGCGCAGCCTTTTCGACTACCCCAGGCGCAAGGTGCTCGGCGTCGAAAGCGTTCTCGGCCCGTCGATCGAGCGCAACTTCGTCAAGCCCGCCGAACAATGGGCACATGGAACCGTTCCCGAACTCTCGCAGCCCGAAAACTGGGGATTGAGTGACCAGGCGCTCGAGGAAAGAATCCTTTGCCGGGCTGCGTGGGATACCGCGGACGGCACGGCGGTGACGTGAACATCGAGCAGGCCGTTTTTCTGGTCGGCGGCCTTGGCAGCCGATTGGGCGGACTGACGAGCGAACGGGCCAAGCCGATGCTCAACGTCGGCGGTCGGCCGTTCCTCGACTACCTGCTGGATGAAGCCAGCCGCTACGGCATCAAGCGCGCCCTGCTGCTCTGCGGATATCGGGCCGGCGATCTTACGCCCGTCTACCAGGGACGCGCCATTCGCGGCATGCGCATCGACACGGTTGTCGAGGCGAGTCCCGCCGGCACCGCCGGCGCTTTGGCGCTGGCCGCGGACCGCCTCGACGACGACTTTCTGCTCGTCAACGGCGACTCGCTTTTCGATTTCAACTGGCTGGCTCTCTGCCCGGCGCCCGGCGAAGCATCACCCAGCCTGGTCCGCATGGCCCTTGCCGCCGGCGTTGCCGGCAGGCGCTACGGACGGGTGGTCGTCGATGGCGGGAAGGTGCGGACTTTCACCGCATCCGGCCCCTCGGACCGGCCGATCAACGCCGGCGTCTATCTCATGCGCAAGACGATCCTGTCCAAGATCGGCACGGCACCCTGCTCGCTCGAGCGCGATGTCCTGCCGGGGCTGGCGATCGAAGGCCTGATCGACGGCTGCGTCGTCGACGGACCGTTCATCGATATCGGCATCCCGGAGGACTTCGAGCGTGCGCAAATCCTCGTTCCCTCCATCCTGAGGCGTCCCGCCGCTTTTCTCGACCGCGACGGCGTGCTGAACGAGGACACAGGCTATGTTCACCGCAGCGACCAGGTCCGCTGGGTCGAGGGCGCACGCGAAACCGTCCGCTGGCTGAACGATGCGGGGTACTTCGTGTTCATCGTGACCAATCAGGCCGGCGTCGCGCGCGGCCTTTACAGCGAAGACCACGTGAACGATCTCCACGACTGGATGAATCTGGCGCTGCGCGAGAACGGCGCGCACATCGACTGCGTCGAATACTGTCCCTACCATCCGGAGGGCACCGTCGAGCGCTACCGGCGCGTCTCCGACCTGCGCAAGCCCGCGCCGGGCATGCTGAAGAAGCTGCTCGCCGAATGGCCGGTCGATGCTTCACGATCGTTTCTGGTCGGCGACCGCTCGACGGATCTCGAGGCCGCCGCCGCCGCAGGCATTCGCGGCCACCTCTTCCCAAGCGGCGGCAACCTGTTCGACTTCGTCACGAAGCGTGTGCCGCAGCCACGAAGAATTGCCGATCGCGATTGATCGCGAGGACGGCGGCGACAGCGTCCTCCGGAAGCGCGCCCAATCCGCTGGCGGCAGCATTCTGGCCGGCCTCCGCCGGCGTCAGGATGCCGGGTATCGTGGTTGAGACCTCCGCAAAGGCCAGGCAGAAGCGCAGCGCCGCCTGCACGCCCGCCGCCCCCGGTGACGCCGCTACCACATCGAGCAGGTCTCTTGCCCCGTCGATCCAATTGGCCAACTGGGCGCTCGACCAGCCCAGCCGATGGTCGCCGGGCGGGAACTTGGTATCGCGCGTGACCGTACCCGACAGGAAGCCGAAGCAGAGCGGCGTGCGGGCGATGAACCCGGCGTTCCGGCGGCTCACCTCTTCGAACAGGCCGCCGGTGACGGCGCGCACATCCATCATGTTGAAATTGGCCTGGATGACCGGCACGTCGCAGGCCCGCAGCGCCTGCAGGGCGTCCGCCGGTCCCTTGGCCGAAGCGCCCCAGGACCGGATCTTGCCGCTGGCCGCCAGACGCGCCAATGCCTCGCGCAGATCGGATGCCAGCAGCGCGCCGAGTGGGGCATTGTGCAGCAGGAGCAGGTCGAGATAGTCCGTGCGCAAACGGCCAAGGCTTCGCTCCGTCGACGCAACGATTGCCGCCGCCGAGAAATCCGGCGGTTGGTCCCACGCCTCGTATCCGGCCTTGGTCGCCAGCACCGCCTTGTGGCGGACACCCGCCAACGCCTTGCCGATCAACTCCTCGCTGTGGCCGTTGCCGTAGGCAGCCGACGTGTCGAAGAAAGTGATTCCGCAATCACGAGCCTGGGCGAGCGCGGCCAGGGAAGTGCGGTCGTCGGTGTCGCCGTAGGAGGTTTGGCTGACGGTGCGCCCGCCGATCCCCCACGCGCCAAAGCCGATCTCGGAAACGACGAGCCCGGTCCGACCGAGGCTACGGTAGTTCATGGACGATCAATAATGCCCGGCGAGTTCGGGGGTGATCTCCGCTGCGCGCGGCGCGTAGAGGTAGGCGCCCTTCTTGTTGCCCCACCAGACGATCTCGCGGCACCATTTCTGGAAGTCGCTGTAGGGCTTGCTCGTGCGGTCGACCTCGATGGTCATCGGCGCTTCGCGCAACAGCGCCTGCTCGCCGCCGCGCACCTTGTGCCAGTAGTCGAGCAGGTCATGGCGCAGGCGGATCTTGAGGTTCTCCACGGCGAACGGCTGATGCACCAGCGCGTGGTTGAGCCGGATCGCCTCCTCGATGATGTCCATCGGCAGGCCCGAATTCCGGGCACTCACGGTCTCGGCGAGAAGCTTGCCGGCTTCGGCGTAGAAGGCGTCGAATTTGCCCTCGGCCGTCAGCTTGACGAAGATGTACTCGTCCGCCGGCCAGTAGATGCCGAGATAGTCCTTCGAGAAGACGTACTCCGAACCACCCTGCTGGATCGATTCCGCCTCACGGTGGAAGAAGGCGTTGATCTCCGCGATCATCGGAAAGCGCTTGGGATCGGCGGCCATGAAAGCCTCGATCATGTCGCGGTAGGGGATGCCGGAGATGCCGTGCGCCAGGATGAGCGGGATCTGGAAC
>Ga0210402_10001294_pt1 | contig 25942 bp, 19 predicted proteins | sample IncBWC7MmetaG_FD_161055 | JGI IMG/M metagenome (GOLD analysis project Ga0210402, IMG submission 161055) | Forest soil microbial communities from Barre Woods Harvard Forest LTER site, Petersham, Massachusetts, United States - Inc-BW-C-7-M | ecosystem: Environmental > Terrestrial > Soil >... | reverse complement strand
CTAACGGTCGCGGCTCTGATCGGAGCCGCGCGCGTCAGCAAGCGGTTTCTCGATACGTTAGCGAACTTCTGAAACGGCCGCGCAGGTATCCGTCCCCTCAGCCCTTTCAGCCCACCGGCAGCGGCCGGATGAGCCCGAGCGAGACCCCCGTCATCACCAGGCCGATGCAGGTGATGAGCGCCGCCGAAGCCACGGGGAGCAAGCGGAATGCCTTGCTTCCGGTGACCTTCCGGCTGGCAGGGAGAAGATTTCCGACACATAGGACCAGCACACCCATCCCCATCAGCACCATCGCCAGGCCGGCGCTGAAGCCGACCAGCAGCAGCATCCCGAGACCGGTGCGGCCTAGCGAAATCGCGCTCAAAAGCAATACCAGCGCCGAGGGGCAGGGCACCAGGCCGCCGCTGGCGCCCAACGCGATCAGACTGCTCAGCGTGATTTCGCCCTCGGGGACGTGGCTATGGGTGTGCCCGCCGCCGTGGGTATGGCTATGGTCCTGGGAGTGGGAATGGTCGTGTGTGTGACCGTGGTCATCGCCGTGGTGATGGTGGTCGTGATCGTGATCATGATGGCCGCGGGCGCCGCGCAAACGGCGCAGGAACAAGGCTGCGCCCACCCACACGATGCTCAGTCCGGAAATGGCGCCGAGAATCGGGAACAAAGTCTCCGGCAGCACGTACTTCGACAGGAACAGCGTGACGAAGCCCAGCAGAAAAACGCTGGCGGTGTGGGTAAACGTGACCATGGCGCCGAGGAAGATGGCGTGCTTGAACGTGCCGCGCGAGCCCACCAGGTAGGCTGCCACGATGGTCTTCCCGTGGCCGGGTGAGAGCGCATGCACTGCACCCAACCCGAAGGCCACGGCGACGCCGATCAGCGTCAGCCCCCAGCCGATCTCGGTTCGGCGCAGCAGTTGGGACAGATAGTCGCCACGGACCACGGTTCCGGCCGCTGGTGTGCCGGAGGCGGGCACGGGAGCGGTAGCGGGCACCGGAGATGTAGCCGGCAGCGCCACCACCGCGGGTGGAGCCTCGGCGGTGGCCGGTGAGGTACGGCGAGTCACCTGGTTCGGAACTGGGGTGGCTATTGGGGCCGACACTGAGGTCGATACTGGGCCCGATACCGGGTTCGGCAGCGGGGCCGGTGGCGGAACCGGAGTCGCTGTCCACGACAAAGACGCCTTCAGGTCCTGCGGCGGCGCCAGCATGGGGTCCTGCGGGTAGGCTGTGAGTTCGGCGCTGCGGTCGCTCGGCTTGGCGCTCGCGGATGTCAGGTTGATGCCGTCGCCGGCCCGAATCACAATCTCCTTCCAACCCGACCGGCCGTGGTAGTTTCGGTCTTCATAAACCAGTGCGCCCGGGGCGGCGTCTAGCCGCAAATCGGCCACAATACGCGCCACCCGCATACTGGCGGCGCCATCGGCCACCAGCATTTCGGCCTTTTCCACACGCGCGGTCACGGGCTTGCCATCGACCGTAATCACCAGGTTGGCGGCCCATTGACGGGCCTGTTCCATAGCCTTGTCGCGCGAGTTGCCCCACTGCTGGAACAACTCGAATGTGGGGATCTCGGCCAGGTCCAATACATACCGGATGTTGACCCCATTCACACCGGGCTCGATCCGGGTGTAGTGGTTGACGCTGAAGTTGCCCATCGGATGGGCGGCCGCCAGGTCGGCACACAGGGCGGCACACAGGGCCAGCAGGCCAAACCGTTTTCGGTGCATTTGCTGGTATTACGAGACTCACGCGGCAATCGGATTGCACTTGAGCGATTTCCCTCGGGCAGCCTTCTCCGCCGCGGCCGTCCGCGGGCCGGCGGGGCCGTCTGCGGGTCGGCGCGGCCGTCTGCGGGTCGGCCATGGATGCGGCGCGTGTAGGAAAAAAGCCACACAGGCAGGAATGCCAGCGTGACTGCCGCAACGTCGTGGTGATCGCGGAAAGCGCGGGGGTGATGCGAGGAGCCGTAGCAATCGACGTATTGTCATGATGGTTGGCCAAGCCGACGAAATAATGAGCGCTGGCTTGGACATAGAGTTGCTTAGGGCTTCGGGCTGCCAGGCCTCCGCCTTCCAGAGGTGTCGCGGAACCAATCGGGGCTTTTGAATTGGGCCAGGGATTCCCAGGTAGGCCGGAACGCGCCCGGAGCCGCGCGACGGGGCACCGATGCGGCACTTCCTCCAACCGATGCGGCGGTTGGCCGTGGAGCGCGCGGCCTGGCCCGGCGGTATACGCGGCGCCAGCTACTTGTTGCAGGATGGAGCGGCGTGTGATCGTGCTGGTTCCTTAGCGTCACTTCACTTGGCGGCGTCACTTCACGGTAATGGCGTCACTTGAGCATAATGGCCACCGAGGCGCTATGATTCTCCCATTCCAGGGTCAGTTTGGCCTTGTTGCCGCCAGCTTCGGCGATGGTGAATTTCAGGCTCTCGACGAGGGCGGGCGGTTTGCTCATGGTCATCTTGACGCGGCCTAGATCCTGCGCTTTGTCATAATCGAGGCCCGCCTGGCCGGTCTGCTTGTTGATGATGAGTTGCCAGTTGTCTGGGGCGGTGAGGTCCACGAACAGGGTGTAGTCGCCCTTGGGAACGGCCAGGCCGGCTACGTAGTGATTGGCATCGGTATGAAAGGCGGTGGCATCGTTGGCGCCGGCGCGCCAGACGGGATAAGTGGAGTCCTGGCCGATAGTTCCATCCTTGCCGAAGAGCTTGCCGACGCGGCCTTTGACCTTGGGCGAGAAATACGTCACGGAAAGGGTTTTGCCACCGATTGACTTGGACTCGGTGATACTTTGGGCGGAAGCCAGGCCGGCGGCGGCGAGCACCGCCGCGGCGCAGGTTAAAAAGAGTTTCATAGCGAAGTTTCTCCTTTGGTCAGCATAGCAACGGTCACCATACCAATGTGGCGTCAGGGTCTGGCATCACGGTTTGGCATCACGGTTTGACCACGACCTTGCCGAATTGTTCCCGGTTTTCGAGGTGCCGATGGGCGGCGCGGATTTCGGAGAGCGGGAAGACCGAATCGATCACGGGCTTCAACTGGCCGCGGAAGACGAACTGCAGCACGCGGTGCAGTTCGCCCATGGCGCCCATGAAAGAGCCCAGCAGGCTCCATTGTTTGCTGAAGAGGTAGCGCAGGTCGATGGCGGCGTCGAAACCGGTGGTGGCGCCACAAGTGACCAGGCGGCCGGCGGGGGCGAGGGATTCCAGGCTCTTGGGCCAGGTGGCGTGGCCGACGTGCTCCACCACCACGTCAACCCCGCGCCTGGCGGTGATATTTTTGACCTCGCGGGCGATGTCCTGGCGGTAGTGATCGATCACATGATCGGCGCCCAGGCTGCGGGCTTTCTCCAGCTTGGCCTCACCGCCTGCAGTGGCGATCACGCGGCATTGGAAAAGCTTGGCGATCTGGATGGCCGCCATGCCGACGCCGCTTGATGCGGCCAGCACGAGGACGTCTTCACCGGGCTGCAGGTTGGCGCGGGCCATCAGCATATGCCAGGCGGTGAGGAAGACCAGCGGGGCCGCGGCGGCCTCTTCGAAAGGCATGGCGTCCGGGATCCGGATGACGCTGTATTCGGGCGCGGCCAGCAATTCGGTATTGCCGCCATCCACGCCGTAACCGAAGACGGCATAGTGTCGGCAAAGGTTGTCGTTGCCGGCCAGGCACTGGGCGCATTGGCGGCAGCTCAGACCGGGCGCAAGCAAGACGCGCCAGCCGGGGTTCACGCGTTGGCAGAGGCGGCCGGCTTCGACCACTTCGCCCGCGATGTCGCTGCCGAGCACGTGGGGCATCTGGAACTTCATGCCGGGGATGCCGGCGCGGACGAACAGGTCGAGATGGTTGAGGGCGCAGGCGCGCACCCGGATGAGTACCTCGCCGGGGCTGATTTGCGGTTCGGGGGCGTCTTCGTAGATGAGAACTGAGGGGTCGCCGTGCCGGTGGATGCGGGCCAGTTTCATGGGGAAAGGCTTTCGAGGCGCTGCCTCAGAGCGAAAGTGTTCTTCACCGCAGAGACGCGGAGCCGCAGAGAGAAGCGCTGAGGAAGACCAAAATTGATATGGCTTTCTGCATCGGTCGTAGTTGGTGACCATCCGGAGTTGGCGCAAGGAAGCAGAGACACTCGCATGCTGACGCTGCGAAGCCTTTGGGGATGGTTGAGGCCGGGACCTTTACGCACCGTCGCGTGGCGATAGCCCACCCATGTCTCTGCCTCCTCTGCGCACCAACCTGGCGTAACGGCGGTAACCCTACCTGTGTGCAAGACATGCCTCAATGCCTCTTCTCTGCGACTTCCTCCGCGTCTCTGCGCCTCTGCGGTTAATAGGAACTTGACTCATTGGCATCACATTCGCAGATTCCAGTACTCTAGCACAGAGTATTGCCCGGACATTGCCATGGGGGACCGCCATCAGAAGCTTCTCAGGAATTGACGATACCGGCCGCTGTTGAACGTGGTCCACGGTTCAAAGCCCCTCTCCGTATATAGCTGGTACGCGAAGTCGATGTTCGCCTTGCAGTCCAGCAGGTCCCGAAGGTTCACGCCTGCCCGCTTCAAGTGCACCGTGTTGATCTGGAAGTAGCCCCAATCCAGCGTGCCGTCGGAATTGTAATGGTAGATCTCACAGGCGCCGCGCGGGTTTTCGGCGCGTTGCACCGCCAGTGCGATGCGGCATGCCGGCCCGAATTTGTTGCAAGCGTATTGCTGGTACGCCGTCAACCTGCGGCCGAATTGATCGGCCTGGGCTGCGCCGGCTGAATCCGCCGACTCTCTCGGAGCGATAACGAGGGGCCACTGGAATCGAATGCGCACGGGCGATTGCAGCGAGAATGTGTATTCGGCGTGCAGTACGATCGCGGCCACACCCGCTGCCGCAGCCAAGAGGAGAAGCAGTCCCAGGAGCCTCGGCGGTATTCCTGGTGATTTCGATCGCCTGCCGCGCGCCCGCTTCGGTGCCGCTGTTTTCGGAGACATTTTCAGAGACACCGGACGGCGCCTGTGGATCGCCGGCTCGCTGAGGCAGAGAAACGTCGCTGAAGCATTCTTCGATCAGATTACTACAGCGGCCTGGCAGCGCACCGGGCCGGTTGGATTGGGGAGCAGCCGCTATCAGCGCGGCCCCGCAAAACGCGTCTTGCATCCAACCGACAGGCAGCTTTCCCATAAGCCGGCAGCCTCGGTCTCGGAGGTCTGCCAATTCTTCCCCTGCAACAACACATCTACAAGATCCGCTTCCAACCATCCCTCGGACGCCGGAATCTCTCGACCGGACCATTCCGATCGCCATCTTTCCAGGCGGGCGCGCAGCCGGGCCTGGTCTTCCGCGGTTCCATGCTCCGCCAACTGCCCCGCTGCCTGGCGTGCCTGTTCCGGTGGTGCGATCTCCAAACGCTTCCGCCAGAAGGTAGCCAAAGCGGGAGAGTAGGCGCGATCCAGTGAGAAAACCATGTTAAGGTCCGCCGCCGTTGCGTTCACCGGCAGGGCGCCCTCCAGCAAGGGGAGTCCTCGTTTCGCATCCCACCGCACGAGATAAGCCAGAACATAGCCCTGGGTTTGCTTGTCCCAGGTTGATCCCGACTTCAAGTACAAACTCAACAGGTCGTCATAAATCGCCGGCGTCGAAAAGCGTGCGGCAAGTTCGGCTGCCCACTGAAGATTAATCCATCTACCGGAGCCAGTCGCTGCGGAGGCGATCTTGCGCATCAGGCAATCGTCTGTCTCCGGCAGCGTCTCGAATGGAACCCCATCGAAAACTTCCAGCAGGGTCGGATTGTTAGCGCAGACTTCGTCGATCAGATCCTGACGGCTTTGGTCTGGCGCGATCTTCAACAGTTGTTTGAGCGCCGCCGTCCGCTCCCCTCCCAGGCTGGCATTTCGCTGCGTCGCCAGGATCTGTTTAAGAGCCGGGACCATGCGCGCGTCCTCAAAATATCGGCCATAAGTATCCAGTAGCCAGTCGACGTTGAATTCGTTGACTTCCCCGAAGTGCGCGATCAAAACTTCACGGGCCTCGGCGAACCCAGGTTCCGAGGTCTCCTTCCGCTGCCCCAGTTGAATGAACACAGTCCTGGCGGCATCCACCAGCGCTTCACCTTTGCGCTTCGGCAGCGAGAGTGCAATCCTCTTCAGGTACTCGGTCTCAATTTGTTGGTTCTCCAACTCCAACCCGAACGCCGGCGGCGCGGTTGGAGTACCTGGATCGAATGGCGCCATCAATCGCGCCTTCAGGGCAGCGGTGGTCGCCAAAAAGGAGGACCCCGCCGGAAAAGGCTGGGCCGGATCATCCAGCGCTGCCTCTAACCGGGCCACCACCAGAGCTCGGTTGCGTGCCACCCACAGTCCGCGCGTCACGTCTACGGCAAACGGGTAGAACACCTTGGGATGCAGGAATAGCGACAGCTTCATGCGCGTCGAAGCGTCTCCGGTCAACCAGTCCAGCTCTTCGGCGTACACTCGGGCGCTCTGGAGATCAGCGGCTTCGCGAATGTTCTTCTCCAGCAGGGCCGCCCGGCGCGATTCTTCCGGTTCGCTCATCGGCCCCACCTCGAAGCTGACGGCATTGCTGGTCAGGGCGGCGGGCCGGGCTTGCCCAAGCGCAACCCTCGTCGTCACCACGTGCACTGCATAATGGCCCGGTTTGTCGAAGCGATACACGGCGTTCAGCGGCAGCCTGACCGTCACGGTCTTCCCAACTTCGAGCGCCGCCATGGCAGCATAATCGGGCACGTACCGGTTACCCCGAGCCTGATCCTCGAGCCATGGAAATACTCCAGCCGTGGGCGCCAGTACCACGGCATCGATAGGAGAGGCGGGTTCGGTGGTGGTTGTGTTGAGGGAAAAGCCGGGTGTGACGGCGGTGAATGCCAGTTCCAGCAGAATCGGCTCGCCAATTTGATAGCGAGCGCCATTCCCTTCCAGAGCGCTTTTCCCTGCCAGAGACAACTGAACCGTTACAGGATCACTTCCTTGAGCCATCGCCGATAAGCATAGAAGCAGGCTGCCAGCCCATGCCGCTAACCACTGCCGAACCACAAAGTCATAACTGCAGTAACTCACACTTACCTCGGCTGGCTCGCCAGCAGCACCAGTGTCTCCAGCGTCCGCGTCTTCTGCGACTCTTCCAACTTCAGATACCTGTGCCTGCCACCGGCCGACTCCGTAAACAAGGTTCGCCCCTGCTCATCCACCGTCACCCGTCCCGGCGCGGAAATCCCGAAGTATCCCCGCGACGGCCGCACCGCGTATAGCGCCGCCGTCAGGTCCCACGTCGGCCGGTCATACGGCATCTTCATGTAGTTGCGGTAAGCTTCCGCCACCGGATGGTCGGCCACCCACGCGAAATCGTTCTCGATGCTGGTGGCCGGGAACTTCAGCGCGCTGCCGATTTCAAAACCGCTGAATACCACGGGCGAAGGCCACTCCTCGAACACCTTGCGCGCCGCCGGAATGTCCGTCTTCACGTTGTACTCCGGATCGCCCGTCGGAAACCGGCCCGCCATCGCGCTCAGCAACCTTACCTTTTGCGTCACCAGTTGCGCGCCGGTCAATGGGCTGGCTTCGTCCGGCGGCGAATCCAGCAGCCGCGCCAGGTTGGTGCTGAACCCCACCATTACGATCGCCACGCTGTCCTGGGCTTCGCCCGCCAGTACGCGCCGCAGCACCCGCACCGCATCGGGCGCGGCCGTGCCGTCGGTTAATTTGTGCGGATAGACATACTGGCCGTCCGGTTTGCGCCGCTCCGCCGGAACCTTGATCATGGCGCTGTCCTCGGGCGTCTTGCCGTTTTTGACCACTCCCACCGGAATCGCGGCCCGTCCATAAAACGTGTTGACCAGGTCCACATAAGGCGCCGCGTAGCGGTTGTCCTTGCTCAGCGTGACGGCCAGCAACTTCGCCTCGCCCCGGCTTTCCAGAGCGTGGATCACCGCCAGCGCCAGCGCGTCGTCCACGTCGTTGCCCATGTCGGTGTCGAAGATCAACCGCACCGGTTCGGCGGCTGGTTCGAAGGGGGATGCCGCGGCAGTGCAGAGCAGCGCCGCCAAAGCCACCGAAATCTGGAATCGCAGAATCCCGTCGCCGCGCCTCGGTTTTCTCATGGCTGATTCGAACCCTCCATGTTCGCACCCTCCAGGTACGTGGCAATGTACCATGTGTTGCCGAAGGCATCCATCACGCCCCCATGGCGGTCGCCATACGGCTGGTCAGCCGGTTGGCTGATCGCACTGGCGCCGGCTTCCAGCGCCCTCTGGTATACCGCATCCACATCGGCGACGTACAGATAGAAAGTCGACGCCATCGGCTGGTATGGTCCGTCCGCGTCGGTCATCTCCAGCGCCGCATCGCCGATCTGGATGGTGGTGTGCAGAATCGCGCCCTCGGGCGACGTGGCCCGCCCGGTCTCCGTGGCCCCGAACGCCTGCTCTAGAAACCGGATCACCGGCCTGGCATCCGGCGGATGCAGGTACGGCTGCACCGTCGGCGCGCCGTCCGAGAAATAGTTTTCACCGCGAAACGTCGCGATATACCAGTGGTTGCCAAACGGGTCTTTCACGTTCGCGGTGCGCTCCCCCCACGGCTGGTCGGTGGGTGCTTGCAACGAGTGGGCGCCGCCTGCCAGCGCCAGTTGGTACACCGCGTCCGTGTCTCGAACGTAAACGTGGAACGCCATCGGCTTCGCCTCGCCCTGCCAGGCCAGTCCGGCGCCACCGCCGCCAATCATCATCATGCAATCGCCCAGACGTACCTCGCCGTGGATGCCGCCGGCTCCGCCGGTGGCGCGGAACGTTTCCTCGGCCGCGAAGGTGCTTTTCACGAACTCCATCAGGCCCACCGCGTCAGGCACGATGACATACGCCGTCAGCGTGCGGAATCCTTTGCGAACACCACTATTGGGAACACCAGTCACGTCGCTCATTTATCCCCCAACACCGCGTCCATCCATTTGTCGATCTCCGCCATCAGCCCCATGTGAAAGTCATGCTGCGCCGCTGCTCCCCGCGCATTCTCCCATTCTCACGCAGATCTCTCACCCGCGTGCCGAACTTTTGACCTGAATCGGCTGCCGCCTGCCTGCGTGGTAAGGTGATCTTGAAGGCTTCCCGGTGTCCACGCCATCGAAAACATTCATCACGCCGGAACAGTACCTGGAGATCGAGCGCAAAGCCGAGTTCAAGAGCGAGTACTATCAAGGCGAAATGTTCGCCATGGCCGGCGCCGGCATTCCCCACATTCGACTGGTTGGAAACCTGTTTGCCGGGCTTCACCAACAGCTTCGGTCGCGGCCGTGCAGCGTTTTTTCGAACGATATGCGTGTATTTGTCGCCTTGACAGGCCTCTACACGTATCCCGATGTGGTGGCTGTGTGCGGCGAACTCCAGGTCTTGGACACGCAGAAGGATACTCTGCTCAATCCCAGCTTGATAGCTGAAGTCCTGTCCCCATCCACCGAAGCCTACGACCGCGGCCGGAAGTTCGAGCAGTACCAGTCTATTGAGTCATTCCAGGAGTATCTGCTGATGGCGTCCGATCGCATGCACATCGACCTCTACACGCGCCAGGCCGACGGTCGATGGCTACGTGCCTCCGCCAGCCGCCCGGATGATTCGATCGAGCTGGCGTCCATCGGCTGCCGGATCACGCTGGCCGATCTGTATGAGAAGGTGAATCTGACCGAAATCGCATCGCCGCAGCCGTGATACCCTGAAAACCTTGGTAAAGATCCGGGGTCTCTCCGTGCTTGTTGCGCTGGCGGCTGCGCTATCCGCGCCCGCCGCTACGGGGTCGCCCTACGCCGGCGCCACGGCCTGCGCCACCTGCCACGCCGAGCAGCATCGCAAGTGGTCTCAATCGCGTCACAGCAAGATGGTGCAGCCCGCCACCGCCGCCGGCGTCAAGGGCGACTTCGCCCGCGGCCGGATTCAACTGCGCGGCGCCAGTTACCAGGTGAGGCAGCGCGCCGGCGCTTACTACATCACCGAGAGCTACCTTACCGGCAAGCCGCAGGAACACCGTGTCGATTACACCCTCGGCAACCGCCGGATCCAGCACTATCTGACCACTCTTCCGGATGGCCGCGTGATCGTGCTGCCACCCAGTTGGGACATCTTGCGAAAGGACTGGTTCCACAACCTGGATATCGCCGACCCGGATGAGGTTTCGGGCGTCCAGGTGTCGGGCGTCCAGGTGCAGGTTTGGAACAAGGGCTGTTACGGATGCCACGTCAGCCAGGAGGAGAAGAACTTTGACGCGGCCAAAGGCCAATACCAAACCGTGTGGCTCGATTTCGGCACCAACTGCGAACGCTGCCACGGCCCCGGCGCCGAACACGTGGCCCACTACAGCGCCGCCGAACCGCCGCCCGGCCCAGCCCGCGACATCGTCCTCCAGACCCGGCTTGACGCCACCCGCAACACCATGGTCTGCGGCCAGTGCCACTCCTTCCGCGACATCTACGTCAACGGTTTCACGGCCGGCTCCGACTACTACGACTTCTTCCTGCCGATCCTGGAGTACAACCAGCCCGAGGACAAGGACCCGGCCTACTGGCCCGACGGCCGCACCCGCCGTTTCTCGAACGACGCCTTCGGCCTGTGGCAGAGCGAGTGTTTCCTGAGAGGCGGCGTCACCTGCGTGGCCTGCCACATCAACGCGCACGAGACCGAGATCGAACGCAACCCGCAGCTTCGGCCGGACGCCAATGCGCTCTGCACCCAATGCCACCAGGCCATTGCCAAATCGGTGGCGCCACACACCCACCACGCCGAACGAAGCGCCGGCAGTTCCTGTGTGGAGTGCCACATGCCGCGCACCGTTTTCAGCATCAAGGCCGAAATCCGCGACCATTCCATGAGCATCCCGGTCCCGGAAAACACCATCCGGCACGCCATTCCGAACGCCTGCAACGCCTGCCATAAGGACCGCGACGCGCAGTGGTCGCTGCGGCAGATGAACCAGTGGTATGGCGCCGCCTCGCGCCAAAAACTGATCCTGCGCGCCGACGCTTTTGCCATGGCGCGCGGCGGCGACGCGGCCGCTATCCCGAAACTGCTCGACATCCTGGACAAGTCGTCCGAAGGCGCCCTCGTGCGCTCCAACGCTGCCGGTCACTTGAGCCGTTTCTCCAAGGACTCGCGGGTTTTCACGGCTCTGCAGCGCGCCCTGACCGACCCCGAACCCGCGGTCCGGGTGGTGGCCGCGCTTCGTTTGAGCCCCGGCGCAGCCGACCGCCAGGCCGCCCTTACCGCGATGACCCGTTCGCTCGGCGACTCCTCCGCCACCGTGCGCATCGCCGCCGCGGTCTGGCTAGCCAGCCAGGGAATTGGCCAACTCCCCGGCGAAGATGGCGCGCGGCTCAATCAGGCTAAGCAACTCTTTCGCGCGCGCGCTCAACTGAATGCCGACGACGCCGAACAGCAACTGGGCGCCGGCAAGTTCTATCTTTTATCGGGCGACGCCATCACGGCCGCCGGCGCTCTGGAGGGCAGTCTCAAGCTCGACCCCGCAGTGCCGGCCCAATACTACCTCGCCTACGCGTATGCCCAGCAAGGCAAACTCGACGAGGCCCGCAAACTGCTGCAAGCCATTCCGCAGGCCGATCCCCAGTTCGCCCGGGCGCAGCACTTGCTGCAGGCCATCGCCGCAAGGTGAGTTTGGCGAGGCACCGGATGCCGGCTCGGGAGTTGTAACTTGATCACGTCTCCGGCACCTGAGGGCCGACGCTCCTCATCAGAGCCGCGACCGTTAGGAAGCGGTGGGCCAGCGCATCTGGCAAGTCGAAACCAGCGGACCAGACGACAACCTTCTTTCCTACCTCGCATTTCACCGCTGCCAAAACTCGCTGAGGAGTCACTTGCGGAATACCTTCGCCGCGCCGAAGGGGATGCGTCCGCCGCATCGAGAGCGGCGGCTTCCCCGGCGGAGAGATAGCTTGGAACTGGCCCGGATCGGGTTGATCGATCATTTGATGTTCACGCTGCCGGGTGCCACGTCGATGGCGGACTGGGCCGCGGTCTGTCGATTAGTTGGTGTGACGCGGTTGGTGCGACGCACGGCCTCGAACGCCGTTCCCGCGTGTGATAATGTTCTTACCATGCCGATGAGGGGCAACCCGCCAGCTCCGCTCTTGAAGTGTGTACGCCTCATTGCACTCGCTCTGCTCAGCAGCGCCCTCTGTCCGGCTGCCGACGACGGCCCGGAGTTCTTCGAAACCCACGTGCGCCCGCTGCTGGTCCGGCAGTGTCTCCCCTGCCATTCGTCGCCCACGGCGCCGATGGGCGGGTTGCGCCTGGACTCCCGGGAAGGCGTGCTGAAAGGCGGTTCACGCGGCCCGGCAATCGTCGCGGGCAAGCCCGCCGAAAGTATCCTGCTCCGCGCCGTCCGCCAGACCGAGTCCCTTCGCATGCCGCCATCGGGCAAGCTCAAGGACGCGGATATCGCCATCCTCACCCAGTGGATCGAAATGGGTGTGCCGTGGGGTGTTGAAGCGCGTGTTGAGACGGGCGCCGAGGCGCGCCAGCAAACGGCGGCGGCGAAACCCAAGTTCTGGGCCTTCGTGCCGCCGCGGGATCCGCAAAAACCGCCGCTCAAGAACACCGCGTGGGTCCAGTCCCCCATCGACGCGTTCATCCTGGCAGGCCTCGAAGCCAAGGGACTCAACCCCGCGCCGCCCGCTGACAAGCGCACGCTCATTCGCCGCGCTACCTTCGATCTTACCGGCCTGCCGCCCACGCCGCGGGAGGTGGAGGAGTTTCTCGAGGACCAGCGCCCCGGCGCCTTTGCGCGTGTGATCGATCGCCTGCTCGCTGCGCCGCGCTATGGCGAGCGGTGGGGCCGCCACTGGCTTGATGTGGCCCGCTACGCTGATTCCAACGGGCTCGACGAAAACCTGGTCTATCGTCACGCCTGGCAGTATCGCGACTACGTCATCCAGGCGTTCAATAAGGACAAGCCATACGATCAGTTCGTGAAAGAGCAACTGGCCGGCGATTTGCTTCCGCGCCCGGCCGATGACGCCACCCAATTCGAACGCTGGACCGCCACCGGATTCCTGTCGCTCGGCGCCAAGATGCTGGCCGAAGACGATCCGGCGAAGATGGAAATGGACATTGTGGATGAGCAACTCGACACCACCACGCGCGCCTTCATGGGCCTCACCGTCGCCTGCGCGCGCTGCCACGACCACAAATTCGACCCCATTCCGCAGGCCGACTATTACTCGCTGGCGGGTATCTTCAAAAGCTCCAAGACCATGGAAGATTTCAAGGTGGTCGCCACGTGGCACGAGTACGTGCTGGCGCCCGCGCCCGAGCGCGAAAAGCTCAAGGCGCTGCTCGACCGGATCGCAGCCATGAACAAGGAGATCGCCAGTATTTCGAAAGCCGAGGACGATCGCCTGGCTGGCGAGGCCCGTCGAAAAACAGGCGCCTATCTGCTGGCTGCCGGCGATACGCTGCGCTTCGAGCAGGTTCACTTGAAACCGGTTGCCGCCGAATCCAAAACGTCATCCAAACCGCCAGCCAATGCCCTGATTCGTACAGCCGCCAGTTTCGATCGCGGCAATGCTCCGCGCCCTCTCGAAAAAGGCGAGGCCAAGACGCCGGCCAACACAGGTCGCGCGGGCCGGGGCGCCCCGGTGCTTTTCGCGGAGTACGATATCGCGGTCCCCACCGCGGGCGACTATCAACTGGACCTGTTGGAAGAGGAAACCGGCTCTGGCACCGTGGATGTCTGGATCAACGGCGTGCTGGAAAAGCGCGGCGCCGGGCCCGTGACCAATCGCGAAGCTTCGCCCGATGCCGGCGGTTGGTCTGCCGCGGGCATCTTCCAGTTAGTGGCCGGCAAGAACACCATCCGGCTGGAACACAAATCGCGTTTTCCGTATTTCGAATCGCTGCTCATCGCCCCCAGCCCGCTGCCGCCCGGCACGGAGACACCGCGGTCGCCGGTTCAGGTGGCGCGCCAATATGGCGTCAACCCGAGCTTCCTCGACCAGTGGGTGGAATACATGCGCACTTCGAAGGGCGCCCCGCATTCGGTTCTGTATGCCATGCTGGCTTGGTCGGCGCAGCCATCGATGGCAGGCGGTGCCTTGAGCGGTTGGACCTCGCCTGCCGCCGAACGCTTCCGCGATTATCACCCGAAGACCCGTGAGGAATTGGCTGGGCGCTACCAGGAGCTGTTTCTGGAGGCCGAGCGTAAATCCGAATCCGACCGCAAGTCCGATGCCGCACTGGCCGTATTCCACGAAGAATCGTTCGCCAAGGCTGGTCCGTTCCGGGCGCCGTCCGATGCGCGGCAGTATTATCCGCAGGCCGTTCAGAGCCAGTTGACGCAGTTGGAAAAGGAGCGCAAGGCCCTGGAAGACTCCAAGCCCGACTTGCCGAAGGCCATGGGCGTCAGCGAGGGCGACAAGATCGCCGACCTGGCGATTAACTTGCGCGGCAGCCATTGGACGCTCGGCGAAGTGGTTCCCCGCCGCTTCCTGCGCGTCATGGCGGGCGAGAGCCAGACCCCCATCGACGCTACGCAAAGCGGTCGTCTGCAGCTTGCCGAATGGCTCACCGAGCCCAATCATCCGCTGACCAGCCGCGTCATGGCCAACCGCATCTGGCGCTGGCATTTCGGCCGCGGCATTGTGCCCTCGGTCGACAATTTCGGGCGCCTCGGCGAGATGCCCACTAACCAGCCGCTGCTGGACTGGCTGGCGCTGCGCTTCGTGGAACAGAAATGGTCCATCAAGCAGATGCACCGGCTCATCATGCTCTCCAGCACCTACCAGATGAGCTCGGCCTACGACGGGCACGCCGCTGAAATCGACCCCGAAAACACGCTGTTGTGGCGCGCTAACCGGCAGCGCCTCGAGGCCGAGTCCATTCGCGATTCCGTGATGGCCGTCTCCGGCGATCTGGACCTTACCATGGGCGGCACGCTGTTCACATTCAAAGACCGCGCCTACGTTGCCGACACCTCCAAACGCGGTGGCGTGGATTACGCCCGCAACCGCCGCGCCGTCTACCTGCCGGTAGTGCGCAGTAACATGTACGAGATGTTCCAGGCATTCGATCTGCCCGACCCTTCCACCCCCAACGGCGATCGCAATTCCACCGTGATCGCGCCGCAGGCATTGTTCGCGATGAATGGCGACATCGTCCTCAAGCACACCCGCAGCATGGCGGAAGGACTGTTGGCCCGGACCGGTGTGGACGATTCGGCCCGCATCCTCGAAGCCTACGAGCGCGCCCTGGCCCGTCCGCCGGCCGCGAAAGAAGTGGACGGCGCGCTGACGTTCATCGCCGGCATCGAGAAAGCCATGGAGGCTCACGAGAAGGACGCCGCCAAACGCCACGTCTTCGCGTGGCAAAGTTTCTGCAAAGCACTGATGGCATCGAACGAGTTTATTTACGTGAATTAGCTTCTCTACGTGAATTGAGGAAGCGCCCATGAACCGACATTGGAATTCGTATCTCAACCAGCGGCTGTCGCGGCGGGAATTGCTGCGCGTCAGCAGCACGGGCTTCGGCGCGCTGGCGCTGGCCGGATTGCTTGCCGAAGAAGTGCGTGCCGAAGAAATGCCCGGCGCCGAATCGGTCACGGGCGGCGCGCCCAGCCCGCTGGCCGTCAAGCCGCCGCACTTCGCGCCCAAGGCCAAGCGCGTCATCTTCCTGTTCATGCACGGCGGCCCTTCGCAGGTGGACACCTTCGACTACAAGCCGCTCTTGATTCGCGACCACGGCAAGCCGCTTCCCTTCCAGCGCCCCAAGGTGGTTTCCAGCGAGACCTTCAACCTGCTCAAATCGCCGTGGGCGTTCAGACAGTACGGCCAAAGCGGCATGTGGGTGAGCGACCTTTTCCCCGAGTTGGCCCAACGCGTGGACGATCTCTGCTTCATCAAGTCGATGTACGGTTCCAATTCGCGGCACGGCGGCGCGCTGCTGGAACTGCACACCGGCAGCGACACCTTCGTGCGCCCCAGCATGGGTTCGTGGATCACCTACGGGCTGGGCAGCGAAAACCAGAGCATGCCCGGCTTCATCACCATCTGTCCCACCCAGAGCCACGGCGGCGCCAATAATTTCGGCTCGGCGTTTTTGCCCGCGCCTTATGCCGGCACGCCCATTGGCGCCGTGGGCGTTAAGGCGCGCGACGCCAAGATACCTTACATCGCCAACACCGAGACCCCGCGCGAGATCCAGCGCATGGAACTGGACTACGTGCAGCAGATGAACCGCCAACAACTGGCGGCTACCGGCCCCGACGCCGCTTTGGACGGCCGCATCGAATCGTTCGAGCTGGCTTTCCGAATGCAGTCCGAAGCCCCCGGCCTGCAGGATATTTCCAGAGAGCCGGCCGCCACGCAGAAGCTGTACGGCATTGACGACCGCGTGACGGAAGACTTCGGCCGCCAGTGCCTGATGGCGCGGCGGCTCTCCGAAAAAGGCGTGCGCTTCGTGCAGGTGAGCCACACCTACAAATGGGACCAGCATTCCGACCTGCTCCGCGACCACGCCCAGAACGCGCGCGAAGTGGACAAGCCGATTTCCGGCCTGTTGCAAGACCTGAAGGCCCGCGGCCTGTTGAAGGACACACTGGTGATCTGGGGCGGCGAATTCGGCCGCACCCCCACCGCGCAAGGCTCCGACGGCCGCGACCACAATCCCGAGGCCTTCACTTTCTGGCTGGCCGGCGGCGGCGTCAAGCCCGGCCTGCAATACGGTTCCACCGACGATTACGGCTACTACGCCGTGGAGAACAAAGTCCATTTCCACGACCTGCACGCCACCATCCTGCACCTGTTGGGCATGGACCATACCCGGCTCACGTACCGCTACGCGGGCCGCGATTTCCGTTTGACGGATGTGCACGGGAATGTGGTGAATGGCATTCTTGCCTGAGACCGCAATCCTTCACGGTTGAATCTTCACGGTTGAATCAGAAGCAGCGGAATCTCGCGAAAGTGAATATCCAGGGTAAGCAGTTGCAGCCCGTGTTCCAGTGCAACAGCGGCGATCCAGACATCGTTCCGCGGAATGGGCCGGCCTTTCTTTCGCAGGTATACGTCCACCTCCGCATAACGCAGCGCGGTTTCCTCGGTCACGTTCAAAACGCGAGCTGAGGGCTTACTTAGAAATTGCGCCAACTGCGCCGTGTTCTCGGCCCAGCGATTTCCAGCCCGGAATCCGCTGTACAACTCGCCCAATACAACCGCCGGTACGGCAACAGTCTGCGCCCGCCGCAACACGTCGAGAATTGGTTGGTGACCCCGATGCAGTGCCGAGTACGCCGACGTGTCGAGCAACACGTTCACTCGGCGGACTCCCAGTCCGCAGGATCGATTTGACGCATCTCGGCCAAGGCTGCGTCGAAGGCGTCAGCGTCCGTGCCAGCCCACGTTCCGCAAAACTCATCGAAATCGGAGTTCCTGGCTGGTTTGCGCAGCGCTGCTTCCAGCAATCGAAGTGTGGCCTTATTGAGGCTGATGCCTTCGCGACGGCTGGTTTCAACAATGGCCTTTTCGACTTCCGCAGGCAGTTTCCTGAGTGAGATCGTCGTCATGGAATCCAGTGTAGCATAAAACGATGCACAGTGCACTACTATGTGATGCACCGTCGAAAATGGGAGCGCGGCGAGTCCTGACTGGTTGCCAGTCGTGACTTTGTGATCCACCGGAGGCCTCCCATACCCCCCGACTAGGCGTGAGCGTCCCGGGCCGACCGCGCCTGGTGCGTCTCCTGATCAGGATTGCCGGGCGGTGGGTCGCAGGTCTGATCCGGCGCTGCGGTCGGCAGAGTCTCCCTGTTGACGCACGTGGAATACTATGACGCGGGACGCAGCCATCGCCTCACTTAGGCGAAATCTTCGCGACACTGAAAGCGTTTCCCGGTAACTACTTTGGCGCCACCTTGACCTCGGTCACGTAATACTTCACGTCACTGACCACCACCATAGTGGCTTCGATCTTGTCGCCCACATGCAGCTTCTGGAACTCGGCGTCCGGTTTAATCGAATACTCCATGGTCATGGCCCCCATCCAATCGCCGATCTGGCCATGCGCGATCATGGCGGTCTTGGCCGCCGCATCCAGGCCTTTGATTTCCCCCTGCACCGCGTACCGCTTTCCCTCCTCTTTGGCGGTGTTGGCGCCGTGGGAGCAGCCCGCCAGGCCAATCGCCAACGCCAGCAGGCACAAATGGATGAATCGTGGTTTGGTCATCGCTTTACATCATAGCGCCCGGCCCAACATTGGTCGGAAACCAGATTCGGCGCTCGCCCGCCGAGCCTCGGCGCCCACAACGTAACGCCCACAGTCCGGAGGCCCCTTAATGCTTCGCCTTGTTGTCTGCCGGCGTTTCCTGTGCACGCATGACCTCTGCGTGGATCGCCGCCCGATCCGGCATTCCGCTCTGCTGGTAGGCTCGAATCAACAGATAGTGGATCGCCGCGTCCGTCACAACTCCCTCCGGCAAACCAAGGGCGGTCTCACCTTCATGGGCGCCCTGTGCCGCATCACCCTTCTTCAGCAGCAGCCGGGCGAATTCAAAGTGCACATCGCGCGAATCGGGCGAGAGGGTCGCGGCCTGCCGGATCCAACGCTCGCATTCCTCCAGGCGGCCCAGCAGAAGAAGGAGTCTGGCGCCGGGCAGCAAAGTCTCCGCATGCGGTTCGCCGGCGGAGCGCTCCAGGCGGACAGCCTCTTCGTACAGAGACAAGGCCTCCGCCGGCTGGCCCAGGCTCTCGATGGTGAGGCCCAGATACAGGGCCGCGCGCGGATCGGTGGGGCTTAGTTGACGAGCCTTCCGGAAGCGCGGCAAGGCCTCCTTCAGGTCGTTGCCCAGATACGCCTCCAGGCCATAAAGGAATTGGGCATACGGCGCCCGTGGGTCGATCGCCAGCGCCTGCTCCAGGCATCGCCGCGCCACGTCGAGGCGGTAGGCGGCCATGGCCAATTTGGCTTTTAACGTCAGTGCCGGAATGAGTTTCGGGTCCAGGCGGAGAGCTTCTTCGGTTGCCGCGAGCGCTTCCGGAAACTTCTTTGCCACGAAGAGCGCGTTGGCTTTTTCGTAAGCGGCATATCCCGGAGAGGAAGGCGCGGCTCCCAGCAGCACGAGCGCGAACGGCAAAATGGCGAAGACGCATTTCCGTCCGGTCATGGTTTGCATGGTCATGGTTTGACCTCTTCGACAACATCGACGATGCGGTCAGCCGCGACGTTGGCCACCTTTTGCACGCTTCCGCCAGGCCAGCGGATTTCAATTCTCTCCGCCGCTCGATTTGCGCCCAATCCGAACCGGACCAAAGCTTCGCTGGAACAGGCGTACCCTACGGTGGTGGTGGCATGGTTGTACAGGTCGCGGCCATCCGGCAAATGCGCGTGCACCACGGCGCCAAGCCCCTGCCGATTTGCGCGCCGGCCGTGCAAACGGATCGCCAGCCAATGCGATTCGCCCGCCGTGACGTTGCGGAACAGTTTCGCGGGACCGTTCACCACCGTGACCACGGCGTCGACGCGGCCGTCGTTGTCGAAATCGGCGAACGCCACGCCGCGATGCATGGCGGCCTGTTGAAAGTCCGGCCCCGCCCCGGCCGAGACGTCTTCAAACCGCTTGCCCTCGACATTGCGAAAGACACGGTTCGCCAATGCCGAATCGCGCCCCAGGTACCGATCCAATTGCGAAAGATGCGAAAGGGCGAAGAACAGGTCTTTCCATCCGTCGTTGTCAAAGTCGTACATGCCCAGGCTCCAGCCGGTGAACTGGCGCGTGCCCATCAGCAGGCCGGTGCGCTGCGCATAGTCTTCAAAGCCCCTGGCGCCGCCGAGGTTACGGAACAGAAGAAATGAGTCATTGAGGATTCCGGACACCACCAGGTCCGGCTTTCCATCGTTGTCGAAATCCCGCAAGTCGCCGCCCATCCCGGCGATCGCGAAGCCGTCTTCGCGCAGCGCCACGCCGGCTTCGAGTCCGATCTCCTGGAAGGTTCCGTCGCCCCGATTGCGAAACAGAAAATTGCGAACCGAATCGTTCGCCACAAAGATGTCGGTCAGCCCATCGCCGTCGATATCCGCGAAGGCGGCTCCCATACCCTTGCCGATGTGGCGTCCGATTCCCGATGCTTGCGAGACATCGGTAAAGGTGCCGTCGTGATTGTTGTGGAAGAGTTGGCCGGGCAGGCCCTGATAAGCCTTTGGATGACAGTAGAACTGCCTTTCGGGGGTACCGCAGCGGGGCTCCGTGGCGGCGTCCCACACGACGTAATTCGAGACGAACAGGTCCAGCCAGCCATCGTTGTCGTAATCCAGCCATCCGGCCGACACCGCCCACATGTTCCCAAACTTCGCATCTGTTCCGGCGACGCCGGCCTGGGCGGTAACATCGGCGAAGCGGCCGTTTCCAAGGTTGCGGTAGAGGATGTTGCGCTTCACGCCGGCGACGAAAATGTCTTGGTAGCCGTCGTTGTCGAAGTCGCCGATGGCGACCGCCGTCGAATAGCCCTCTCCGGCCAGGCCGGCCTCGGCGGTGACGTCGGTAAAAGTCATATCGCAGTTGTTACGAAACAGGCGGTTGTAGAATTCCGGACCGGTCTTGCGGAGACTGGGAATGGCCGCGCCATTGGTGAAGAAAATGTCCGTGCAGCCGTCGTTGTTATAGTCCAGAACGGCGACGCCGCCACCCGTCAACTCGATCTGGTGGAACTGGCCTGCGGCGCCGTTGCGCAGTGAAAATCGCAAGCCCGACTTGGCGGCGACTTCCTGGAAGCGAATGGCCGGCGGCGTGGCGGCGGGACCGGCAACCACGCCGCACAACAATACTGCCGTGATGAGGCGTGGCGGCAAGCCTTCAACATACGCCAAGCCACGCCGGGCCGCAAGCTTAGTACACTCTTTCGCCAATACCCCCTCGTATTTCGGGGCAACCGCTCCGTGACCGTCGCGGCTCTTACATCTTCACCGTAACCGTCTTCACTTCCGTATACTGCTGCAGACCGTACTCGCCGAGTTCCCGGCCGATTCCGGACTGCTTGAAGCCACCGAACGGCGCCCGTGGATCGAGCACATTGTAGCAATTCACCCAAACCGTTCCGGCGCGCACGCTGTTGGAGATGGCGAGCGCCTTCTGAATATCGCGCGTCCACACCGCCGCCGCCAGGCCGTAGTTGGTGCGATTGGCCCGTTCGACCACCTCGTCTACGTCGCGGAACGGAATGATGCTCATTACCGGACCGAAAATCTCTTCCCGGGCGATCTTCATGTCGTCCTGCACATCGGCAAATACCGTCGGCTGGATGAAATATCCGCGGTCTCCCACGCGGTCGCCGCCACACACCAGCTTCGCGCCCTCCGCTCGTCCGGACTCAATGTAGCCCATCACCTTATCGAACTGGGCGCTATCCACCTGCGGCCCCTGTTCGGTCTTGGGATCGAATGGATCGCCGACCGTCCTCCGGCTCGCGCGGGCGCCGCTCTTCGCCACAAAATCGTCGTAGATCTTCTCTTCTACGAACACGCGCGAACCGGCACAGCAGCACTGGCCGTGATTAAAGAAGAGGCCAAAGTGTGCGCCCTCAACCGCGGCGTCCAGATCCGTATCCGCGAAAATGATATTCGGGCTCTTGCCGCCCAACTCCAGCGTCACCCGCTTCAGATTGGACTTCGCGGCTGCCACCATCACCAGTTGCCCCACCTCGGTCGAACCCGTGAACGCGACTTTATCTATGTCCAGGTGGCGTGCAATCGCCGCGCCGGCAGTCGGTCCGTAGCCGGGGAGGAGATTTACAACGCCTTCCGGAAAGCCCGCCTCAACGATCAGTTCGCCGATGCGCAGCGCCGACAGCGGCGTCTGCTCGGCGGGCTTCATCACCACGGTATTGCCCGTAGTGAGTGCAGGCGCCAGTTTCCACGCCTGCATCAACATGGGAAAGTTCCACGGGATAATCTGGCCCACCACACCGACGGGCTCGAGCCGCGTATAGCAGAAGAAGTCCCCGTCGATCGGGATCGTGCGGCCTTGAATCTTATCCGCCCATCCGGCGAAATAGCGATAGCAGGCGACGGTCGCCGCAACATCCACGGCCTTCGCGACACTGAACGGCTTGCCGTTGTCGAGCGATTCGAGCGCAGCCAGTTCGTCGGTATGCTGCTCGATCAGATCGGCCAGGCGTTTCAGCAGAGCGCGGCGGCGGACCGCGGCGCTTTCCGCACTCAGCGCGCATTCCCGTGTGACGTCGTTGACACCCACGCGGGAGAGTTCCAGGTGACAGATCAAGGCATAGTTTCCCGAGTTGGCCGGACGGTGGAACACGGTCTGGGAGCCCGCAATGGTTCCCTCGCCGCGGGGCGCAGGGACAGCGGCTTTCCGCCGGTCCGCTTCGTACTTCACATGGAAGTGCTGTTCGGTCGAAACCCGGTCGGGAATGCCTGCGAGCCAACCGAATTCCACGCAGGATTTGCGCGCAACCGTGATTCCCTCCGTAAACAGGGTCCCCGCGATGTCTGTCACCGCGCATCGGGACAGCATCTGCTGTTGCACCTCGGCAGCCGTGCGGCCTTTGATCGCCGACTTGAAGTCCACGTCCACCGTAATTCGGTCCGCGCTCCCCACCGCCGCGCCCGCCGAAAGCGGCTGGCCGTGTGCCTTTAAAATCGCGGTGAGGTGCTGCACGTAGATGTACTTGAACATGTCGCCTGAGACGGCATTGACTGCGTGCCGCCTGCCGGCTGGATCGATGATGGAGACGATGCGGGTCTGCTGCTGATTTCCCTCCGTGCCTTCGCTATTGAGGTTGTGCAGCGCCAGCGTGACGCGCGCGGAGAGGGAGAGGGACTGAATCATGCGGTCATAATCCGTTCCGCCTCCATCTCGGGAGCGCGCGAGCGCCGAGGGAGGGAATACACGCCGCCAGGGCGACGAGCAGGCCTGCGGGCGCCAGGTCCCCAGGTAGATCGTCCATCCGGAGTCGAAACTCGGCCCACTCGCTGTCCAGGATTTTCAGCGCGGGGATTCCCCGAGAGAGTCTGCGTGCGGTCTCCGCATTGTACGCCCCGATAAACGCCGCGATGCTGTTTCAGCAGAGCCTCGCGCCCAACCGGGCCGGTTCGGCGGATGTCCGCGAGCCAGCCGTAGCGCACTTCGCGAAAATCCAGCCGCCCCTGGTTGCGCAGCGCCTGGGCCCCCAAAGTGGAGGCGCGGATTGCCGCCGAGACCGCCCGGAAGCCCCGGCTGTGCAGCCAGCCGCGCAGCCCGGCATCGCGCCCCAAAATCGGCGTGACGGTTTCCAGTTTGAACTGCGAGAGCGTCCACTGGTCCTGGGTGCGCAACCGGAACAGCACCTGGCCGTACTCCGCCAGAAAGGTGACGAACTCTCGAATCGAATCTTCGCGCCGCGCCTGAAACGTTCGTCGATACTGTTTCAGCAGCGCCAACTCGTCCGAGTGCGTATCGGTCAATCGCCGCACTACCATTTCATGCTCTTCGATCGTCCGCAGCCAGAGCGCCTCCTGGCGGTCCGAGCCCAGGCCAAACCAATCGGGCAGGGCCAGTTGCTGCGTCGCCATCACCGTATGTGCCTGCCCCATATCCTTGTAGTGCGTTACCCAGATGCCGCGGATCGACTCGGCAGGCCGTCGATATGGCCGGCCTCGCTCAATCAGGATGCGGGTGAGACCCAGCACCGCGCGGCAATCCATTTTGACGGCGCTGCCTCCCAGGCGCACAGCACGCAATGAAGCCGCGGCGGCCGCGAGTTCATCGAACGGAATCTGCGCCGGAATCGGACAGTACAGCCGCAGGTCGCCTGCGGTAAACCATCCGGCGGCGCCTTCAAAATATCCCCGGTAGCGCAGCCATTCGAGAAAAGAGTTTCCCCAGGCGTCCTTGGTTTTATCGCGACGGCGGGTTCCATTCGGCTTCAGCAGCGCATATCCCATGGCCGACTGAGGATTGAAAAGTTGGACCAGCGGCGAGGATGGTACAAATCTCCGCCCGCCGCCTGCACAATCCCAGATCCGGCGGGACCATTCGGCGCGGGACAGCCGTGCAAACTGCATCACGATCTTGTTCGGACCAGCGTAGGCCTTCATTCGCGAAAGAATCCGGTACATCCGGTCCGGATCGCCATCGGCTCCGCGGCCCGCCGGCGGAATCTCGATCGTTCTCTCCGGAGGAAGATTCGGCGGACGCTTGCCAGGACGCAGGAGGTACGAAAAGCCGGGGTCCACGGCGTCCACATCGGAGGACTTGAGGCCGCGCGGAAACCGGATTTCGAAGCGATCTTCAAGTTCCACGATGCGCGGCTCAAGGTGCCGGAACATGTCCGCCGCGCCGATCGCCGCCAGAGTATCGGCATGCGTGGCCGTCTGCTTCACAATCGAATAGCAGTTCATGGGCGCTTGCCTCCATTTTGTCTTGTATCCATTACAGTGTATTCTATACAGAAACCATGTTCCGCTGCCGGTTGGCAAACCCTTTTTCTATTCCGATCTTGGTGACGGCTCGGCCGAAGCCACCGTCCCGGCGTGGAAGGCCGAAAAGTGAGGAGAATTGACTATGCACAGTTTAAATGCACGATGGCTAGCCGCTGGCGCCTTATTGTTGACGGCCCTGGCCCAGACCGCATCTGCCGCTGAGATTCTCATCGCCGACGCGAAATCCCAGCCGGAAAGTTTGACCGTCGCACCGGGTGGGATGCTGATCGTCGGTAGCGCCAGCACTCCGTTCGTCTACAAGGTGCGCCCAGGCTCAACCACTGCCGAGAAGTTCGTTGATGCCAGCGATGAAGGCGCTGGAACCTTTTTCTTCGGCATGCTTGCCGATGCCGCTGCCAACACGTTGTGGGCGTGTCAGCTAACGCCGGTGCCGGGTACCGCGCCGGTGAAGCGTCACACCGCACTGAGGGGCTTTGATCTCTCCACTGGCGCCCAAAAGCTTCGTTGGAACCTGCCTGGTGACAACAGCACCTGCAACGATTTCGCGGTCGGGCCGGACAAGGCGCTATACATCAGCGACACTGCCAACAGCAGAATCTACAAGCTGCCCGCCGGTGCTTCCACTGCCGAACTATTCCTGGAAGCTCGCGCGCTCTATGGCATCGACGGGATCACCTTCTTGGACGGCACGCTATATGTGAACAATGTGTTCTCGAACAATCTCTACCGTATCCCGGTGGACGCCGCCGGCAAGGCCGGACAACCGGTCGATATCTGGATGGATCAGCCCGTGAAAGGGCCGGATGGCATGCGCGCAGCCAATGGCAAGCTGCTCCTTGCCGAGAATGGCAGCGGCAAGATCTCCGTGATTACGGTCCACGGCGATAAGGCCAGCGTCACGGTAATCAAGGAAGGACTCAAGACACCAACCGCAGTCGAGCCCGCGGGCGACACGATCTGGGTCGCCGAACGCGGCGCTGGCAAGGCAGTGTCCATTCCCATGCCGAAATGGTAGACAGAGATCGGACAACAAATCCCGCTTCACCCTTGAGTTTCTTTGCTGTATTCTTTCATCTGGCAGTTGGATCGCTTATGGGTCGCCTCCTCTGATGTTTGGATCGACACCAAAATCATCTGCCTGGGCGACCGGCGGAATCAACCAGGCCGGAGGCAGTCGTGCGTTCTTTGCGTCTTGGCGTCTTGGCGAGAAACTATTAGAAGGCTGCTCTGACCCGGAATGCCATTGCCACGGAGATCGTCGACGCCGCTTTCGAATTCATACAAACCTCGGCCCGGGCTTGCTGGAATCCGTTTACCATACGGTCTTGGCGTATGAACTGGGCCGACGGGGTTTTCGCACGGTGCGGAGCAGTTCCGGTAGTCTATGGGAATATCCGCATCGACACCGGATTCCGCGCCGATCTGGTGGTCGAAGACAACGTCATTGTCGAAATCAAATCCGTCGAGTCGCTCGCCCCGGTCCACAAGAAGCAGCTTCTGACCTATCTCAGGCTCGCCGACAAGCGT
>Ga0210402_10001293_pt1 | contig 25948 bp, 25 predicted proteins | sample IncBWC7MmetaG_FD_161055 | JGI IMG/M metagenome (GOLD analysis project Ga0210402, IMG submission 161055) | Forest soil microbial communities from Barre Woods Harvard Forest LTER site, Petersham, Massachusetts, United States - Inc-BW-C-7-M | ecosystem: Environmental > Terrestrial > Soil >... | reverse complement strand
CATCCTCTTCATTCTTGCCAAACACTATAACAATCTGCAAAGCATGACTATCTTTTTTCTTAATTAATTCATTTTTTATCCGTTCATGCAGTTTGATGTACGGAGATACAAATAATAGATAACTTTCTGCGCTATCAATCAGACCCTCTAAAGCGAGGTTTATTTCAGTGCCCTGTATAAATGTGGCCATTGTCTATATAGTTAATCTTCATTCACAAAACTGTCCTTATAATCCTTGGCACTTAAAATTGTATCATACAATCCCACATTATCACCTTCGTGTTTGTTGATTCCAATGTATTCCAAACTAGCATCTTCATAGCGTTTGAATTTATAAACGGCATCATTCATTAACGTGCTATTAAAAACGCCAAGACTAACAAGCAGTTCAAAGTCTTTCACATTTAGGCCAGTCACTTTTTTGAAAAGCCCTGGCTCAAGTTGTGTAATTACATCTTTCAAGCTTCTTTCTCTGTAGTCCGTCAAATACATAAATACGGGTACACGTGTGGCAAACTTGATTAATTTCTCTTGTATCTGTTTTCTAATTGTTTTGTATTCCTTTTCTTCTTCTGATAATTCTTTTCGTTCTTTTTTGGATAGATCTCTTTCGTTCGCTTCTTTCTTTGTCTTTTTAACTGCTTCAGACTTATTAATTATTGTTTCAATGTCTTGATTTAGATTACGGAAACCTTCAATACTCATTAATGCTTTCATTGCATCTTCATTGTTCATCAAACGTTGTAACGTATTATTGTCAACATTTACAAGTAAAGCACTTTCCCATCGTCTTGCCAAAAGCGTCGCTGTAGTTCCACTCATTGCCATGTCCAAAATACCTGCTGCGTCAACTTGCTTCATCGAACTGCCGTCATATGCAAGCACGGGCAAGAAATGAATGAACTCTGCTACTTTTTTTTCAGGATTAGATTCATTCACATTTAATCGACAGCCGTAATCTGCAATTTGTCTTAATGCTCTATCCGGTGCAAAATCAAAAACGTAGCATTCTTGTTTTATAATTTCTTCTTTATTTGGCGATTTGCTATCTGGATTCCTAATTGTCCATGGAGTTTGTACTCTGAAGGCTGCTTGAAAATATGTTTCAGGACTTGATGAATTACGTAACATGAAAATTCCAGTCCATGGTTTTACCGAAACGCCTGTTGTCAGTTTCCCGCAAGAAAGAGTTATAGATTTTGTTTTCAGTGGATTATCCATCGCTACTTGAACCGGAGGTAGTGCTTCAACACCAATTCCTGCACTTGCTCCCGCCGCAACAACAATTGTATAATCTTGATAGAATTTATTTTGCCTTTGCCCAATCAAATTATTCATAGCATTACAAGATGCTACCGTGGGTAAGAACCAGAAAGTATGTGACAAAACATTTAGTAATGGTGCATGGGAAAATGGCAATGGGGGTTTTTTAGCTCCCAACTTTAAATTATCAATAGTTGTTTCTGAAAAAGAACCGCGAATTAGATCTAACCATTTTTGCACTTCGTTTTCGTATTTGAATTTCGCCTTTTTGCCTTCGCCATCAGCAGAGAAGAAAACATTCAAATCAAATTCGTTATACTCGCCTTTCATGGCGATCTCTCTAATAGAATCGGGCAATTGATAGGTAAGCATTACCATTCTTGGCAACGACGCATATGGATTAGGATCGCTTTTCCAATTTTCTTTTGCTCTTTGTTCGTCTGAGTATGTCCAGTTATATATCTGTTCTTCAATAAATTCTCCCGATTCAATAGCTCTGAATGGTGTGCCCGATAAATACAAGTAAGCATTCGTTGTAATGGGCATGTTGCCTTCATCAAAATAATCCATTCCTTCACCTTCGCCGAACTCCAATTCCTTTTTGTCTTCGGCTTCAAACAAGTCTTTTGCATTTTCACGCCAGGCGCCGTAATGATATTCGTCAAATACTACACAATCCCAATTAGTAGTGTGAACCCATTCATTTCTTGCCTTAATACCGCCAGCCTCATTTTTACCTAAATAATCTTGAAATGAACCAAAACATACAAAAGGTTTTTTCTTATCGGTTTCTTCAAAATGCAATCCATTTCTTGAAATAAATTGCCACCCTTTAAAGTCAATATGTGTTTGTAAATCTTCGTCCCAAGCACTTTGGACCGCCGGTTTAAAAGTGAGTACCAATATTTTCGTCCAATTCATTTTTTTTGCTAGTTGATAAGTAGCAAAGGTTTTGCCGAAACGCATTTTTGCATTCCAAAGAAAATGAGGAGTTTTATTTTTATTCTCTTTCTTGAAACTCTTGAAGTATGCAATAGTTTTGTCAACTGCTTCTGCCTGTTCAGGTCGCATTGCAAAATCAAGTGTACGGTTGTCTTCGTTTTTTACACCGCTTTTAATTTCAAGAATTGCGGCCTTTAAATCTTTAACGTTGCATCTGAACCATTCGCCTTCGGTGTTTTTTATGCCTTTCTTTTTTAAATAACGATGTACATCAAAATCAGTAAATGCACTTCCGTCATTACGCATTGCCGATTCTTCAAAAACGATTTTATATTTTATTCGGCTCGTTTTTAATTGCTCCGCAATACGATCTTGAGAAGTGCGGCTTGTATAGCCCACCTTAAGCAACCCTTTATAGTTGGGTACATCAATTAACTCATAGGCATAAATCGTTGGATTTGCCTCCGGACGTGGCGGGAAAAACTTATTGCTCATTATCTGCTTCCATTGGGCGAACCATTGATTCTATAAATTCAATTTCTTCGCTAGTTAGTTTATACTTTTTATAAAGTTTCTCGTCTGTCCAAGGTTCACTGAAGTTTTGTGTTGGAACAAATTGATAGACCTTTTTCATCGCATTTTGAGTATTTTTTATCAATGAAACTAAGAAATGAAAGAATTTTGTTTGGGTATACGCTATAACACTTTCAGCTTTTTTCTTAGTCGAAAACGGCCCAATTACTAAATACGTTTCTGTACAACAAGAATTAGGTCCAATAACAAATGGATTAAGCCAGTCTTTATCCATATTTCCTACACCCCATGCTTTGGGGATTAATATTTTATATTCATCAATCCAACCAACATTCTTTTGAATGCCTTCTCTTTTAATATATCCTAATCCTTCTTTTTTCCATCCGTTATAATAAAATTCTACCCCATTTTTAAATTCTGTCTTTTTAAAAGAAGGCTTTACTCGTTTATAACTATCGCTTTCCCTAACATCAAAACCAAATGGATCATTAGCACTTATAGTGTTTGAGAAACTTTCTTCTTTGAATGATTGTACTTTTCTTAAAATAGAAATTGCTTCGTTATATCTTACAAATGTTTCAGTGTTTTTTTCTAGAAGAGGTCGTTCAGAGAAGGATACGTTTTTATTTCCATCGTGTGTGTATATTTTGCACAAACCTTTATTATCCTTATTCCACAAGAAATAGCAAACGCCACCTTTAATTTCAACTCCAGGAAAACAATCTGAGGCATTTAAAAAATCATGAATTTCTCTAATCCTACTATCATTCAACATTTCATCTCTAAATTCATCAAGCCCCCTTCCGCCTGAAAACCAACGAGAGGGTATAATCATAGTTAAATATCTTGGATTTAGTTTTTTTGCCTGCTGAATAAACTTTTGATATATCGGCATAGCACTTGATCCCGTACCTCCGCCATCATTTAATTGATAAGGAGGGTTTCCAATGATTACATCAAATTTCATATTCTTAAATATTGTTTTAGTTATGTCTGAGTGGATAAAAGGATAAGCATAAGTTTCTAAAGCGTCTTCGCGGTCGTAGACTTCTTTATTTGCTCCACAATAAATACACTTCCCGTTTTCCCACGTGTGTTGTACCCGTTCATAAATAATGTTGCCCTGTTCATTTTTAAAGTCGTCGCAAACCGAGTATTTGCCATTGGCTGTTTTAGAGCAATACACACTTCTTCGTGAAAGCAAAGAAGTAAGCTCGGTAATCGCTATTCCATACAATTGATTTTCGAAAATATGATTGATCCGTTTTTGCTTATCGGGAATTTGCTTTTCAAGACCGGTCATTAAGCGCTTGGCAATTTCTCTTAGAAATACACCTGATTTACTTACCGGGTCGAGAAACTTTGCATCCTTATTTTTCCAAATTTCTTTGGGCAATACGTCTAGAATTTGGTTTGCCAAATTTGGTGGCGTAAACACCTCGTCATTACTCAAGTTGGCAAGGCAAGAAAGCACATCAGGATTATAATTAGTTTGTATCATCCTCACCAAGTTTTAAAAAATGGGTTAGTGGAAAATCACCAACCGGCGTTGGAATAAAAGCCTTATCCCCTAAATCAGAGAACAAATTAGGTCCATCCAGAGGTTGGCTCTCTAACAAATTCGCCATTGTATAATCTCGTCTTTTAATCATACTGCCATTTACAGCAGACCATTCAGAGAATACAATCGGTTGCGCTTTTTCGTCAGGAGTTTTCAAACTTAATGCATCACCCCACAAAATATTTTTACTCAAAATAAATTCAACAGCCTTCAAGCATTCATGTTTAAAATCCTTTTTGCAATTGTTTATATAATAATGAGTAAAAATTCCTAATAGTCTGTCCCGACAAGTTTGAACATTGTCCTGCAAAATGTCAACGCCATAAATGCTGGATAGAGCAAGTACAGCGTAGCGTTCGTATTCGATTTGATTTTTCCCATACCGATTTTCTACAACGGTTAATTTTCTTTTTAAAATTTCAACTAGGAAGTTTCCTGTTCCGCAAGCAGGCTCCAAAAACCGGGAATCTATTCTTTCTGTTTCCTGCTTAACAAGATCAAGCATAGCATTCACCTCACGTTGTGAAGTAAATACTTCTCCGTGGTCAGCAACTCTTTGTTTGGAAGTTATCTGATCGGTCATGCTTTTATCATTAATTGTTGTTTTCAATTATTTTGTTGGCTAAGTTAAGTCGAAATAGTCACCCTTTACACTCCATCTGGTGCAGGAATTGACTTGTATTATTCAAACACAAGTCAAAAAAGCCAATTTTTGAATCATGTCATATAAATATGAGTCAAATCCTAATATTGTAACACATAAACATCCACATCGTCTCTTAATAAGTTCTCTTGGCACATCCTCCACTATAAAGGATATTTGCACAAATATTCATTCATGGCAGATTGGGCGATCGGCATTGACCTCGGCGGAACAAAAATTGAAGCGGCCCTTGTTGATACAAACGGAAATATGGTTGGCCGCCAACGGATCACAACCGATGCCGGTATTGGATATGCAGCCATCCTCGATCATATCGTTAATATAGTAAATGCGATCAGCGATCAAAATAAAGACAAACCCTATTGCGCCATCGGCATGGGCGTAGCCGGACAAATAGAAAAAAATACTGGTGTTGTCACCTACTCTCCTAATTTGAACTGGAAAAATGTTCCGCTGGCGGCAGATCTCTCTAAAAAATTCAATAAGCCTGTATATATATGTAATGATGTGCGCTCTGCCACCATCGGCGAATGGCTTTTTGGCGCTGGAAAAGGTTGCGATGACCTGGTTTGCATTTTTGTAGGCACAGGCATTGGCAGCGGCATAGTGAGTGCAGGCAAGGTTTTGGAAGGATCCAATAATACAGCCGGCGAGATCGGGCATATCACTATTGACCTGCACGGGCCCGAGTGCCATTGCGGCAATACCGGCTGTTTTGAAGCGCTGGCAGGCGGTTGGGCCATTGCAAGAGACATTAAAAAAGCAGTTTCGGATGATCCGGCAGCGGGAAAAACATTGCTTTCCATTGCCGGCGGCGACATCAACCAGCTGAGTGCAAAAACCCTGGAAGAAGGGCTCAAACAAAATGATTTTCTTTCTACGCAATTAATAAATAATCTTGCAGAATATTTGATAGCAGGCGGCGCTTCCATTGTGAATGCTTTTGGCCCAAAACGATTTATCTGGGGCGGAGGTATTATTGAAGGAATGCCCGAACTTTTACCGGTTATTGAAAAAGGAATTAGAAAACGGGCTTTGCAGGCAGCAACCAATTCGTTGGAAATTATTCCGGCGAAATTGCACAATGATTCTGGAGTGATCGGCGCTGCAGCATATGCATTACAAACATTGAAAAAAATATAATAATGAATATAGAAACAAAGTGTATTGATACGATTCGCTGCTTATCGATGGATGCGGTTCAAAAAGCAAACTCCGGTCACCCGGGAACGCCGATGGCACTCGCTCCTGCTGCTTATGCATTATGGATGAACCATTTAAAATACAATCCAAAAAATCCAAATTGGTTCGATCGCGATCGTTTTGTGTTATCTAACGGTCACGCGTGTATGCTGCAATATTCGATCTTACACTTAACAGGTTATGATATTTCATTGGATGATATTAAGAACTTCCGTCAATGGGAAAGTAAAACACCGGGACATCCTGAACATGGATTAACACCGGGTATTGAAACCACTACCGGGCCGCTTGGACAAGGTATCATGACGGCAGTTGGTATGGCAATTGCCGAAGCGCATTTGGCTGCTCTATTTAATAAAGAAGAAAAGATCGTTGATCATTATACCTATGTTTTTTGCGGAGATGGAGATCTGATGGAAGGCGCATCACATGAAGCAGCTTCGCTTGCAGGACATCTTGGTTTAGGTAAATTGATCTGTTTATATGATGATAACCATATCTCTATTGAAGGTGATACAAACATCGCATTCACGGATGATACAGCTAAACGTTTCGAATCGTATAACTGGCAGGTAATTGATTTAGGCGATAAAGGAAATGATGTAAAAGCGATCTCTGATGCTTATGCTGAAGCAAAAAAAGAAACCGGTAAACCAACGATGATCTTATTAAGAACACATATCGGTTATGGTGCTCCGCACAAACAAGATACAGCAGGGGCGCATGGTTCACCATTGGGCGATGAAGAAATCAAGCTGACAAAAAAATTCTATGGCTGGCCGGAGGATGAAAAATTCTTAGTTCCGGATGATGTTAAAGAATACTTTAGCAAGACTGTTGCACAAGGCGCAAAAGCAGAACAGGATTGGAAAGCAGCAACAGAAAAATACAAAACTAAAAATGCAGAATCTTTCAAACTGTTCGAACAATATTTAGAACAAAAATTACCTGCAGGTTGGGATAGCGATATCGCAGAATACAAAGTTGAAGGCGGTGAAAAAGCAACGCGTTCCGTTACGGGTGATGTGTTGAAAGCGATCGCTCCAAAACTTCCATGGTTAATGGGTGGTAGCGCGGATCTTGAACCATCTACCGAAACAATGATCAAAACATCCAAGTATTTCCAAAAGGGACAATACGAAAACCGCAATATGGGCTGGGGTGTTCGCGAACACGTGATGGCAGCGGCAAGTACCGGTATGTCTTTGCACGGTGGTATCCGTCCTTATTGTTCTACCTTCTTCATATTTACCGATTATTGTCGCCCGGCCATTCGTTTGGCGGCGATCATGAAACAACCGGTCATCTATGTAATGACACACGACTCCATTGGTTTGGGTGAAGATGGAACAACGCATCAACCTATTGAACAACTCGCTTCTTTACGTGCAATGCACAATCTTCGTTTAATTCGTCCGGCTGATGCAAATGAAGCAGCTGAAGCATGGAAATACGCGATCGAACATAAAGATGGTCCTACGATGATCGTATTGACCCGTCAAAAATTACAGGTATTTGATCGTACGAAATATGCGAAAGCAAGCGGATTGACCAAAGGCGCTTATATCTTATCAAAAGAAAAGAAAGCGGTTCCTGATGTAATATTATTATCAACCGGTTCTGAAGTTGAGTTAATAATGAAAGCACAGGAAGAATTAGCCAAACAAAATATCGACGCGCGTGTTGTAAGTATGCCGAGCTGGGATATCTTCAGGGAACAAACAGAATCGTATATCAATGAAGTATTACCACCAGCCGTTACCAAGCGCGTAGCAATTGAAGCTGCTTCTCCGTTTGGATGGCACGAGTGGGTGGGCAGTGAAGGTAAAGTGATCGGCATCAATCGTTTCGGCGAAAGTGCTCCTTACAAAGAATTGTATCAGCATTTTGGTATCACGGTTGAGAACATAATCAATACAACCAAACAAATTTTATAAGTTTATGAAATTCGTTATCGCATCAGACCACGCCGGAGTCACTTACAAAACAATGTTGTTGAAAGAAATACGGGAAAAAGGGTTTGAGACAACGGACCTGGGAACAGCGGATGAAAATTCTGCTGATGATTATCCCGACCATGCCGCGGATGTAGCCAATGCAATTCTTGTAAAGATGGCCGACCGCGGCATCATCATTTGTGGAAGTGGCGTTGGTGTAAGTGTTGCGGCAAATAAATTTAAAGGCATTCGCGCGGGTGTTTGTCATGATACTTATTCGGCGCATCAATGTGTAGAACATGATGATGCAAATGTGTTGTGTCTCGGTGAACGTATTATCGGTACAGAATTAGCAAGTGAAATTGTGTTTGCATTTTTAAATGCAAAGTTCAGTCATGAAGAACGCCATCAAAGAAGATTGGATAAGATCGCGGCGATTGAAAAGAAGAACATGAAATAAAGAACTTAGTGCACATGCGAATAAAGTCTAATTTCTTATTCTCTTGTCATGCTGAGGCACGAAGCATCTTATTCTAAACCAGGAGAATGTTCATTGACGATTAGATCCTTCGTTCCTCAGGATGACAATTGAGAGGTATGCGGATTTATTGTTATTGTATAATAATTGAAGTCTTAACACGGGCAAAAAATATAAAATGGCAACAAAACCCATCATTACCACGCTCTTTCTCGATGTAGGCGGTGTATTGCTAACGAATGGATGGGACAGGGCAGCACGCAAAGAAGCTGCTACAAAATTCAATCTTGATCTCGAAGAATTGAATGAAAGACATCATCTTACTTTTGATACCTACGAATTAGGCAAGCTCACATTGGATCAATATTTAGATCGATTGGTTTTTTATGAACCAAGAATATTCTCCAAACAGGAATGGATACAATTCATGTGCGAACGGTCCCAGGCATTTGAAGAAACGATCGCCTTCTTCAAAGAATTCAAAGCAAAACACAATGTAAAAGTACTTGCCGTAAATAATGAAGGCAAGGAGCTGAATGAATATCGGATTAAAACATTCCGGTTGCACGAACTGTTTGATGGCTTTATTTCATCCTGCTATGTAAAATTCAGAAAGCCCGATGCGGACATCTTTCGCATGGCCTGTGATATTGCACAAACATTACCGGAGAATGCTATTCATGTAGATGATAGAATGATGTTTGTGGATGTAGCTTGTACAGTAGGCGTTCACGGAATACATTTTAAGAATTTAGAACTACTCAAAGAACAATTAACACAATTCAATTTTCAATAATGGAAAAGCAATATGATTTTGGAATGATCGGTTTGGGCACCATGGGCCGCAACCTTGTTTATAATATCAATGATCATGGATATGCCGTTGCGGGTTTTGATAAAAATGCCGAACAGGTAAATTTCTTTAATACAGAAGCAGCCGGTAAAAAAATATTCGGCACAACAGTTTTGAAAGACTTCATCGATTCATTGAAACAGCCAAGAGTAATTATGTTCCTGGTTCCTGCGGGACCGATCGTTGATAGTGTGGTGGCTGAATTAAAACCATTCTTATCAAAAGATGACCTGTTGATGGATTGTGGCAACTCGCATTTTGTTGATACCGACAGAAGGAATGAACAACTCGCCAAAGAAAATATTCATTTCATGGGCGTGGGTGTTTCCGGTGGTGAATCGGGTGCGCGTTTTGGTCCGAGTATAATGCCCGGTGGAAATAAAGGCGCATACGATCGTATCGCTGAAATGCTAAAAGCTGTTTCTGCAAAAGTAAATAACGAACCTTGTGTTACTTATATTGGATCCGGTTCAGCAGGGCATTATGTAAAGATGGTGCACAATGGTATTGAGTATGCATTGATGCAATTGCTCGCTGAATCTTATCAATTATTAAAAGAAGTAGTTGGATTGAACAATGACGAGTTGCATGAGGTTTATACCAAATGGAACAAAGGCATCATTCAATCTTTCTTAATAGAAATAACAGCAGATATATTTAAACAGGATGATGATCTGACAAAGAATCGTTTGGTAGATATGATCTTAGATGCAGCCGGGCAAAAAGGTACCGGTGCATGGACATCAGAATCCGCGATGGCTATGCAGGTGCCTATTCCAGCTATTGATATCTCCGTTAGCATGCGTGATCTTTCCGGATACAAAGATGATCGTGTTGCCGCGGAAAAAATATTAAAAGGTCCGGCTGCGATAACAATTGATAAAAAAACATTTGTTGATGAATTAGAGCAAGCGATCTTTTTCGCGATGATCACTACCTATGCACAAGGATTGGCATTATTAGGAACGGCTTCTAAAAAATACAATTACGGATTACAATTAAATGAGATCGCGGCAATATGGCGCGGCGGTTGTATCATCCGTGCGGGTTTGTTAGAAGATATCCGCGCAGCATATGCAAAAGATCCATCATTAAATAATATTATGGTAGATGATGCGATCGCAAAAAAATTAGATCACTCACAGATTGGTATTCGCAAAACAGTTGCCAAAGGAATTGAAGCAGGTATTCCATTACCTGTTCTTTCTGTTTCGTTGGCTTATTATGATTCGTATCGCCGTGGTTCTTTGCCATCGAATTTATTACAGGCGCAACGCGATTATTTTGGCGCGCATACTTATAAAAGAATTGACAGAGAAGGAATATTTCATACTCATTGGAACTCAACAAAAAACTAACGCAATGCAATCATCCCGGAAAGCAGAACAAACAATCATCATCATTTTTGGTGCAGGCGGTGACCTGGCATGGAGAAAATTATTGCCGGCTATTTATAATTTATATCTTGATAAATGGATGCCGGAAAATTTCCAGGTGCTTGGTCTGGATATAAAAAACATGAGCGGCAAAAAATACAGTGAGCATGTACACGAAGGCATTGATAAATTCTCACGCAGCGGAAAATCAAAGAAAGCACAATGGGATGCTTTTGCAAAAAATATCGTTTATCAAAAAGCTGATTTTACTTCGGCGGCAACTTATAGCAGCATTGGAAAACAGATCAAGCAATTAGAAAAAAAATGGAACGGTCCGGTTAACCGCGTTTATTATTTCGCGGTGTCTCCAACATTTATTGAGCCCATTGTTAACAGCATTCATGCGGCAGGATTGGCAGAAGACAAAGATCTTTCGAGGATCATTGTTGAAAAACCATTCGGTCATGATCTGGAAAGTGCGAAACATTTAAATAAAGTATTGGCAACGATCTTTACCGAATCACAGGTCTATCGTATTGATCATTTTCTTGGAAAAGAAACCGTACAAAATATTTTAGCCTTTCGTTTTGCGAATGCCTTGTTTGAACCCATCTGGAACCGTAATTATATTGAAAGCGTGCAGATCGTTGTTTCAGAACAATTGGGTGTTGAATTAAGAGGTGGTTATTATGATCATTCGGGCGCATTGCGTGATATGATACAAAATCACTTGTTGCAACTTTTATGTTTGGTTGCCATGGAACCTCCTGTTTCTTTTGATGCGGATGAAGTGCGTAACCGTAAAGTGGATGTATTGCATGCGGTTAAAAGAATTCACCAGGATGAAGTACATAAATACGCAGTACGCGGACAATATGATAAAGGCTGGATCGAAGGAAAAAAAGTAAATGCGTATCGTAGTGAACCCGGAGTTGATCCCAATTCATTAACGGAAACTTTTGCCGCAGTAAAATTATATGTAGATAATTGGCGCTGGCAGGATGTACCGTTTTGTGTAACCAGCGGTAAACGCATGAATGAAACAGCTGCTTCCATCACTATCAACTTCAAACATGTTCCGCATCGTTCTTTTCCTGCAGAAGCAACAGGAAACTGGAAACCGAATTCACTCAAGATGAATATACAGCCTCAGATGAATATCATTTTAGGATTCCAGGCAAAACGTCCGGGACTTAAAATGTTATTGAACCCTGTTGAAATGCGTTTTGATTATCAAGAATCCTACAAAACAGGAACGCCTGAAGCATATGAGACCTTAATATTAGATGTGATGTTGGGCGATACTACTTTATTCATGCGTGCCGACCAGGTAGAAGCAGCGTGGGACATATTAATGCCGGTGATCAATGCGTGGTCAGCAGATACCGCAGTTCAATTTCCTAATTATGCATCTGGTTCTGCTGGTCCGGAAAAAGCGGAACTATTATTGGCCAAATAATCATGTCGAATATCAAAATATATAACAATGATGCTGAGCTGTTTGATGCAACAGCCAATTTCATCATTGATCTCGCCGCTGCGTCTATTGCTGCAACAGGAAGGTTTTCTATTGCATTATCCGGTGGCCATACTCCAGAAAAATTATATACCCTTCTTGCTAAAGAAGAATATGCAACACAGATCGATTGGAATAAAACCTTTGTGTTTTGGGGTGATGAACGCTGTGTAGCATCAGATGATCCATTGAATAACGCTAAAATGGCGAAGGATCTATTATTAAATAACGTAGCTATTCCCGCTGAAAATATTTTTGAAACACCTGTTGGCCTGGCTCCTGCCGAGGGTGCTATTGAATATGAGCGGCAGATAAAATTCTTTTTTGATGATCTGAGTCCAAAATTTGATCTGATATTATTAGGTATGGGTGATAATGCACACACCGCATCCTTGTTTCCCGGTACGGATATCTTACATGAAACAACCCGTTTAGTAAAGGAAGTATATGTTGAAGAACAGAAAATGTTCCGCATTACTATGACAGCACCATTGATTAACCTTGCCCATAACATAGTTTTCTTAATTACCGGTAAAGCAAAGGCAGCAACACTGAAGACGGTATTGAATGCTCCTTATGAACCAAACAAGTATCCTGTACAATTAATTAAACCAATCAACGGAAAGCTTTATTGGTTTGCAGATGCTGAAGCAGCCTCACTTTTATAAGAATATACTATTAAGATGACAGTTGTCAGATGACTGATGACAGCATAATTTGTTACAACATTTATATTGCTGTTACTATATTATAGAGTCTTCTTTCTGTCAACTAACAACTGTCATCTGTCAACTCATTCAGGGTTATCAACATTATTATACGATTAATCCACTTATCCACTTATCCACCGTTATACTATTCTTTTTAAATAAATGCTGTAATATATTTACTAAGTGTAATTATGAATTAATTTATTTTATATCTTTAGTCAACTAACCTACCACATACATGCTAACAAAAACTCTTACCAACCCAACCGTTGAAGTAATTAGCCATCATCAATTCGCCGACGTATGGCTTGATGCTTCTAATCAAAAATCATTGCACGCTACAAAAGCAATAAAAGCCGGTGAAGTTATCAGGCCTTTTAGCGCAGGTAGTGTTCAACAACATCCAACGTATCTTACCGTGCAAACCGGCGTCAACAGGCACATTACGCTTCAACCGGAATTTTTACAGTACATCAATCACAGTTGTGAACCCAATGTATTCTTTGATACAACCAGTATGGAGTTGATCTGTATCAAGTCTATTGAAGTGGGTGAAGAATTATTATTCTTTTATCCATCAACCGAATGGGACATGACACAATCTTTTGTTTGCAATTGCGCAAACAGCAATTGTCAGCAACTCATTAATGGTGCTTCTCATCTTTCTTTAGAAACATTAAATACATATCGTTTGACCGATTTTATACAAAGACTGGTAAAACAAAAATTTTCGCTGTAATTAATTACGGCAAATTCTATGTCGAAAGCAACTAACCATTATTATTCGACCAAACTATCACTGGATAAATTCAAAATTTGGGTATTGGCACCCCATCTGGAAAGTTGCGACCCTAATATTGAGTATTACTACGATTTCACACAAAGCATAGCAGAATACACCAAAGTATTCGATGAACTAAAAGTTAACTGGCAATGGCAACCTGTTACCATGCAGGATTATAAACAGGTCATCTTCGCTATTGCTTCTACCTCCAACGGAATTAAGCCATTGGTTATCAATTTATGTGATGGCGATGAGATAAATGGTGTACCGGGTGTTTCTATTATTCATGAATTGGAGAAACATCAGTTGGTTTATACCGGAAGCGATGCTTACTTCTATAATATCACTACTTCTAAGATACCGATGAAACGCGCTTTTGATAAAGCAGGCGTTCCAAACGCAGCATGGAAGGCCATCAAAAGCAATCAACAAAACTTAAAAGGACTTTTTGATAAACTCGGCTCTCCTATCATTGTAAAACCTTCTGTTTCCGGTGGAAGCATGGGTGTTGGAACAAAAAATGTGGTGGAAACAGAAGAAGAACTAAAAGAACAGGTCTCCAAAATGTTTGATGGATACCGCGGATGGCAATTAACCACCGATGGGATTATTGCCGAAGCATATATCAGCGGGCCAGAATACACGGTTTTGATCGTTGGTTCATACGATCAACCCGAAACGGCGATCATTTATACTCCCGTAGAAAGGATCTTCCATCCATCTTTACCGGAAAACGAAAAATTCTTATCCTTCGATCGTCTTTGGGAAATATATGAAGAAGAAACACCGATGCCGGATAATGGTAACTTCTATGAATATGCAAAACCGGAAGCTGGTTTGATCGAAGAGATCAAAAAGATCAGCTGGGATGCTTTTGTAGCTACCAAAGGGAAAGGATATACCAGGGTTGATCTTCGTATGGATAAGATCACCGGCGAAATATCTGTGCTGGAAGTAAATGCACAATGCGGTTTAAGTGAAGATGAGAATTATACTTCTATTGGTGCTATACTTCGTATCAGTGGAAAAACATTCACACAATTAGTGGTTGAAATAATTGAAAATGCTATTTCCCGCTATAAAGAAGTGAAAATTAAAGAACCGAAGAAAGTATTGGTTCCTGTTATCGTTCGATGATCTGCTATCTGCATAAATTTTTACTCTTTTTTTATTTCATATAACAATAGAATGCTATTTTTAATAACTGCTTTAAAAGCGGTTATTATTCAAAAACGTGTAGATGAAAATTTGTGTGCTTCAGCCCGACTATTCAACCTCTGCCGTGGATTATCAGAACTATGATCCGCCAAGAGAACTTTCGCATCTGATGCCCGAAGCAGCATTCGATCATGTACTCCTCAATAAGCTCACCACTTACAAGCAACTCAAAGAACTTAAGAAAAAGAATTACGACATCTTCGTCAATCTTTGCGAAGGATATTTGGAATGGGAAGTTCCCTCCATCGATGTTATTTATACATTGGAATTATTGAATCTTCCTTTTACCGGTCCTACTACCTTATTATACGATCCGCCAAAAGAATTAATGAAATACGTGGCCTATTGCGAAGGTGTTAAAACTCCGGCTTATGCATTGATCGAAAAGATAGAAGATATCGATAAAGAATGCAGCCATTTACAATATCCATTGTTTGTGAAACCTGCCAAAGCCGGCGACAGTCTTGGTGTTGACGAAAAATCTTTGGTAAATAATAAGACTGAATTAAAAGAAAAGATTACTTCTATCATTGATGAATATGCAGAGATCTTGGTAGAAGAATATATTAATGGCAGGGAATTTACCGTGATGCTCGTTGCCAATCCGGGCAACCAAAAAACATCGAAAGCATTTAAACCGGTTGAATATATTTTTCCTGAAGGAAATCAGTTCAAAACATACGCGCTTAAAACTTCGGAGCTGCATCCCAATGCCAATATCCCTGTCAACGATCCTGAATTAGATAAGCAATTAAGAGAATCCGCTCAACGTATTTTTAAATCATTCAACGGATCCGGTTATGCAAGATTGGATTTTAGAATGAATGAAAAGGGAGAATTGTATTTTTTAGAGATCAATTTTACCTGCTCTGTTTTTTATACCGATGGATATGAAGGCTCTGCCGATTATATATTAAAGCACGACGGATTTGGACAAGCGAATTTCCTGCGACAAATAATTGCCGAGGGAATGGACCGCTATCAACAAAAGCAGAAAAAATATATTGTGAAAGGCAATGCCACTGCTGGTTACGGCATTTATGCTATACAGGATATTAAAAAAGGCGATATCATTTTTAAAGGAGAAGAAAAACCTCAAAAGATCGTCACGCTCAGTCATGTTGAAAAACATTGGGACTGCAACCAAAAAGAAACTTTCCGTAGATACGCCTACCCAGTGAGTAATAATGTTTTTTTATTGTGGGATGATAACCCATCCGAATGGGCGCCACAAAACCATAACTGCGATGCTAACACCGGTTATGCCGGTTTAAATGTTATCGCGTTGCGCAATATCCCCAAAGCCGAAGAGCTTACGCTTGATTATGCTTCTTTCTTAGATGAACACATGGAACCTTTTCAATGCCAGTGTGGTGCGGAAGCTTGTCGTGGACTTGTTACCGGTGTTAAAGGGAATACGGTGGAGGAGAGAGAAAGTTGATAATTAGATTAGCGTTCGTTGCTAAATTTTTTGGCATTTAATTCAAAGTCTTTAAATTTGACACATAAACAACACAATGGAAAAAATAAAATTTATCGACCTTTTTTGCGGAATTGGTGGTTTTAGAGTAGGTATGGATGAAGCTTGTAATGAGAATGATCTTATTCCAGAATGCGTATTCTCATCCGATATCGATCCGTACTGCCAGGAAAGTTATGAGAACAATTTTGGGCATAGGCCAACAGGAGATATTACTAAAGTTAAACCTGCTGATATTCCTGATCATGATATTTTATTTGCTGGCTTTCCATGTCAACCATTTAGCATAATTGGTCAAATGAAAGGATTTGATGATATAAGAGGAACATTATTTTTTCATATTGCAAGTATATTAAAAGAAAAAAAGCCGAAAGCTTTCATTCTTGAAAATGTTAAACAACTTGTAGGACATAATGAAGGGCAAACGTTAAAAGTAATAATCAAAACTTTACAAGATTTGGGCTATCATGTTCAGTATGCCGTTTTAAACGCTTTAGATTATGGATTACCACAAAAAAGGGAGCGCGTAATTATAGTTGGCCATAAAGAACCGATTTTGTTTTCTTACCCATCACCCGTAAAGCCCTTTAAGCCTCTAAGCCAAATTCTTGAAAAGAAAATTGATAAAAAACATTACGCTTCAGACTATATTAAACAGAAGCGAAAAGAAACTCATACATCTGCTTATAAACTTTCTATTTGGCACGAAAACAAAGCAGGAAATATTTGTTCTTATCCATATTCATGTGCATTGAGGGCTGGGGCCTCTTATAATTATCTTTTGGTGAACGGCGAAAGGCGTTTAACTCCCAGAGAAATGTTTCGTTTGCAAGGTTTCCCTGACTCTTATAAAATAATCGATAATGACACACAGGCTAGAAAACAAGCAGGTAATGCCGTCCCTGTAAATATTGTTAAAGCTGTAATTTTAAAATTATTACCTTACGTAGCAACGACTTTAGACATGACAAGTGTTTTAAGAGAATATGAAGTCGGATATAATACAAAATAATGGATAAAAAATCTCCGAGGTTAAGAACAGTTGACAAATCATTACCCCCTTTTGCTTTAAATCATTTTCCAAAAGAATTTGCATTCACTTTGGGCAAAGAATTAGTTTACCTTCTTGCATCAAAAGGTAAGGCTATTCTTGAAGGGCCAGAATGGGAATCAATTTTTGCAACCTGTATCGGAGCTGATTGGAAACCTTCTAATGTTGGTCTTGATGATGTTATCCTTGGAAATACCGCATGGGGAGCAAAAACAGTAAAGGCTACCCGCCCTTCATCACAGGCAAAGGTTAGACTCATATCAGGAAGAAATTCTCCTGTTTATTCTTACGGCGACACGATCGACACAAATGCAAATCCAAATCTTGTCGGTAAATCAATACTTGATATTTGGAATGAACGAGTTTCTGCGATTAGAGAAAAATTTCAGAATTTAAGGACTGTTGTTTTGGTAAAATCCAATGATTTAACCGAAGTAGTAGTTTTCGAATTTGATACTATTCGTTATGATCCAGAATTATATACTTGGACATGGAACAAAAATGGAAATCTTGTCGGCACCGAAAAGTCTGCGAAAAAACATAGGTTTACATGGCAGCCGCATGGCTCTCAATTTACAATCGTTGAAGACATTCCTGAAAAAAGCTTAATTATACGAATTAAAAATCCTAAAACTCTGGATAAAGATGAGGTTCTAAAAGCATTAGGATTTGATAGATCTTGGATAACCATTACTCAAAAAAATGGCTGATACTTTTTCAAAAGAAGAGAGAAGTGCTATTATGCGACAGGTAAAAAGTAGTCGCAATAAATCTACCGAACAAAAACTAGTTCAGTTTTTCAAAATAAATAAAATAACAGGGTGGCGTAGAAACTTTAAACTCTTTGGTAAGCCGGATTTTGTATTCCCTAAACAAAGAATAGCTATTTTTTTGGATGGCTGTTTTTGGCATGGGCACAATTGCAGAAATACAAGGCCTAAAGACAATAAGAATTATTGGGTAGCCAAAATAAAAAGAAATAAAAAACGAGATAAACTTGTTTCAAAAACATTAATCGAAAAAAATTGGGTCGTATATAGAATATGGGAATGCGATTTAAAAAATCCTAAATTAATTTCAAACAGGTTGAAAATATAAAATAATAAATCATGATCAAATCACAACTTATAAAAGACACGCTGGACCTGCTATTGGACAGCAACGAAGACGCAATCCTGGCAAAAGAACAAATGAATTATTTGGCGGATGTCAATTATAATTATTCCGATATCGGTGTTTTTATAAAGTTCTCTCATAGTCCCGAAGCAACAAAATATAGAGTATCGGAAAGCGATCTGATGCTGAATGGTGTTGCCATACAATCTCCCGATCTTGCAGCAGAAGCAGATGCTACCTTGTTCTTTGCGGATGGCGTTATAGATTATTTAGAGATCTGGGCTCGCGATGGCGCCTATCCTGAAAAAGATCTGAAAACTTATGTAGTTACTCAAGAGTGGGACGGATCGCCGGGCCGGCAAATTGTAAAACAATAAGCATGACAACCGATCAAATAAAAAAATCAATTGAAGGTGAATGGATAAGCATTGCTCCGGAGATCCGTCCCAGCATTGCTAAAAATGCCGATGGCAGCATGAAACCATTTTACCTGTCGCGCGCATTCAACTATTCGGCCGATGATAAATTTGAATTGGATGTGATCAACTCTGCAGATGCTTATGGAAAAATTCCGCTCGTTAAAATTTCAATCAAAGGAAATATAATCTGGCAAGGAGAACATCCCATTGCGGCAGGTGCACAAAAAGTAAAATTTAGTGCAGACGAAGTTTATGAGGTAACCCCATTAATTCAAGGTTTTGCAGATGCCATGAATCAACTCGCCGCAAAAGATTTTAATAAATGGGAAATGAATAGCACACAAAGTATTATGGGCAAAGCATTTTTACCATTCGGATTAGCAGAAGGACAAATATTTGCAGAGTACGATTTGATCTATGTATTCAACGACATGTTATTCTGGGGCGCCAGGAATGTGGACGGGCGCGGCTTTGATAAAGAAGAGAACAGGCCAACTAATTTGCAGATACCGTTGACGAGGAAGAAATAATTCGTTTCGGATTAAATTTTATTCTTGTTCTATCATCCGGATCGTTGCAGGCTAAATAAATTTTGTATATTTATTTACCATAGGTAAACATCATCCCGATACTAACGAAAACATCTTCCCGTGAAAAACATTATCCCTTTTTATTTACTCTGTACAATTTTATTTGGCAGTTGCACGCTTCGTAATCTATATTATGTTAGTCCGTATAATGGAACTGCTGCGCCTTATCATGCAATTCCATTGTCGGCTGATTCCATAAAGTCTTCTACTTCGGCAGGAGGCGATCTTTATTTTGGTTCTGCAAATGAAGATGGGTCGGATAATGTTTTTTTATTTTCCGGCAATATTAGCCGCACCGCACAATTGAACCATTTTCAGGCATATTATGGACTTGATCTTTCTCTTGGAAACTATGAAGTTGTCAAAGTTGATAGTTTTAATAATAGCTCCTCGGTTAATTTTGCAGCGATCAATTCAATGGATGGCAATAAGTTTTTCGAGGGCCTGGGCGCTTCAGGAGGAATTAATTTTGTATTTCCTTTTAAGGGTGGTGAGTGGAGGGTATTGGGCCTTGAGCTGTCTTCGCACAGAGAATTTGGAGATTATTTAAATTTTAGAGATAAGCTCCCGGATTCTGCAGCAACACTGATCGTTAAAAACGATTATTTTACTACCTGGGGATTTTATTCCGAGATCCTTTCAAAAACCAACTATGGAAACTGGGGTTTCCGGTTTTCATCTGGAAGAATAATTGAACCGGATTATAATAACCTGGGCATTTATGATGCAAGGACTAACCGCTTGTTAAGATATAGCTATATAAACTTAGCCACTCATTTTACATGGGACAAATGGACAACGTATATGCAGTTGAATTTCGCAACAAAAGCAACCGGCGTAAAATTTGGTGCGGTTTACCAACTCGGGGCAAGGTATTCTCATAGAAAAAATACTTCGGATACAAAATAATAGTATTGTACTTTCTCCGTGTTCCGTCTCCAAAAGTACTCAACAACACATTAGGTTTACGGGGCTTGCTTCACAATTCTATATCCAACACCTTTAATCCTTTTCTATCTGTCAACACTTTTTTAGCAACCGACGCAACAATTGCTTCTTTAAGATGCTGTACCAGTTTCTTGCGCGGAAAATCTTTTACTGTTACCAGGCTTATTTCGCGAACCGGTTTGGGTGGTGCAAATTCTCTCAGCTTGGTTTTTTGTGAACCAGTTAAGCGCTGTGTTGCCAATAACGGCAGGATCGTAATGCCTTCATTGTTATCTACAAAATGAATGAGTGTTTCAATGCTTCCTGCTTTATAGATCATGGTTGCATTTTCGGGATCCTTCTTTTTTAGCGTGCAAAAATTCAATAATTGGTTTCTCATACAATGGCTCTCTTCCAAAAGCCAAAGATGATTGGAGTTAATATCTTTCGGCAGAATATATTTTTTAGCAGGCAGCTTTTCATTTTTTGCTGCATAGGCAAAAAACTCTTCGTAAAATAAAGGATGTTCGGTAAGGGCAGCATCGTTTAGCGGCGTGGCAAGTATGCCGATATCTGCATCGCCATTCTTTAAGTGCTTCATAATATCATCCGTATTCTGATCGTAGATCGTGATCTTAAGTTTTGGAAATTTTACCGTGAACGGTTTAATGAACAAGGGTAACAAATATGGCGCAAGTGTGGGAATAATCGCAAGGCGCACCTCTCCCGTCATTCCATCTTTTTGCTCGCTTGCAAAATCCTTTAACAGGCTGGTTTCTGCAAGAATTTTCTTTGCTCTTTCAATTATTTCCTTTCCCTCTTTGGTCGGTGTAACCGGTTGTGTTGAGCGGTCAAATAACTTAAGGCCCAGCTCATCTTCCAGTTTTTTGATCATCATACTAAGCGTAGCCTGTGTTACAAAACATTTTTTCGCGGCCCGTACAAAATGCCGCTCTTCTTCCACACTTACAATATATTCCAGTTGTTGTAAATTCATAGTTATAGATGTTGTCTATGTAAAGATAGAAAATATTAGTTTAGTTGATATCCATAGATTGCTGATTTTTGCTAAAACAATCTTCTTTACCAATTAAACTCTTTACACATGAATGAAGAAAACAAAAACGGCAGGAAGCTTACGAGCGCATCCGGTAGGCCCTATGTAGAACATGAAGATTCAATGAGCGTAGGCGCAAGAGGCCCGCTTTTATTACAGGATTATATCCTTCATGAAAAAATGGCTCATTTTAATCGCGAAAGAATTCCAGAAAGAGTAGTTCACGCAAAAGGCGCAGGCGCTTTTGGAACGTTTACCGTTACCAATGATATCAGCAAATACACGAAAGCAAAATTGTTTAATAAGATCGGTAAGGAAACAAAAGTTTTTTTACGCTTCTCTACTGTTGGTGGCGAAAAAGGAAGTGCAGATACTGAACGGGATCCAAGAGGTTTTGCATTAAAATTTTATACCGAAGACGGCAATTGGGATTTGGTTGGAAACAATACACCCGTTTTCTTTATAAAGGACCCAAAGAAATTTCCCGATTTTATACATACACAAAAACGCGATCCCAGGACCAATTGTAAAAGCCCAACGATGATGTGGGATTTCTGGAGTTTAAACCCGGAAAGCCTTCACCAGGTAATGATATTAATGAGTGATAGAGGAACTCCAGTTGGTTACCGGCACATGAATGGGTATGGATCACATACTTTCAGTTTAATTAATGCAACGAACGAAAAGGTATGGGTGAAGTTCCATTTCAAAACAATGCAAGGCATTAAAAATTTTACCAATGACGAGGCTGCAGCGCTTAAAAGCAAGGACATGGATTTTGCACAAAGAGACCTGATTGAGGCAATTGATAGAAAAGATTTCCCTAAATGGGCAGTGAAGATCCAGGTAATGACCGAGGAGCAATCAAAACAATTTCAATTCAATCCTTTTGATGTTACCAAGGTATGGCCGCATAAAGATTTTCCATTGATCGATGTGGGTGTGTTGGAACTTAACCAGGTTCCTAAAAACTATTTTGCCGATGTTGAACAAAGCGCGTTTGCTCCCGCACATGTAGTAGATGGTATTTCCTATTCGCCGGATAAAATGTTACAGGGAAGATTGCTCTCTTATCCTGATGCACACCGTTATCGTCTTGGTGTAAATTACGAACAGATACCGGTTAACAAATGTCCTTATATGGTTGCAAATTATCAAAGAGACGGGCAGATGAATATTGACGGAAACGGAGAAGATGGTCCTAATTATTCTCCCAACAGTTTTGATGATATATATAAAGATAGCAGCTATAAAGAACCGGCAATGGTATTAGATAGTAATGTTGCTGATTGGTTTGATCGCAACGGAGAAGGTGAGAATGATCATTACACACAACCTGGTTGTTTGTTCAGTAAAGTAATGAATGATTATGATCGTCATAACCTGATTTCAAATATTGTTGGCGCAATGAGAGGAATAGATGGACCAAAGAAAAATGATATTATTAATCGCCAGCTTTGTCATTTTTTCCGGGCCAATATAAAATTAGGACTGGCAATAGCTAAAGGATTGGAGATTGATACGGACGCGGTTCTGAATGAAATGAAACACGAACTGGTAAAAGCATAATTCGTTTTTGAAAAACCTGGGGCGGCAATTGCCGCTCTTTTTTTATGCAAGCTAAAATAACAAGTTCTGTATGAATCTTGGCTTCTTCAGCTCCAATCCTGCCACTTCATTTAATTTATCAACCAGGTAAACTGTTAGTTCCGGAGATGTTGCTTCATTGTGCATATGCATGAAGAAATATAATTCCTTCAAACCATCGTCCAGCCAGTATTTCACGCGTTCGGTCCATTCATCTATTCTTGTATAATCGGTTGGGTGCAAACTATTTCCTACATAGCGGACAAATGTTTTTGGAACAGTTAGTTCCATATGCGCGCAATCTCTTCGGCCGGCCGCATCTGTTATCACCGCACCAATATTGAGTTTGCGAATGGTATCAAATAATTCTTTCCGGATTGCTTTATCTGCAAACCATTGCGGATGACGAACTTCTAAAAAGAATTGCAGATCCGTTGGTAAAGATTCCAGGTATTTAAAAAGATCATCTCTTTTTGCAGGAGAATATGTTTCGCTCGTTTGTAAAAAGATCGGGCCCAGATGTTTTTTAAAGGCGAGTATTCCTTCAAAGAATGAAGTAGTAACAGCATCTGCATTTTTGAAACCGCTGTAATGACTGATGAGTTGTGGAAACTTTGGACAGAATTTAAAATCCAGCCCCTTTGCTTTTTCTGCCCATTTTGCTATTTGTGCCGGACCATAAACGGCATAGTGGGTTGCATTTAATTCGATGGAGTTATAATGCTTTACATATTCTTCCAGGAAATTAGCATCCTTTGTTCCTTTGGGATAGATCTTTCCGATCCATTCTTTTCTTCCCCATTTGGCGCAGCCAATATAAATTTCGGGAGAGGTGGTTTTCTTTCCTTTTAAAACAAGTGCATTTGCTTTCTGTTCTTTGGGTAACGAAAAATCGATCAACTCCAATTCTTTATCTGTTACTTTTCCGAATTCCATGATATCACAAAATTTGTAATGCCTTACAAAATTAGTAGTTTTACTATCGAATACAACCCAACCCAACTGCAATGAAAACGCTTAATCTTGTTTTGCTATTAGCCATTTGCTTTTTATCGAGTTGCTACCGCCAGGTTTTTTATGTTAGTCCCTATAATGGTAACAACGAATCTTATCATGCAATGCCACTGAAAGCAGATTCTATAAAATCAACTACTGCTGTTAGTGGAAATTTATTTGTGGGCGCAGCAAATACACAAGGCTCCGATAATGTTATTGCGTTTAACGGCTCTGTTTATCGAACCCATCAATTCGGCATTTTCCAGGCATATTACAGTGGAGATCTATCTTTAGGTAATTACAATGTCACACATCTGGATAGTGCGGGTCTTGATCCTGCAGTCAACTTTAGATACGTGAACTCTGCGGCTGGAAGTAAATTTTTTTATGGATATGGTGCCGAAGGAGGAATCAATATTGTTGTTCCTTTTCATAAAGGAGAATGGAGAGCCCTTGGTATAGAAGGATCTACTCACCAGGAGTTGGGATCTTATTTGGATTTCAGGCAAAAAATGCCGGATTCTGCTGCTACACTGATCATACGTAACAGCGGTTTTTCAACAATTGGTTTATACACAGAATTTCTTGGTTCCGCTGTTGATGGAGAAGTGGCATATGGACTCCGCTTTTCTATTGGAAGAATCATTGAGCCGGAATATAACAACGCAACTATTGACTATAGCGAACAAATAACGTACACGTACTGGAGCCTTGGTTATCACCTAACCTACGATAAGTGGACGTATTATTTTACATTTAATGATTCCAAAAAATCCCAGGGAGTAAAGCTGGGGGCAATTTACCAGTTAGGAAAAAAGCATTTTTAAAGAGGGCAAACTTTATTTAGCTCTTAATCCTCAACGTCCAAAATCATCCTGCACCCTTACAATATCTTCTTCATCGGATGGATAGGCAGCATTGGTATGTTGCCAAATTTCAGCAATAATGCCCCATTGATTGGTACCAATTAAACGATGACGTTCTCCTTGTTTTAATTGAATGATATCGCCGTTCTTTAATATTGTTTCCTCTTTTTCTTCATCGGTATCACTGGTTTTAACGGCTGCTTCACCTCCGATCAATTTCCATATTTCTGCACGGCGATGATGGTATTGCCAGCTCAATCTTTTTTGTGGAGCAACTACCAATATCTTAGGACTTAATTTTCCAGAGATCAGCAGATCTTCTTTTTTTAAATGCGGGAAATAAAGGCTGATGAATAATTCTGCCTGTGTTTCATCGATCACAAAAAATCCACCCCAGGGGCGGGTTTGATCTTGTTTATCGATACGAATATTTTTTTCTTTTAAATAGTTTTCTACTTCCGTAAAAACTTTTTCTTTTGGTATGTCAGCAGTAAAAGATAAACTCATTTCTAAATTTTAGCGTCCCATATAGACCATCAGTATCTGCACATCACTTGGATTTACTCCTGAAATCCGGGATGCTTGCCCCAAGGTCCTTGGCCTTATTTTATTAAATTTTTGTCTTGCTTCGTTGGATAGAGAAACCAGTTTTTCATAATTGAAATTGTCCGGTATCAACAGCTCTTCCAGTTGGCTCATTTTTGCAACGAGCTCTTTTTCTTTAGTGATATAAGTATCATATTTCAGCTGAATCTCTGCTTGCTCTAAAGTATCTCTTGTAAATCCTTCCAATGCATTTTTTAGCGTTGGAATACTATTT
>Ga0210402_10001292_pt1 | contig 25950 bp, 30 predicted proteins | sample IncBWC7MmetaG_FD_161055 | JGI IMG/M metagenome (GOLD analysis project Ga0210402, IMG submission 161055) | Forest soil microbial communities from Barre Woods Harvard Forest LTER site, Petersham, Massachusetts, United States - Inc-BW-C-7-M | ecosystem: Environmental > Terrestrial > Soil >... | reverse complement strand
CTACGCTTCGGATTCGCTGCTCATGCCCGAAGCGTAGAATCCGCGCGCGATCGGCGCGATACAATTGCTGCACACGCCGAGAGGCACGCCGGTAAGAGTTCCCAGCAGCGTATTCAGATAACGCGACCTGGTACGACGACGTCGCAGCGTCCCGAGAAACGCCAGCGCCGCAGGGCCAAAAAGAAAAGAGAAGGTCATCCCAACGCGGTTCGCGTCCAGCCAGTTCACGGTCGTGCGCCAGACCCGCGTTGGATAGGGCATCGACCGATCAACGGAATACACGGTGCCAAACGTGAGTGCGCCCGTGGCCTTGATTTGAGTGCCGGCGTTATAGCGCTTCACGAGCGCGGGGTAACGTGAGTCCACCCAGAAGATTCCAGCAATGGTCGCCATCAGGATGATGGTCAGAATGCGCCTGCGCCATACTCCAGTCGAGGAGACGGACAGATCCATATTCAGGGCTAAAGACTGAACGGCCAAGGAAGACCTCCCGAGTACAGGCATGGTTGCAAGTCGAAGCAATATCGGCAGGTGACTCTACCCAATACGCGCCAGGAGGCGAAATAGTAGAAAACTACTAGGCGCTGAGGCGTCGGACAGTCCCTTGCCACAAACCGTAATCCGCAAATGAAGAAAACCGAATGTGCCGTGAAGGTGAGAAGGATGGTTTAGGGGGTTCGAAAACCAGCTAGTCGGCCCGCTTGCTGGACGCTCGCCTGGGATTCGGTTTGGGATTCGGTTTGCTCTTACCCTTGAGATTGAGCGCCACCGCCGCGCGGATGAGATCCCTCAAGGCGCCCTCATCGATCTTGTCGCCTTCGTGGATATCAATCGCGCGCCTGACATTCCCTTCCAGGCTGGCGTTGAATAGACCGGACGGGTCCTTCAACGAAGCTCCCTTGGCAAATGTCATCTTGACGACGTTCTTGTGCGTCTCCCCCGTGCACACGATGCCACCATGGGAAAAAACGGGAGTCCCCGGCGATGTTGCCTTAACCCACTTCCACTCTTCGACGATCTCAGGGTCGGCCATGTGTATGATGCTGCGAACTTTCGCGAGCGTCTGCCCGCGCCAGTCCCCAAGTTGCTTGATCTTCTCGTCGATCGATGCAGAGGCAGATTCCATCGGGATGCTCCCTTGCGTGTATAACTCGCACTCGCAACTAATTTAGCTGCGCTTAGCGTAACCTGCAACCTCCGCTAAGCCCTCGAAACTCTCTTTCGCAGGGTCAAAGAGTGTAATCGGGATTTTTCACCAGTTAACGCTCAGGATCCTGCAGCCAAATGCGGTTCCTTTGCACCGATGATTGCTAGCCACAGCATAATCGCGACCTCTCCAAACAAGATGGGTCGGGCAAAGTTCCAGATCTTTTGTTCGTACGCTGGAAACAGCAGACCGGTAAGGCTGAGGGCCAAATAGGCAAAACCGACCATGATCAGCCAAACTCCTAAGACGCGGGGCAGGAAACGCGACCTGTATACCAGCAGCCCGAAGGGAACATGGAATAGTATCCAAAGGAGCTCGCTGGCCAGATCAAACTGGTGATGCAAATAGAGGAACAGCATAACGAACGCCTCACGCTGGGCCTGGTCGAAGACTGACAGAAACTCGGTGCGGCGAGCAAACAGCAGGGCGGCTACGTCATTTGCTGCGTTAGCGAAGAAGATAGGCGTGATCACGACGGTAATGATCACCATCAACTGAGCGAGCACCTTGTCGACTCCCTTAAGCAACCGATAAAGAGCCAAGGTGACGAAAACCCATAAAGCACTACAGAGCAGATAGCTGACTATGCCGAAGCGGAAGAGCAACTCGTGGCTCGCGATATTGTTGGTCGTCGCCGCGGCGTTCCCTGACGCCAACAGGGTGCTGGGAATGTAGATCAGGCGCACAATGCCAAACAGTGAGCTCACAATGTACAGGAGCCCTGCGACTCTGGCGTTCTTGCTGAGCGAGGTCATGAGTCCCTCCCCTCATGGATTACTCAATAACACACGGACGGGCTGGTGCTCGTGGAATCGATCAGCGCGCCGCTTGTCGCAGCAACGCTTTGAACACGTCCTCGTCGATGTCGGCGGACTTGTGGACCTTGACGTGCCGTACGTACTGGCCATTGCCTTCGAGGAGGCCCCGTGGATCCTTTAACGCGGAGCCGCGTACGAAGCCAAACTGGACGTGGTTCGGCGCCGAGTACACATAAGAGACGGGCACCTTACCCTTCACCCAGCAGCCGTTTCCCCACTTCACCGACTCCTCGAGTCCGGGTTCCACACGCTTCACAAACCGGCGAAGCGCTCGGATGATCGAGCGGTTCTTTGGCGGCTGGTCATCCAGATAGTCGTCAAAGCTGGCGTACTTTTTCATCTTCACCGGGTCACCCCTGGGCTGGCCACCCGTTGGGGACGCTAAAACCGTTGATGAGTTGTGATTGGAGTGATGGGTTGGGATTTCTACTGCCACTCATTCTCAAGTGCTTCGGAAGGAATGGCGGGGACGACGGGACTCGAACCCGCGGCCTCTGCCGTGACAGGGCAGCGTTCTAACCAACTGAACTACGTCCCCAACCTGTTCTTTGAGATTGTATCAAAGTCCCTCGTGGATCGAGGGTTCGGCGGCGGTTGGCGGGGAATAATTACGTGGTCGCGTCATGCTACACAATCAGTTTATCCGCAAGTGAAAAAGCGGTCATTCCACGGCGCCGCCCGTTACCGCCGACACTTCCCTTCTTTGGCGCTTTCGCCAACAATAGAGTGATCCGTGTTCAGTGCTCCTGCAAACTCGGGTAGGGTCACGATGGCGATGGCCATTGAGCGCTATTTCAACGCGGCGCTCTACCTGCTTGTGCTCACGGGTTTCGGAACGCTTGCGTCGACCGGCGGTTTGGATCTGCTTTCGGTTGTGGTCGTGGGACTGGCTCTGCTGGTTCGGGGATATCACCTGCTCACCCATCAGCAGGTTGCGATTCCTGAACGCTGGGCGACCTATCTGACGGTCGTCTACATCGCGGTTTACTTTGCGGATTATTTTTTGGTTTCGCGCAGTTTCCTGGTTTCGACGGTTCACCTTGTGCTGTTCGGGATGGTCATCCGGCTGTTTTCACTCCAGCGGGCGCGCGATCACTTCATGCTGGCCGTGCTGTCATTCCTGATGGTACTGGCGGCGGCGGTGCTTACGGTGAACAGTGTCTTTCTGTTCTCGTTTGCTGGATTCCTGCTGGTGGCGGTCGTCACTTTTGTCCTGATGGAAATGAGGCACTCGGTCGCCGAGGACAGCGGGCGGGCGCAGGAACCGAAGGACTCCGCGCCTTACCGACGTATGGCGAACGTTCTGCTGGCTACTGCGCCGATGCTCATGCTGATGATCCTGCTTGGCGGATCGCTGATTTTCTTTCTGCTGCCGCGCGTTTCGTCCCGCTACTTGAGCGCTTACGCCCCGGGGAGCGACCTGTCCACGGGATTCAGCGACCGCGTGCAACTGGGCCGGATTGGACAGATTCAACAGTCGAGCGCCGTCGTGATGCACGTGCAGATCGAAAATGATCTTGAGGGCGCTTACGATTTGAAATGGCGTGGCATCGCGCTGAGTCAGTTTGACGGGAGAGTCTGGTCGAATCCGTTTGTGCAAGTCGACCTTCGGCTCACGGGAAATGAGAGGTATCGACTGGCGGGGGACACCTCGGCGGCAGGAGTTCCAGTTCGCAAGGTGAGATACCACGTGCTCATGGAGCCGATGGGGACTAACGTCTTTTTTCTTGCCGACAAGCCCGCAGCTCTACTCGGTACTTTCGTCCACGTCACTACCGACGCGGGAGGAGCGGTCTACAACTCTGACTCCGACCATCCGGTGAACCGGTATGAAGCGGAATCGTCGCTTATAGAGCCCGATGCGACGGAACTTCGTCTGGCACCGAATACGGCTCCTCAAGGGGCGTCGGACTACCTCAAGTTGCCTCCACTTGATTCGCGCGTTGCCAAGCTCGCAGAAGAGATCACCGCTACTGCTCCCAACAACTATGACAAGGCAGTTAGGCTGGAACGTTATCTGCGCACGCACTTTGGCTACACGCTGGATCTGGGACGCAACCTGCCACGCGACCCCATCGCTTATTTTCTGTTCGAACGAAAGAAGGGGCACTGCGAGTACTTCGCCAGTTCCATGGCTGTGATGCTGCGCTCGCTGGGAGTGCCGTCGCGGATCGTGACCGGATTTCGCGGCGGCGAATTTAACGATCTCACCGGGCAGTATGTGGTCCGGGCCAGCAACGCACATTCCTGGGTGGAAGCTTATTTTTCCGGCTACGGCTGGGTGAGTTTCGATCCCACGCCGGGCGGCGATCTGGACACACACTCGGGATGGTCGCGCCTGTCACTGTACGTCGATGCGGCTGCGTCGTTCTGGCGGGAATGGGTGGTCAACTATGACGTCGCGCATCAGCGCTCGCTGGGGGAAGGTGCTAGCCAGAGCAGCCGCCGCATGGTTGACGATTTGCGCAAGTGGTATTCGCGCAACTACGAAGCTCTTCTCAGTTCAGCTCGACGGACACACCAGCAGATCACGCGTTCGCCGGGCCAGTGGATGATTGGCAGTGTGTTGGCGTCTGGGCTGTTGCTCGTACTGCTGAATCTGCGCCAGATTGTTCGAGGACTAGCGAACCGCAGATTGCGTGCGCATCCAGATCGCGCTCCGCGAGAGTCTGCGGCGCTCTGGTATGAGCGAATGCTGCAACGGCTGGCACGGCGCGGATGGAGAAAGACTCCGGGGCAGACGCCGCACGATTTTGTCGCCGCCATTCAGGAACCGGTTTTACAGAAGAAGGTGGAGACGTTTACGCGGGCGTACGAATCGGCGCGTTTCGGGCAGTCTGTGGACGACGCTCGCGTCTTGCCTGAGCTGTTTGAGGAAATTATCGCCGGGAAGCGCTGATCTAGAAGCGCCGGATGAACCCGCCGCCCACATAGATGTTGTGCTGCCGGGAACGCACGGTGGTGACGTTGAGATCGGGAACGCCCGACCAAAAGTCCCGCGCCTCCAGCCGTATCCCCCACTTCTGCCACGGCCAGACATCCAGCCCTGTGCCAATCTGAAATATTCCAGTGCTGGTGCTGGTCTTGCCCGGATTTGGCCCACCAAACACCAACTCTTTCGATTGCTTGAAAAGTCCGTAGCCACCCCCAACGCTTACCCACGGCGTCACGGTTTCTCCAGAAAAGAAATTCACTTTTATTCCCGGCGTCACAAAATAGGATTGATAGCCCTCGGGAATCAGATTCCGGCTGAGATTAAGGTCCATGTCGGGGCTGTAGACACCGGCTACTTCGCCGGAGATTGCGAAAATGCCGTAGCGCCGAAGTTGGCGGCTGTAGTTGCCGGCGATGGACATCCCGTTGCCGAAATGCACGTTAGGGTCGGGGAAAGTCGCATTCTGGACAGCCTGTGAGCTGACAAACACTTTCCCGAACGTGCCGGAAATCTCATTGCGCTGCGCAATCGCGCTGGCGACAAAGGTTCCAACACAGACCATCAGTACGGCGACGCGTTGAAGCGACATCTCTCCTCCGGAGTGTTGAGGGATGTAGTTTGTTTTCCTAAGAGTAGCACGGGCATGACACTTCGGTGATAACGAAAGTTCGGGTTGAACTGTTGGGGTTAACAAAAGTGAGATACCCGTCTAGCAGGGATGGCGATGGTAAAATGAAGAAGTCTCCCTGTCGGTTGACCGTTTCTCCCGTGCCTACATACAAAGACATATCCGAGCTCCCACAGCAGCCCGCCCCGACGAAAGTCGGATTTGTCAGCCTGGGCTGTCCCAAAAACCTTGTGGATAGCGAGGTCATGATGGGAATGTTGGCGCACGCGGGCGCGCAGCTTACTCCGACGGCGGAAGATGCCGACGTGATTGTCGTGAATACCTGCTCGTTTATTGGTACGGCGCAGCAGGAGTCCATCGACACGATCCTGGAGATGGCACAGCTTAAGACCAGCGGGAAGGCGAGAAGGCTGGTAGTGGCCGGCTGCCTGGTCGAGCGATTTCGGGGCGAAATCCTGAAGAACATCCCCGAAGTCGACGCGGTGGTGGGTACAGGCGAACTGGAAGGTATCCTTTCCGCTGCCGGGGTAGCGCCACGTGTTGCGGAGCCGGGACCGTTCCACATCCTGACTTCGCGCCCCGAAGGCGATCATCGACGGCAGCAGGGACGATTTGCCCGCGATTCATGGGACGGCGCCATCGCCGACCTTCCTAACTATCTTTACGACGAAGCGACGCCTCGGATTCTGGCGACTCCGGGCTACACGGCCTACATCAAGATCGCTGAAGGGTGCGACCATCCCTGCACGTTTTGCATTATTCCGCAGTTGCGCGGGCAATTCCGCTCGCGCCGTTTTGAGTCCGTGATTGCGGAAGCAGTGCGGCTGGCGCAGTCGGGAGTGCGCGAAATTACGCTGATTGGACAGGACACGACCTGCTACGGCGAGGATCTCGGTTTGAAAGACGGCCTGGCGTTGCTGCTCCAGAAGCTGGCGGGGGTCGAGGGCCTGCGGTGGATCCGTTTCCTGTACGCATATCCCAACAAGATTACCGGCCGACTCCTGGAAACCATCGCGGCGCATGAGAACATCTGCTCGTACATCGATGTGCCTCTGCAACATGCCTCGGCGACGACGCTGAAGCGCATGAAGCGTGGCGGTGGGGCGGACATCTTCTTGCGGTCCATCGAGAAAATGCGACGCACGATTCCGAATCTGACTCTGCGGACTTCGTTCGTGGTCGGCTTTCCTGGAGAAACTGAACAAGAATTCGACGAACTTTGCGCGTTCACTAAAGAAGCGGAGTTCGACTGGATGGGCGCTTTTGGCTATTCCGATCAGGAAGGCGCCGGAGCATTCGACCTCGCTGGCAAGGTTTCTCCACGCGAAATTGAGAGCCGCCGCAAATCGCTGATGTCGATCCAGAAAAAAATAAGCCGCGCGAAGAAAAAAGCCCTCGTCGGAAGCGAACTCGACTTGCTGATGATGGGACCGTCGGAGGAAAGCGATCTGCTACTCGAAGGCCGCACGGCCATGCATGCACCGGAGATCGATGGGAAAGTCTTCGTGAACGATTTTCCCGAAGGCACGGAACCGCAGAAGGGCCACTTCTACCGCTGCCGCGTCACGGAGGCGCACGACTACGATCTGGTCGCCGAAATCTTGTAACGTCAGCGGTCGGATGTCGGCAACCGCTTACTTCTTAATGCTCCTTATGGCCCGCCGAATTAAACTCCGCTGCCCGATCTGCAAGAAGGCAGTTGTCAGCACAGGTGCCTACTTCCCCTTTTGTAGCGACCGCTGCAAAGAGGTTGACTTGGGGAAATGGGCGAGTGGGGCTTATGTTATTTCGTCGCCGTCATCCGATGAAGAGGAAGTCATTCGAGACGCGAATCTGGACGACGGAGACGAGAGTTCGTGAATGACACGCCGACGGTAGCCAGCACGACTCCCGATCGTACCGCCGGTGGCCCGTCGGCTGTCGCGGGGGCGTCCCGCCCAGGCACTTTGGGTTGGTCGAATCTGATTGCCACTTTTTTCGGCGCAGGTCGTCTCAAGCCGGGCCCGGGGACTTGGGGATCGGTCGCGACAGTGATCCTGTGGGCGTTGGCAAGCTGGTTTATCCCGCTGGACTACCGTGTCTGGGCTACCGTCACTGCTGCCGTTGCCGTAACCGTAATTGGCATTCCGGCCGCCACGCGCGTAGTACGGGCGACAGGGATTAAGGATCCGCAATTTGTGGTGATCGACGAGGTTGCCGGACAGCTCGTGGCTCTGATCGGCGTGCCGCTCTCTTGGAAAACTTTTCTGGCGGGCCTTGTACTTTTTCGTGTCTTCGATATTCTGAAGCCTCCGCCTGTGAGGCAATTGGAAAGACTGCCCGAAGGCGTCGGAATCGTGGTCGATGATCTCGGGGCTGGACTGTACGCGTTAGGAATCATGCATCTGTTGCTGCACTTTCGACTTCTAATAGGTTAGACGAGGCTTCTCGAAGAAACACTCATGGGAATTTCGGATCGATTGCTGGGCAAGAAGAGCGCGAACGGCAAGCCGCACATTGAGGCGGTTGCGCCGGGTTTTGCGCTGCCGGGCGGCGAGGTCCGTATTCTGGGTAGCTGGCTGCGTCCGCCCGAACTGCGGCGGCCCAGCGTGCGTTTCGGGGAGGTCGAGGGTTCTGTGGTGATCAGTGCCGACGACTTTGTCATTGCTCGCGTCCCGGACGAAGCGGTTTCCGGGCCTGTCGTGGTGGGTACGAACGGTCATGTGAGCAACGCGCATACCATCCAGGTGGCAACCCCAATTGCTGACAATCTTCATCCGGTAACGAATCCTGCGCTCGATCGCGAAGGCAATATCTACGTGACATTCTCGGGATCGCGGGGACAGAAAGTTCCCGTGGCGATTTTCAAGATCGACACGAACTATGTCGTGAAGCCTTACTTGAATGAAATGATGAATGCGACTGCCATCGCGTTCGATCGCGCCGGACAAATGTACGTTTCCTCGCGCCATGACGAAGCCGTTTACACCGTTGCGCCGAACGGTACGATGTCGACCTATGCAGAGGGTATGGGCGTCGCAACCGGGATGGCATTCGATCAGGCGCAAAATCTTTACGTGGGCGACCGCAGTGGAACGATTTTCAAGATCGCTCCCGATCGCCAGATCTTTGTTTTCGCCACGATCGAGCCGAGCGTGTCCGCGTACCATCTGGCTTTTGGTCCGCATGGCTATTTGTTCGTGTCTGGTCCGACGACCTCGAGTTTCGACTGCATTTACAAAGTTGATCCGCACGGCAGCGTTTCGGTTTTTTACCGTGGGCTAGGGCGTCCGCAGGGGATGGCATTCGATGTGGACGGCAATCTCTATGTGGCGGCTTCCCTCTCCGGCAAACGCGGTATTGTGAAGATCACGCCCGACGGCAAGGCGAGTCTGCAAGTTTCAGGACAGGGCCTGGTGGGGTTGGCATTCGCGCCGGGCAAGTCCGCGATCCTTGCGACTAACAGCACGGTGCATCGAATCTCGTGGAACATTCAAGGGCTGCCGCTCTAAGTCTTCTCCGTGGTTGAGAATTACCCGCCCCGTCACAGCGAACTTCGGGGGCACGCGTGGTCTAGGCAATCTTTTCCGGGAAGCACTGGGCAGCGTGCGACGCGTTGCCCACTTCGCGTGGGGATCCGCCGCTGAACAATTCAGGACTACCTCAAAAGAAACAGAGCGTTACGCCGAGGGCCTCAATTGGTATGAGAGGTGCCCTCGTACCTGAGGAGACTCGGCGGAGACATCGGCCGACTGCTTTCACAATGAGAGGCGGCACCCGGAACCGGTGCTGCCAGGAGGCTCAATAATGTCGGTTGCAGGTATTTCCAGCAGCAATTTCTACCGTCAGGCGATCAGCAATCCGCAGAACCGGATTCAAGATTTCCAGAAAGAGTTTCAACAACTGGGGCAGGACTTGCAGGCCGGAAATCTGTCGGCGGCGCAGTCTGACTTCAGTAGTCTGCGGCAGCTTCAAGGCCCGCCGGTCCGCTTTTCGCCGGCGCAAACCACCAACCCGATCTCGGCGTCCCTCGCTCAACTCTCGAAGGATTTGCAAACAGGCAACCTTCCCGCTGCACAGCAGGACTTCACCGCCCTTCAACTGGGTGTCCAGACACAAGCGTCGGGCTCGCTTCATCATCATCATCGTGTGGGCGGTGGCGGCTCCCAAAAAACAAGTGGGCTGGAGTTTAATCAATTGGGGGACGCACTCTCGGCCGGCAACCTTTCGGCGGCGCAGCAGGCGTATAGCGTCCTACAGACGGATGTACCGTTTGAGGCTTCCGGGTTGATTGGCGATCCTGCGGCATCCCCCAGCAGTGCCTTTTCCGTGTCGGCTTAGTGCCGGCCTGTTCGGCGGAATCTGTCGGGAACTTCGGGGAGATCCTCCGCGTATCAAAACTCAAGGAAATGATTATGAGAGCCTATCTCGCCAATCTTTCTCCGGCAATCTGGGCACTGATTGCTCTCCCCGCACTGGTGGTGACGAGGTCCGTGGTGGCGACGGTCGTTCCTGTGGTACTGCACGCTGTCGTGCCGGATGTGGTGCGGACGGTGCTGCGGTTGATCTGAAGTTGAAGCCGCACGACCGGCTGTACAGATTGCCGAGAAAGTCTGCGGCGCGTCCCTCGGGCTGAAGCTCAGGTCAAGGGAGAGGACTCAATCGTAGCGGTGAACCGCTGCGCCACCCAAAAGCAGAAGTGATGGTCGCAGGTGATCCGATCAAACCGTACAATGTCTTCCGTGCCCGAAACAGACAGCCCACGGCTACGAACGGACGATGAGCCCGCCGCGCCGCCGCTCGAACTTCTGATGGAAGAGGCTCTACGGTGCGCGCAACGCGCACTAGATACGGGTGAGGTGCCGGTCGGGGCTGTGGTTGTGTGCGACGGGCGAGTGGTGGGCCGGGGATGGAACCGCAACCTCGCCGACCACGATCCCACGGCCCACGCGGAGATCGTCGCGCTCCGCGACGCCGGGGCCAATATCGGCAACCACCGACTGGTAGACTGCGAGCTGTTTGTTACAATTGAACCTTGCACCATGTGTGCGGGCGCACTGGTTCACGCCCGCATCCGCCGCCTCGTTTATGGCGCGGACGATCCTAAGGCCGGCGCTGTTTGTTCGGTAATGCAGGTTCTGAATCACCCGGCCCTGAATCACCGGATGGAAGTTCTCGGTGGGGTATTGGCAGGCCGTTCGGCGGAAATCCTGCAGGTGTTCTTTAGAAAACGTCGGGCATCGTCAGCGATGTCCGACACATAGCTCCGTTCCGGAGAGGTGCGTGAGTGGTTGAAACGATCCGCCTCGAAAGCGGACATACCTTAACGGGTATCGTGGGTTCAAATCCCACCCTCTCCGCCATTCCTTCGTTTCATGGTATCGTCGTCACCGTCCAGCCAGAAAGGTCTCGTCATGAGTAATCATTCCGAGACTCCCTTCGAGAGCATCGAAAATGCCCGGGACTACATTCGCCTGTTGCAGCAGACGGTTGCCGAAGCTCGCAATGAGATTGCGAGTGACCTGGCGGACGCGTCTGGCGGACATTCCGATCGTCGTGTGGAGGCATTGCGGCTTGTGCAATACAAGCTGGAAAAACTGGAACAGCATCTGCACAGCAGCGGCCGAGCGCTGAATGATCTCCGCAGTCTGCGGCGGTTGTTGTTTGAAGAAAGAGGCGAACCTACGGCAACGCGAGCTGAGAACGATCCCGAAGCCGCCTGACCCTCTCCTCAATCAGCGCCTAGGCCCGTAATTTCTCGGCAAACTTCTTTTCGAGTTTTGCCAGTTTTGGCGAGATCACGAACATGCAGTACGGCTGCCGTGAGTTTTCGTTGTAGTAGTTCTGATGGTAGTCCTCGGCCACGTAGAACTTCGACGCCGGCTCGACGGCGGTCACGATCGCCTCTGGAAAGGTTTTTGCAGCGGTTAGTTCCGCAATCGTTTCTTCCGCGATTCGCTGCTGCTCCTCGTCGTTGTAGAAGATCACAGAGCGGTACTGCTCGCCCGCGTCATTGCCCTGACGGTTGAGCGTGGTCGGGTCATGGACAGCGAAGAACACGTCAAGCAAATCCCGGTAAGTGATTTCGTCGGGATTGAAGCTGATCCGTATCACTTCGACATGCCCGGTGTCGCCACCGCACACCTGACGATAGGTCGGGTTGTCGATGTGTCCGCCCATGTAGCCAGATTCGACATGGGTCACACCGGTGAGGCGCTGAAAGACAGCTTCGATACACCAGAAACATCCGCCGCCCAGCGTAATCGTTTGCTCTTTTGCCATAGTGATTGGATGCGCTTCGGCGCGATAAGTTCCGGCTCTACTGGACCTCGAGGGAGACCACATCTCCTTCCCCGTCAGCACGTTCTCGATAGTTGACCGACACACTCTTGTTTTTCCATTCGCACGAGAGCTGATCGGCGCCGATCACGATGATATGAGCGGTATCACTTACGTGAAGCTTCAGGGTCTTCGCGCCCGCGCTGACCGCAAACAGCGCTTGCGGGGCCAAAGAACAATCCACGCTCACCAGCTTGCCTTTCAAAAACTTTACCGGCTTGGGAGCAGATACCTCGCTCGGCTGCGTCGAGACCGATGATTCGCCGGCTACGCGTTTCTTCAACGCAACGTGCGAATCGACGCTCTCAACCTCAGTGCGCATTGTAAAGGTCTGCGACTGAGCCTTATAGTTTTCAGCCTGCGCCAGCGCCTGGCTCGACTGCGTCGACATTTCTCGATCCGCACTGCCCGAGAGGCTACGCAGAATGGCAATTCCTTCATCAACCTTGCGGTTTGCGATATAGATATTGGCCAAATTGAACTGGTAGCCCTCATTTCTCGGAGAAAGGTCGATCGCCTTCTTCAGTGTCTCCATGCCTTTTTCCGGCTCGCCAGAGACCGCTTGTGTGTATCCGAGTAGCGAATAAGCGTCCGCCAGACTCGGGTCCAGGGCAATCGCCTCGAGCAGGTTTTTCTTAATATCGGCGGACCGGGCCTCGTCGGACACGCCCTGCTGGCTCAACAGCATCGCGTAGTAATAGTGCACCCGCGGATCTTTACTGTTCAGCGCGGAAGCGCGCCGGAAGTAGTCGGCGGCATGCTCGAAGTCACGCTGCTGAAGATAGGCGTAGCCCGCTCCGCGTAATGCCGAGGCGTTGTTCGGGTCCAGTTTGAGCACGTCTTGAAACTCTGCGAGCGCTTTGTCTTCGTAATCCGGCGAGTGTGCATGGATATCGGCCAGTGTGGCGCGCGCATCGGCCAGACTCACGGGGGCTACAGCGAATTGCGCGGAAACAATTCCGGCCGGTGTTGCCATCGGATAGTACATGTAGTGCCCGCTGCTCAGATAGTCACGCAGAACCTTGTCGAACTGCGCGGCTGACATTCCGAATGCCGACTGGATGGCCTCCTCGACAGGTCTTTTCTGAGTTTGCACTGCGTCGAAATAGATTGCGAGTTTCGGAAGGAGTGCCTTGTCGTACAGGTAGTGAACGACTAACCCCGACTCCGCATAAAATGTATTGCGGTGATCTCCCGACTCGTTATAGGTCTTGGAATACTGTTGGACGCGAAACAGCTCCGAAACCTTCATCGTGCCGAGCTGCTGAAGGATTTGATAGGTCTCCTCCGGAATTTTTCCGACTTTCGCTTCCTTGTTGTCCACTTCAATGCTGGAAAAATATTCGGCGAAGCCCTCCTCGAACCAGGGGGCCATCTCGAATCTCATGTTTGCGTTCAGTAACTGATGGGCGTACTCATGAAAGACGACCCGCCACGGGTCTTCGACGGACATGTCGAGCATGATGAAACTTCGATCCTGGCCGCCTTGAAACAGACCGGCGAGCTCTGTGGGTTTGCCGTGGAACATCGGCGCCACTTGCCGCATTTCTTTGGTGTTCCGGAAAGCCACGATTTGGAGGGGAACCGAAAATTCACGTTTGCCTTCGTGACCAATGCGCCAAACACCGAACGCATCTGCTCAAAATGCAGCGCCACATCCCGGCCGCGTTTTTCGCCGGCGTCGGTGATCACAGAAAAGTTTGGTGAGCGAATTTCCACCCACTGCGGATCCCCCGCATAACTCAGCGAGGATGCAAACAACAGGGCAGTTAGAGACAGGCGTGTAGCGAGGCTTCTCACGATGCGCTCCAAGACAAGGCATCGTACCCTAGAAAGCTTCGCAAGGCGAGTAACTAGGTTGAGAGCAGTGCCAACAATGGGGTTATAGAGAAACTCGGACCTATACCGACACAGTGAATGAGGTTTCCGTCCGCGTCACCGGTCGGTATAGAGTGTCGCGCTCCACCGGTTCACGACCCGCTTCCGTGATGAGCCGGATCAGATCCTTCCGCCGCAGGCCCTGAGGAGTGGTCGCACCAGCATCGTGATAAATTTTTTCCTCGACGACCGTGCCGTCGATGTCGTCCGCGCCAAAACGCAGAGAGATCTGCGCGATCTTCGGCGTCATCATCTGCCAGTAGGATTTGATGTGCGGAAAATTATCCAGCACCAGCCTGCTGACCGCGATCTGCTTGATGTCAAGCATGCCGGTGGTGACCGGCAAGTGTTGCAACGGTGTGTTGGCGGGGTGGAACGCGAGCGGGATGAAAGTCTGAAAGCCACCGGTCTCGTCCTGCAGGGCCCGTAACTTCAAAAGGTGATCGACGCGGTCTTCGTCATTTTCGATGTGTCCGTACAGCATGGTCGCGTTCGACTTGAGTCCGACCTCGTGGGCCGTCCGGGCCGTGTCTAGCCATTCGCCGCCGTCAATCTTGTGATCGCAGATGATGTGGCGCACGCGGTCCGCGAAGATCTCGGCGCCACCGCCGGGCAGCGAATCAACACCTGCTTCTTTCATCTTGATGAGCGTCTCGCGAATCGACAACTTAGCCCGCTTCGCCAGATACGACACCTCCACCATAGTAAAGGCCTTCATGTGAACTTGCGGGAAGCGCTCTTTTAGACCTGAAACAAGATCAAGGAAATACTGAAACGGCAGGTCAGGATGGAGCCCGCCAACGATGTGAAATTCAGTAATCGCCTCCGAATACCCCGATCCGGCTGTCTGGAAGGCCTCTTCGAGCGCCATAGTGTAGGCGCCGGGCGAATCTTTCTTGCGTCCGAAAGCGCACAACCGGCACGCGGCTACGCAAACATTCGTCGGATTGATGTGGCGATTGACGTTGAAGTAGGCGGTATCGCCGTGCATTCGCTCGCGCACCCGGTTGGCGAGCCAGCCGACGGCCAGGATGTCGCCTGTTCCATAGAGAGTCAGAGCGTCTGACTCCGTGAGGCGCCGGCCCGCGAGGACTTTGTCATGAATCGGGTGGAGACGGGCGTCGTCGGTTTGGAATGAGTGCGTGCCAGCCATCGCTTTAATGATAACTCAGGCCTTCGCTTTCGATGCGGAAGTCTTTGGCTTCAGTGGTTCTGATTGCTTCAAATTCGAAACCGAATAAATTAACGCCCTAGCAAAAGGTCGCCAGCTACAAACCCGAAGAACACCACCGCAATCACTCCATTCATGGTGAAAAATGCCGCGTTGAGTTTGCTCAGGTCGTTGTAACGGACAAGCGAATGCTCGTACGCGAGCAGTAACGCGACCGCGATCACACCTGCGATTGCCAACTTCCCGAGGCCGAACGTCAGCACCAATCCAAGCAACAATGCGAGCATCACGACATGAAAAAGCCGCGCGACCCACAGCGCCGCCTTGATTCCCAGATGCCGCGGTATGGAGTGCAATCCGTGATTACGGTCGAAGTCGTAATCCTGACAAGCGTAGATCACGTCGAATCCAGCGACCCAGAACGTCACCGCCGCGGTGAGCAGCAAGATACGCGGATCGAGTGAGCCTCGAACGGCGATCCAGGCGGCAGCGGGCGCGATTCCTAAAGCGAATCCTAGAAAAAGATGGGACCAACGAGTGAAACGCTTGGAATACGAGTAGAGCAGGACCACCGCCAGCGCCACCGGCGACAGCCAGAGCGTCAGGCGGTTCAGTTGGGACGCAGCGAGAACAAATACGACGCAGGAAATCAGCACGAAGATGCTGACGAAGGCCGGCGTCAGATGTCCGGCGGGTAGAGCACGGACGCTGGTGCGTGGATTTGCTGCATCAATGCTTGCGTCAGCGAGTCGATTGAATGCCATCGCCGCGGACCGCGCCGAAACCATCGCGACCACGATCCACGCAAGTTGATGCCAGGCTGGGATTCCGCCCGCAGCCAGCATCGCACCGCAAAGAGCAAACGGGAGCGCAAAAATTGAGTGCTCCCACTTGATCATCTCCATGGTGATCTTCAGATTTTGAAGGAGGGCCACAGAGCATTGTAAAGCAGTGGTACGGCGCAGTCACCGAACCAAATCCGTTTCGTGGTCGCAACTGCTAACGGCTAAGTGCTAAGTGCCAAGCGCCGCCTTAGAACGGGCCGATGATCCCTCCGATATTGCGGGAGGCGGGCGGCTCGGGACGAACCGTTCTTCTTTTCGCTTCCATCATGTCGAGATATTTGTAGGCGGTTCCTGTATTGAAGAGCACAACTGTGTCGTCGGCGTGAAAGAAACCGGACGCTCGTAATTTTTGATACGCCACCAGCGACGCTGCTCCTTCCGGGGCGGCGAACACGCCTTCTACCGTTGCCCAATGCCGCACGGCATCGAGAATTTCGTCGTCGGTCGCGGACACGGCCGTTCCAGCGCTCTGTTTGATGATGTCGAGGATGAGGTAGTCTCCGTAGGGCTTGGGGACGCGCAGTCCTGCCGCGAACGTAGCCGCGGCTGTCCACACTTCCGAACTACTCTTCCCTGCTTCCCATGCCTGCACGATGGGTGCGCAGCCGGCCGCCTGCACCGTCACCATCTTCGGGCGCTCCGGGCCAATCCAGCCTAGCTGTTCCATCTCTTCGAACGCTTTCCACATGCCGATCATGCCTACACCGCCGCCGGTGGGATAGATAATTCCCTTCGGCAACTTCCATCCGAGTTGCTCGGCGACTTCGTAGCCCATCGTCTTCTTGCCTTCGACGCGAAATGGTTCTTTCAACGTGGAGACGTCGAACCAGCCTTCTTTGTCTTTGCGCTCGGCGACCATGCGTCCGCAGTCGCTGATGAGGCCGTCGACCAACGTGACGTGCGCGCCGTAGTAATCACATTCCATCCGATTGGCGATGGGCACATCCTTTGGCATGAAGATGTGCGCTTCGATTCCTGCTGCAGCGGCATAGGCAGCCAGCGCGCCTCCTGCGTTGCCGGCCGATGGAGCCGCCAGCTTCTTCAGTCCGTAGTGTCGCGCCATGGTTACGGCGGCCGACATGCCGCGGGCTTTAAAGGATCCCGTGGGATTCAGGCCTTCGTCTTTGATGTAGACGTTGGGATACTCGCGGCTGGGGAGCATGGGCGTGAAGCCCTCGCCCAGCGTTACAGGCTTCGCATCGGGCAGGACTTCGGCGTAACGCCACATGGTGGAGGGACGACCGCCTAAGTTTTCGACGCGCAACTTCCCTTTTAGGCTAGCAAGATCGTAGCGGACATAGAGGACTCCGCCGTCTTTCGGGCAGACATTATGGGGATGGTCAGCAGCAAGATGATCTCCGCAGCGAGTGCATTCTAGGTAGGCAATTTGCATCGGGGGAAGGATAGCATTCAGCTTGTGAGTATTCCCAACTCGGCGTCGACTTGGTCGACCCCACGGAATCTTGTCGCGAGGGTCTACCACGGATAGTTGGTGTAATGGCGATGTTTCGCCAGCTACGAGGCGATCGAGCAGTTTACGCCCGGCACTTCCTTCCACTTTCCCTGAACCTTTTCAAGCAAATGATACGTCCAGTGACCGCAGAGGCCGCCACAGGATTTGCCCATAAACACGAGGGCGCGGGTCTTGTCCCGGTTAAATCCAACCGTGGACATTTCGACGTAGGACGCAGTGACGCTTTCTGGCCGAGACGGAAGCGTTTTGATAACCTCAGGACCAATTAGCTTGTAAGGTCTGTCGATCTGAAATCTGGGCTGTAGTAGCCATCTTTTCCGTTGCAGACGATTGAGTGCCACTACCGCATCCGCAAATTTCTTTTCGGCGGGCGTCGTCAAGCAAGGTGTGCTCGCTACGAGTGCTTCTTGCCGGATCATGACAGTGTCCTTGCCAAAGGGGTACGACGGTTCGTGTTGCAACAGGAGACTGTATATCTTGTATGCCTCGGCAACGTTGTAGGGCTCGGAAGGGATCGAGTCCTGTGGCTTCGCGGACACAACACACAGGCTGAAAACGAAAATCAGTGTCGCACTAGCTTTGAGCGACATTCGTGTTCTCCTCTGTAACGACGGACACCGATGAGTACAAGATAGTTCCACATCTGTTGCAAACAGGAGTTAGCACCAAATGCCCAGAAACGGTCGATCCGTCAAATGCCAATCACGTGGGCAAATTCTTCAGCACTTCTTTCGCCCGCCGGAACCACGGACGTTCCCGGCGTCGCAGATAGCTCGGCATGGTGGGTTTTTTGTCCAGGACTTTCTGCGCCCAATCGCGGGCTTCGGCATTGCGTTGTTCCGAAGCTAGCAGATCGGCGAAGTTGAGGTAAGTCTCCGAGAGAGTTGAAGTCGTAGTTACCCGGCGAAATAGCGCCTCGGCTTTTTCTTTTTGTCCCGTATGAGCATAGACATGCGCCAGTAAGCCTGCGGCGCGTTGAAAATCGTAGTCGGGCTCTTTCGCAACAACTCTCTCCAGGTCGGGCAGGGCGGCGGCGAAATCGCCCATCTGGATGGCACAGACTGCCCGCCGGTAGAACGGGTCGGGCGTATCGGCGCGGGCGGCGATGGCTTTGTCGAAGGCCTCGCGGGCCTGCGGAAACTTGCCGTCGTCCATGTACAGGTCGCCGAGTTCTTCGTAGTTTCCGGGCGAAGGGTTGTCGCGAATGATGGATTCGAGCTGGTTAATGCGCTTGCGACGGGGAAAGACTTTGAAGGATTGTCCGACGAGACCGATGTCGGGCAGGGCTTCAACCAGCAGGTAGACGATCGCACCGAGCGGGCCGAGAAATATGATGACGTAGAACCAATAGTTGTCCGGGCGCCGGCGAATGAAGTGCACGATCGCCAGTCCCTGGAGGACAAAGCCCCACGGATAAAATAGTGAACTCAGAAGCCCCATGCCGATGTTTGCCTAGCGTTTGAGATTACACAATTTACACTGTTCGTAGAAGGTTACGAGCGAGTCGTGAAAAAATTTGTGCGGCGACAGCGTAATGAGGCTCCGATTGCTGGAAAAATTTGCGGCGCATACCGCAGGGGCTGAAGCCCAAATCAAAAACATAGGCCTTACCGCAGCAGTAAACCGCTGCGCCACCCAAAAGCAAGAGCTTTTGAGGGTATTAAGGGGACTTCCCTGAGCGAAACAAGGAGAGCAATGTTGAACACGTCGGGCGACGAGCAGCAAATCCTCGCGCTGCACGAAACCGGAGACAAGGCTTTAATGAGCGCTGACGTCGACGCACTGGCTCAGATCTTTGCCGACGACTACGTGCAGCACAACGAATCGGGCAAGGCATTCACCAAGCAGGATGTTCTAAACAATTTCCGGACGGGCGCGATTCGGTATCCGTCGATTGTCTCGATGGGGCGAACGATTCGCGTGTTCGGCGACATGGCGGTTGTAAATGGATCGGAGTCAGACGAAGTGGAAATTGCCGGCCGGCGGTCGTCGGTGCGCTACGTGTATCTTGATGTGCTGCTCAAGCGAAACGGTGAGTGGAAACTGGTGGCGTCGCAGTTGGCAAGGCCTTCCGAGTAGCCATGCGTTCGGGATTTGATGGCACCGAGTCAATTGAACTTGGTAAGATTCGCTGGTGTCGCCGCCCATCATCAGATTTATCACTCCGATCCGGATCGACAAGCTCACCCGCCTTGTACAGATTCGTGGGGTCGACACCGCTGGTCGGATTGTTGTCGTATCTGAGCGTGATTCTCATCCACGAAGTCGGTCACCTGGTGGCGGCGCAACGCCTCGGATGCAGGGTTGAATCGATCAAACTCTATGCTCTTTTTGGAACCACCGACTTTGAAACTCCCTGGACTCGGTTGGACCATTGTGTGATCGCATGGAGTGGAGTTCTGGCTCAGGCGGTTGTGGCGATTCCGCTAGTAGCGTGGGTGTCCGTCTTTGGATTCACCGACATCGGAGTAGTCAACGCAATTCTTGCGATTCTTGGCTATTTTAGCCTAGGTATCGCCGTTTTCAATCTGCTCCCCATCAAACCCCTGGACGGAGCAACCGCTTGGGGACTATTACCGGCGCTGCTGGCGCGAAAGCGAATTCTCTAGATTCCGCGGCGATACAAGGATTCTTCTTACTCACTGGTGCGTAGCCGATTTCGCCAGTGCGACCGGACGAACCATATGATACCGGCTACCAGTAAGACTCCAATCACCGCATCCATCTGGTGAAAGTATTTGCCGATTGAACGCCAGTTGGCGCCGAGTTTCATCCCCGCGTAGGCGAGAACGAAACACCACGGCCACGATCCGAGAAATGTGTAGATGTGGAATTTGCCACGCGGCATGCGGGCGATGCCGGCGGGGAGCGCGATGAAGGTACGAATGACGGGAAGCAGCCGCCCGACGAACACGGCGGCATGGCCCCAGCGCGCGAAGAAGCGGTCAGACCAGTCGAGTTCGCGACGTCCCATCAGAATCCAGCGGCCGTAGCGCTCGACCAGCGGACGTCCGCCAAAGTGGCCGATTTCGTAGGCGATCAGCGATCCTAGATTGCATCCGATCGCGCCTGCGGTCGCGACCCAAAACAGGTTCATGCTGCCTTCGAATACCAGGTATCCCGCAAACGGCATGATTAGTTCGGAGGGGAGAGGAATACACGCGGACTCAATCGCCATCAGGATGGCGATGCCGCCATAGCCCGTGGCTGCGATGATGGATTTGATGAAGACAAACAGAACAGCAAGAATTTTTTCAGTCATGCGATCGAGGTTTCGAATACGCGAACTGCAGATCCCTCGCTCCGCTCGGGATGACAGTGCATAAATACCCGCGGAATGGTCAGAAGGCCCCTTCTTGCGTGAAGCTGAAGCCCGGCAGAGTCACGCCCTCGCCCGACTTGGTGACTTTCACTTTGACGGTAGGGGCATCCGGCGCGGTCACTTCCGCTGGACGCAGGACGGCGAATTGGCTGAACACTTCGCTGTACACCTTGGTGACCAGGAAGTCCTGGCCGCTCGAATCCTGCCGCCACACTTGCCCGAGTTGAACGCTCTTCACGGCCACGATGATTTTCCTTTGGCTTTCAGACTACTCAGGTTCGCAAGGCGTCGTCAATTACCGGAAGGGCTCTGGTGTTTGCTTTGCTACCATGTGAGCAGCGAGAAGGAGATCCTATGCCCCGCGGAAAGACTCCGCGCCAGCCGAGCCGCAGCGGACGCCACGAAGGCGCACAGCGCGCGACTGGTCCAAAGCTAAACACGAAGACTAAGACTTCGGCGCGCAGCACAAGCGGTGTCAACCAGCCAGGAAAGAATAGGGCCAAACCGGGTGCGCAAAAGGTAAGTGGATACGATCCTCTCGCGCCGGAACGCGTCCGGGCTATTTTCGATGGACTAAATCAGATGTATCCCGAGGCCACTTGCGCACTCACGCACAGAAGTGCCTGGGAGTTGGTGGTGGCGACCATTCTCTCCGCGCAGTGCACCGATGTCCGGGTGAACATGGTGACTCCGGTGATTTTCGGGAAATATCCCACGGTCCAGCAGTTCGCGGCGCTGGAACCGGAAGACCTGGAGCCGGATATCCGTTCGACTGGATTCTTCCGGAACAAAGCCAAGTCCGTGGTAGGGGCGGCTCGCAAGGTCATTTCCGATTTTGGCGGGAATGTGCCCGATACGATGAACGAACTGCTGACTCTTCCCGGAGTCGCGCGCAAGACCGCAAACGTCGTGCTGGGGACGTGGTTCAAGAAGAACGACGGTGTGGTCGTCGACACGCACGTCACGCGGATTTCACGCCGGTTGGAGCTCACCCGGCAGGATGACGCGCAAAAGATTGAGCAGGATTTGATGCAGGTCGTCCCGCGCGAGCGATGGACTCTGTTTTCGCACCAGGTCATCTGGCATGGCAGGAAGCTGTGCGTTGCCCGCGGACCGAAATGTGCGGAGTGTGGGATTGAAAAGCTGTGCCACGCCGCGGACAAGACGTGGTCAACGGTCGATATTCATAAAACTGCGAGACTGTAAAAGTAGAGAATACTTAAGACAGCCGACAAGGAATGCCGGCGTCACTAATTTCCGCTGTAAACCAACTCGATCACGGTGCAGTCGTCGTTGAGTGGAGTGCCGCCGCAGAAATCGGCGACGGCGGCGAAGATGTCGTCCATTGACAGGCTCTTCCCAGCGACGACTTCGAGGCGATCGCTATCGAACATGTCGCCGCGGGCGTTCTCGGCTTCTGTGACCCCGTCGGTAACCAGGATCAGGCGGTCGCCTGGTTTCATCTGGCAGTGGTCGCTTTCGTAAACGGCGTCGGCCAGCAGTCCTACCGGTAGGTTGCCGTGCGACGGCCGCAACACTTCCTGATTGCAGATCCAGACTGGCGGCACGTGCCCACAGTTTACGTACTCGAGATCACCGTCATGACGCAATCGCGCGATGATCATGGTCGCGTATTTCGATCCGATGTGTTTTTTTGTGAAGAAACGGTTGAGCGCAGTCACAATTTCGGTGAGGGGCATGCCCGAGATCAGGTGCGAATACACCATCCCCTGAAGAATCGAAGCGAGTAAGGCGGCGGAAACTCCCTTGCCGCTGACGTCCGCAAGTACTACCGCGAGGCCCTGGGGAGTGCTGACCGCGTCAAAAAAATCGCCGCCGATTTCTTTACAAGAGAGATTGCGGCCGCTCAGGCGGGCGAAAGGCACTTCGGGAATGGTCACTGCCATCAGGCCCTGTTGGATGGAAGCGGCGATCGAAAGTTCCTGCTGGTAACGGCGTCCGGCCTCTTCCGCCTGCACAAGGCGGGCGTTCTCGATGAGCTGCGCGGCTTCTGTCGCGATGGCGCGCAAAATGTCGGTGCTGACACTGGTGATGTCACGTGCGGCGAATCTTGAATCGACATAGAGGGCGCCCATCACTTCGGCGCTGGTCGGTTGCTCGGTACGAATGGCCTGCACCTGCGGTTTGCGTAGGGGCATGCAGATCACCGTACGCAGATCGAACGCGACAATCGATTGCCGCTCTTTCATGTCGAGCATCTGGCTGGTGTCGGTGACCATCGCCTCGGAATTGGAATTGCAGGCATCTTCCATTACCGAACGGGAAATCGTTTTGTCGTCAAGCAGGGGCTCGCCTTTGGAGTTGCGGCCCGCTGCCAGCGTGAGTTTGCCTTCGGGATCGCGCATGAAAATGAAGCCGCGTTCCGCGCGGGTCAGCCGAAGGGTGGCGTCGATCAGCGTAACCAGGATTTCATCCAGTACGCCGATGGTGTTGAGCTTGCGCGCCGCTTCGAGGAAGAGCGTGAGTTTCTCCAGATCGCTGGCTTCGGGTGCGATCTGGATGCCGGAAATCTGGCTGAGGAATTCGCGCGCGGTGTTCGACGTGGCATGCAGCGGATGGAAGATGAGGTATGCGATGTCGCGCGCGCCAAATTCAAGGCGATCGTTGCGCGCGAGTCTGCGGCGGTCCACCCGTTCCCCGTTGACGAAGGTTCCGTGCTTGCTGCCCTGGTCGACGACGAAGAATTCTCCGTTTTCTGCGACGATGTGCGCGTGCTCGCGCGAGACGCGCGGGTCGGGGATCACCAGATCGCGGTCCACCTTGCGGCCAACCGTGTAGGGAGTGTGATTCAGAGAGAGCGTCTGCTGTTCATTCCCCTGCACGTAGATGACGACGGGGAAGATGCCCGACACTGAACTCGACGGCGTAACCGATGAAACCGACATGCCCTCTCACTTCTCCGCGGCCAAGCGTACCAGTCTTCGGCCCTGACCGTAAGCATTTTACGCTTAGATGCGCTCCGCTGACCGAGCCAACGATCCCCGGTAGGCAAGGGCCAACATCAGGCCCACCACCGCCACCGGTAGGCCGAGCGCAGTCCAAATGGGAATCGTCCAGGCCTTCCAAACCACCGCTGCCGGCAATACGAAGGAAAGACCGGCTAAGACAATACCGGAAACCCACTGCCAGGATTGCTGGATGACCACCAAGATCAGGAGCACACGAACGTCCAAAGTGCGACGCCAGAGAGCATGCCGGTCTCGTGCCAGTAGCAGAAGCGCGGGCAGAAGCAGCACCTGGTTGTAGAGCGCATAGGTCGGCACTATAAGCAACGTAGCGGCCAGCATCAGACAGGTTGTGACTACAAATGCCTCACTGTCTGCCGTCACCTTCCGATTCTTCCAGCAGACGAAAGCGGCAGCGACTCCCGTCCCAACCTCGGCCAGCCTGCTCCAGGGCGACGGTAGCAGCTTATCGAAAATTGGCTCGGTGCTAGCGTAGATTCGATACTCTTGGATGGCCTGGAAGAAACGCGTGATCCAGTGCGGACGCCAGAGTTCCGCCATTCCGCACAGCACGGCCATCGTAACCAGGAACGATACGACCCAGCGATAACGACGCCGCACATCTCCTGTGGTCCAGAGGGCCAGCCATAACAGCAAGCCACAAACGACCTGGGGCTTAATGGTCGCGAGCGCGAGAACAAATCCAGCACCAAACTCGTGTTTCGTCACAAGAAGAAAAATTGCAAGAGCCAATAGGGCTGCTACCAGCAAGGTCATCTGTTGGAGTTTCAGCGCTTGCAGCACGACCATCGTCCCGAAGGTCAGAGCGAGCACCGAGACAGTGGCCGAGAGCGGCAGCGTCCACCGTAATATTCGCAGCCAGAGCAGAACACTGGCTATGGTGAGGCCAGCCAGCAATCCGAAGAAGCACTTTCGAACGCTTTCAAATGGCAGGCGGATGGTGGGCGCCAGGTAGAAAGCCACATACACGGGGTAGGCAAAAGACTCCTGGTCTTTCGGATCATCCGGCCGGGAGGCATCGAGTGGTCTCCCGTAGAATCCAGCTTGAATTTCTCGTGTAACCTCCGCGCTGTAGGGATCACGTCCCCGGAGCAACAACTCTCGGGCGCCCAGCCAACGCGGGTAGAGGTCGGAAAGATTGCCGCGTGGTCGCCCGTGGGCAGCGGCATCGGCGCGCTGGTACGGAATCAATACGCGGTAGGCGTAGCTCCACATACCGGCAGCGCACAACAGAGCGACGAAAACTAGCCAGAAGGATGCGTGAGCAGCGCAACGTTTATTCATGCATTTCTGAAGAATCAATTCCAGACCGAAGAGCTGGCCGGCAAGCTCCCTCATGTTACAACTGATCGCACGAAACTCTCTCGACGATGGATTCCATGAGATGGCGAATCTCGGCTTCTGCCGCAATAGGCTTGGCCAGCAGCTTTTTCTGCTGGTTCCTCATGAAGCGTTTCCATCTAGGTGCAGGCGACTTCAACTGGGCCTACGACGCGGCCCACCGTTTGCTCGCGGGTGAGGATCCCTACGCGTACACTCCGCGCGGCGCGATTCCCTATCCATTGCCGGCGGCCCTGGTGGCCATGCCTTTCGCGCTGTTATCTCGCGAGCTTGCGGGAGCAATGTTTTTCGGGGCCAGCTCTGGGTTGCTTGCGTTTGGACTCGTCCGAGAGAATCCGCAGCGGCTGCTGATTTTTCTCGCCTATCCATATTGGGCGGCTCTGCTCACCGCCCAATGGACCCCTCTTCTTATGTGCGCGGGGCTGTTTCCTCTAGCCTGTGTGTTCAGCCTGACGAAACCCAACATAGGCGGACCGATCGCGTTGACTCACATCACGCGCAAGGGAGTTATCGCAAGTGCCGCTCTGCTTCTAGCCAGCTTGCTGTGGGTGCCACGCTGGCCCCTGGAATGGATTTCTCAGCTTGGGGGATACGAACACTTCTTTCCACTGCTGATTGTTCCCGGTCCGCTGCTCGTTTTAGCGCTCTGGCGATACCGCGACCGCGATGCCTTGTTGCTTGCCCTTCTCTCGGTGACACCGCAGCGGTGGTTTTATGACTCGTTCGCGCTGTGGCTTATTCCGAGGACCCGCAGGAGCATCCTGGCAACTGTCGCGTGCAGTTGGCTGGTCGGAATCTGGCGCTGGTATCACACGCCAAGCATGATGCGGCAGGTGGGACTCTGGAGCGTCCTGGGTTTTTATGTTCCAATGCTGGTCCTCGTTTTGATTCGGGCGCGGTTGGACTCACCGGAGGTTTTGCCAACTACGTCTGCCACCGATTTGAAGGAATAGAAGACGTCCGTCAAGCAGACGCGGACGGAGCGTGTCGCATCAGGCCCATGATGCCCAGCGCCAGGATCAACAT